>Ga0105046_10000038_pt1 | contig 121868 bp, 126 predicted proteins | sample MAT03_FD_78385 | JGI IMG/M metagenome (GOLD analysis project Ga0105046, IMG submission 78385) | Freshwater microbial communities from Lake Fryxell liftoff mats and glacier meltwater in Antarctica - MAT-03 (megahit assembly) | ecosystem: Environmental > Aquatic > Freshwater > Ice > Liftoff... | reverse complement strand
CCGGCGACGAACACATTGACGAAACCGCCCCGTGTGGCCTCGTGGCGGGCGCGCAGGCTGGCATTGGTCGAGTCGACGTCGTAGGCGTACGGCGAGCCGAAGGTGAGGCTGTCATAACGCTTTGCACGCTGGTTGACATCTGCCGCAAGTTGCCAGTTGCCAAGCAAGACCTCGGCGAACAAGCCTCCTTGGCGATTTTGCGATGCCCCGTACTCGGTCAGCGAGTTGGCCTGACGCGGGTCATTCGCAAACTGCGCATCGCTCAGCGCACCCGGCAGACCACTGCGCATCGCATCACGACCCAGCCGTGCGCCCAGCCGCAGCCAGTCGTTGCTCCACTGCCCGGTGGCCGACACCGCGTTGGATTCTGACGCGAAGTTGACGCGGTGGCCATCGCTGCGGCGCTCGCTGGTGGCGAGATCCAGTGAGAACCCGCCAGCCGCGATCACCGCTGTGCCGCGTACCTCGCGCAGACCCAGACTGCCGGCGGCAGCGTACAACTGTGCCGAAGATGTGCGCTGCGCGCCGATGCCGGCCTTGGTGGTGACCACAATGACGCCGCCGGTGGCACCCTCCCCGTACAGCACGGCTCCGGTGCCACGCAGCACCTCGATGCGCTCCACCGAAGCTATCGGAATCGAAGACAGGCCGGCAGAGCTGAGGTCGGCTTCGTTCAGCCGCAGGCCATCCACGATCACGATCTGATTGCTGCCAGCCGTGGCGCCGAAGCCGCGTAGATCGAGCGTGTAGTTGGTGCCACCTGCAGTGTCGATGCGCCCGACAACACCCAGCAATTTCATTACCGCTTCACTGACGGTACTGGCGCCGGACGACTGGATTTCGGCGGCCGTGAGGACACCCACACCGAACGGTAGCACGGCTGCAGGTTCGGCAAAGCGGGTGGCGGTGACCACCACCTCGGGAAGCCGGGTCTGTGCCCAAGCGGGATAAACACTGGCCAAGGCCAGAGAGACGACCGACAGGCGTGCAAACGCCTTTGCCGGCAACGGAAAAGTACCAAGTTTCATGAGAAGGACCATCAACAAAAACCCTGGCCGTCGTCCCCGACAGCCGTGGGCGTCACAGATGCGCGCACGCGCGCATCCACCGCGTTGGCCGGTATCCGGGCTGGTGGAAACAACATCCATCGCCTTCCCAGGTGCCTGTTCAGGACACCCAGTGGCCGTGATGGAAGCGACGCCCGAAGGCGTGTCCACTTACCGTTGCGGGGGCAGCGCAGGTTAGGCCGGCCTTGGTAGGCCATCCCTCCTGCTTCCCGTTGAACTGCAGCATGCGAACCACACTGCGAGCACCAACTCGCGCATTTTACGCCTGCCCAGCGGCGCCAAACCCTACAATCGGTCGCGTATGTCGAACCAGTCCCACATCGACCAGATCGCTGAACGGGTGGAGCGCCTGCTGGTGCGCCATGCGGAGCTGCAACGCACCAACGCGCTGCTCGCCAGCCAGGTCGAAGCGCTGACCCAGGAGCGCGACTCGCTCAAGTCGCGCCTGGGTGCCGCCCGCGCCCGCGTTGAAGCCCTCCTTGACCGCCTGCCCGAGGCACAAGCAACCGCAGTCCAGGGCCACGGCGCCAGCCCGATGAACAACAAGAAGCCTGCCGTATGAAGCAACTCGAAGTGCAGATCATGGGCCAGAGCTACCTGCTGGGCTGTCCTGAGGGAGGCGAATCGCGCCTGCTCGAAGCGGTGGAACGTGTCGACACGGCCATGTGCAGGATCCGCGACGGCAACAAGGTCCGCGCCCGTGATCGCATTGCCGTACTGGCTGCGCTCAACCTCGCCTTTGATCTAGGTGACCGTACGCCGTTTTCCATTGCGACAGCGGCCGCACCGCTGAGCTCCCAGCCGCCTGAACCAAGCAGCGCGGCTGACCCTCCCGACGAGCCAGACAGGCAGATGCTGGTCTACCTGCTCGACCGCCTGGATCGTGCGCTCAGCGACGACGGCCAGTTGATCTGAATCACCCTAAAGTGTGTATTCATGCCGTGCACAGCGCACCGGCTGCTCCTACAATGCCTCTGTCTGCGGTGCTCGCCGGGCTTTATATTTCCTTGAACCAATGCTCTCTGAGCTCGGGCTTGGAACATCGCCTGGCAGGTGTGATCATCTCGCGTCAGATGAACCCGAAGCCAATGCTGACCTCGCCCACCTGAACCCTGGTTCAGGATGCCGGTCCGGTGGCACTTGCAGACACCTTTCTTTGGCGTAACCCGCCCAGGGGTCACCGGTTGGGAATCCGGCCGCCCGCTTACAGCGATGCCCCGCCGTCCATAGCCAACTCTGCGCCCGTCATGTACTGGCTCGCATCGCTGAGCAGGAACAGCACCAGGCCGGCGATTTCTTCCGGTCTGCCCTGGCGCTGCATCGGAAGCTGGCGCGCCCGCTGCAGATTTTCTGCGGGTGTGCGTACCTGCAGCATGTCGGTGTCGGTGGGTCCGGGGTGGACCGAGTTGACGCGGATGTTGTCGCCAACCAGTTCCAGGGCGGCGGCCTTCGTCATGCCGCGCACGGCCCACTTGGTACTGGTGTAGGCAAATGCGTTGGGTACCGCGCGCAGTCCGGCCGTCGACGACAGATTCACGATGGAGCCACCACCGCTGCGCCGCAATGCACCCGCCACTCCGCGCATGCCAAGAAAGGTACCGAGTTGGTTCACGCGCAGGTGGCGTTCGAACTCGGCCACGTCGGTCTCCAGCATCGATTGCGGCCGGTAGACACCCGCGTTGTTGACCAGGCCCCGCACCGTCCCGAGGCGCTCGGCGGCTGCCACCGCGTCAGCCCAGTCCGCCTCCTGGGTGACGTCCAGGTGCTGGTAGGCGCAAGCCGCGCCGAGGCTGGCAGCGAGGGCGGCACCCTGGGCGTCGCGCACATCGCCCAGAAGGACCCTGGCACCTTCGGCCACCAGTGCCCGGGCTTGCACTGCCCCCAGGCCGCGGGCGCCGCCGGAAATCAGGAACACGCTGTCAGCAAACCGGCTCATGCTTCGATCCTTCTTCTGGTGAGCCTGCACTGTGCCAGAGAACTTGCGGCGGGCGCAACAACGCGGCCCGATGCAGTGCGATACTTTGTGCTGCCTTGCCGGCACCGCTGCCTTCATCTTCCGAGCAAGCGCGTTGGTCATGTCACGTGCGATACTTTGTGCTGCCTTGCCGGCACCGCTGCCCCCTCTGATGCCCGACCTCCCCCTGCTGCTCGTCCTTGAACTGGTCCTGCTCGGACTGTGCACGGGCTTTCTGGCCGGGCTGCTGGGCCTGGGCGGCGGCATGCTGATGGTGCCCTCCATGACGATCATGCTGACCGCCCGCGGTTTCCCCGAGACGCATACCGTCAAGGTGGCGGTGGCCACCTCGCTGGCCACGATCTGTTTCACGTCGCTGTCGTCGGTCCGTGCGCACCACCAGCGCGGCGCGGCCCTGTGGCCGGTGGCCGTCGTGCTGGCGCCGGGTATTCTGGTCGGGTCCTTCCTCGGTTCGCAGCTGGCGGCTTCGCTGCCGTGCCGGACGCAGGGCTGGGTGTTCGCCGTATTTGTCGCCTTTTCGGCGACCCAGATGATCCTCAACCGCAAACCCAAGCGGACGCGCAGCTTGCCCGGACGCGGCGGCATGTTTGGCGTCGGCAATGTGATCGGAGCCTTGTCGGCCCTGGTGGGCGCGGGCGGTGCATTCATCTCGGTACCGTTCATGACCTGGTGCAACGAACCGATCCACAATGCCGTGGCAACCTCGGCCGCGCTCGGGTTTCCGATCGCGCTGGCGGGCACCTTCGGTTACCTGGTCGCCGGCTGGAACCTGTCGCACATGCCGCCCGGCAACCTGGGCTACGTGTTCTGGCCCGGCCTGGTGGTGCTGTCATTGGCCAGCATGACCACGGCGCCCATGGGTGCCAAGCTGGCCCACAGCATGGACATGGCGCCGCTCAAGCGCGCGTTTGCCGTAGTGCTCTACTGCCTGGCAGGCTATTTCGTCCTGCGCTGAACCGGAAAAGGGAACCTCACCATGCGAATCTGCGTCGTCGGCGCCGGAGCCATTGGCGGCATGCTGGCCGTCAAGCTCGCGCAAAGCGGGCACACCGTCAGCCTGATCCTGCGCGGCGCCAACCTGGCCGCCGTGCAGGCCCATGGCATGACTCTCATCGAGGAAAGTGGTCAGGAGTTGCAGATGCGGCCAGCGTGCGCGACCGCCTCGCTGGCCGAAGCCGGCCCGCAGGACCTGATCATCCTGGGCATGAAAGCGCACCAAGTGGCCGCCGTCGCACCCGAGCTGCATCGGCTTCTGGATGCGGGCAGTTCCATTGTCACGATGCAAAACGGTGTTCCCTGGTGGTACTTCCACAAGCTGCCTGGTCCGTGGCAAGGCATCCCCGTGCGCTCGGTCGACCCGGACGGCAGTATCGCGCAGCACATCCCGATCGACCGCGTCATCGGCAGCGTCGTTTATCCAGCCAGTGAGGTGATCCGGCCGGGGGTGATCCGCGTGATCGAGGGCAACCGCTTCACGCTGGGCGAGATCGACGGCAGCGACACACCGCGCGTGCGCGCCATCAGCGATGCGTTCAAGGCCGCGGGATTCAAGGCACCGGTGTCGGGCGATATCCGCTCCGAGATCTGGCTCAAACTCTGGGGCAACCTGAGCTTCAACCCGATCAGCGCACTGACCCATGCAACGCTGGAAGCCATCTGCCTGTTCAGCCCGACCCGCGAGCTGGCCGCCGGCATGATGCGCGAGGCGCAGGCCATCGGCGAGACGCTTGGAGTGCAGTTCAAGGTCAGCCTTGACAAGCGCATCGCAGGTGCCCAGGCCGTAGGCCCGCACAAGACCTCCATGTTGCAGGATGTCGAGGCTGGCCGCCCGCTCGAATTGCAGGCCCTGGTGGGTGCAGTCCTCGAACTCGGCTGCATCACCGGCGTACCCACACCGACCATCCAGGCAGTTCACGCGCTGGCCAGCCTGCTCGCGCGATCGTTATCGGCACACACTGCAGGCCTGCGCCTGGCCTGACCCGTTTCATTCCCACCCTGCCACTTTCCATCACGCCCATCGCGCCATGACGACCCCATTTACCAACCTGACCGAGATGGTCGGCCGCCAGGAAGCATCGGCAACGGCCCTGCTGTCCCCTGGCGGCGTGCCACTGCGCTACGGCGCGCTGCAGGCGCTGATGGCCCGTACAACCGACACCTTCAATGCCTGGGGTATCGGCCGCGGCGACCGCATAGCCCTCGTGCTACCCAACTGCCCCGAGATGGCCTGTGCGTTCGTGGCCGTGGCCGGCGCCTGCACTGCAGCGCCGCTGAACACTGCTTACCAGGCACACGAGTTCGAGTTTTACCTGGGCGACTTGCAGGCCCGTGCACTGATCGTCGTGCGCGGCAGCGACAGCCCGGCAGTGGCCGTTGCAGCCAGGCTCGGTATACCGGTGATCACACTGGAAGCTCTGCCCGAGCAAGGCGCCGGGAGCTTCGTGCTGCATGCCCCTGACAGCCTGGAGGGCCGTGGTGCGGCGTCGCGCCCCGGTCCGGCACAAGCGCAGGACGAGGCCCTCATCCTGCACACGTCCGGCACGACCTCGCGCCCCAAGATCGTGCCGCTGTCGCAGCGCAATGTGTGCGCCTCGGCGCGCAACATCAGCACCGCGCTGCGCCTGACACCGCAGGACCGCGAGTTGCACGTGATGCCGCTGTTCCACATCCATGGGCTGATCGCCGGTGTGCTGGCACCCCTGGCCGTCGGCAGCCTGATCTTTTGCACCCCGGGTTTCAACGCGTTGAAGTTCTTTGCCTGGATGAAGGAATGCCGGCCCACCTGGTACACGGCGGTACCGACCATGCACCAGGCCATCCTGGCACGGGCGGGCGGCAACCGGGACGTGATCGAATCCAACCCGCTGCGCTTCATCCGGTCGTCTTCTTCCTCGATGCCACCCCAGGTGATTGCCGAGATCGAGCGCCTGTTCAACGCGCCGCTCATCGAGTCCTACGGCATGACTGAGGCCGCCCACCAGATGGCCAGCAGCCCCTTGCCGCCAGCGCGGCGAATTCCCGGCTCGGTGGGCCTGGCTGCAGGGCCCGAGATCGCCATCATGGACAGCGCCGGGCAACTGCTTGCAAAGGGTCAAGTGGGCGAAGTCGTGATCCGCGGTGACAACGTCACTGCCGGCTACGAGAACAACCCCGCGGCCAATGCCGAGGCCTTCGTCGGCGGCTGGTTGCGCACCGGCGACCAGGGCGTGCTGGACGCCGATGGGTACCTCACCCTGACCGGCCGACTCAAGGAAATCATCAACCGCGGCGGCGAAAAGGTCTCACCACGCGAGGTCGATGAAGTGCTGATGGACCACCCGGCCGTGGCCCAGGTGGTGACCTTTGGCATGCCGCACGACAAGCTGGGCGAGGAAGTGGCCGCGGCAGTCGTGTTGCGCGAAGGCCAGGTACTCACCGAGTCGGCGCTGCGGCAGTTCGCAGCGACACGGCTGGCCAACTTCAAGGTGCCGCGCACGGTGCTGTTCATGAACGAGATCCCCAAGGGCGCCACCGGCAAGCTGCAGCGCATCGGTCTGGCGGCCAAGCTGGGGCTGGGCGCCTAGGCACCGTCCGCCTGCCAGCCCTGGGGCGCCGACCGGCTGCGTTCCCCTACCAGCCGTTCGAACGCCTCCGGTGGCAGCGCCGGTGCGCACAGATAACCCTGATAGGACGCGCAGTGCAGGCCCAGCAGGTACTGACGCTGGCCCTCGTTTTCCACGCCCTCGGCCACCACCTGGAGTCTCAGCGCGCGGGCCATGCCGATCGTCGCACTGACGATGGCACGGTCGCTCTCGTCGTCGGGCAGGCCGGTGACAAACGAGCGGTCGATCTTGAGCTTGGCAATCGGAAAGCGCTTGAGATAGGCGAGGCTCGAATACCCGGTACCGAAATCGTCGATCGACAGCGCCACCCCCAGGGCAGCCAATGCATGCAGCCGTGCCAGCGCTTCCTCGGCGTCCTTCAGCAGGATGGATTCGGTGAGTTCCAGTTCCAGAAGGTCGGGCCGCAGGCCGGCATCGCAGACCGCACGCTGGACCATCTCGACAAAATCGGTCTGCTGGAACTGCAGTGCCGATACATTGATCGAGACTGTGACTGGCTGCCCGGCCTGCTGCCAGACCCGGGCCTGGCGCACGGCCTCGTGCAGCACCCAGTTGCCGAGGATGATGATGAAACCGGTCTCCTCGGCCAACGGAATGAAGACCGCCGGCGAGACCTCGCCCAGCTCGGGGTCGGTCCAGCGCGCCAACGCCTCGGCCGCCATCAGGGCACCGCTTTCAAGTGCTATCTGTGGCTGGTAGTACAGCCGAAAACGGTTCTGCTGCATCGCCAGGCGCATCGCGTGATCCATCTTCATGCGCGACAAGACGTCCACGTTCATCTGCGGCTGGTAGAAGCGGAAGTTGCCGCGGCCATGCTCCTTGACGCGGTACATCGCGGTGTCCGCAAACTGGATCAGCTCGTCGAGGGTCTTGCCATCGTCCGGGTACAGTGCGACCCCGATGCTGCAGCCGACCGAGAAGTTCATCTCGTCGACCAGGAACGACCGCGTCAGCGCATGCAGGATGCGCTGAGCGCCAGTCTCTGCGCCATGCACGTCGGCCTGCTGGAGAAACACGACGAACTCGTCACCACCGAGTCGGCACAGGGTGTCCACATCGCGCAGGCACATCTTGATCCGCTCGGCCACTTCGATCAGCACGCGGTCACCAAACGGATGGCCCATCGAGTCGTTGATGTTCTTGAACCGGTCCAGATCGAGAAACAGCACGGCGAACTGGCCTCCATTGCGCTCCGCCATGCGCAGCGCGAAATCCACGCGCTGCGCCAGCAGCAGCCGGTTGGGCAGCCCGGTCAGCACATCCCGGTAGGCCAGGGTCTCGATGCGCTGCTGGGCGGCGTGTTTTTCGGTCACGTCGCGGAAAAAGCAGATGCTGTGCACCGCCGTGCCGGTCTCGTCGCGCGACAACACCCAGGACACCTGAACGTCACGTACCTGGCCAGCGTCGTTACGGCGTTCGACCTCGCCTTCCCAGAACCCATCGGTCAGCAGGTGGTGACGCACGCGGTCGAAAAGCCCCGGGTCGTGCCGGTCCTGGAAGATGTCGGCGGCGGTGGTGCCCACCAGCGCCGACTGCACCAGAGCGGTCAGGCGCTCGCAGGCCGGATTGGCCGCCAACAGCAGGTAGTCGGCGTCGGTGATGAATACTGCATCCAGGCTGGACTCGAACACCTTGGCCGCCAGGCGCAGTCGTGTTTCGGAATCTATCTTCTGCGAGATGTCTCGAAACGCGAATACCCGCCCCGAGGGCTGACCGCGGCTGTATTGCGGCAACGACACCCGCTCGAATGTCCGACCCGAACGCAGCAACAACGAGTCGGTTGCTTCGAGCAGCGGTAACCGAGCCAGAAACTCCAGCCGCTCCTGGTAAGCGCCGCGGTCTTCGATGCGGGAGGCAAGGTAGTCGAACAGCGCGGTATCGTCGCGGCGCACCATCAGGTGTTCGGGCAGCTCCCACATCTCGGCGAAACGGCGGTTGTAGTTGCGCACCCGGCCCTGCAGGTCGACAGCCAGAATGCCGTCTGCCGTGGACTCCAGTGTGGCCCGCAACTCGGCCAGCAGCCTCTCCAGCTGCTCCTGGGTTGCGCGCTGGGGGCGCAGGTCGCGCAGGGCCACCAGGTAACCTGGCGCATCGACCGCCAGCCAGATGCGGCGAACGCTGCGTTCCACGGGCACCGGTATACCGTCAGCACTTCGGACCAGGGTCTCGGACCGGATGTTGTCGCTCAGGCCGGCGGCCACATCCTCCCAGAAAAACAGGTCCTCGGGCGACGCGGTCAGTTCGACGGCTGGCTTGCCGATGAGATCTGCGCGCTGCAAACCGACCAGATCGGCACCCGCCTGGTTGACGGCAACGATACGCAGACCGACCGCGTCGACCACCCACGCGGCCTCGATCAGGGCGTCGACCACGTAGCCCCAGCCGGGGGCGCCCTGCGGGCTGCGGTGCCGAGCACCTTCGGGCGGCCGTGCGGTGGTCTCAGAAGTCCCTTCGTCCTGCGGGCTGCGGTGCCGAGCACCTTTGGGCGGCCGTGCGGTGCTCATGCCATCGCCTCCAGCCTGTCCGGCGCCATGGCGCGCTCGAAAAAGTAGCAGATGCGCGAGCGTGGCGACAGATAGTCAAACACCGCTTTGGGCAGCACTGACGGCTTGACGCTGCGCCGAATGCCCGGTGCGTCGGTGTGTTCCAGGTCCAGGATGAGGGCTTCTTCGGCGGGAACTGCAGGGTCATGCACCATGACCCGTGGCTTGAGCGGTCGGGCCGAGTTGACCGACACCACGAGTGCGAAATGTTCATCGGACAGCTGCACGACCGAACCCGGCGGGTAGACGCCCATCATGCGGATGAATGCAGCCAGCACCACAGCGTCGTAACGCTGCTTCATCTGCGAAAAAATCAACGACAAAGCCTCATGCGGCGTGACGCAAGCCGATGGGCGTGCCGGGTTGCACAGGTTGTCGTAGCGGTTGACCAGGGCCAGTATCTTGCCGGGCAGGCTGATCGAGGCGCCAGGCACCTGGCGCGGGAAGCCACTGCCGTCGATGGTCTCGTGGTGCTCGGCCAACGCACACAGGGCTGCCTCCGGGATCGCGAGCCGGCGTGCCAGCAGGATCCCGTGGGCCACATGGTCCTGATAGGCCCGGTAGTCGGCGGCGGAGAGTTGGCGATCCATCCAGCGCACCCGCTCGGGCAACTGGGTCTTGCCGATATCGTGCAGGAAGGCAGCAACGCCCAGGTCCTTCAGAGCGGCCTCGTCCAGGCCGAGCGACTTGCCCAGCAGCAGGCTGAGCACCATGACGTTGACCGGGTGCAGGCAGGCGCGATCGCCCAGGTTCTCGGACAACAGGCGAATGGACGACTCGCCCTGCAGCAGCACATCCGAGACCATTCCGTCGACCAGTTCCCGGCATTCCCGGGCGGCCACTTCGGGCTGCAAGCGCAACTGGTCCAGCACGATTTCGTAACGCCGGATGGCCGTACCGAACTGCGCATCGCAACGCGCCAGGCTCTGACGCTGCGCATCCAGCAATGCGCGATGGCGGTCGCGGCGCTCTTGCTCCGGCGTGGGCGGTACGGCGGCAGACCGGTCGACGGTTGCTGGTGCTGCACCGTCAGTGGCCGTCGGTAACGGCTCGGGCGCAGGATCGCTGCGGGCCGGCAGGTAACGGATGCGGGACAAACCGAGGCCCCGAAGGGCTTCGATCTGGCGCTCGGAGGAAATCTTGAAACTGCCCTTGGGAAAGGGATGCGCCATCCAGCCGAGTTCCAGCTCGATATGCAGGCCGACCCGCAGTTGCTCTGGCAGGATGTAGTCGTGGCTGGTGTCGGTCATGATCGTGTGCGAGAGTTCACGAGCCAGAGCGGTATCGGCCACCTTGACATTTTTTACTTCCCCAAGCTTACGGCTGGTGCGTCCGACATGCGATGGCGGCACACCAACGTGGTGTGTTTATACCCGAACTGAGGCCCCAGTCGCCTGGTGGGTCAGCAGACACGAGGGTCTGATCAGCAAAAGAGACGGCCTGGCGATGCGTCCAGCGGTAGTACCTGCGGATCCTGTACCTCGGCGCCAGATCCATTCCAGCGCTGCCAGCCATACAGGGTGGCAAAAGTGAATCCCGGTGCGCCGGCTCCCGGGGCGCCCACGCGTTCGACACCGCGCCGGACGGCATCGATACACCCAGCCGGCAAGGTGAGGTGGTAGGGGTTGCGTGACACCTCGCCCGCATGCAGGCTCAGTGCGGCAACCAGATCGGCCACGTCCTGCGCCGACAGCTGCACCATCAGGCCGGGATGCGGCTGCGTGTTCCAGTACTCCGTGAGCAGCAGATGCGGACGGACTTCGCAACCGACCTGCCGCAAGGCATCCATGACCAGATGGTGGGTACCCAGGTGGGCCACGTGCCCGTCGTTGTCGTGCGGACACACCACCAACTGCGGGCGCAACTGCAGCAGCAGATCGGCCACGCATTGCACCGCCTGCGCCCAGTGGCCGGGTTCCCGTTTCGCGGTGTGCGGGCTGATGCGCTCCAGGCCGTTCACCTGTTCGCCAGATGCGCTGAGCAGATCAAACCCCAGGCGCTTGCAGCAGTCGGTGAGTTCGGCCCAGCGCGCCGCGCGCCGGGCCGGGTTGCTGCCCAGGGTGACAGCAGCGTTGACGACCCGCCAGCCGTCCTGCCGGCGCAGCCGCAAGGGCAGGCCACCGGTGATGACCTCGTCGTCCGGGTGGGGCGACAACAGCAGGCATACCGGCGCATCGGCGGCCACCCGCGGGAACGCGGGCGGCAGCGCGGCCACGCTTAGCAGATTCCGACCCCGCGCAAGCAGATGCTCGAAGGCCGAAACGTACGACAGAGGGTCGGGGTGCTCCACGACAACGCAAGCCGCGCAGCACGGGGACATGGCCCCCGTACGCATCAGCCCATGTGCAGGCCGCCGTTGACCGAGAAGTCGGCGCCGGTCGAGTAGCCGCCTTCGGTAGACACCAGCCAGGCGATGATGGAGGCGATCTCGCTCGGCTCACCCAGTCGCTTGACCGGTATCGTGCCGACGATCTTGGCCAGCACGTCCTCGCGGATGGACTTGACCATGTCGGTTCCGATGTAACCCGGGCTCACGGTGTTGACCGTCACCCCTTTGATGGCCAGTTCCTGGGCCAGAGCCATGGTGAAGCCGTGCATGCCGGCCTTGGCAGCCGAGTAGTTGGTCTGGCCGGCCTGGCCCTTCTCGCCGTTCACCGAAGAGATGTTGACGATACGGCCCCAGCCCTTCTCGACCATGTCTGCGACGACCTGCTTGGTCACGTTGAACATGGAATTGAGGTTGGTCTCGATGACCGCGTCCCAGTCGTCGCGCGTCATCTTCAGGAACATCCGGTCGCGGGTGATGCCGGCATTGTTGACCAATACGTCGATCGAGCCATGCGCCGCCTTGGACTTGGCGAAGGCCTCGACCGTCGAGTCCCAATCGCCGACGTTGCCCACCGAGGCGTGGAAGGCATATCCCAGAGTGGCCTGTTCGGCGATCCACTTGACATGGTCGCGGGTGGGGCCACAGCCAGCGATGACCGTGAAGCCATCCTTGTGCAGTCGCTGGCAGATCGCGGTTCCTATGCCGCCCATGCCGCCGGTGACGTACGCTACTTTTTTGCTCATGGAATTGTTCCTCTTTACTTGGTATGAATATCACCTGCATCGCGCAGGACCTATCGCTCGATCGTCATGGCAACTCCCATGCCACCGCCAATACAGAGAGACGCAATGCCTTTGCGGGCGTTGCGTTTTTGCATTTCGTGCAGCAGGGTTACCAGTATGCGGCATCCGGAGGCCCCGATCGGGTGCCCGATGGCGATGGCGCCGCCGTTGACATTGACCTTGGACGTATCCCACCCCATCTCGTTGTTCACTGCGCAGGCCTGGGCGGCAAATGCCTCGTTGATCTCAAGCAGGTCGAGGTCCTGGGCGCTCCAGCCAGCGCGCAGCAGCGCTTTGGTCGATGCGGGCACTGGGCCCATGCCCATAAAGGCCGGATCGAGTGCACTGGTCGCAAAACTCGCGATTCGGCCCAGGGGAGTCAGGCCCAGCGCAGCGGCGCGTAGGGCTGACATCACCATCACCGCGGCAGCGCCATCGTTGAGGCCCGACGCGTTGCCCGCCGTCACCGCGCCGGCCTTGTCGAAGGCGGGTCGAAGGCCTGCCAGGGCTTCGGCGCTGGTTTTTTTGTTGATGTATTCATCGGCCGAAAACACCAGCGGATCGCCCTTGCGCTGGACAATGCTGACGGGCACGATCTCGTCGTTGAAGCGGCCGGATTCCTGGGCGGCAGCCGCCTTCTGCTGGCTGGCCAGGGCCAATGCATCTTGCATGTCGCGGCTGATGCCGTACTTGCGCGCCACGTTCTCGGCCGTGATCCCCATGTGGTATTGGTTGTAGACATCCCACAGACCGTCCACGATCATCGTGTCGACCATTTTCCAGTCCCCCATGCGCTGGCCGTCGCGCGAACCCGGCAGCACATGGGGGGAGGCGCTCATGTTTTCCTGGCCGCCGGCGATCACGATATCGCTGTCGCCATAGGCGATCGCCTGGGCTGCCAACATCACGGCCTTGAGGCCGGAGCCGCACACCGCATTGATGGTCAGGGCCGGAGTCGCCTGGGCCAGGCCGCTCTTGATTGCAGCCTGGCGGGCCGGATTCTGGCCGGATCCTGCGGCAAGCACCTGTCCCATGATGACTTCGCCAACCTGATCGGTGGCCAGCCCACTGCGCTTGAGCAACTCGGCTATCACGATGGCACCCAACTCGGGCGCGGGTGTCTTGGCGAGTGTGCCGCCGAATTTGCCCACAGCCGTACGTGCGGCTGCAACAATGACGATGTCTTCCATGCATGTCTCCTGAGTTGAAAAAACGTTCTGGTTCGCGTCAGGCCCGTGCCTTGACGTATCGACCGGGTGCAGCCTCGATGGCTTTGTACTTGCCGCGGCCGTAGGCCTTGGGCGCCGCGACCCGTTTGCCGCTGTGCCCCTTGATCCAGACGGACCAGTCGGGCCACCAGCTGCCAGGACGCTCCTTGGCACCAGCGATCCAGGCATCGACCGATGCCGGGAAGTTGTCGACCGGTCCGATCCAGTGGCTACGCTTGTTCTTGACGGGCGGATTGATCACGCCTGCAATATGCCCCGAGGCCCCCATTACGAAACGCTTCTTGCCAGGCAGGTGCTGCGTCGACGCATAGGCGCCGCCGATCGGCACGATGTGGTCCTCGCGGGACCCATAAATGTAGACCGGCAGGTCGACCTTGCGGAAATCCACCTTCTGGCCGCAGACCGTGGTCTTGCCCGGCTGGACCAGGCGGTTTTCCAGGTAGGTGTTACGCAGGTACCAGGCATAGAACGGGCCCGGCAGATTGGTACCGTCGCTGTTCCAGTACAAAAGGTCGAACGCGGGCGGGGTCTCGCCCTTGAGGTAGTTGCCCACGACGTAGTTCCACATCAGGTCGTTCGGACGCAGAAAAGAGAACGTGGAGTTGAGGTCAGAGCCCTTCATCAGGCCGCCCTTGCCCAGCTCCATCTCGCGATACTTCACGAAGGCTTCGTCGATGAACACATCCAGAATGCCGGTATCGGTGAAATCGAGCAAGGTGGTCAGCAAGGTGGCACTGACCAGCGGCTTCTCGCCCCTCGCCGCCAGTACAGCCAGCGCGGTGGTCAGGATTGTTCCGCCGACACAGAATCCGAGTGCATTGATCGCCTTGGCCCCAGAGATCTCGCGCGTGACCTGGATCGCCCGGATGGCGGCATGCTCGATGTAATCGTCCCAGGTGCTGGTGGCCAGCGAGGCGTCAGGGTTGCGCCAGCTGACCACGAAGGTGCGAAGGCCTTGCTCCACCGCGTAACGGATCAGAGAATTGTCGGGCTGCAGGTCGAGGATGTAGAACTTGTTGATGCACGGCGGCACCAGCAGGAAAGGCGTCTCGTGTACCTTGGCCGTGAGCGGCTTGTATTCGATGAGCTGGAACAGGTCGTTCTCGAACACCACAGCGCCTTCGGTGGTGGCCACGTTGCGGCCCACCTCGAACTGGCTCTCGTCAGTCATCGACACATGGCCCTGCCGGAGGTCATGCAACAGGTTCTGCAAGCCCTTGGCAATGCTCTCGCCCTGTGTGTCGATGGCCTTTTGCTGGGCATCGACATTGAAGGCCATGAAGTTGCTCGGCGCAGAGGCGGCCATCCACTGCTCAACTGCGAAACGCAGACGCGCGCGCGTCTTTTCTTCGCCCTGCACGGCGTCGGCCAGGCCCAGCAGTGTCCGGGTATTGAGCAAGTAGCTCGCGGCATGGAAGGCTGCCATCGGATTGGCGCTCCAGGCCTGCGCCGAGAAGCGCTTGTCGGACGGCGCCAGTGTGCCTGCGAGGCTCTGATTCCACAACGCCGTCGCCTCGCGCACATACTGCTGCTGCAACTCCTGCAGCTTGTCGGGCGAAAAGCGGATGGAGGACAGCGGCGCAGCGGATGCCGGCATCAAACCTTGCGGGGTCATGGGCACCACCGACTGCAGCGCCTGCAATGCCGTGGTCCAATTAGCTGCGAAAGACTGTTGCAACTGTCCGGCCGTCTGGCTCCAGAAATCGGAAGGGTTGGGGTTCACCGGGTCTCCTCAGCAAGGCTTGTTATCGGTAATAACTCTCAGTATCTCAGCATTGACCCTTCAGAAAGCTGACAAACGCAAGAAACACATCGCCATGTATCTGGTTCCGATCGCCTGGTTGTACGTCACGGTTCTGATGGCCGTCGCGGAGGCCACCAGCAGCAACGGCAGCGTGCTGGGTGCGCTGATTACCTTTGTCCTTTATGGGGCCATTCCCGTGTTGCTCATCGTCTACCTGATGCGCACCCCGGCACGATGGCGCGCGCGCCGTGACCGTGAAGCAGCGTCAAATGATCCAGATGCAGGCAGCCATCCGACCACTGCCACTGAGGGCGACACTGTCGCGCCGATGCGAGAAAAATCGTGACGGATTTCCGACCGTGCACCACGACGCTGTGCTGTCATTGCCATGGATCGACACCATACCCAGCGCCTGCAGGCGCTGACGCGCCAGAGCGGCCAGGTCGGCCAGCCATTTCTTATCGCGCTGGGGCCTAAAGCAACGCTCGGCCTGGGCATCGCCAGCGAGGAATGCCGTGCGGACCTCGCCCCCTACCTCGAACGCACCCGGGCCGATGCACGGGCCGAGCCAGACCAGGATATCGGCGGGGTCGATCGGTGCCCCATGCACTGCATCCGCCAGCGCTGGCAACTGACAAAACTGCGCGACTGTTCGCTCCAGCACACCCAGGGCCAGTCCGCGCCACCCGGCATGTGCGGCTCCTACGGCGCGACCGGCGCGATCGGTGAACAGGACTGACAGACAATCCGCAACGCGCACGGTGCATACCGTGCCCGGGCTGTCGGTGGTGCAGGCGTCGGCTTCGATCACGGCGTCTTCCGGCAAGGGTGGCACCACGGGAAGGACGACTGACACGACACCATGGACCTGACCCATGAAAACCGGGGGGTAACCGATTGCATCGGCCAGCCGGCGCCGGTTGATGTCGACGCAGGCCACATCGTCGCCCGACGGCCGCCCCAGGTTCAGGCTGTCGAAGGGTGGCCGCGACACCCCACCGGCACGCGTGGTGAACACTGCATGCACAGCGTCAGGTGCCGGCCACCGGGGAACGATCCAGTCGGGATGCAGCGCAATCGGTCTCACGGTACGGCATCCGGGCAGGGCCAAGACCTCTCATGGTTGTGCAGTGGCATGGGCCACAGCATAAACCGGCAGACGCCGGCAGGCGCCGCAAATGATCGTAGACTCGCTGCCACCGCTGTTACCCCACCAAGCCCGCTATGCCATCCTCTGCCGTCCTTAGCGCCCAGCCCCTGGGCTTCCAGTGGCCGACCCTGGACCCGTTCCTGTTTTGCGTCTACCACGACGACCGCTACCCGCGGGGCAATGCCCAGCTGGGTCCCGCCGCATCGCTGGACGGCCGCAACTTGGGCCAGGATTTCGAGGGCAAGGACGGCTGGCGCATGTACCACGGCATGGCGGTACCCGGATTTCCTTCCCATCCACACCGCGGCTTCGAGACAGTGACCATCGTGCGCGAAGGCCTTATTGACCACTCCGACTCGCTAGGGGCCACTGCGCGGTTTGGTGGCGGAGACGTGCAGTGGCTCACAGCGGGCAAGGGCATCGTGCATGCCGAGATGTTCCCCTTGCTCGACCCGGCCAAGCCGAACCGCCTGGAGCTGTTCCAGATCTGGCTGAACCTGCCAGCCAGCCACAAGATGGTCGAACCGCATTTCACGATGTTCTGGTCCGAGCAGATTCCGCGCCACCGGGTCATCGACAGCGCCGGACTGCCGACCGACATCACGTGCATCGCTGGCGTGTTGCGCGACAGCCCGGCCCGGCCGCTGGCGCCTCCACCCGATTCATGGGCCGCCCGGGAGGGCTCTGAGCTGGCGATCTGGACCCTCCGCATGGCACCTGGCGCGCGCTGGACCCTGCCAGCGGCGATGGGCAGTGAAACCCGGCGTATGCTGTATTTCTTCCAGGGCGACAGCATTGCCGTGGATGGCGCCACCCTGGGAGACCATGCCGCGCTGGAACTTCGCGGCGGGCAGGATGTAGCGCTGCACAACGGCGCGCAGGAAGCCGAGCTGGTGGTGTTGCAAGGCCGACCTATCGCCGAAACCGTGGCGCGGTACGGTCCGTTCGTGATGAACACCCAGGCCGAGATCCAACAGGCGTTTGCCGACTACCGGCGTACCGAATTCGGTGGCTGGCCCTGGCCAGACAACGCACCGGTCCACGGCAAAGAAATTCGGCGCTTCGCCTCCCATGCCGACGGAAAAACCGAAACCCTGCCGATGCAGACCAGGTCGCCCGTTTCGATTGAACCAACCCAGGAGCGCCCGTTGAATTTTGTTTTCCCCCCTGCCCCACCTGTCAGCGTGCCGGTCACTGGCCGTGCAGAAGTCTTTGCAGTGCATCGTATCTACTGTGTCGGACGCAACTACGAAGAGCACGCCAAGGAAATGGGGTTCACCGGCCGCGAGCCCCCGTTCTTCTTCATGAAACCGGCCGATGCGGTGGTCGTCGTGCCAGCTGGCGGCGCGGCCACCATCGACTACCCGCCCCTCACCAGCAACCTGCACCCCGAGATCGAACTGGTGATCGCCATCGGCCGGGGCGGGCGCAACATCGCTGCCGCCGATGCGCTGCAACATGTGTTCGGTTATGCAGTCGGACTGGACATGACTCGGCGCGATCTGCAAAACGACATGAAGAAACAGGGCCGCCCCTGGTGCATCGGCAAGGCCTTCGACCAGTCGGCACCGATCGGCCCGATCACCCCGGCAGCCCAGGCGGGAGACATCGCCCAGGCCGGGATTTTTCTGCAGGTCAATGGCCAGGACCGCCAGCGCAGCGCAGTCTCCAAACTCATCTGGAACATCTCCGAAACCATCGAGCATCTCTCTGCCGCCTGGGAACTGCAAGCTGGCGACCTGATCTTTTCGGGCACCCCCGAGGGTGTCGCGGCCGTGGTACGCGGCGACACCCTGACGGGCGGCGTTGCCGGGCTCGAGCCGATCCGGGTCAGCGTGCGCTGAGCACGGCTGCGCTGTGCGCTTGCTCGAGTTGCTGGCCAAGGCCTGCGCCATTCTGGCCGGTGTACTGCTGACTGGCATCACCCTGATGACCTGCGCCAGCCTGATCGGCCGCAACACGGTCGGCATCACGCTGGCGGGTGATTTCGAGCTGACGGGCGTGGCTGCGGGCGCGGCCATTGCGCTGTTCCTGCCCTGGTGCCAGTTGCAGCGGGGCAACATCATCGTCGATTTTTTCACTGCGCGGGCCAGTACCACGACCAACCGCTGGCTGGACCGCCTGGGCGCGCTGCTTTTGTCTTTGGTGATGCTGCTGATGGCCTGGCGCACGCTGCTGGGCGGCGTCAATGCGTTCGAGACCCACTCCGGCACCATGATGCTCGGCTTTCCGGAATGGGTGGTGTATGCCTGCATGATGCCCCCCCTTCTGCTGACCGGGCTGATCGGCCTGTGGCAAGCGCTCGGCGCGCCAGAGGCGGCTGACAGCCGATGACGCCGCTGCTGCTCACGCTGATGATCTTCGCCATCATGCTGGCGCTGATGGCGATCCGCACACCGATCGCGATCGCGATGTTCATCGCGGGCGCCGTGGGGTACACCGTCCAGGCCGGCTGGTCGCCACTGGCGGGTTTTCTCAACACCCAGGCATTCGCGCGTTTCGCCAGTTACGACCTGTCGGTGATTCCGCTGTTCATCCTGATGGGCCATTTCGCCACCCAGGGAGGCATTTCCAAGGCCCTGTTCGGTTTTGCCAGCGCGGTGATGGGCCGCTTCCAGGGGGGGCTGGCCATGGCAGCAGTACTGGCCAGCGCGGCGTTTGGCGCCATCTGCGGTTCGTCGGTGGCCACGGCTGCGACCATCACGTCGGTGGCGCTGCCGGAGATGAAGCGCCACGGCTACTCGGGGCGGCTGTCCACCGGTACGCTGGCCGCCGGTGGCACGCTGGGCATTTTGATCCCGCCCTCGGTGCCGCTGGTCATCTATGCAATCCTTGCCGAGCAGAACATTGCCAAGCTGTTTGCAGCAGCCATGGTGCCGGGCTTGATCGCGATGCTGGGCTATATGGTGGCCATCGCCCTGTATGTCCGCATCGTGCCCGGCCACGCGCCCACCCGCAATGTGGCAAGCGAACCCATCACGCTGCGAACCCTGCTGGGTGTGCTGCCCATCGGGCTGATCTTCCTGTTGGTGTTCGGTGGCATCTACGGCGGCCTGTTCACGCCCACCGAAGGTGCAGCGGTCGGTGCGGGCGCCACTTTCCTGGCTGCGCTGGCGCTGCGCGAACTCACCCTGGCCAAGCTCAGACACTGTTTCTACGCCACAGCGCAAGGGTCGGCCATGATCTTCATGATCTTTCTCGGCGCCGACCTCATGAACTCCGCGCTCGCCCTGACCCAGGTGCCCGCCCAGCTGGCCAGCCTGGTCCAGTCCTGGAACCTGGCGCCCCTGATGGTGGTCTCGGCAATTCTGCTTTTCTATGTGGTGCTGGGCGCGGTCATGGACGAGCTGTCGATGATCCTGCTCACCATCCCGATCTTTTTCCCGTTGGTCATCGGGCTGGACTTCGGCATGCCCAAGGAGTCGGTGGCGATCTGGTTCGGCATCATGGTGCTGATGACCGTCGGCTTCGGCCTGCTGGCGCCGCCCGTGGGCCTGAATGTCTACGTGGTGAACGGCATGGCAAGAGACGTGCCGATCGCCGAAAGTTACCGCGGTGTAATGCCCTTCCTGGTGAGCGATGTCGTCCGCACCTTGTTGCTGCTGTTTTTTCCGGGCATCTCGCTGTGGCTGGTGCGCTACATCACCTGAGGGTAAATCCGGGCAGGCCGAACCCCTGATTTCCGGTAACGTCGCAAGCACATCTTCGGAGACTCCATGATCCAGCGACGCACACTTCTCCAGTCCACGGCAGCGGCCGTGCTCGGCACACCAGCCCTGAGCGGCCTGGCGCAGCAATCCGTGACGCTCAAGTTCCATACCTTCATGGCGCCGCAGTCCAACGTCTGGTTGACCATGCACAAGCCCTGGATGGAGAAGGTCGAAAAAGAGTCCGGCGGGCGCATCAAGTTCGAAGGCTACCCGGCCATGCAGCTGGGCGGCACGCCGGTGCAGCTCTACGACCAGGCCAAGGATGGCGTGGTCGACATCGTCTGGACGCTGCCAGGCAACACCGCGGGCCGTTTTCCGCGCATCGAGGCGTTCGAGCTGCCCTTCATGATGAACCGTGCCGAGGCGACCTCCAAGGCCTATTGGGAGTATGTGCAGACAGTGGCGATCGACGAATTCAAGGACACCCAGGTACTCGCGCTGCACGTGCATGGCCCGGGCGTGATCCACACCACCGACAAGCCGGTGCAATCAGTGGCCGACCTGCGCGGCCTCAAGCTGCGCGCACCGACCCGCCAGGTCACCAAGCTCATGGGCGTGCTGGGCGCTACACCCGTGGGCATGCCGCTGCCAGGCATTCCCGACGCCTTGAGCAAGGGCACCATCACCGGCTGCGTGATCCCCTGGGAAGTGGTGCCGTCGATCAAGGTCCACGAGCTGACCAAGTTCCACGCTGAATTCGACCCGGCGGGTGGCTCGCTCTACACCACGACGTTCGTGATGGCCATGAACAAGGCGAAGTACACGTCGCTGGCGCCCGATCTGAAGAAGGTTATCGACAACAACTCCGGCATGGCCACTTCCGCCTGGCTTGGCCGGGTGCAACAGGGCAACGACCCGCTGGGCCGCAAGGCGGCAGTCGACCGCAAGAACACGATCTTCACCGTCAGTGCTGCCGAAGCGCAGGAGTTCCGCCGCAAGTCGCGCTCGATCGAGGTCGAGTGGATGGAAGACATGAACAAGCGTGGCTTCGACGGCCGCAAACTGCTCGAAGCCGCGCGCGCGCTGATCGAGAAACACGGCAAGTCGACGCCGGCACAAAAAGCCTGACCCGCCGCCGGGCCGGGCAATCCGAAGGCTCCTGCGGGGGCCTTTTTTGCTTTCAAACTACACTGAACCCATGTACCACAGCCCGATCAAGCACTGCAAGAACTGCGGCCATGCCGTGCTCTACCGCGTCCCGGACGACGGTGACACCCGCGAGCGCGCGGTTTGCCCGGGCTGCCACACGATCCACTACGAGAACCCGCTCAACGTGGTCGGGACCGTGCCCCATCTGGGCAGCCGCGTGCTGCTGTGCAAGCGCAATATCGAGCCCCGCAAGGGCAAATGGACCCTGCCCGCCGGTTTCATGGAATTGCAGGAAACCACCGCCCAGGGTGCTGCGCGTGAAACCCAGGAGGAGGCCGGTGCCCATTTCGAGATGGAGGGCCTGTTCTCGATCCTGAACGTCGCGCGTGTCGGCCAAGTGCATCTGTTCTACACGGCGCGCCTGCTCGATGATCAGTTCGACCCCGGTCACGAGACCATGGAGGCCCGGCTGTTTGAAGAGGCCGACATTCCCTGGGACGAGATCGCGTTTCGGACTGTCAAGGAAACCCTTGAGCATTACTTCGCCGATCGGCGCTCCGGCGGCCTGCTGTTCCATACCATCGACATCGGCTGACGAAACAGTTATAAACAAGCCACCCCTACCGGAAGTGAAGACCGGCCCTCGGAGGTTCGAACATGAAGCAACAGCGGTTCTGGAACGTCGACCTGATCGAACTGATCAAGGTCTGGATTTCTGACATGGGGGTTTTTCTGCTTACGGCCCTCACCTTCGTCGGCATGGCGATACCGGTGCTGATCCCGATGCTGGTCCTCTGGTACCTGGCTTCAATCGATTTCAAAGTGCGCCCCTGAGCCCCAGGCCACCCGCAGGCTTTCAGACCGTTGTGCACCAGGGCGCGGTGTCGTGCACCAGGCCCATCCAGATCGCCCAGCCAGACATCACGGCCAGAGCCAACCCGGCCAGTCGCACGCCCCATTGTCCAGACCGGTCGCCGCGCAGACGCAACCACAGCCAAGGGCCAGCCATCATGGACACGCTGGTGCCTAGCGCAAACAGGGCCATCACCATCGCTCCCTGCAGCGCGTTGGCCGTCAAGGTGGCCACCAGCAGTGCGGAATACAGCAGGCCGCAAGGCAACAGAGCCCAGACTGTGCCGATCAGCAGCGGGGCCCCGACTTGGTGGCCACTGACCCAGCCGCGTGTGCGCTTCCAGATGGCCTTGCCCGTGCTGTCAAGCCAGAGCGGCTGGCGCGCGTTAAAGAGCAGCAGCAGGCCGAGCACCACAGCCGCCACATGGAATAACGTCCATACCGGGCGAATCGCAGCCGACTGGGTGGTGAGCCAGCCCAATCCCTGCATGGAGGCCGCCGCCAGGCCGCCAAGCATCGAATAGCCGGCGATCCGGCCCATCTGGAAAGTCCACATGGCCCGATTACCGCGGGAACCGGCCGCCCGACCGATACCGGCACAGGCAGCGCCACACATGACGACACAGTGGGGGCCACCCACCAAGCCCATCAACAAGGCGGTGATCGCAAGAGAACTCTCCATCCGTACAACTCTAGATGATTTTCGAGAAGCGCGACCGGTTGCGGTCGGTTTGCAGGTAGCGGTCGAAAACCATGGCGACGGCACGCACGAAGAACCAGCCCATGGGCGTGACTTGCACGCCAGTCTCGTCCAAAGCCACGAGCCCCTGGTCGCACAGCTTGCGCAGGGCCTCCAGTTCGGGCGCGAAGTAGCTGCGGGAGTCGATCAGCCACGCCAGGTCGATCGATTCGAACAGCCACTGGCCCTGGCACATCAGCGCCATGATCACCGCGCGGCGAAGGAGGTCGTCGCGCGTGAGGGCCAGGCCCCGCGCCACGGGAAAGCGGCCTTGGTCGATGGCGTCATAGTACTCGTCCAGGGTCTTTGCGTTCTGGCTGTAAGTGGCGCCGATGCGGCCGATCGATGACACACCCAGCCCGATCAGGTCGCAGTCGGGCTGCGTGCTGTAGCCCTGGAAGTTGCGGTGCAGGCGACCCTGGCGCTTGGCCACGGCCAGGGGGTCGGTGGGCAGCGCGAAATGGTCCATGCCCACATAGACATAACCGGCGCCGATCATCGATTCCAGCGAGCGGGACAGCATCGCCACCTTGGACGAGGCATCGGGCAGGTCGACCGTGGCAATCCGCCGTTGCGGCTTGAAGCGCTCGGGCAGGTGCGCATAGGCATACAGGGCCACACGGTCCGGCCGCAACTCGGAGACCTGTTGCAGCGTGCGGTCGAACGATTCCGGCGTCTGCAGGGGCAAACCGTAGATCAGGTCGACATTCACAGAGTCGAAGCCCCGCGCGCGGGCCGCCGCCACCAGCGCAAACACCTGCTCCATCGGTTGCACCCGATGGATGGCCTTTTGCACCGCCGGGTCGAAATCCTGCACGCCGAAGCTCAGCCGGTTGAAGCCCAGCTCGGCCAGGGTGTCAAGCCGTTGGGGGTCGACAGTGCGGGGGTCGACCTCGATGGAATACTCGCCGTCCGGCGCCAGTCGAAAGCTGCGCTTGAGCATGTCCATGAGCTCGCGCAGTTCGTCGTCGTCGAGGAAAGTAGGACTGCCGCCACCCAGGTGCAGTTGGGTGACGGTCTGCCCCAGGCCGAGGTGCTGGGTGTGCAGATCCATTTCGCGACTCAGGTACTCCAGGTAGGTGGCGGCATTCTCGTGGTGGCGGGTGATGACCTTGTTGCAGGCACAGTAGTAACACACCGACTCGCAAAACGGAATGTGCACATACAGCGACAAGGGCAGCGCCATTGCTGCAGCGCCCGAGCGCCGCTGGCGCAGCCCCTGCAGGTAGTGCTGGTCGGTGAAGGCTTCGACAAACCGGTCTGCCGTCGGGTACGATGTATAACGGGGCCCGGAGACGTCCAATCGCCGGAGCAATTCAGCGGATACAGGTTCGGACGCGACAGACAACATGCAAAACTCCCAGGGCCATGGGGTCAATGTGCCTGAGCGTCACGTAGCCTGACTTGATCAACATCAACAGTTCACCATCCACGAGGCGGCACAATTGACCTACATCAGGAGCCACCATGCTGAACCCTAGCACCCACGAACCAGCCCCGACGACTCGCGGCAATGATGCGTTTCACCATCCTGTCACGCCGATCATGCCGCTCGATGGCAAAACCATCAAAGTGGCCTGCTCCAGCTGTAATCTGCGCGAGTTGTGCATGCCGCTCGGTCTCAGCCATGACGAACTCGACCGAATCGATGACCTGGTGGCCAACCGGCGCAAGGTCAAGCGCGGTGCCCCGCTATTTCGCAATGGCGACAGCTTCACCAGCCTGTATGCCATCCGTACCGGCTTCTTCAAGACCTGTATTGCCTCCGAGGACGGCCGCCACCAGGTCACAGGTTTCCAGATGGCCGGCGAGATCGTGGGCCTGGACGGCATCGTCAACGACCACCACACCTGCGACGCGATCGCCCTGGAGGATGCCGAGGTCTGCGTCATGCCTTTTGACCGCATCGAAGACCTGTCCCACCAGATCCACGCGCTGCAGCGCCATGTGCACAAGATCATGAGCCGCGAGATCGTGCGCGAACATGGCGTGATGTTGCTGCTGGGCAGCATGCGCGCCGAAGAGCGGCTGGCGGCCTTCCTGCTGAATCTGGTGCAACGCCTGCACGCACGCGGTTTCTCGCAGTCCGAGTTGGTGCTGCGCATGACCCGCGAGGAAATCGGAAGCTACCTCGGCCTCAAGCTCGAGACGGTGAGCCGCACGTTTTCAAAGTTCGTCGAAGAGGGCATTGTCGAAGTGAAGCAGCGCCATGTGCGCATCGTCGACTCCGAGGCCCTCAGGCTGATCGTGAACCCGCAGGTCTGCTCCTGAGCCGACCTGGCGGGCCCGGCTTCAAGGTTTCGCCGGCACTCGCTCCCGGGGTACCGGTACCACGCCGGTTGCGGCATGGTTGCGGCCGGCCATCGCCGGTGCCAGGCTGGCCGGCGCCGCATCCAGCGTCTTGTTGATCTCGACACCCTTGCGGTAATAATCTGCGTCGACCACCGGGTCGGGGTAGCGGATGGCAAGAAACAGCGTGACAAAACTGGCGACCACGACTACGGCCGGGCCGGAGATCACCAACCAGACATGGCCGAACTTCCACCAGGCGGGGGGTGCGGGAGCGGTGGGCGTCACAGGCATGGAGGCTCCTGAAAGGGGTCGGTCACTCATTTGCTGGCCACCGCGCCCGTGTTGGACAGGCTCCACACATACGACGCCAGCACATGCAGCTGGGCCGGGCCGAATTTCTCACCCTGCGCCGGCATGGCATTCATCTTGCCGTTGTTGATCATGGCCACGATGGCTGCCTCGCCGTACCCGTGCAGCCAGATGTCGTCGGTCAGGTTCGGCGCACCGACGGCCTGCAGACCTTTGCCATCGGCACCATGGCAGGCAGCGCAGACAGCAAACTTGGACTTGCCCAGCGCAGCCCTGACCGAGTCATGCGGGCTGCCCGACAGGCTCAGCACGTACTGGGCCACGTTGCGCACATCATCCGGCGTGCCGACTGCCGCCGCCAGCGGGGGCATGTTGCCGATCCGGCCGTTGTTCAGCGTTTCCAGGATCTTGTCCGGGGTGCCGCCGTACAGCCAGTCACCGTCGGTCAGGTTGGGAAAGCCCTTGGCGCCTCGAGCATCGGACCCGTGGCACTGCGCACAGTTGTTCATGAACAGGCGCTCGCCGATGGCCATGGCCTGCGGATCACGGGCCACGTCCTCGGGCTTCATAGCAGTGAACTTTGCATACAGGGGTGCTACCTGCACTTCGCCCTTCTTCATCTCGGCCGCGTGTTGCGCAGTCGAACTCCAACCCAGTTGGCCGGCATAGGCGCCCAGCCCGGGGTAGAGCGCCAGGTAGACCAGAGAGAAGACGATGGTGATGACGAACATATACACCCACCAGCGCGGCAGCGGGTTGTTCATCTCGCGCAGATCGCCGTCCCAGACGTGACCGGTGGTGTTGTCATTGGCCGTCATGGCCTTGGCCTTGCCAGACATCCACAGGAGCACCAGGCAAGCGAGGATGCTCACCACCGTGATGCCTGCGACATACAAGGACCAGAAGCTGTTGGTGAAGTCACTCATTTTTATTCCTTGTGAAGCCGGTCAATCTTGCTCGAAGGGCAAGTTGGCCGCCTGCTCGAAATCGGTCTTGCGGCCCTTGGACCAGGCCCAGAACACGATGCCCAAGAAGACCGTGAAAGCAAGCACGGTTGCGACGGAACGGAGGGTGTTGACATCCATGATGTAATCTCGTGACTTACTTGAGCGCCAGGCCCAGAACCTGAAGGTAAGCGATGGTGGCCTCCATCTCGGTCTTACCCTTGACCTCTTCAGACGCCTTAGCGATCTGCTCGTCGGTGTAGGGCACACCGACGATACGTAGGGCCTTCATGTGGCCCGGCAGCGAGGCCGCGTCCACCAGGTTCTTGTCGAGCCATGGATAGGGAGGCATGTTCGACTCGGGCACCAGATCGCGTGGGTTGATCAGGTGGGTGCGGTGCCAGTCGTCGCTGTATTTGCCGCCGACCCGCGCCAGATCGGGGCCGGTGCGCTTGCTGCCCCACTGGAACGGGTGGTCGTAGACCGACTCGCCCGCCACCGAATAGTGACCATAACGCAGGGTCTCTGCGCGGAATGGCCGGATCATCTGCGAGTGGCAGTTGTAGCAGCCTTCGCGGATGTAGACATCGCGCCCGGCCAGTTGCAACGGGGTGTAAGGCAACACCCCCTTGATCGGCTCGGTGGTCGACTTCTGGAAGAACAGCGGCACGATCTCGACCAGGCCGCCGAACAGCAGCACGACCAGGATCAGCACGATCATCAGGAAGTTGTTGGTCTCAATCTTCTCGTGGGAGAAGCCGGAGGATGATTTGTTGTCAGCCATGTTGGTTTCCTCTCAAGCGTGGGCAACGGCGGCCGGGATCCTGACCGTGCTGGCCTGGCCAGCGGTCGCAGTCTTGAGCACGTTCCACAGCATAATCAGCATGCCACCGAAATACAGCGTGCCACCCAGCAGGCGCAGCACGTAGAACGGGAAGGTCGCCTTGACCGACTCGACGAAAGTGTAGGTGAGGGTGCCGTCCGGATTGACCGCGCGCCACATCAGGCCCTGCATCACACCGGCAATCCACATCGCCGCGATATAGATCACGATGCCGATGGTGGCGGTCCAGAAGTGCACCTCGATCGCCTTCACGCTGTACATCTGGGTGCGACCGAACAGGCGCGGGATCAGGTAGTACATGCTGCCCATGGTGACCAGGCCGACCCAGCCCAGGGCGCCGGAGTGCACATGGCCAATGGTCCAGTCGGTGTAATGGCTCAACGCGTTGACCGTCTTGATCGACATCATCGGGCCTTCGAAGGTGCTCATGCCGTAGAAGGACAACGAGACGATCAGGAAGCGCAGGATCGGGTCGTCGCGCAGCTTGTGCCAGGCGCCCGATAGGGTCATGATGCCGTTGATCATGCCGCCCCAGCTCGGGGCCAGCAGAATCAGCGAAAACACCATGCCCACCGATTGCGTCCAGTCGGGCAGCGCGGTGTAATGCAGGTGGTGCGGGCCGGCCCACATGTAGGTGAAGATCAGTGCCCAGAAATGCACGATCGAGAGCCGGTAGCTGTACACCGGGCGGCCAGCCTGCTTGGGAATGAAGTAGTACATCATGCCCAGGAAGCCGGCGGTCAGGAAGAAGCCCACGGCATTGTGACCGTACCACCACTGCACCATGGCGTCCTGAACACCGGCATAGGCCGAATAGGACTTCATCATGCCGGCCGGGATCGCAGCGCTGTTGACCAGATGCAGCAGGGCCACCGCCAGAATGAAAGCACCGAAGAACCAGTTGGCCACATAGATGTGGCGCACCTTTCGGGTGCCGATGGTACCGAAGAAAACGATGGCAAAAGACACCCAGACGACGGTGATCAGGATGTCGATCGGCCACTCGAGCTCGGCATATTCCTTGCCCTGGGTATACCCCAGCGGCAGCGAGATGGCGGCGCACAGGATCACCAGTTGCCAGCCCCAGAAAGTGAACGCGGCCAGCGTGTCGTTGAAGATGCGTACCTGGCAGGTGCGCTGCACGACGTAATAAGCCGACGCGAACAAGCCGCAGCCACCAAACGCAAAGATCACGGCATTGGTGTGCAATGGACGCAATCGCCCATAAGTCAACCAGGGTATGCCGAAGTTGAGTTCAGGCCAGGTAAGCTGGGCCGCAATGATGACACCGACCAGCATGCCCACTACGCCCCAGACAACGGTCATGATCGCGAACTGGCGCACGACCGTATCGTTGTAAGCGACCGCTTTTGTATTTGCGAAGACCATTTCTACCTCTTCTTGATTGAACCGATGACAGTTTCCTCCGTCAGGCCGGCAGTCAACTTGACGAACATCAACGTCGACTCAGACATCCCGTGATTCGTCCAGGATGCGCGTACCTTCGGACTCGATATCCTCGAATTGCCCGCGGTACACCGCCCACCACAGCCCCGCCAGGATGAAGAACACCAGCACCACGGACAACGGGATCAGCAGATACAGGATGTCCATCAGTGCACCGTCCGTTGCTGATCGGTTGATGACAGGCGCAGCGCATTGAGCACCACGATCAGTGAACTGGTCGCCATGCCCAGCCCTGCAAGCCAGGCCGGCAGCCAGCCTGCCACCGCCAGCGGGACGCACGCGATGTTGTAGCCCAGCGCCCAGCCCAAGTTCTGGCGCACGATCCGCATCGTGCGCCGCGCCAGTTGCAGCGTGCGCCCGACATCGGACAGATGCTCGCCCAGCACGACGAAGTCGGCTTGCGACTGCGCCAGCGGAACAGCCTGCCCGAATGCAAACGACACATCGGCTGCGGCCAGTACCGGACCGTCGTTGAGGCCATCACCGACCATGGCCACGCGACAGCCACGCGCCTGCAAGGCGCGCACGATGTTTAGTTTCATGTCGGGCGTGCAATTCGACTGCACCTGGTCAATGCCGCACGCGTGGCCGACGGCGGCAGCCGCGCCCGCATCGTCGCCCGACAGCATGTGCACGGACATCCCGGCGGCCTGCAGCGCGGCCACGGTGGCGCGCGCATCGTCACGCACATCCTGCGCCAGTTCGAAGGTCGCCAGCCAGCCCTGGTCGTCACTCAGAAAGGTCTGGTGCAGGCCGCCGCCGGTGGCGGGCTCCAGCCCGCAGAAGGCCGCCGATCCCAGGCGCATGCGGGCGCTGGCGGCGGTGTCCAGGGTGTCGGTCAACATCCCCTGCAGACCCTGCCCCACCGTTTCGACCACGCCCTGGGCGCGCCAGCGTGTGCCCTGTGGCAGCGCCTGCCCGGCCATCGCCAGGGCGCGCGACACGGGGTGCAGTGACTGGTGCGCCAGAGCACCGGCCTGCGCCAGCACCTGTTCAGTATCTGCGCTGGCCCGCACCCGCACCGTGCGGACCGTCATGGCATTGCGCGTGAGTGTGCCGGTCTTGTCGAATACGACAGTGTCGACGGCGGCCAGCGCCTCCAGCGCCTGGAGCCGGCGCACCAGCACGCCGGCGCGCGCCAGTGTGCCGGCGCTGGCCAGCATCGCCGTCGGGGTGGCCAGCGACAGAGCGCACGGGCAAGTGACGATCAGCACCGCAACGGCCACCATCAGTGCATGGCCGGGGTCACGCTCCCACCAGAAGGCACAGGCCGCTGCCGCGGCCACCAGCACCCCGATCAGGAAGGGCTTGGCCAGGCGGTCCGCCAGCATGGCCAGCCGCGGTTTGGTGGTGGCCGCTGTCTGCATGAGCGCGACGATCTGGGCAAACCGCGTGTCCTGTCCGATGCGCTCTACCCGGATCTCCACCGCGGCGCTGAGGTTGTGGCTGCCGGCGACCACCGCTGCGCCAACATCCTTCGTCACCGGATGGGACTCGCCCGTCAGGAGTGCCTGATCGACCTGGGTGTCACCGGCGATGATTTCGGCATCGGCGGGAAAAGCGTCACCCGGGAGCACCAGAACCCGATCGTCCAGGCGCAGACACCGGGCGGCCACGGTTTCGAAGCTGCCGTCGGGCCGGCGCCGCTGCACGGCATCCGGCAGGCGATTCATCATCGCATCCAGCCAGCCCGCAGTGCGGTCCCGCAGCCGCATCTCGAGCCAGCGGCCCGTCAGCAGAAAGAACACGAACATCGTCAGCGAGTCAAAGAACACCTCGCGCCCGAAAAGTCCGTGGGGATCGAAGGTGCCCGCCGTGCTGACCACGAAGGTGATCCCCATGCCCAGCGCAACCGGCAGATCCATGCTGATACGGCGCTGGGCCAGATCCCGCAAGGCGCTGCGGAAGAACGGACCGCACGAGAACAGGATCACCGGCAGCGTGAGGACCCAGGAGGCCCAGCGCAGCAGTTGCTCCATCTCTGCGCTGAGGTCCCCCGGCTGGGCAATGTAGGCCGGGTACGCATACATCATGACCTGCATCATGCACAGGCCGGCCACCAGCCAGCGCCACAGGGCCCGGCGGGTTTCGCTGCGCCGCTGTTCGCGTGCGTGGCTGTCGTTGGCAGGCAGTGCCGCATACCCGGCGCGGCGGATGGCCTGCATCCATTCGGAAGGCTTGACGGCGTCGGGAGACCAGACCACTCGGGCGCGGTGGCTGCCGGCGCTGACCTCGGCACCGATGACACCCGGCACCTGTTGCAAGGCATCTTCGATGGTGAGGGCGCAAGCGGCGCAGGTCATGCCCTGCACGACCACGTGCGACTCGATACAACCGGGCCGTTCCGCATGGGGCCGACTGAAGGCGTTCCATTCGTCCGGGTCGTCAAGGACCTGCCAGACACCGGGGCCCTGGAGTGCACCGGCTCCCCGGCTGAGACCCGACGGTTCTACGGGCGCTGCCGTGGCAGCCGTGTCGGTCGGGTCGAGCGTGGCACTCAGCATGAAGTCAAGGTTAGCGGCAGGGACCTCGATCGAACTTGACCTGGATCAAGTCATCGATCGGGTCTGCGCCTTAAATTCACCCTGTCAAGCATCCACAACCGAGGAGTTCACCATGTACCAGCGCATTCTTGTTGCCACCGATGGCTCCACTTTGTCGAAGAAGGCCGTCAACAGCGCCATCGCCCTCGCCGCCCTCACCGGCGCCGAACTGGTGGCACTCAAGGTGGTCCCCCGCTACCCGCAGAGCTACTTCGAGGGTGGCATCGTGCTCCAGGTGTCCGAAGTCGAGCGGATCGAGAAGCAATGGACCGAAAGCGGCCAGGCCATCGTGGATGGCGTGCAGAAGGCGGGGCTGGCGAAAGGCGTGAAGGTCAAGCCAGTAACCGCCCGCTCCGATCTGGTGTCGGACGCGATCATCAGCGCCGCCAAGAAGCACAAGTGCGACCTGATCGTCATGGCATCGCACGGCCGCCGGGGCATCAAGCGCCTGCTGCTGGGCAGCGAGACACAGCTGGTGCTGACGCACTCGCATATTCCGGTGCTGGTGCTGCGCTGAACGCCGCGCCCGGCGCGGCGTTCAGTGTGGCGGCTTAGGCCGGCACGAACAGCTGGCGGTACCTGTGGCGCAGCAGGTTCTTCTGGACCTTGCCCATCGCGTTGCGAGGCAAGTCGTGTGCCAGGAAGCAGCGCTTGGGAATCTTGAAATTCGCCAGACTCGCCTTGAGCGTGGCAAGAATTGCTTCGGGATCCAACACCGCGCCGGGTTTGGCGGTCACCACCGCGACCCCCACCTCGCCAAAGTCCGGATGCGGCACGCCGACGACGGCACTCTCTGCCACACCGGCCATCTCGTTGATGCAGGCTTCGATCTCGGCCGGGTAGACGTTGTAACCACCACTGATGATCAGGTCATTGCTGCGGCCGACGATGCACACATATCCCAGTGCATCCACCAGTCCGACATCGCCGGTGCGAAAGTACCCATCGGCGGTGAACTCCTCGCGGGTCTTGTCGGGCATGCGCCAGTACCCCTGGAACACATTCGGGCCACGCACCTCGATGCCACCGATCTCGCCCTGCGGCAGGCTGCAGCCATCGCCACCGCAGACACGCAATTGCACGCCGGGCAGCGCAAAGCCCACCGTGCCGCCGCGGCGCACGCCATCGGCCGGATGGCAGGGGTTGGAGGTGAGCATGGCGGTCTCGGACATGCCATATCGCTCCAGGATCGTGTGGCCGGTGCGCCGCTGCCATTCGGTGAAGGTCTCGATCAGCAGCGGGGCCGAGCCTGCAATGAACAGGCGGATGTTGCGGCAGGCCGCGCGGTCCAGTCCAGGCTCGGCGAGCAGACGCACGTAGAGCGTGGGAACACCCATGAACACGGTGGCCTCGGGCAGCCGCCGGACCACGGCACGCGCGTCGAAGCGCGCAAACCAGAGCATCTTGCTGCCATTCATGAGCGCGCCGTGCAAGGCCACGAACAGGCCATGCACGTGGAAGATCGGCAGCGCGTGGATCAACACGTCACCGCCCTGCTCTGCCGTGCGCCAGCCCCAAACCGATTGCAGTACCCGGGCGTTGCTGAGCAGGTTGGCATGCGACAGCATGGCGCCTTTGCTGCGACCGGTGGTGCCACTGGTATACAAAATAGCGGCCAGATCGTCCCCGCAGCGCGGTACGACCTGGTGCCGGTCGCTGCAATGCGCTGCCCGCTGCAGCAAGCTGCCGGTGCGGTCATCGTCGAGCGTGAATACATGGCGCGAACCCGCCTGGAACGCGATCTTGCTGACCCAGCCGAAGTTCTTCGACGCGCACACCACCACGGCGGGCTCGGCGTTACCGATGAAATAGGCGATCTCGGTGCTCTGGTAGGCCGTGTTCAGCGGCAGGAACACGTGGCCGGCGCGCAGTGTGGCCAGGTACAGCAGCGCCGCCTCAACCGACTTCTCGACCTGCACTGCAATGCGCGATGCGGGGGGAAGCGCCAGGCTGTCCAGCAGGTTGGCGAGCATGGCACAGGCCCGGTCGAGATCGCGCCAACTGTAGTGCAGGGCGTTGTCGGTCTCGATGGCAATGCTGTCCAGATCGTCGGGAAAGGCCGCGCGCAGGGCCTCGAAAAGATTCATGTCGTTGGCGGACGTCCGCATCATCCACCGTGGCCCGCTTCAGTCCCCGCTGCAGGACGCTTTGCCGCCGTACGGCCGAACCACCACCACAAGGCAGCACCGGCCAGCACCATGGGCACGCACAACCACTGCCCCATGCTCATGCCAAGCGCCAGCAGGCCGAGATGGGCATCGGGTTCGCGGAAGAACTCGGCCACGAAGCGGAACACGCCATACCCCCCCAGAAATACCGCTGCCACGCGGCCCTGCGCGCGCTCGCGCCGGGCGTACAGCCACAGAATCAGGAACAGCAGCAGACCCTCGAGCAGGAACTGGTACACCTGCGAGGGATGGCGTGGCAGTTCGCCGGCACCGCGAAACACCATGCCCCAAGGCAGGCCCGGGTCGCTGAGACGGCCGGGCAGTTCTCCATTGATGAAGTTGCCGACCCGCCCCGCCGCCAGGCCGGTGGGCACGCAAGGGGCCACAAAGTCGGCCACCTGCCAGAACGGACGCTGGCGCGAACGCGCAAACCAGACCATGGCCACCACTACGCCCAGCATGCCACCATGAAAACTCATGCCGCCCTGCCACACGGCGAACACCTCCAGCGGGTGGGCCAGGTAGTAGGCCGGTTTGTAGAACACGCAATACCCCAACCTGCCGCCGAGGACCACGCCCAGCACCCCCAGGAACAGGATGTCCTCGACATCCTTGCGGCTCCAGGCCTGTGCGCCGGTCAATCGCGCAAATGGCGGGTGCTGCAGACGCCGTGCACCCAGCCACAGAAACAGACCGAAGGCAGCCAGATAGGTTAGCCCGTACCAGTGCACGGCCAGGGGTCCGATCTGCAGGGCGATCGGGTCGATATTCGGGTGAATCAGCATGCCGGGATTGTGCACGGGCGCACCGGCCCGGTTTCAGCGCGCGAGAAAGGCGTCGGTCTCCGACAGGCTCAGCGACGCTTCTTGGAGTTGGTGCCGATCGCCGTCTTGTTGCGCTCGATGCGTTGGTCACGCCGGGCCATCTCGCGCTCCATGGCCTTTCGCTTGGTGTAGCCACTGGCATCCGCCCATGCCCACCAGGCGACGGCCAAGGCGAATGGCGCCATGACCGTCCACCAGCTCCAACTGGCGACCGGACCATACTCCAGGTACTTCATGGCAAGAAGAATCAATCCCAGACCGAGAAAATACATGGTGCTGCTCCCCTGCTCCGACACATCTGTTCACAATGACGGTCAACGTGCGTCACTACAATCGCGTTGAAACACTGTAACCGAAGCATGAGGAACATGATGAATTTAGCCAACTTTGCGCGAATGGCTGTGCTGCTGACCGTGGTCACGGGCGCTCCAGCGTTTGCCGATCAGGCGCTGGCGACCGCCAAGAATTGCATGACATGCCATGCCGTCGAAAAAAAGGTTGTCGGCCCAAGCTACAAGGAAGTGGCTGCCAAGTACGCAAATCAGAAGGACGCGGTCGACAAGCTTGCGGGCAAAATTCTCAAGGGGGGATCCGGCGTCTTTGGCGTCGTGCCCATGCCGGCGAACACGCAGGTCAGCGAGGCCGAGGCAAAAAAGCTTGCCGCCTGGGTGTTGAGCCTGAAGTAACGCGCCTGCAGCCCCGAATTACCAAGCCTGCCCAAGCTGGTCGAGAATCGCCGGGTTCTCCAGGGTCGACGTATCCTGTGTAACAGCTTCACCCTTGGCGATCGACCGCAGCAATCGACGCATGATCTTGCCGGACCGTGTCTTGGGCAGATTCTCGGCAAAGCGAATTTCCTTTGGCTTGGCAATCGGGCCGATCTCCTTCGCAACCCAGTCACGCAGTTCCTTGGCCATCGCCTTGGCCGCATCGCCCGACGGCCGGGCACCCTTGAGCACCACGAAGGCACAAACCGCTTCGCCAGTGAGATCGTCAGGGCGGCCCACCACAGCGGCCTCTGCCACGAGCGCCGTGTGCGACACCAGTGCCGACTCGATTTCCATGGTGCCCAGACGATGGCCTGACACGTTCAGGACATCATCGATCCGGCCGGTAATACGGAAATAGCCCCTATCGGCACTGCGCACCGCGCCGTCGCCTGCGAGGTACAACTTGCCACCCATCTCTTCGGGAAAATAGGACTTCTTGAAGCGTTCGGGATCGTTCCAGATGGTGCGAATCATCGACGGCCATGGCCGCTTGACGACTAGGATGCCGCCAGTGCCATTGGGAATGTCGTTGCCAACTTCATCCACGATGGCGGCCATGATGCCCGGCAAGGGCAGCGTGCAGCTGCCCGGAACCAGTGGCGTCGCGCCGGGAAGCGGCGTGATCATGTGGCCACCCGTCTCTGTCTGCCAGAAGGTGTCGACGATCGGGCAGCGCTCACGCCCCACGTTCTTGTAGTACCACATCCAGGCTTCGGGATTGATCGGCTCCCCCACCGAGCCAAGAATGCGCAGCGATTGGAGATCGAAGCGGTCTGGGTGGACCTTCGCGTCGCTCTCGGCCGCCTTTATCAGCGAGCGAATGGCCGTGGGGGCGGTGTAGAAGATCGTGCATTGGTGGCGCTCGATCATCTGCCAGAAACGACCTGCATGGGGATAGGTAGGCACCCCTTCAAAGATGATCTGCGTGGCACCTGCGGCCAGCGGACCATAGGCAACATAGGTGTGGCCGGTGATCCAGCCAATGTCGGCGGTACACCAGAAAACGTCCGAGGGCTGCAGGTCAAAGGTCCAGTCCATCGTAAGCCTGGCCCACAGAAGGTAGCCGCCCGTTGAATGCTGCACGCCCTTGGGTTTGCCTGTGGAGCCCGAGGTGTACAGCACGAACAGCGGATGCTCTGCCCCCACAGGCTCTGGCGCACATTCGGTGTTTTGCCCGTCCATCACGTCGGCGAATGTCTTGTCTCGCCCCGCAACCATGTTGCAGGCAGTCATTGTGCGCTGGTAGACGAATACAGTCCGGATGGATTCGCAGCCACCCATGGCCAGACCCTCATCCACAATCGCCTTCAGCGGCAGTTCGCGACCGCCGCGCATCTGGAAGTTGGCGGTGATGACCGCAACGGCGCCCGCATCGATGATGCGCTCCTGCAAGGCCTTGGCAGAAAAGCCGCCAAACACCACACTGTGCGTCGCGCCGATACGCGCGCAGGCCTGCATCGCGACCACGCCCTCCAGCGTCATCGGCATGTAGATCAGCACACGGTCACCCTTGCGGATGCCCTCGGCCTTCAGGGCATTGGCAAACTGGCTGACCTTGGTGAGCAGTTCGCGGTAAGTGGTGCGGGTGACGTTGCCGTCGTCCGATTCGAAGATCACGGCGGTCTTGTTCTCGACGGACGTGCCCATGTGCCGGTCCAGACAATTGGCGCTTGCGTTGAGCTCGCCGTCGTCGAACCATTGGTAGAACGGCGCATGGGATTCATCGAGCGTGCGCGTGAAAGGCTTGGTCCAGACCACGTTGTCGCGCGCCAAACGAGCCCAGAACCCTTCGAAGTCCCGGCTGGCCTCGGCGCAGAGCGCCTCATAGGCGCCCATGCCGGAAATACGTGCAGCCCGCACGGTTGCCTCGCTGGGCGGAAAAACACGGTTCTCGACCAGGACTGACTCAATTGCACTCATCGACTTGTCTCCTCATCTTGGTTGGACAAAAAATTCCCATGCCCGAACTATCCGCGTGAGCACTTACAAGGCACTGACGCGACCGCCCGGCTCGCCCGACACCTACAATTATTGCCCCATATCCCAGCGCATACCAGGACCCCATGAACGACTCCAAACCAAGTCCCGCACCCCGCCTGGGCCCGATATCGGCTTTCATTTTTGCCAGTCGCTGGCTGCAGCTTCCACTCTGTCTGGCCTTGATAGCGGCACAAGCCGTGTATGGGTTCCATTTCTGGGTCGAGTTGGTCCATTTGCTCGAAGCGGTTTTCGGCAGCCAGGTGGCACTGCAGGCGCTGGTCACCAGCATCGGGTACCACGCCGACGTGCAGGTTACAGCGCTGAACGAAACCATCATCATGCTGGTTGTGCTGGCCCTGATCGAAGTAGTGATGATCTCCAACCTGCTCATCATGGTGATCGTCGGTGACTACGAAACCTTCGTGAGCCGCATGAACCGGGAATACCATCCCGACCAGCCAGAATGGCTGAGCCACGTGAACGCCTCGCTTCTCAAGGTCAAGCTGGCAACGACCATCATCGGCATTTCATCGATCCACCTGCTGAAGACCTTCATCAATACCGCCAACTACGATGTCAAGGTCCTCATGAGGCAGACCATCATCCACGTCACGTTTCTGCTCTCGGCGCTGGCCATAGCGTACTCCGATCGGCTCATGTCGCACACCGGCGCTGGAGCTGCTGGCCACGGAAATTAACGGTGGCTGCGTTGCCATTGCAACCGGCCCCGGCAGAGGCTCGCTTGCGCGGCCGTATGCGTCTGTTGCGCGTGGCGCTGGCGCTGCTGTTGGTCTTTGCTGTTTCACAAGCGCAGGCAGCCGACGTCGACGGAAGCCGGTTGCACGCTGTGTGGGGCATTCCTTTTGCAGGCCTCCTGCTGTCCATCGCGTTGATGCCTTTGTTGGCCCCGATCTGCTGGCACCACCACTTTGGCAAGGTGGCGCTGGCGTGGTCACTGGCCTTTTTGCTGCCGTTTGCGGTCGTGTTCGGACCGGCGGCGGCCGGGTCGGGCCTGGCACACGCGGCAATTGCAGAATACATACCGTTCATCGTTCTGCTGACGGCACTTTTCACGGTGGCCGGCGGGATCTTCATCAAGGGCAATCTGCATGGCAGCCCCGGTCTCAACACAGCGATCCTTGCCATCGGTGCGGTGCTCGCCAGCTTCATGGGCACGACTGGCGCGTCGATGCTGATGATCCGGCCCATGATCCGCGCCAACGACAACCGGGTGCACAAGGTGCATATGGTCGTCTTTTTCATCTTCATCGTGTCCAATGCCGGCGGCTCACTGACGCCGCTGGGTGACCCGCCCCTGTTCCTGGGGTTCCTCAAGGGGGTCGACTTCTTCTGGACCGTGCAGCACCTGTTTCCACAGACGCTGTTTCTGATCGGCTCCCTGCTCGTGATCTTCTATCTTCTGGACTGGTGGTTCTACCACCACAAGGAAGAAGTCCTGCCCGTCGACCCGACGCCCGACACGCGATCGGTCGGATTCGAAGGTTCGGTCAACTTCCTGCTGCTGGCTGCCATCATCGGCCTGGTTCTGATGAGCGGCTTCTGGAAATCAGGCATCTCCGTGTCGATGTTGGGCCATCAGGTCGGGCTGCCCAGCTTGTTGCGCGACATCGGGCTGGTCGTGGTCACCCTGATGTCGCTGTGGCTGACACCGAGCAGTGCGCATGAGAGCAACCAGTTCGCGTGGGCACCGATGCAGGAGGTTGCCAAGTTGTTCGCTGGCATCTTCCTGACCATCATCCCCGTGATCGCCATGCTCAAAGCCGGCATGAACGGCCCCTTTTCATCGGTGGTCGGCGCCGTCACGCGGCCGGACGGCACGCCCGACCCCGCGATGTATTTCTGGGCCACCGGTGCGCTGAGTTCTTTTCTGGACAACGCCCCCACCTACCTGGTCTTCTTCAACACGGCCGGCGGTGACCCATCCATTCTGATGACAACGTTGGCGCCAACGCTGGCGGCGATTTCGGCCGGGGCGGTTTTCATGGGCGCCAATTCCTATATCGGTAATGCGCCGAACATGATGGTCAAAGCGATCGCGCAAGACCGGGGCGTCAGAATGCCGAGTTTCTTTGGCTACATGTTATGGTCGATTGGCATCCTGTTCCCGCTGTTCGTCATCATGACCATGATCTGGTTTCCCTGACACGCATGTGTCAGCACGCTGGGGCCCTGAAAACACATCGTCAACATCGGCCGGCAAGCTTGATTGCGGCCGATTCACCACCTGCATAACACCATGAATATGACCACCATCCGCCAAGCCGACCTGATCGAGTCCATCGCCGCCGCGCTGCAGTTCATCAGCTACTACCATCCAGCCGACTACATTGCCCACCTGGCCCGCGCCTATGAGCGGGAGCAAAGCCCGGCCGCCAAGGACGCCATTGCCCAGATCCTGACCAACTCGCGCATGAGCGCCGAAGGCCATCGGCCGATCTGTCAGGACACCGGTATCGTCAATGTGTTCCTGAAGATCGGCATGGATGTCCGGTTGGAGGGCTTCGTCGGCACACTGGAAGACGCCATCAACGAAGGGGTGCGGCGAGGGTATAACGACCCCGACAACACATTGCGCGCCTCGATCGTGGCCGACCCCCAGTTCGAACGCAAGAACACCCGCGACAACACCCCTGCCGTGATCAACGTGGAGATCGTCGCCGGAAACAAGCTCGACATCACGGTGGCCGCCAAGGGCGGCGGCTCTGAAAACAAATCCAAACTGGCCATGCTGAACCCGTCCGACTCGGTAGTCGATTGGGTCCTCAAGACCGTTCCGACCATGGGCGCGGGATGGTGCCCGCCCGGCATGCTGGGCATCGGCATCGGTGGCACTGCCGAAAAGGCAGTTCTGCTGGCCAAACAGGCCCTCATGGAGGACATCGACATGCACGACCTGCTGCAACGTGGGCCAAACAGCAAACTAGAGGAACTGCGCATTGAACTGTTCGAGAAAGTCAATGCTTTGGGTATTGGTGCGCAGGGCCTGGGCGGTCTGACCACGGTGCTCGACGTGAAGATCAACATGTACCCCACCCATGCGGCAGGCAAGCCGGTCGCCATGATCCCGAACTGTGCCGCCACCCGCCATGCGCATTTCGTGATGGACGGAAGCGGGCCGGTCTACATGGAGGCTCCGTCGCTGAGCCTATGGCCCGATGTTCACTGGGCCCCAGACTACCAGAAAAGCCGCAGGGTGGACCTGAACACCCTGAGCCGCGACGAGATTGCCGGTTGGAAGGCTGGCGACACCTTGCTGCTAAGTGGACGGATGCTGACCGGCCGCGACGCCGCCCACCAACGCATCCAGGACATGCTGGGCAGAGGCGAGCCATTGCCGGTCGACTTCACCAATCGAACGATTTATTACGTGGGCCCTGTGGATCCGGTTCGCGGGGAAGCGGTCGGGCCGGCGGGCCCCACTACGGCGACCCGTATGGACAAATTCACCGACATGATGCTGACACGCACCGGACTGATCAGCATGATCGGCAAGGCAGAACGCGGCCCGACTGCCATCGAAGCGATCCGCAAGCACAAAAGCGCTTATCTGATGGCCGTGGGGGGTGCCGCTTACCTAGTCAGCAAGGCCATCAAGACGGCAAAGGTGGTGGGGTTTGCCGATCTGGGCATGGAAGCCATCTACGAGTTCGACGTGGTGGATATGCCGGTCACGGTCGCTGTGGACTCCGGCGGCACGAGCGCTCATGCCAATGGGCCGGCTGAATGGGCCAGGAAGATTGCCACTGGGCAGTTCAAGACGATCCCGGTTCTTGGCGCCTGATGGCTGCACCGCGCCCGGGCCGGACCGATGCGATCAGGTTCAGCCTCGGGCCATCAGCGCCTGGCCTAGCGCGAACACTGAGTTGGGCACTCTGGCGTGCAACACTTCGGCCTGAGGCTTCTTGAACACGCCTGGCTTCGTAGGGCGTCGCTCCTGTACCTCAACTCCCTTGGCGCGCTGATCATTGACCAGTTTCTGCAGCGTGATCGACTGCATGTAGTCGACGATCCGAGAGTTCAAGGCGTCCCACAGGTCCTGGGTCATGTCCTGCCCCATCGGATCGTCCTGCGACGAGTCACCGCGGCCATCGCCGGCACGTTTGCCATCGACCGCCCGGATGATGTCTGCCACCGTGATGCTGCCTGCACTTTGCCCCAGGCTGTAGCCTCCCCCGGGGCCGCGGGTGCTCTCTACAAGACTATGCTGGCGCAACTTGCTGAACATCTGCTCCAGGTAGGACAGCGAGATTTGCTGACGTGCCGCGATGTCGGACAGAGGAACGGGCCCCTGCCGCTCGTACAGCGCCACTTCAATCATTGCCGTCACGGCAAAACGGCCCTTGGTGCTCAATCGCATGGTTCTTACTCCTGTCGGCGTCACCGAATGTGACCCGATGAACTCTACGGACAATATCACTTCGCGTAAATTCGCATTTGCAACAATTTAACTTCGTATAAATCGAACAATGAACTTCAAGCACCTGCACTACTTCTGGGTCACAGCCAAGGCCGGCGGCATCATGCGCGCCGGTGAACAACTGCACACAACGCCACAGACGCTGTCCGGTCAGATCAAACTGCTCGAGGAATGGTTGGGGCGACGGCTGTTCCGAAAGAATGGGCGCCAGTTGGAACTTACCGAAGATGGCCGCCTGGCGCTCGGGTACGCAGACCAGATCTTTACCCTGGGTACCGAGCTGGAGAATGCCGTGCGCCAAGCCCGCGGCGGCCAGACTGTGCTCGACTTTCGGGTCGGGGTGGCAGACTCGGTTGCCAAGTCGGTGGCCTATCGCCTGCTGGAGCCGGCCCTGTCCGTCGCCGAACCCGTGCGCCTCATCTGCAGCGAAGGCAAGTTCACCGACCTGTTGTCTCAGTTGGCGCTACATCGGCTCGATCTGGTGATTGCCGACGAACCCCTGTCACGCCGCATCAGCGTCAAAGCGTTCAATCACCCCCTGGGCAGCACCACCATGAGCTTCTTTTGCGCACCGCATCTGCGCAAGAAGTTGACCGGCGGTTTTCCGGAGTGTCTGAATGGCATGCCCATGCTGATCCAGGGAGCGTCGGCTTCTATCCGGCAGCAGTTAGAGGGCTGGCTCACGCGGCACCAAGTCCACCCGCGCATCATCGGTGAATTTGACGATGGCGCATTGATGACAGCGTTTGGACGCGAAGGCCGCGGCGTGTTCATGGGGCCTGCCGTGCTGGAGGCAGAAACCGTGGCCCAGTTTGGCGTGGAGGTGATAGGTCGCAGCGACGAGATGGTCGAAGAGTTTTTTGCCGTCTCCATTGAACGGCGCATCACGCATCCGTGCGTCGTCTCGATCACCGACGCGGCGCGCGGCCAACTGTTCAGTGACTGATGGCGTGCCTGGCGCTACAACTGCTCCAGCTTGGCGTACAGACGAACCAACTCGTCATTCAGGGCGCGGCGCGCGTGCGGCAGCACCTTGGCCGTCTCGTTTGCCGAAACACGGGATTTGGCGAACGCCTGGAGGAGGCATGTCAACAGAACATTGCGCTCATAGTTGCGCAACCCCCGGACACCCAGGGCCTTGCCCTTGGCGCGCAACTTTTCGAAGGCCAGGGTGGCGGTGTGGAAATCCGCTTTCTCGGTCGAAGCGTCGTCCACCATGGGCTCAATCGCGAGTGCAAACCCGGTTGCAGAAAAGTTCGGGTCGCCGCCGGCGCTGCGCATCGCCGCCATGGACTCCCTGATCGCGTTCTCGAACCCGCGGGCCAGGTCGTCCGATGCCATCTTGAGCAGCAAACCACAATAACTGGCATCCGCCAGTTGCTGATCAGCACCAATGGAATTCTGCATGGCAGCCACCATGCGCAGCATCATGGCGTTGGCGTTCTTGACCAGGATCTCGGGCAGTCGCGCAACGGTTTGCTTGAATAGGTCGCTCATGGATGGACACCGGTCGGCAGGATGGGGAGATGACCGACTGGTTTGCTCGCGGCCATCGCAGTCGAATGTAACCAAGTTCGCCGCGAATTGGTACGCCGAGCGCTGATCAATCTGCCATCGCACGCATTTGTTGCGTATCCTTTCGGTTTGTTGCGATGTGCGCCGGGACGCCGTACTGGGCCAACATGGCCCACCTTGTCTTAGGCATGACCGAGCGCCGTCTTCTCGACATGACCGGGAACCACGCCGAAAACCCGACCATGGACCTGCCTTGCCGCACGGTTTTTGCCCATGGCCAGAAGTTGATTGAGATTGTCGGGCCAGTAGCAGAGGTCTTGGCGGAAATCGCAGCGCTGCATCGGGAATTCCGGGCCCGAGCCTTCGGGACGGTTTCATGCCATTCAGCCCAGCCGTATCGCTAGGAGTTCGACCAGGCCCATCGCGAGGTTCATCGATAGGCACGATGACAGAAAGAACCGAGACGGTTTTGAACCCAATACACATGATTGGGCTGCCGGAACAGATCAATCGGCTGGACCCGAAAGTTACACAAGGTCCCATCGGGTCATCCACTCGCTGCCCCAGAACCAGACCATCGACACCAGGCCTGCTGTCATGGCGAGCGCGAAGGCGGCTGCCACCATGCCAAGGAGCATCGCGACGCCGTCCCGAAAGACCAACGCCAGTCCGATAAGCATCAACGCCACGGCCGGCAGAACGTTGCCGAAGGGAATCGGCAAAACAACGATCACCGCCATCAACCCCACCGTTGCGGAGGGCCATGATCGCCTGCCCACACACGCAAAATCGGCGAAGCGCATCTTCGCCAGACGGCCCGCCACACCATAGGTGCTGGCCAACAGCGCCAGCACCCGTAGCGCCCAGGGGCGGGGCAGCTCAATCCTGGCCACCCACTCTGGCAGATGCTCCGCCGCCTGACCACGCCACATGGCGACCGCCAGGGCGGCCAACCCAAGACCGAGCACGGTCCCGACGCCTGGCACGGGCAGCAGGCAAGGCGCCGCCATCAGGAGCAGCAAAGTGCCTTGCGTGGCACAGCCGTGGGCCTGTGCCAGCGATTGCAGCGACACGCGCTCGGTCTGCAAGTCCTCGGCTGCCTTGCGCAACCGCTGCGAGATGGACAAAGTCACGATGGATCCAGCGGGTTCACGATGTCAAACAGGAGGAATGTGGAGTCCATATTTTCAGTGTTACAGAGCAGATACTGTTAGATCATCTCCATTTTTCCGGCCTGAAAGAATCAGCCATAGAGGGAGCGCAAGTTCGGTTTTACCGACATGAGTGCCGCAACTGGTTGAGGCGCTACAGACCATCGGCGCCCACGTTTGCGAATTGGAGGAAGAGGTAAGCGACGCCGGCAGCGGCAAGGTCGCACGCCGGGCCGTTGGGCCGTTGGGCTATCGGACGGCATCTCCAAACTGCCGGCACACGCGCTACTGGCAACTATTCTGGCAACGCCGACGCTGCGCTTGCGCTGCCATGACGGCGAGTTGGTACGGGTTCTTTGCCATGGTGCACAAGGCTGAAGTGGCGGGGTTTCCGCAGTCGCAGGGCAGGCTGCCGGTCCTACTGCCTACCCGACATTCGGCACTGCGGCCCCGGCTCAATCGCTGGTTCGAAGCCCAGGGGCTGCAACCGCACATCGTCGGAGAGTTCGAAGACAGTGCCTTGCTGGCGGTCTTCGCTGCCAGAGGCTTCGGCGTGTTTCCGCTCGGCCGCTCCGGTGCCGCGCCTGTCTCCCGGTCAGACGCGGTCCGGCTGCACGGCTGTCACCGCTGTACGGACGAAGGCCCCATCCATACGCGCGAAGTCCCATTGCTCGATGAGGCAGCAGTTTGCCGCTTCGGACTGCAGACTGGCCTCAGCCCTGCTCCCGCAGGATGACTCGCCCCATCGCAGGACATTCACCGAGTTGGGCACGCCCGGGCGGGTGCGCGACGACACGGCCGTCCCCGCCTGGACCACCCACAGGCGCCGCGCCAACCCCGGCAACGCCAGTATGTAAGGCAAATGAATGTGCCCGCCCATCACCAGGTCGGCTCCGGCGGCCGACCAGGCCCGCACCGCGTCAGTGTGGCCACGCAACAGGTTGGGCCGGTCCCGGACTTGCGTCACAGCCGCTGGCTGATGCACCACCACGACGCGCAACTGTGCTGGGCTGGCCGCGCTCAGCAAGTTTGCGACACGCTGGATCTGCGCTGCGGAAACTTCACCATTCTTGTGACGCCATGCCCTCGTTGTGTTGACGCAAACGACCAGGAGAGACCGCGAAGAGTGCACGGGCTCCAGTTCGGCGCCAAACGCCGCAGCGAAATGCGCGTGAGGGCGGGTCAGGCGGGCCCAGAGGTCGAACAACGCAATGTCATGGTTGCCAGGGATGACCAAAGCCGGCGCACCCAGTCGGTCGACGAAGGCCTTCGCTGCGCGAAACTGGGCCGGCCGCGCACGTTGCGTAATGTCACCCGATAAAACCACTACGTCCGGCTGGTGCTGGGTTGCCAACGCGACCAGGGCCTCGACCACGTGCGCCTGTTCGGTACCGAAGTGGGTGTCGGAGATTTGCAGCAGCACACTCACGACGCAGCCCTGGGAGCGTCGGCCGGCGCAGTTGCGCCTGGGTCATGGAGAAGGTACAAGGGCTTGTCCAGCACACGAATGTCGATCGGCGCGCGCATGCGGGCCACCTCACCATCAAATGCCACCACGATTGCCCTGCGGCCAGGTGCCAATGTGGGCTTGACGACCATATGCTGAAACTCGAAGCCCTCCACGCCGGCGGCTTCGCCCAGCTTGCCCATCGCCCCGTGCAACATCAGTCTGATCATCGACCACGTGCCGATCGGCTGCAGCATCAGCGCGGCCATGCTGCCGTGGCCGGGCGTACCTGCCAGGGTATCCGTCGGCTCTGCACCGAACTGCTCCAACTGCAACCGGTTGTTGCCGACGAACAGCGTCAAGGTCTGCACATCACGCACCGTCGCTCCCAGCTCGATGCGCAGCCGCAGCCGGCGCTGTGCACGCAACAGCGTGGCACAGGCCGCTACAAATGCCACCCAGCGACTGCGGCCGAAGCGGGCTTTGTAGGCTTCGCGGTCCTGCAAGAGTTCGGGGTAGACGCCGAGGCTTGCATTAACCAGGAACACCTGGTCATTGATGGCCGCCACCTGCACCGGCATCGGGCGCGCCTCCAGCAGCAGCCGAGCCGCAGCAGCAGGTTCAGTGGGTATGCCATGCGTCCTGGCAAAGTAGTTGAAGGTGCCATACGGAATCACGCCCATTGCGCAACCGGCTGCGTGAGCGGCCTGGGCCACCGTGTTGAGGCTGCCGTCGCCGCCAACGGCGATCACTGCCGTGCCGCGTGCCACCGCCATCGCTGCCGCATCGGCCGCGACCCGGGACAGTTCAGCCGGCCGGCAAGTCAGCAGTTCGCCCGTTCGTCCACTCGCAGCGAGGGCCGCTTCGATCACAGCACGCTTGGCACCGACATCGACAGCCCCCGCAGAGGAGTTGATCACGAATAGCAGGGCCGACGCCGGATCCAGACGCGGAACCGGCGTTGCCAGGCATCGCGCGACATCCGCCTTTATCGCGCTGACGCTGAACACCTTCATTCATGCCGCAGCAGATCACCGAAGACGGTGTGCTCGCCGTCCCGACGATCGGCGCCCGGAGCGTCGTACAGCACCAGCCATCGGGGCCGGCCACTGGCGAGCTCGAGCGGCAAGTCGCAGATCGCCTCAGCGCGGTTCGTGCCGCGCCCGTGGGGCAACGAAATCGACTCGGTCAGCGACCCTTCGAAACGCGCCGGCTCGCGGTTGGCCTTGATCGCGGTCCTGGCCAGCGGCCACTTGAAGACACGGATCTCGCCGTTGAGGACCATGGTTGGTCCGGCAAGAATATACAGGTCGTTCCCTGAAAAGTGCAAGTCGCGAATTCCCAGGCCGTCGAGCTGCAGGAAGTACTTGCGTAACAGGATCCCACTGTCGTCCAGCGGCGCAAGACGCAGTTGGTCGCCACGCACCTCAACCGCAACTTCGAGCATTGCCGACCAGCCACGCAAAACCGGTCCGCGCAGGCCGAGCAGGATTCGGTTGCCGTCTACTGCCAGCCCCTCGATGTCGAAGCCGTTGTCCTTGCCTGGAATGTTCATGTACGGGCCGAAGTGGGGGTCGTCGGCCAGCGCGCGGGTGAGCAGGTTGTCCCTCGCGCCACCTTTCAGGCGCATCGCGCGCCGCCCGTCCTTGGATTGGCGAACCAGGCAGGGCCGGCCTTCACCATCGGGCTCAATCGGCAGGCAAGCGAGGAGCCGGCGGTTGCGGTCCAGCGTCACCTTCGCCAGCCGCTTGGCATTGCTGACCTGATCGTCATTGATGCGGGCGTTCTTGCGTTTCAATCCGTGCGAGCCGACAACCCACAGCCAGCCGTCGGCCACCGCCATGCCTTCGAGGTCGGCCTCTTCGTCGGCCGCACCGGGCAAATCCAGCAGCGTGTCCAGCGGGAAGTCCTGCACTTCGCCGAAACGCAGGGCCTCGCTGCCGACTGGGGGCAGCCGGCGCAGGCGGTCGATGCCGCAGGCTTCATCACCGGCGACCCACAGCCAGTCTCCGGAGAAGGCGGCGCCCGACAAGTTGGTCTGTACCAGTGATCCGGGCGCGAACTCCAGTCGCACGGCATTGGTGGTTCGGGTGTTGGGCATGGGGTCGGACTCCTTGTGATGAGGCTCGATGGAGCGAGGGCGTGCGACTCGCGTCAAGACAGCACGGAGTTTTTTCAATGCATCGCAAGTCATCGAGTTTGCCGCAGGATCTTGAAGATGGGCGCAGGTTTTTCCGAGGTCCAGACTCGCTGAAACCTGCTTTGTCAGGACGCGTATCGGTCCTATGTTCGAGATGTGATCAAACCCAAGGAGATCCCTCATGCAAATCTTGTTTAAGTCGGGAGATGCACAAGCGACCGATCTGCTCGAACTGAGCCAACGCCGCACACGCTTCGTGCTGCGGCGCCTGGCATGGCTGGTACCACGAGCGACGGTCAGGATGTCGGATGTCAACGGCCCGCGTGGCGGCATCGACAAGCGCTGCCAGGTTGAGCTCAAGACCGATGTCCTAGGCACCGTGGTGGTGACCTCGGTGGCGAGTGACTGGCACAGCGCGCTGAATAAGGCGCTGGCACGCGCCGAACGGTTCGTGCTTCGCCTGATGCGACGCAACGATGACTCCAAGCGTACGCGCATGCGTCAACGTGACATCGTGTTCGACTGATGAGCCCAAAGCCCTTGTCCATCCTGCATGCCGCAACACCCACATGGATCATGACTCACCTCATGAAAATACCATGAGATGCCCAACTTGTACCGATACTTCACTGGTGATGAGCGACCGCCAAGGTGTGGAGATCGACTACTGCCCGCAGTGCAGGGGAGTTTGGCTGGATCGAGGAGAACTCGACAAGCTCATCGAACGCTCCGGCGCGGTGATGGCCGCGTCAAGCAGCAGTGCACCAGCCCGCTCGCGATCCGACTTCGAGGACTCCGACCATGGCCACTTTGATGCCAATCGATCCGGTTCGCAGGGTCGGCGCAAGAAATCGTGGTTGAGTGACATATTTGACTGACGAAGTTCGCAAACCGCGATCGGCCTCGAAAAAACTCTTCCCCTCGCAATCATCAGATAGTTTGAGGCCTATTGGTCCGCAAGGCGCTCGCGGCTCCTGAAGTCGGGTAATGAGCGCCCGGGGGATTCCCAGTCGGTTGTCCTACACACCAGCGCCCAGGGAGCGCAGGGGCGAAAAAATGGTCTTGCTGCTGCGCATAGCGATCTCCCCGTTCACGGCGCTGGCCTTGAACTGAAGCCAGAATTTTCCGAGAAAACGCTGCAGCAAAAAACACTCAGGTGACTTCAGGCGAGAGCTCGTGGACGGCCTGGTAGCGGGTAAAAAACACCCGCCCGCTCAGGCCGTGAAGGAACTCGGTGTTTTTCAACCGATCCATCACCGGCCCCTTGACCTCGGACAGGTGCAACTGCACACCGGCGCCGCGCAGGCGCAGGTCGATCGCTTCCAGACTTTCCAGCGCGCTTGCATCGATGTCGTTGATGGCTGAACACTGCAGCACCACATGTTCAAGCCCGAGCCGGTTGGCCACGGCGTTGTTGATGCGGTCTTCCAGCGAGCGCGCATTGGCGAAGTACAGGCTTTCGTCTACCCGCAAGCTGAGCACCCGGGGCTTGCTAACACAACGTGCCGCAGCACGTTGCGGAAATACTCGGTGCCCGCCACCAGCCCTACTTCAGCCGTGTGTGGGCGGCTCGTGCGGGAGAGGTACAGCACCAGCGACAGTCCCACGCCCGCCAGCGGCTCGGCCTCCACGCCGACCGTGAGTGTGGCTACCAGGGTGGCCACAACCGCGAAGAAATCGGATTTGGCGTAACGCCATGTCTTGCGAAGGATGCTGAAGTCCACCAGCGAGAGCACCGCCACCACGATGGTGGCGGCCAGCGTGGCCAGCGGCAGATAATACAGCGCTGGCGTGAGAAACAGCAAGGCCAGCGTGATGCCGGCAGCAGTGAACACGCCGGCCGCCGGGGTCTGGGCACCAGCGTCGGAGTTGACCACCGAGCGCGCGAAGCCGCCCGTGACCGGAAAGCCGCCAGTGAACGCGGCCGAGAGATTGCTTGAGCCGAGCGCTACCAGTTCCTGGTCGGGTTCGATACGTTGGCGCCGCTTTGCCGCCAGGGTCTGCCCGACCGACACCGACTCGACGAAACCGACCACGCTGATGAGCAGCGCCGGCACCAGCAACTGTTGCCACAGACCAAGGTCCCAAAGCGGCAGCATGAAGGGCGGCTGGCCCTGGGGAACGGTGCCCACAATCTTCAGGCCTTGCGCCTGCCAGCCCAGGCCCCAGGTCAGCAATGTGGTGACAGCAATCGCCGCAACCGGCCCGGTCTTGGCCACCACGTCGACCGCGCGGGGCTTCATGCCGATGCGCAGCAGCAGCGGCTTGACACCGCTGCGAACCCAGAAGAGAAAGGCCACGGTGAGCACACCGAGGGACAACGTGAGGGCGTGCGTCTGCCCGGCTTGCGACGGCAGGGACAGGCCGAGATCGACAAAGTTGCGGCCTTCCGCCTTGACGCCCATCAATGTCCCGAGCTGGCTAGCCGCGATCAGGATGCCCGAGGCCGATATAAAGCTGGAGATGACTGTGTGGCTGAGGAAGTTGGCGAGAAAGCCCAGGCGCAGCAACCCCATGGCCAACAGGAGCAGGCCTGAGAGGAAAGCCAACGTGATGGCCACCGCCTAATACTCGGGAGTACCGGCCACGGCATGCTGCCCAATGGCGGCTACCGTCATAAGCGAAACCACCGCCACCGGCCCCACGGCCAGCACGCGGCTGGTGCCGAAAACAGCATAAAGCAGCAGCGGTGCCACACTGGCATATAGGCCCACCTCGGGCGGCAATCCGGCGAGCATGGCGTAGGCCAGACTCTGTGGAATCAGCATGATGTTGACGATGAGCGCCGCCACGCCGTCGCTGACCAGCGTACCCCGGTTGTAAGCGCGACCCCACTGCGACACGGGCAACGAAGGCAGCCATTGGCGCCAGGTGGACGATGGCGTCATCAAATGCGGGTGTCTCCAGATTGCAGGCGTTGGAGTCGTGAAGTCTGCGCAGGCAGGGCCATGCCGCCCAGATTGAAACCGGCCCGCGCAACTCGCTGCCGAAGATCGCGCCACGCCGGCCAGTCGACCTGCGTCAGCGCCCACAGCGTCGCCGAGCGCCAGTCAGACTCCCACGCGTTGTCGCGAACCGCTGCGCTCGGCAATCTCGAAAAGCACACTACCGACGACCATGGCCGCCACAAAGACTGCGGCCTGGACCTCACCCGAGGCCATGGAAACAAAGGCTGGGCCAGGGCAGAAACCTGCGAGGCCCCAGCCTACCCCAAAGGTCAGGCCGCCAATGACCAGGCGCTTGTCGATATCAGTCGATTGGGGCAGGTGTGGTGCGCCACCGAGGAAACTTATGGTGCGTTTTCTGGCTAACCCGAACGCAAAGAAGCCCACGGCGATGGCGCCGCGCATGACGAGGGCAAGAAAGGGATCCCAGGTGCCGAACAGGTCAAGGAAGCCCAGCACCTTGGCCGGGTCGGTCATGCCGGAAAGCAGCAGGCCCAGGCCGACAAGCAGGCCCACGAAAAATTCGGTGATGCGGTGCAAGTGTGTGCTCCTTACCGAACGTGGCGGACCACGAAGACCATGCCGAAGCCTGCGCCCATGAAGGCCAGCGTGGCCACCAGTGAGCGGGGTGATAGGCGCGAGAGTCCGCAGACTCCATGCCCGCTGGTGCAGCCAGAGCCGTGGCGCGTGCCCAGACCCACCAGCAGTCCGGCGGCAACGATGGTGGCTAATCCGGCATTGATGCGCGGCGCCTGCACCAATCCTTCAGGTGCGAGCAAGCCGTACACCAGCGGCGCGGTCAACATGCCCAGCAGGAAAACTACGCGCCAGCCGATGTCGCCCACTTTCGGCGGCAACATCCCACCGAGGATGCCACTGATACCCAACACCCGGCCGTTGACCAGAATGAAGAGCGCCGACGCAATACCCAGCAGGATGCTGCCGGACAGCGACGCCCAGGGCGTGAAACTGGCCCAATCAATCGTCGTGAATCACTCCTTTTCGGAAATACAAAATTGTTCGTACAGTACCTGCATCACAGCCAGCGCCTTGGGGCTGCTCAACGCGTAATAGATGTTCTTGCCTTCGCGGTGGGTGCTCACCAGTTCCTCGGCGCGCAGCGCAGTCAGCTGCTGCGACAGGGTCGGTTGCACGATCCCGAGCAGCTCTTCCAGCTCACCCACGCGGCGCTCGCCCTGCGAGAGCTGACACAGGATCAAAAGGCGGTCCGGGTTGGACAGCACCTTCATCAGACGGCAAGCCCGGTCTGCAGCCGTCTGCATTTCCTCCAGGTCCAACAAGACGGTTTTCATCGCTGTTTCCTTGCGGTTCATTGAGGCGGCGGAATGCTGCGTCGAATCCAGTCGTCAATATATTGACAAACAATATATTTGTCAATATATTGATATAGGTTCATTCAAAGGAGCCTTTCATGACATCCGCCACGACCAAAACCCCACATCCCCAAGTGCATGGTTGGTTCGACCCCGCCACATGGACGATGACCTACGTCGTGCACAACGGACTTGGCAGCGAGTGCGCGATCATTGATTCGGTGCTCGACTACGACCCGAAGTCGGGCCGCACGCAGCACGCCTCGGCCGACAAGGTGATCGCCTACGTGCGCGCCACGGGCCTGAAGGTGCATTGGATTCTGGAGACCCACGCCCACGCCGACCACCTGTCGGCTGCGCCCTATTTGCGGGGTCAACTGGGTGGAAAGACCGGTATCGGCAGCAACATCACGCAGGTGCAAAAGGTGTTCCAGGGCGTCTTCAACCTGGAGCCCGGCTTCAAACAGGACGGTTCGCAGTTCGACCACCTCTTCCACGAAAGCGAAGCCATTCCGCTGGGCGAGTTTTCTGGCGAGGTGATGTTCGTGCCAGGCCATACGCCCGCCTGCGCAGCCTACCGCTTCGGCGACGCCGTGTTCGTGGGCGACACGCTCTTCATGCCCGATGTGGGTACCGCCCGGTGCGACTTCCCTGGCGGCGACGCCAGGGCGCTGTACGCGTCCACGCGCAAGCTGTTGAGCCTGCCTCCAGAGACCCGCCTTTTCATGTGCCACGACTACCCGCCCACCGGCCGCACGGTGGCGTTCGAGACCACGGTGGCGGAGCAACGCGCCAAGAACATCCACGTGCACGACGGCGTGAGCGAAGACGAGTTCGTGGCCATGCGCACCAAGCGCGACGCCACCCTGGAAATGCCCACGTTGATTCTTCCGTCAGTCCAGGTCAACATCCGCGCCGGCGAACTGCCGCCGAAAGAAGACAACGGCGTGGCCTACCTGAAGATCCCGCTCAATGCACTGTGATCGATCAACCGAATTCGCCCGGGGCAGCAATGATCCTGACAACGGTGGCCACAGCCGGTGGTTTGTGGGTGCTGCGTCGATGGGTCCACATGGGCATTGTGCGAGGCTTGCGCGCGCCACGCGTACTGCATGCACAGGGGCCGCACACCTTCGGTCTGCCGCTGGATCGGGTCCAGGAGGTCCACATTCCAGCCGCTGGCGGCAAGCGCTTGGTTGGCTGGTTGGGGCTGCCACCGCGAGCCACTGAAGGACCGGTGCCCGCCGTGCTGGTGATGCACGGCGGGGTTCCAACGCCGCGACGATGGGGTCGGTCGTTCCGCCACTGCATATGGCTGGGTTTGCGGTTCTGCTCGTGGACGCCCGATGCCATGGCCAAAGCGACGACGAGACATTCACTTCCATGCCACGTTTTGCCGAGGACATTGCGTCAGGCCTGGCCTGGCTGCGGCGCCAACCGGGCATCGATGCCCGACAGTTTGCGCTGCTGGATCACTCGGTGGGTGCGGCCGCTGCCCTGCTGCACGCCGCGCACCACGACGAAGTGCGGGCTGTGGTCAGCCTCGCTGCATTCGCCCACCCTGCCGAGGTGATGCGCCGTTTCATGGCCGAGAAAGGAATTCCCCAATCCCTCCTGGGCTGGTACATCTTGCGCCATGTACAGCCCGTCATCGGCGTGACTTTTGACGAGATTGCGCCCCTGCGGACGCTGGCTGCGGTGCGCTGCCCCACGTTGCTGGTGCATGGCATCGTTGATCGCACGGTCCCGGTCGAAGACGCATACCGGTTGGTGGGCGTGTCCAGCCGGGCGCTCCTGCTGCTGGTGGAAGGTGATCACGACCTGCACAATGCGCTGGCGCCCCATGCCCATGCACTTGTGAGGTTTCTCCGCACCGCGTTTCAAGACCCCTCTGACACATCTAGCATCGACGTGGACTGAACCCATGCCTCTTTGCGGCAAAAGCCCAGGCAACCGTTGGATTATCCCAACGAAAAAGGCCTGCAAGAATCGCTCCTTGAAGGCCTTTGGATCGTCTATTGGTCGGTGTGAAAGGATTCGAACCTTCGACCCCTTGCACCCCATGCAAGTGCGCTACCAGGCTGCGCCACACACCGAGTCCCGCATTATAGGGGCCGAACACCGAGCGATTCAGAACCCGGCCGACAACAATTCTCGAATCTCGGCCAGTTCGCGCCGCACCATCAGCAGTTGACCAGCGCCCGGCTCGGCGTCGGAATCGGCATCCGGATCATCGAAGTCGTCCAGATTGGCTTCGCTGGTTTCGATGACCTCCACCCCCTCCAGCAGCACCTCGCCATTCTTTCGCTTGTCGCGTTCGTTCTGCAGCAGTTCCTGCATCTTGTTGCGCGCTCCACTGATCGTGAAGCCCTGGTCGTACAGCAGGTCACGGATGCGGCGGATCATGAGCACCTCGTGGTGCTGGTAATAGCGCCGATTGCCACGCCGCTTCATCGGGCGCAACTGTGTGAACTCCTGCTCCCAGTAGCGCAGGACGTGGGGTTTCACGCCGCACAGATCCCCCACCTCACCAATGGTGAAATAGCGCTTTGCGGGAATAAGCGGGAGGGTTTTCCCCATTGAAATCAAGGCTGTAGGCGAAAGACCTTCGAGGTTACTCTAAGTTTCTCGAAGTTGCAAAGCCTGTCTGCGGAACTTATGCAGAAAAGCGGCCTGCGCCTGATCAAGCAGCACTGGATGGGCGGAGTTCGACCTGAATCTGGTCCTTGAGTTTGTGGCTGGCATGGAAGGTGACCACCCGGCGTGCCTGGATTGGAATGGCCTCTCCGGTGCGCGGGTTGCGCCCCGGGCGCGGCGCCTTGGTACGGATCTGAAAGTTGCCGAAGCCGGATATCTTGACGTCGGCCCCTTCAACGAGGCTGGCCGAGATCAAATCGAAGAAGGCGTCGATCATGTCCTTCGATTCACGCTTGTTCAAGCCAATCTGCTCAAACAGCAACTCGGCCAGTTGCGCCTTGGTCAGAGCCGGCGTTTCCAGGCTCTCGATTGCAAATTCCATGCTTCCCCTCTTTGCCGCAGTACGTTGTTTTTCTGGATACCCGCCATCAGGCCCGTTGCCGGGCGCCGATCGCGGCGGACAGCTGCGACACCACGGCCTGCACCGCCGCATCGATCTGCTGCTCGGTCAGCGTAGCGTCGTCGCTATTGAGCGTCAAGCGCACGGCGAGGCTTTTTTCGGCCCCGTGCGTGGCAACAACAGTCGCGGCGGCTGGCTGCGCCTTGGGCCGGTAGACGTCGAACAGCGTTGCATCCCGCAACAGCCCGCCGGTTGGCGCCGACCAGATGGCGGCCATCAAGGCGGCATGGGTCACCTGCTCCTGCACCATGACGGCAATATCGCGTTGCACCGGTTGGTGCTTTGCCACCTGGCGGAACACGGGTACCTGGCGACGCAGAACGGCATCGAGATCCAGTTCAAACATGACCGGCGCACTGGCCAGATCATAGGATTGCCGCCACTTCGGATGCAGTTCACCAACGAATCCTATAGCCACGCCGTCAACCACCACCCGCGCGCAGCGCCCGGGGTGCATGGCCGGATGCTGAGCTGGTTCGAACACCGGCTTGACCGGCGCCAACAAGGCTTCTACATCGCCGCTGGCGTCGAAGAAATCGACGGTACGGTCCTGGGTTCCCCAATGCGGCGCGTCAACCGGCCCCAATGCCGCCCCGGCGATCCGCATGGGCTGATGAAAGCCCTGCACGGTGGAGTCGGTATTGGCGACCGCAGCATCACGCACAAACACGCGCCCCAATTCGAATACCCGCACGCGCGCAGCCTTGCGGTCCTGGTTGAATTTCAGCACCTGCACCAACGAACCGAGCAGCGACGAGCGCATCACGCTCATCTGGCTGGCGATCGGGTTGCGCAGTTTCACCGGTAGCGGGTTTCCCGCGAGCTCGTGCTCCCAGCGCTCTTCCACAAAACTGAAGTTGATCGTTTCCTGGTAGCCCAGGCCCGCCAAGGTGTGCCGCACGGCATAGGCGCTGCGCTGGGCTTCAGGGCGGATGCGCGCCGTGATGGGCGCCAGTGGCGGTGTCACCGGCAGGTTGTTGTAGCCGATGACGCGGGCGACCTCCTCGATCAGGTCTTCTTCGATCGACAGGTCGAAGCGGTAGGGCGGAGGCGTCACTGTCAGGATGTCCGGCTCGCCGGCGGCCGACTGCACCACCACCGGCAGTCCGAGCCGGGCCAGTGCGTCGGCGCATTGCTGCAGGCTCAAGGGCATGCCGATCACCTTGGCAGCACGGGCCACACGCAATTGCACCGACGGGGTCACGGGCAGATTGACCTTCTGGTCGTCGATGGGACCGCACGCGGTGTCGGGCGTGCCGCAGATATCGATGATCAACTGCGTGATGCGCTCAATATGCTCGACTGTCTGGCTCGGGTCGACGCCCCGTTCGAAACGGTGGCCGGCGTCGGTGGCAAAGTTGTACCGCCGCGAACGGCCCGCCACGGCCCTGGGCCACCAGAACGCAGCCTCGACATAGACGCTGCGTGTATCGTCTGACACGGCCGTTGCATCACCACCCATGATCCCGGCCAGGGACTCCACCTTCAGATCGTCGGCAATGACCCCCACTTTGTCGTCGACGGTCACGGTGCTGCCATTGAGCAACTTGATCTGTTCGCCAAGCCGGCCCCAGCGGACATCCAGGCCGCCATGGATCTTGTCCAGATCAAAGATATGGGAGGGCCGGCCGTACTCGAACATCACGTAGTTCGAGATATCGACCAGCGCGCTCACACTGCGCTGGCCACATCGGGCAAGCCGGTCCACCATCCACGGGGGCGTGGGGGCGCGCGGATTAAGGTGGCGCACAATGCGCCCCGAGAACCTGCCGCACAGATCGGGCGCGCTCACCGTGACACGCAGCGTGTCGGAGCTGGTGACCGGCACCGCCGGAAACGGTGGACTGCTCAGTGCGGCACCCGTCAGCGCCGAGACCTCGCGGGCGACGCCATAGACGCTCAGGCAATGGGCCAGATTGGGCGTGAGCTTGACGGTCAGCAGGCTGTCATCCAGGCGTAGCGTCTCGCGGATGTTCTGCCCGAGCGGTGCGTCCGCCACCAGCTCAAGCAAACCGCCGTGGTCGTCGGAGAGTTGCAGTTCGCGCGCCGAGCACAGCATGCCCTGGCTCTCGACACCACGCAATTGGCCCAATTTGATGACGAAGGGCTTGCCGTCGGGTCCAGGCGGAAGCTGTGCGCCCACTAAAGCACACGGCACGCGGATGCCCACGCGCGCATTAGGGGCGCCACAGACAATGTCGAGCAGGGCGCCCTGCCCCGCATCCACCTTGCACACGCGCAGGCGTTCGGCGTTCGGATGCTGGGCAGCCTCCTTGATCTCGCCCACCACGATACCGGTGAAAGGCGGGGCGACCAGCTTGAGTTCCTCCACCTCGAGGCCCGCCATGGTCAGGGTATCGGCCAGTTGCCGGCTCGACAGCGGAGGGTTGCAAAACTCGCGCAACCAGGATTCAGGGAATTGCATGGTGGTCTTGGTGGGCTACTGGAATTGCGACAGGAAACGGGTGTCACCGTCAAAAAACAGGCGCAGGTCGTCGACACCGTATCGCAGCATGGTCAGGCGGTCGATACCGGAGCCGAAGGCAAAGCCGATGTAGCGCTCCGGATCCAGGCCCATATTGCGAATGACATTGGGGTGCACCTGGCCGGAGCCGGACACCTCCAGCCAGCGCCCTTTGAGCGGGCCCGTACCAAACATGATGTCGATCTCGGCGCTGGGCTCGGTAAACGGGAAAAAGCTCGGCCGAAACCGGATGTCCAGGTCTCGGGTTTCGAAAAAGGACTGGATGAAATCCAGATAGATGACCTTCAGGTCCTTGAAACTGATGTTCTCGCCTACCCAGAGGCCCTCGACCTGGTGAAACATGGGGGAATGGGTGGCGTCGCTGTCGACACGGTAACAGCGGCCGGGCACCACCACCCGAATCTCCGGCATGGCCTGGCCCGCATCAATGAGATGGCGGTACTTCTTGACGTGTTGCACCGCATGCCTGATCTGGACCGGGCTGGTGTGCGTGCGCAGCAGATTGGGTGCAGTGGCCGTGCCGCCCTCGACATAAAAGGTGTCATGCATGGACCGGGCTGGATGGTCCTCGGGCGTGTTCAAGGCGGTGAAGTTGAACCAGTCGGCTTCGATCTCGGGGCCCTGGGCCACCTCGAAGCCCATCGAGCCGAAAATGGCTTCGATGCGTTCGCTGCTGATGGATACCGGATGCAAGCCGCCCGCCACCCGGCAACGACCCGGCAGGCTGACATCCAGCGACTCGGACTGCAATTGCGCCTGCAATTCCGCCTCTGCCAGTGCTTCACGCCGAGCCACCAGAGCCGCCTCGATCGCCTGCTTGGCCTGGTTGATCGCGGCACCGCGGGCTTTCTTTTCATCGACGGGCAGGATCGCGAGGCCCTTCATCATGTCGGTGATCCGACCCGCCTTGCCCAGATAGATCGCCTTGGCGTTCTCCAGATCTGCTGGCGTTCTCGCCTGCCAGAAGTCGGCCTTGGCGCTTTCGACGATTGCATTCAACTCGTTCATACAGTCTCTGGTGGATAGGCGCGACGCGGCGCTGTGGCAAAAAAAAGGCTAGCGCCCTTTTAAGCCCTAGCCCTTGTGTCGGTGGTGCAGCGGCCATCCCGTGGATGCCGCTTTGCAGTGAAATCAGGCTGCCAGCTTGGCCTTGACTTGTTCCACGATACCGGCAAACGCCGGCATGTCATGCACCGCAATATCGGACAGAACCTTGCGGTCGATCTCGATACCGGCCTTCTTGAGACCGTTGGCGAACTGGCTGTAGGTCAGGCCGCATTGGCGGGCTGCCGCATTGATACGCGCAATCCACAACTGGCGGAAGACGCGCTTCTTGGTACGGCGGTCACGGTAGGCGTATTGCCCGGCCTTCATCACCGCTTCTTTGGCAATACGGAAGACATTGCCGCGGCGACCGCGGAACCCCTTGGCGAGTGCGAGAACTTTTTTGTGGCGGGCGCGAGCCGTTACACCACGTTTGACGCGAGGCATGTTGGTACTCCTTGTTCGTCGTTGTTAGATGCCAAAGCCAGGCAACATCTGCGCCATGTGACCCATGTTGGTCTCATGCACAGCCGTCGATCCCCGCAGGTGGCGTTTGTTCTTGGTGGTCTTCTTGGTCAGGATGTGACGCTTGAAGGCTTGACCGCGCTTGACGGTGCCACCGGGACGAACGCGGAAGCGCTTTTTCGCACCGCTCTTGGTCTTCATTTTGGGCATTAAATGCTCCTTCTACCTTGTGCTCGTGAGGCGTCTGCAAACTGCTTGCAGCCTTGTTGGCCCCGAGCCACTAATGTGTGGCGAGAGACATCCCGCCACTGACGACAAGCTGCTGATGACCCGACCAGCAGATTGACGAATCCCGATTCAGGATGCAGCGCTTGTCGCCACATCCGCCGCCGGCTTGGCGGCAACCTTCTTTTTGCCAGGAGCGATCATCATGATCATCTGGCGCCCTTCGAGCTTGGGAAACTGCTCCACCAGGATCGTGTCGGCCAACTCGGCGCGGATGCGATTCAGCAGTGCCATGCCCAACTCCTGGTGGGTGATTTCGCGCCCGCGAAATCGCAGGGTGATCTTGCACTTGTCGCCATCCGCCAGAAAGCGCTTGATATTGCGCATCTTGATGTTGTAGTCGCCGTCGTCGGTACCCGGCCTGAACTTGATTTCCTTGATTTCGATGACCGTCTGCTTGGATTTCGCTTCAGCCGCCTTTTTCTGCTCTTGGTATTTGAACTTGCCGTAGTCCATCAGACGACAGACCGGCGGGTTCGCCGTGGCAGAAATCTCCACCAGGTCTACATCCAACTCCCCCGCCATGCGCAGGGCCTCCATGAGGCTGACGACACCCAGGGGTTCGTTCTCGGGGCCGGAAAGGCGGACTTCCGGCACCATGATTTCCCGGTTCAGGCGGTGTTTGCGTTCTTCGCGGTGACGGCGGTCACGAAATTCAGTAGCGATGGTTCATTCCTTCAAAAACGTTGCCGCCACAGGGCGGCGCTGACCGCGCAACACGCACAGAGCAAACTGATATCGTTGTTGGAACAACTCAGACAGCAGACTTGTTCGCGATGTCTCCGGCGATTTTTTGCGCGAACGCATCGAGGGACATCACACCGAGGTCAACATTGCCCCGGGCGCGCACTGCGACGGCACCTGCCGCCATTTCCTTGTCGCCAATGACCAGGATGTAGGGCGGCTTTTGCATCGAATGCTCACGAATTTTATACGTAATCTTCTCGTTGCGGAGGTCCAAATGCACCCTAAGACCTTGATTTTGCAGCGTCTTGGCCACGTTTCGGGCGTAATCGGCCTGTGCATCGGTGATATTGAGCACGGAAATCTGCAAAGGAGCGAGCCAGGTCGGCAGTGCGCCGGCGAATTGTTCAATCAGGATTCCGATAAAACGCTCCAGACTTCCGACTATGGCACGGTGCAGCATGACCGGGTGGCGACGCTCGCCACTCTCGGCGACATACACCGCATCGAGCCGCTCCGCCATCGAAAAATCGACCTGCATCGTGCCGCATTGCCACTGCCGCCCAATGGCATCCTTGAGCGTGTATTCAATCTTCGGGCCGTAGAAGGCACCATCGCCCGGGGCGATCTCGAATTCGCAGCCGGACCGGCGCAAACTCTCCATCAGCGCGAACTCGGCCTTGTCCCAGACCTCGTCCGAGCCAATGCGCGCCGCCGGGCGCGTAGCAACCTTGTAGATGATGTGCGTGAATCCGAAATCGGCATAGACCTTCTGCAGCAAGGCCGTGTAGGCCACGCATTCGTCCAGGATCATGTCCTCCGTACAAAAGATATGGCCATCGTCCTGTGTGAAACCGCGCACGCGCATGATGCCGTGCAGGCCGCCGGTCGGCTCGTTGCGATGGCACTGGCCGAACTCGCCGTAACGCAGCGGCAAGTCGCGGTAGCTCTTGATGCCCTGCTTGAAGATCAGGATATGACCCGGGCAGTTCATCGGCTTGAGGGCGTAGTCGCGTTTCTCCGACTCGGTCGTGAACATCGCGTCGCGGTACTTCTCCCAATGGCCCGTCTTTTCCCACAAGGCCCGGTCGAGAATCTGCGGCCCTTTGACCTCCTGGTAGCCGTTGTCGCGGTAGACGCGGCGCATGTACTGCTCCACCACCTGCCAGACCGCCCAGCCCTTGGGGTGCCAGAAGACCGTGCCTGGCGAATGTTCATCCAAGTGGAACAGGTCGAGTTCCCGGCCGAGCTTGCGGTGGTCGCGCTTCTCGGCTTCTTCGAGCAGCGTCAGGTACTGCTGGAGCTCGTCCTTGGTGGCCCATGCCGTGCCATAGACGCGCTGCAACATTTCCTTGGTGTGGTCCCCGCGCCAATAGGCACCGGCCAACTTCATCAGCTTGAAGAACCTCAGCTTGCCGGTGCTCGGCACATGCGGGCCGCGGCAGAGGTCTTCGAATTTGCCCTCCCGGTACAGGGATACATCCTCGCCCGCCGGAATGCTGGCGATGATCTCGGCCTTGTAGTGCTCACCCATTCCCTTGAAATACGCGACCGCCTCATCGCGCGACAGCACACGCCGCGTCACCGGTTCGTCCTTGGCAGCAAGTTCGGTCATCTTCTTTTCAATGGCAACCAGATCCTCAGGGGCGAAGGGCCGCTTGTACGAGAAGTCATAGAAGAAGCCGTTCTCGATGACCGGCCCGATCGTCACCTGGGCATCCGGGAACAGTTCCTTCACGGCATGAGCCAGCAGGTGGGCCGTGGAATGGCGGATCACCTCCAGCCCGTCGGCATCCTTGCCAGTCACTATCGCCATCGCGGCATCGGCCTCGATGCGGTGGCTGGTGTCGACCACCCGGCCATCCACCTTGCCTGCCAAAGCGGCCTTGGCCAAGCCGGCGCCGATGGAGGCAGCCACCTCGGCCACGGTGACCGGACCCGGGTATTCGCGTTTCGAACCGTCAGGGAGTGTGATGTGAATCATGGTGAATCTCGGGGAAAAAGAGCAAAAAAAAGCGCGGACTGGCCGCGCTTTTTTTGGAGTGGGATAGCCGGCAACGCACGAGGCGCGCGGGCAAGGCCTCGTGAGCTATCGAAAACCGGCAGTGGTAGTTCGCGGTGTCATAACCAAGGTGCCTTTCCCGTTCTGATGGGTCTGTTGGAAGTCCGAGTCTAGCATCAGTGGAACTGCTCTTCTTCGGTGGAGCCAGTCAGCGCCGTGACGCTGGACTTGCCTCCCTGGATCGCCGTGGTGACTTCGTCGAAGTATCCGGTGCCCACCTCTTGCTGGTGCGACACGAAGGTGTAGCCGCGGTCGCGTGCTGCAAATTCGGGCTCTTGCACCTTCTCCACATAGGCAGACATGCCGCGTTTGACATAGTCCTGGGTCAGGTCGAACATGTTGTACCACATGGAGTGGATGCCAGCCAAGGTGATGAACTGGTACTTGTAGCCCATCGCGCCGAGCTCGCGCTGGAACTTGGCAATGGTCGCGTCGTCGAGGTTCTTCTTCCAGTTGAAGGACGGCGAGCAGTTGTAGGCCAGCATCTTTCCGGGGTGCACGTTGTGCACGGCCTCGGCAAACTTCCTGGCGAAATGGAGGTCAGGCGTGCCGGTTTCGCACCACACCAGATCCGCATAGCGGGCATAGGCAATGGCCCGCGAAATCGCCTGATCCATTCCCTTGCGGGTCTTGTAAAACCCTTCGACGGTGCGCTCGCCGGTGATGAAGGGCTTGTCGTTCTCGTCGTAGTCGCTGGTCACCAGATCGGCAGCCTCTGCGTCGGTACGGGCGATCACCAGTGACGGCACGCCACAGACGTCGGCCGCCATGCGCGCAGCGATGAGCTTCTGGTTGGCCTCGGCCGTCGGAACCAGCACCTTGCCGCCCATGTGACCACACTTCTTGACGGACGCCAGCTGGTCCTCCCAGTGCACGCCGGCCGCGCCAGCCTTGATCATGGCCTTCATCAACTCAAACGCGTTCAGCACGCCGCCGAAACCGGCTTCCGCGTCGGCCACGATGGGGGCGAAGTTGTCGATGTAACCAGCGTCGCCAGCATCAATGCCCTTGCTGTGCTGGATTTCGTCAGCGCGGCGGAAGGTGTTGTTGATGCGCTCGACGACGGTCGGAACCGAGTCGACCGGGTACAGCGACTGGTCGGGATACATCGATGCGTAAGAGTTGTTGTCGGCAGCCACCTGCCAGCCCGACAGGTAGATCGCCTTGATACCCGCTTTGACCTGCTGCATCGCCTGGCCACCGGTCAGCGCGCCGAGGCAGTTGACGTAGGGCTCGGTGTGGAGCATGTCCCACAGCTTTTCTGCGCCGCGACGCGCCAGCGTGTGCTCGATCGGGAAAGACCCGCGCAGGCGCACGATATCGGCAGCGCTGTAACCGCGCTCGATACCTTTCCAGCGCGGGTTCGTGGTCCAGTCTTTTTCCAGCGCTTCTATCTGCTGGGTGCGGCTGAGTTGTTCGGTGAGGCTTTGCGGCATGGAATTACTCCTTGAGGTTGAAAAAACTGGAGTAATTCTAGGTCTTATATAAGACTTATTTTTATCTTATGTCTTATATAAGACTAAAAACAAACCTATTGAAATCAACAGGTTGCAAGTGAATTTCACAATGAGATAACCGCCATCTCATATTGAGATATTTTTCCGCGTCGCAGCATTCCACCAGTTTGCATTGTGAAAAACAAAACTCGTATTGCGGAAGACGGGCGAACTCAGAAGCTGTCGGCATACCGGGCGAACTCCCACCCGTGCACATGCTGGGCGTAGGCGTCCCATTCGGCTGCCTTGATTACCAAAAACTCGTCACAGAAGGCGCTGCCGAGTCGAGACTGCAAAATCAGGTCGGACCGCAAGCCCTCCAGCGCGCTGTAGAGGTCGCGTGGCAAGCGTGGCGGCATCGACAACCCCGCGCGGTAGCGCTCGTACAGGTCTTCGTCGCAGGGTGTCGGCACTGCCAGTCCCGCATCCAGCCCGGCAAGGCCAGCTGCCAGCGTCGCTGCGATCGCCGCATAGATATTGCAAGAAGGATCCGGCAACCGCCACTCCAGGCGTCCAGCCACCGTGCGCAGCAGGCAGGTGCGGTTGTTGTCCCCCATGGCCTTCCAGACCGGTGCCCAGGTCGTCCCGGAGACGCTTTCACTGGCTGCCAGCCGCTTGTAGCTGTTGACAGTCGGGGCACACAACGCGCTCAGGGCGTCGGCATGCTGCAACAGGCCCGCAGCAAAACGGTGGCCATGCCCGCTCAGGCCCAAGGGTGCGCCCGCTTGCTCAAAAACAGCGCCACCCTGAAGATCGGTGATGCTCAGATGAAAATGCAGGCCACTGCCCGGCGAATCGGCCCACGGTTTGGGCATGCAGCTGAACACCATGCCGTGCTGCTGCGCAACCGCGTGGGCCGTCATCTTGAAAAGCATGTAGCGGTCCGCGGCCGCCAGCGCCTCGTCATAACGGTAATTGATCTCATACTGGCCATTGGCATCTTCATGGTCAATCTGCAGCAGACCAAAGCCCAGCGTCAGCATGCTGGTGCGCATGGCCTCGAGGAAGCCCTGGTTCCGCTGGATGGCCTTGATGTCGTACGACGGCTTTGACAACCGATCGTCTGCATCGTGGACAGACCAGCGACCCGGCGCATCCCTGCGCAACAAAAAGAACTCGGGCTCTACGCCCACCTGCAGCCGCCAGCCACGCCGCTCCAGCAGCGCCAGCTGGTGCTTGAGCAGCTGGCGCGAACAGGTCTCCAGCGGCTGGCCCCCGGCATAGCCGTCGCACACGCCATGGGCGACACCCTGCATGAAGGGCAATGGACGCAAGGTGTCGAGCTGTACACGGCCGTAGTATTCGCTGCGCGGCCCCTGGCGCGGCAGGCCAGTGCCCCAGATGCTGGGGCCGGAGAAACCAGCCCCCGCCTCCACGCACTCGCCGAGCAGCGCCAGCGGCACAAGCTTGCCGCGGGCAACACCGTGGATGTCGCAAAACTGGGCCAGAACGCTGTGGATACCCAGCGCCGCGAAGTGCTCGATGGTGTCGGTGACTGCGCGCATCAGGGCCCGCAATGCCGATCAGGCGGCACTGGACGCGCGCGCCGCCGCCGCCACTTCGCGCGCGCGCCGCCGTGTCTGGCGCGCCACCCAGATGCTGTAGGCCACCACCGCCAGCGTGACCGTGGCAATCAGCAAGGTCGCCGCCGCATAGATGGTCGGGTTGATGCCGCGCCGGGCATAACCGAAAATCACCTGCGGTAGCGTGGTGACGCCGGGGCCGGACAGGAACTCCGAGATCACGACATCGTCGAACGACAAGGTGAACGACAACAGGAAGGCCGCCAGGATGCCCTGGGCAATATGGGGCAGCGTCACCAGAAAGAAGACCTGATGCGGTTTGGCACCCAGGTCCATGGCCGCCTCTTCGATGGAACGGTCCATTTCCTGCAGACGGGACTGCACCACCACCATGCCATAAGCCATGCCGAGCAGGGTGTGGCCCAGCACGATGGTCAACATGCCTCGCTCTGGCCAGCCCAGCAGGTTCTGGGCACCCACCATGAGCAGCAACAGCGACAGCCCGATGACCACCTCGGGCATCACCAGTGGCGCGTTGACCATGCCCGAAAACACTGTGCGACCGGCAAAGCGGCGGTAACGCACCAGCACGAATGCCGCAAAAGTCCCTAGAACTGCCGACAAGACGCCGGTGATCAGCGCCACCTGCAGCGACAGCCAAAATCCCTCGACGATCTTGGTGTCACGGGTCAGCGCTACGTACCAGCGCAACGAAAAACCGGTGAACTCGGCATCTTGACGGGTGCTGTTAAACGAGAACAGCACCATGAAAAGCAGCGGCAAATACAGGAACAGGAAGACCATTGCCATCCAAGCCTTGCCGAAGTGCCGATGTAGCGCGCGTCTCATTCCGTTGCCCTCAGGCACGTTGCCGGGCCGAATCGCCCGTGTAGTGGTAGTAGACGGCCAGGGGCACCACGATCAGTGCAATCATCACTACAGCCAGTGCAGTCGCCCGCGGCCAGTTGTTGCTGGTGAACATCTCGTCCCACACCACCCTGCCGATCATGAGGTTCTCAGGGCCACCCAGCAGGGAGGGGATCACGAACTCACCCACCGAAGGGATAAACACCAGCATGAATCCGGCGATGATGCCGGCCTTGGACAACGGCACGGTGACGAGCCAGAAGGCCTGCAAAGGCGATGCACCCAGGTCATGTGCGGCTTCGAGCAACCGGATATCCATCTTCACCAGGTTGGCGTACAGCGGAAGCACCATGAATGGCAGATACACATAGGTCATGCCAACCAGCATCGACACATTGGTGTACAGCATCTGGATCGGCTCGTCGACGATGCCCACTGCCATCAGCAGCCGGTTCAGCACTCCCTGGTCGGCCAGGATTCCCTTCCAGGCGTAGACCCGCAGCAAGAAGGAGGTCCAGAACGGCAACATCACCATCATGAGCAGCGCCGGACGCACGCTGGGCTCAGAGCGAGCCACGAAATAGGCAAACGGGTACCCGATCAGCAGGCACAGCACCGCAGTGCACAAGGCATACCAGACGGAACGCAGGTAGGCTTCGATGTAGAGCGTCTGAAACAACCCGCCACCTCCGGGGGAGCGGAAGATGGTCCAGTAATTGTCGTACTTGAGCTTGAGGACACCGGTCTCGGTGTCCCAGATCGGCTTGAAGGGGTGGATGTCGTTGCCCATGTCCACGAAACTGATATACAGCAATATCAGAAACGGAAGCAGGAAGAAGACGATCAGCCACACATACGGAACGCCGATGACAAATCGCCTTCCTGGCAAGGGGGCACGCCATCCAGCCATGGGGCGAGCCCTATTTGCCCTGCTTGAACTTGGTGTAGGCGCCTGCCATCGCCTCGCGGGCCTCGTTGGTGAAGCTGTTCGGCGGGATCATCTTGCTGAAGTAGGCAGACTCCACGAAGATGGTCTTGTTGCCGGCAATCTCGGGCTTGACCTTGTCGATGGCTGCCTTGTTGCCGGTCGGGTAGTTCATGTTGTTAGCCATCGACGCTGCATTCTCCGCCCGCAGGTAGAAGTCGATGAACAGATGCGCGTTGTTCGGGTGCTTGGCATCCTTGGTGATGGCCATGGTGTCAAAGAAGATCAGGGCACCCGTGCTGGGCAACAGCGCCTCGATCTCGTACTTGGCCTTGTTTTCCTTGGCACGGGCGGCGGCGATGTTGATGTCGCCCGACCAGCCGATGGCCACGCAGGCCTTGCCGCCGGCAACGTCGTCGATCATGGTAGAGCTGAACAGGCGTACGTCCTTGCGAACCTTGGCCAGCATGTCGGTTGCAGCCTTGTAGTCGGCTGGATCATTCGAATAGGCATCCTTGCCGATGTAATGCAGGGCCACCGGAATGATCTCGGTCGGCGAATCTAGGTAGGCAATACCACACGATTTGAGCTTGCTGGTGTAGGTCGGGTTGAAGACGAGATCCCAGGCGTTCTCGGGCATGGGCGTGCTACCCAGCGCCTTCATCACGCGGGTCTTGTTGATGCCCACCGTGGTGAAGCCCCAGGCCCAGGGAACCAGATACTTGTTGTCCGGGTCTGCCTTCTGCAGCGTGCCCATGATGGTGGCGTCCAGATTGGCCAGATTCTTGATCTTGGACTTGTCCAGGGGCTGGAGCAAGCCACCCTCGATCTGCGGCTTTGCGAACACCGTGCCCGGCACCACGATGTCATAACCTGTGTTGCCTGCGACCAGCTTGGCATGCAGGGCCTCGTTGGTCTCGAAGGTGTCGTAATTCACCTTGATGCCGGTTTCCTTCTCGAAGGCGGCAATCATCCCTTCAGGCACGTAATCCGGCCAGTTGTAGATATTGAGTATCTTTTCTTCTGCAGGCGCTGGTGGGGGAGCTGCTGCAACACTGGCAGCAGGTACCGGCGCAGAGGTCGCGGCGGGTGCCGGTTCTTCCTTTTTGCCACAGGCTGCAAGCAGAACTGCCGCCAGGCCCAGAACCAAAATGTGCTTTCTCATGTTGCTTGTCACTCCAAACGGGTTATGAATGAAAACAGATCCGGGCGCGACCTGGGCCCCGACGCGACGCCGCCGGCGGCGCCGGGACCGGGACCGGGACCGGGACCTCGGATCCCGGGGACGACTTTATCAAACATTGGACGCGCCCGGCACATCGGGCGAGAAGCCTGCACAAATCGTGCGGCCTGTTGAAAGCTGTCCTGCCCAAGCGTCAGAAAGACACGACGACACCCGTGCTCAAGGTGGTGTTGCCCCTCTTGTAGATGCCATTGCTGTTGAGGAAGTTAAAGCCGCTCGAGCGGTCGAAACGCAGCTCCGTCTTCCACTGCGTGTTGTCGTTGACAGCGAAGTTGATGCCGGTCGTCAAGGCATACCGGTTGGCACCCCGGGTCGGGTCGATGGGGAGTCCTGCATTGTCGAGTTCTGGGCCGAAAACAGTCGTCCCGTTGGCATCTGCCGGGTTGAAGTACACGCCGCCACCATGCTTGCGGTTGTTGATGTAGTCGAACCGGGCCAGCGCCTGCAGCCGCGGTGTCAGCTTGTAACCCGCCACGCCGGACAGACCCCACCATCGGGCATCGGCACCCGAAGCGCCGAGGGCCCCTGACAGCACCCGCCCGATACTGAGTTGGCCCTGCAGGGTCATGTCACCCCGTGTATGGTACGCATCGATCTCCAGCAGATCGGCGTTGGCCAGCGCTGCTACCGCGTTGGTACGCACGTGCACGCCAGAGAACCCGACACCCGCGTACTCATTGATGGAATAGTCGGCACGGTAGGCAAAACCCGGTGCCTTGCGGGTTGCCACGCCATCCACCTGGCCGATCATCCATTTGGCTGTCCACTTGCCGAGCGCGTAAGACATGCCTGCGCCGACATAAGTGCCGGCGGCGGTATGGGTGTACAACAAGTTGTTGGTGATGAAGGGGTTCTGGTTGCCCATCGAGAACTCGTAGCCCGAATAGTCGGGCATCACGCCCGCATTGAGCTTGGCCCCTCCGTCACCGAACGGCACCGACACCGAGGCCTCGTGCACGATACTACCCCCCGCACCGCGGAGCGGTACCAGTCGCAGGGTCCAGCCGACGCCCTCTTCGGACTCCTTGGTCACCTCGAACATCGCCGCACCGAAGCCACCATTGCCACGGGCTGAGTCGAAACCGACAGTTACCGAATTGCGGTCCCACAGATAGGCCACATCGACCACCCCCTTGAACTTGAGGCCGACGAAACCGGCCGCGAGGTTGGTCTCTTGCGCCAGCTCGACCTTCTGAACCAGCCGGTTGAACTCTTGTGGATTGACTCCGCCCGCCTGCTGGCTGACCGCCTCGACCTTGGCCGTCAGGGCATCGATCTGTGCCTTGAGCAGTTCGATCTGCCTGACGAGTTCCGCATTGGTCTGGGCATGGGCCCCCATGCACGGCAGTGCGGCGGCCATCGCAATGGCAAGAAGCTTCTGGTTGAATTTCATGGTTTCTCCTGGGTAAATCAGACGGCGTCAGGTGGTGATCCTAAACGCCGCGGCCATTTCACGGGCGCGGCGCTTCTCGGCCCGCGCCAGCCAGACGCTGGCGATCACCACGCCCACGCTTACCACCAACACCGTGAGGGTGGCGACGGCATTGACGGTCGGGTTGAGCCCCAGCCGCGCGCGGCTGAAGATCGTGATCGGCAAGGTGGTAGACCCGGGCCCGGACAAAAAGGCCGACAACACGACGTCGTCCAGCGACAGGGTGAATGTGAGCAGCCAAGCGGACATGAGCGACTGCGAGATCAGGGGCAGCGTGATCAGAAAGAATACCTGCCAGGGCTGGGCGCCAAGGTCGAGGCCCGCCTCTTCCAGTTGGGGATTCATCTCCTGCAGGCGCGAACTGATCACCACGGTGGCATAGGCCATGCCGAGCAGCGTATGCCCGAGCCAGATCGTGAGCATGCCGCGGTCAGGGTAGCCTGTGGCGCGCTGCACTGACACCAGCATCAGCAGCAGCGACAGCCCGATGATGACCTCGGGCATGACCAGTGGGGAATTCACCATGCCGGTGAGCAAGGTGCGGCCCGGGAAACGCTTGAACCGCGTGATGGCCACCGCCGCGAAAGTCCCCAGCACCACCGATGCGGTGGCCGTCAGCAAGGCTATCTTGATCGACAGCACGAAGCCTTCGATGATGGGCACGTCCCGGATCAGCGCACCATACCACTTGAATGAAAAACCGGTCCAGGTCGTGACCAAAGGGCTCTCGTTGAAGCTCAGCGTGATGAGCGTCACGATCGGCAGGTACAGAAAGCCGAAGCCCACCACCAGCCAGATAGCCGATGTGATCTCGCCGGCGCGGTTCTTCATCGGCGGCCTCCCTGCGTGCTCTCGGCCTGGAACTTGTTGAACAAGGCCAGCGGCAGGATGATCAACAGCACCATGACCACGGCCACACTGGATGCCATCGGCCAGTCGTTGTTGGAGAAAAACTCATCCCACAATACGCGCCCGATCATCAGCGTCTGGGGACCACCGAGCAACTCCGGAATGACGAATTCACCGACACAGGGGATGAATACCAGCAGGGCGCCGGCAATGATCCCACCGCGCGACAACGGCACCGTGATGCGCCAGAAGGCCTGCCAGGGCGAGGCGCCGAGGTCCCGTGCGGCCTCCAGCAGGCGGATGTCCATCTTGACCAGGTTGGCATACAGAGGCAGCACCATGAAGGGCAGGTAGGTATAGACCATGCCCAGCGTCAACGAAAACGGCGTGTTCATCATCTTCACCGGTTCGGCCAGCACGCCCAGTGCGATCGCAACGTTATTGAAAACGCCGTTATCGGCCAGCAGCATCTTCCAGGCATACACGCGCAGCAGGAACGAAGTCCAGAACGGCAGCATCAGCAACATCAGCAAACCGGGGCGGATCTCGGGGCGGCTGCGTGCCAGGAAATAGGCAAACGGATACCCGATGGCCAGGCAGATCCCGGTGGTAATGCCGGCAAAACCCAACGAGGAGAGGTAGGCCCGCAGGTACAGGTCGTCCTCGAAAAAGATCACTCGGTAGTTGGTGAACTTCAGTTGCAGCTTCAGGACCCCGTCGACCCAGGTCAGCAGATCGACGAAGCGCACGCCGTCGACCTCGGAGATGCTGATCTTGAACACAACCAGAAACGGCATGGCAAAGACCAGCAGCAGGAAGACCATCGGCACGCTGATCACGAAGCGCCGCCCGACATGCCCCATGAAGGACTCGAGGATGCCTTGCCACATAGGTGCGCGCATGATGGGACTGGTTGGCGGAGCTACTGGGTGAGCACGACCAGATCGCTGCCCCACCACCACACATGCACGCTGGAGCCGTTCGCCAGCCGAGCCTCGTCGTGGCGCGCGTCGTTCGCCTTGGTGACCTTCACGACCGCGCCGGTGCCGAGCACCACATGGTAGATCGTCTGATCCCCCAGGTAGGCCAGGTCACGGATCGTGCCCTGCGCACAGTTGAAGCCGACCTCGACCGGGTTGTCGTAGTCGTCAGGGCCGGGCGCTGCCTCCTGGATACCCATCTTCTCAGGGCGGATCGCCACATGCACTTCCATGTCGGGCGTGCCAGTGATGCCGTGGCTGACGTAGTGGCGGCACTCCGGCGAGTCGATGATGACGTGGTCGGCCTCATCCTCGGTCACCCGGCCCTTGAACAGGTTCACGCTGCCAATGAAGTCGGCCACAAACATGCAGTTGGGGGTCTCATAGATATCCCCCGGGCGCCCGACTTGCAGGATCTGGCCTTCGCTCATGATGCCGATCCGCGACGCCATGGTCATCGCTTCTTCCTGGTCATGGGTCACCATGACGCAGGTCACCCCCACCTGGTGGATGATGTCCACCACCTCCAGTTGGGTGCGCTCGCGCAGCTTCTTGTCCAGGGCCCCTAGCGGCTCATCGAGCAGCAGCAGCTTGGGCCGCTTGACCAGGCTGCGCGCCAGGGCCACCCGCTGCTGCTGACCACCCGACAACTGGTGCGGCTTGCGCTTGCCGTAGGGGGTGAGCTGCACCATGGCGAGCATCTTCTCGACCCGCTCGGCGATCTCGTCCTTGGGCAGACCATCGCGCCGCAGCCCGAAGGCCACGTTGTCCCACACGGTCAGATGGGGAAACAGCGCATAACTCTGGAACATCATGTTCACCGGCCGCTCGTTCGGCGGCAAGCGAACCAGATCCTGCCCTTCGAGCAGGATCTGACCCGAAGTGGGTTGCTCGAAGCCGCCGAGCATGCGCAGCAGCGTGGACTTGCCACAACCGGAGGAACCCAGCAGCGCAAATATCTCGCCCTTGGTGATGTCGAGGGACACGCCATCGACCGCCACGGAATCGCCGAACTTCTTGACAATTGAGGTCAGGCGCAGAAAGGGTGCGTCACCCTGCCCTGCTGCCGGGTGTGCGGACCGGGCCACTGCTGCGGTTGCCACGCCTTATCGCCCGGTCTTGAATGCGGTGAACACCCGGGTCTGGAGTCGGCGGGTGTCGTTGGTCATCGATTTGGGCGGAACCATCGTCGCCAACTGCGCAGGCGTGGGGAAAACAGCCGGGTTATTGGCGACTTCAGGCACCACAAACTTGCGCGCCTCCTTGTTGGGGTTGGCATACAGCACCTGGTTGGACAGCGACGCATGGACCTCCGGGCGCATGATGTAGTTGATGAACATATGGGCGTTGTTCGGGCGCGGGGCGTCTACAGGGATAGCCATCGTGTCGAAGAACAGCAAGCCACCCTTCTTCGGCACCAGTACCTCGATCTTCTGGCCGGACTTGGTATCGATGGCGCGCTGGCGTGCGATGGAGATATCGCCGGACCACCCCAGCGCCACGCAGACCGAGCCGTTGACCATGTCGTTGATGTAGCCTGACGAACTGAACAGGGTCACGTAGGGGCGAATCGACTTCAGCAAAGCGCCAGCTTCGTTGTAGTCCGCCGAATTGCTACTGTGGGGATCCTTGCCCAGGTACTGCAATGCCGGCGGCAGGATCTCGGAGCCCGCATCCAGCATGCTCACGCCGCACGACTTCAGCTTGCTGATGTATTTGGTGTTGAAAACCAGTTCCCATACGTTTTCGGGCATCGGTTCGCTGCCCAGTGCTGCCTTGACCTTGTCGATATTGATACCGATCGTCGTGTAGCCCCACAACCAGGTGACCAGATACTGGTTGCCGGGATCGAGCTTGGCAATCTGCGCCTGGATATCCGGGTCCATGTTCTTCAGGTTGGGCAACTTGGACTTGTCGAGCTTGGCCAGCAGGCCGCCCGCCATCTGGATCGCGGCCCAGTGCGACGAGGGTACGACGATGTCGTAGCCGGTCTTGCCAGCCACCAGCTTGGCATGCAGGATCTCGTTGCTGTCGAAATTGTCGTACCGGACCTTGATGCCGGTTTCTTTTTCGAAGTTCTTGATGACATCCGGGCCGATGTAATCAGACCAGTTGTAGATATTGAGGACTTTCTCCTCCTGCTGCGCGACTGCAGGGGCCGACAGGCCCATCCAGAGTGCAGCGCTGCACAGCCCCGCAACGACCTTGCCAATACGCCACCGACCGAATGCATCGCCCATGTGTGACTCCTGATGTAACAAAAATCGTAAAACCAATGAGCTGATACTAGCGCAACCCTCAGCCCAGCCAGCCATTGCGCCGCGCATCCTCGAGGGTCAGGTCCAGACAAGCCACGATCAGGCCCATCATCTCGTCGATCTGGCCGTGCGTCATGGTCAGCGGCGGCGCGATGATCATACGGTTACCGACAGCCCGCATGATCAGGCCGCTGCGGAAACAGTGGCCCCTGCACACCATGCCCACTCCCAGGGCCTCGTCAAACCGCTCGAGCGTTGCCTTGTTGCGTACCAGCACCAGCCCTGCCATCAAGCCGCAGGTCTGCGCTTCACCCACCAGCGGATGCCCGTTCAACTCCGAAAACCGTTTAGCAAGATACGGGCCAGTGTCGCTGCGCACCCGCTGGGGCAACTGCTCGCGTTCCATCAGATCCAGGTTCGCCAGCGCGACCGCACAAGCGACCGGGTGCCCGCTGTAGGTATAACCATGGTTGAATTCTCCGCCCCGCTCGATCAGCACCTGGGCCACCCGGTCCCCCACCATCACGCCGCCGAGCGGAATGTAGCCACTGGTCACGGCCTTGGCAAAGGTCACCAGGTCTGGCCGGTAGCCGAACTTTTCGTAGGCAAACCAGTGCCCGAGCCGACCGAAGGCGCAAATCACTTCGTCGCTGATAAGCAAGATGTCGTACTTGTCGACGATGCGCTGGATCTCGGGCCAGTAACTGTCGGGCGGGATGATCACGCCACCAGCGCCCTGCACCGGTTCGGCGATAAAGGCAGCCACCTTGTCCGGCCCGATGGCCAGGATCTTCTCTTCGAGCCAGCCCGCAGCGCGCACGCCGAACGCATCCCGGCTCTCACCGGGGTGGCCCAGTTCAAAGAAATACGGCTGCTCAATATGGGTGATGTTGGGAATCGGCAGGTCGCCCTGGGCGTGCATACCGCTCATGCCCCCCAGCGAAGCGCCGGCCATCGTGCTGCCATGGTAGGCGTTGTGGCGGCTGATGATCACCTTGCGCTGGGGCTGGCCGAGCAAGTCCCAGTAGCGGCGCACCATGCGCACATTCGAGTCGTTGCTCTCGCTGCCGCTGGAGGAATAGAACACATGTTCGAAGCTGCGCCCCCCCATTCTTGGCGCCAGGCTGGCCAGGCGGGTAGCCAATTGCACCGCCGGCACATTGGTGGTCTGGAAGAAACTGTTGTAGAACGGCAGCATCATCATCTGCCGGTGCGCTGCATCGGCCAGTTCGCGCCGACCGTAACCGACATTCACACACCACAGGCCGCTCATCGCATCCAGCAATTTCTGGCCTTCGGAGTCCCAGATGTAAATATCTTCGGCGCGCGTGATGACGCGCGCACCACGGCCTGCGAGGTCCTTGAAATCAGTGAATGGGTGCAGGAAGTGGGCGCTGTCGAGTTGCTGGATCAGCCGGGTATCCACGGGGACGTTCATATCGGTACTCCCTTTGTTGAGGAGGTGGGTCAAACGTGCAGGAGCAGGTGCTCGCGCTCCCACGGCGAGATCACTTTCATGAACTCGTCGAACTCCAGTTCCTTGATCTCGGTGTAGACCGTGATGAACTCCTTGCCCAGCACCTCGTGCAGGTCGGTCTCGCGGCGCAGCCATTTGAGGGCATCGCCCAGGCTGCGCGGCAACGAATAGGGCGACAGGTAGGCGTCGCCCTTCATCTCGGGCTTGGGCTTGATCTTGTTTTTCAGCCCCAGGTAACCGCAGGCCAAGGTCATGGCCAAAGCCACGTAGGGATTCGCATCCGCGCCGATCACGCGGTTCTCGACCCGGCGGGCCTGCGGAGAGGATATCGGCGAGCGGATGCCGACCGTGCGGTTGTCGTAGCCCCACTCGATGTTGATCGGCGCCGCGGTATTGCGCGACAGCCGGCGATAACTGTTGACGTAGGGCGCGACCAGCACCGTTGCCGCCGGAATATAGCGTTGCAGCCCCCCGATATAGTGCAAGAACGCCTCGGACGGCGAGCCATCCTCGTTGGAGAAGATGTTCAGGCCGGTGGCCGTGCTGAGCAGACTCTGATGTACGTGCATGGCGCTGCCGGGCTCGCCCTCGATCGGCTTGGCCATGAAGGTGGCATACATGTCATGGCGCAAGGCCGCCTCGCGCACCGTGCGTTTAAACAGGAAGACCTCGTCGGCCAGGCCCAGTGGCTTGGCATGGAAAAAGTTGATCTCCATCTGCCCCGCCCCCACCTCGTGGATCAGGGTGTCGACATTGAGTTCCATCTTGTCGCTGTAGTCGTAGATCTCTTCAAACAGCGGGTCGAACTCGTTCACCGCGTCGATGCTATAGGCCTGGCGCGAGGTCTCGGCGCGGCCGCTGCGGCCCACCGGCGGGCGCAACAAGGTGTTGGGGTCGGTATTGCGCGCGGTGAGATAGAACTCCAGTTCCGGTGCCACGATCGGCTGCAGCCCCTCGGCCGCGAACAGGTCACATACCCGGCGCAACACGCTGCGCGGCGCAAAAGGCACGAGCCGGCCCTCATGGTCGAAGCAGTCATGGATCACCTGCGCAGTCGGATCCGTGGCCCAGGGCACGATACGCACCGTGGACGGGTCGGGCCGCAGTTGCATGTCCTTGTCGGTGGGATCGATCACATCGTAATAAGGGCCGCTTTCGGGGAATTCACCGGTCACGCCCATGGCCACGATCGCCTGGGGCAGTCGCATGCCGCGGTCTTCGGTGAACTTGGCGCGCGGCAGGATCTTGCCGCGGGCGACGCCGGTCAGGTCAGGCACCAGGCATTCGACCTCGGTGACCCGGCGCTCGTTGAGCCACTGTTCCAGTTCATTGAAATTCATTACGCGTACCTCTGACATCTTGATCTCCTTGCATCCGTTGGCGGCGTTCCCGGCACGCCACCCCAAAAGCCGCAAACAGCGCCGCATACAACCGGTGGCTTGTACAACGCCACTCCGGGTGCCACTGCACCGCAAAGGCAAACGCCTGCGCATCATCGACTTCGAACGCTTCGATCAGACCATCGGGCGTATGGCCGAGCGCACGCAAACCTCGGGCCAAACGGTGCACGCCCTGCCCATGCAGTGAGTTCACCAGAGCTTCGAGGCCGCCAGCCCAGCCCTCGAATACCGAGCCGGGTTCAAAGCGAACCGGGTGGCGCGGCGCGTATTGCTCCTCCAGCGGTCGGTCGAGCGGCTCCCGGTGGTCGGCCATTCCCGCCACCGCGTGCACCTGCTGGTGCAATGAGCCGCCGAGAGCGACATTGATCTCCTGGAATCCCCGGCAGATCCCCAGCAGCGGCACCCCGGCAGCCAGACAGGCCCGCACCAGGGGCAGCGTCAGCAGGTCCCTTTGCGGGTCCAGCGGCAGCGACGCGTCGGCCACGGCCTCGCCGAAGTGCGACGGGTGCACGTTGGACGGCGAGCCAGTCAACATGACCCCGTGCACCCGTGGCAGCAAGTCCGCAATCTGTTCCGGTCCGGCCAACGGGAAGGTCACGGCCTGCGCGCCCGAGCCATCGCGCAGGGCCTCGGCGTACTTGTCGCCGAGCAATGCAAAAGGTACGGTCTGTCCGTCTTCATCCAGCAAGCGATGGTCCGTCGGTACCCAGACCAGGGTCGGGGGGCTGCCTGTCACGCACAAGTCTCCATGCAAGTTCTCCTCCGATCCGATTCTGCGCGCCAAATTGGCTCACAATGAGAGCCATTTGGGGCAATTTCATGGTGCCACTTGCATGTTGTCTGAACACCTGACCGGCCGTATCGCCCTCTTGCGGGCCACCACCGACCTGCCGCTGCACCGCCAGCTGTATGAGGTTCTGCGCCGCGCCATGCTGGAAGGCCGGCTGCAGCCTGGTGATCGCCTGCCGTCGTCGCGCGACCTGGCGCAGGACCTCCATTTGTCCCGCAACACCGTGGTGGCCGCCGTCGCGCAGCTGACTGTCGAGGGTTACCTGGTCAGCCGCGTCGGCAGCGGCACCTACGTCAAGGAGGGGGTGCAGACCGGCACCCGGCGCCGGCCACCGGCCGCCACCGGGCAACGCGCCAGCTTGTCCCGCCGTGGCCAGGCCCTCACCGGCAGCTTGTGCGCCGAGCAGCTGGAAGTGCAGCCCTTCACACCGGGCCCGGGCGACTTCAGCGCCTTTCCCTCCGAGCTCTGGCAAAGGCTGCAGACCAAGCACTGGAAGATGCGCTACCCCGACATGCTCGACTACAGCGCCAGTGGCGGTCATGGCCCATTGCGCCGCGCAGTGGCCGACTACCTGCGGGTGTTCCGCAGTGCCGAGATCGACACCGACCAAGTCATCATCACCAACGGAACGCAGCAGTCGCTGGACCTGTGCGCGCAGCTGCTGGCCGACCACGGCGACACGGTCTGGATCGAGGACCCGGCGTACTGGGGAGCCGTCAAGGCCTTCATGGCCAGCGGCTTGCGTCTGCATGCGGTGCCGGTAGACGGGCAAGGCCTGGCCCCGGGCCCGCAGGACGACAAGGCGGCGCCCCGGCTGATCTACGTCACCCCCTCGCACCAGTACCCGACCGGCGCCGTGATGGCACTGGAACGCCGGCACCAGCTGCTGGGGATTGCGCAGGTACAAAAGGCCTGGATCCTGGAGGACGACTACGACAGCGAGTTCCGCTTCAGTGGCCCGCCCCTGGCCTCCCTGACGGGGCTCGACCAGGATGAGCGGGTGCTCTACATGGGCTCGTTCTCGAAGGTGTTGTACCCGGGCCTCAAGCTGGCCTACCTGGTGGTTCCGCGCCGGCTCTCGGAACCCTTCAAGCAGGCGCACTACGACCTGAACCGGCCAGGCCAGATGCCGCTGCAGGCCGCACTGGCTGAATTCATCGGCATGGGGCATTTCGCAAGCGCTCTGCGCCGCGCGCGTACCAGCTATGGCCAGCGCAGGGCCCAGCTGCTGCAGGCACTGGCGCCGTGCCTGGGCCCGGACGCCTGGATCAGCGGTGCCGAACAGGGCCTGCACCTGTGCCTGCACCTGTCGGGCACGGTCGACGACCGGGCGCTGGCCAAGCGCATCGCCGAACAGGGCCTCACGGTGCGACCGCTGTCCGCCTACTGCCTGCAGCGGCAGGACCTGCGCGGCCTGGTGATCGGATACGGCTATGCGCGTCCGGTTGATATCGCGCACTTCGGGCCGCTGCTGGCGGGTGTCATAGTGCGCGAACTGAGCGCTACCAGGCGTCGCGCAACCGCTGCCAGGTCATTGCCAGCGCCAGCGCGGGTGTCCTGAGCAGGTCTCCACCCGGAAAGCGGCTGTGGCGCAGGCGTGCGAAGACGTCCAGCCGTTCGGACTGGCCGCCGATGGCTTCTGCAGCCAGTTTGCCGGCCAGTCCGGTCAGCGCGACACCATGCCCACTGAAGCCCTGCAGGTAATAGATGTTGGGCGCCACCCGGCCGAAATCCGGCGCCCGGTTCATGCTGATGTCCACGAATCCGCCCCAGACATAGTCGATCGGGGCTGCAGCCAGTGCGGGGAAGATCGCCGCCAGGCGCTGGCGCATGGCGGTTTCGAGAGTGCGCGGAGTCATCGTGGTGTAACTGACCCGGCCGCCAAACAGCAGGCGGTGGTCAGCACTGAAGCGGAAATAGTCCAGTGCGAAGTTGTTGTCGCACACGGCTGCCTGGGCGCGGATAAGCGCAGCACACAGCGCCGGTGCCTGGGGTGCCGTGGCCACGATATAAGTGCCCACCGGCATGATGCGGGGCCGGATCTCGGGCGCCACCCGTGGCCCGAATTCGGACAGCGTGCAGTTGCCCGCCAGCACGGCGAAGGCGGCACGCACGCTGCCCTGGGGCGTGCGTGCCAGCAGGGTCGACCCGCGCTCCAGGTCGGTAACCGGCGAATGCTCGAAGATCTGCACACCCAGCAACTGCGCCGCCGCGGCAAGACCCAGCCCGTAGCGCAGTGGGTGCAGATGCCCGGAGACCGACTCAAAGCCCGCAGCACAGTAGCGGGAGCTGCCGATGTAGCGGCTGACATCCGCCCCTTGCACGAAGTCGGTGCGCAGGCCGTAGTCGCGCTCGGCGGCCACCAGGTCTGCCTGCATGCTGCGGGCCTTGCGCGGTGAATCCGCCACATACAGGTACCCGCGGGTGCGGTCACAGGCAATGCCGAACTGCGCGATCCGTTCGTCGATGAGTCCGATCGCTTCCAGGGACATGTCCCACACCCGACGGGCATCGGCACGCCCGAGTTGCGCCTCGGGGACATCCTGACCACTGGCGATGCCGACGATGGCCTGGCCCCCATTGCGCCCCGAGGCCCCGGCGCACACGCGGTCGGCCTCCAGCACCACCACGCGCTGCCCGCGCAGTGCCAATTCGATGGCCGCCGAAAGGCCCGCGTAACCCGCCCCCACCACCACGACATCGGCTTGCACCGATCCCTGCAGGGGTGCCAGCGGGGGTGGGCGGGCCACACTGGCCTCGTAGTAGCTGTTCTGGTTGAGCTGGGTGTCCGAGCCCAGGATGGATGTATTCCACAGCCGCATGGTGCGTCCGTCAGCCCGCGCCTGCCAGTTGCCGGGCCACCCGTCCGCTGAGGTAGGTCCACACGAAAGCCGCCGCTGCCTGGCTGGTGAGCTCGGCGTGGTCATAGGCTGGCGCCACCTCGACGCAGTCCATGCCGATCCAGTTCAGGGGAGCCAACTCCTCCAGCAAGGTCATCACCTGCGAGGTGCTCATGCCACCGGGCTCCGGAGTGCCGGTTCCGGGCGCAAAGGCCGGATCCAGGCAATCGATATCGAGCGTCAGGTAGACCGGCCGCTGTCCGAGCCGTTCGCGGATCTGTGTAACGACCGGCGCTAGGCCATCCCCATCCTTGCCACGCAGATCGCGCGCTGTGAAGATCAGGCCGCCCTGGTCACGCACGTAGTCGCGCGCGGCGCGTTCGCCCGCCGAGCGCAGGCCGATCTGGACTGCGTCGGTCGCAGTCACCAGGCCTTCCTGAAGTGCCTCCCAGGTCCAGGTGCCATGGCCGGAAGGCTCGCCGAAATGGTTGGTCCAGGTGTCGCAGTGCGCATCGAAATGCACCAGAGCCAGCGGCCCATGGAGGCGATGCGCGGCCCGCAACAAGGCCAACGTCACAGAGTGGTCGCCGCCCAAGGCCACGCAGTGGTGGCGCTGCATCAACGCGCCAGCCTGCTCCTCGATCTGTTGGCGGACGGCGTCCAAGCCCGAGGCGTTGGGCAGGCGCAAGTCGCGCGCGTCGCCCAGGTGACCCAGGGGGGACACCTGGAAATGCGGGTGAATGCCATCGCACAGCATCAGGCTGGCGCGCCGGATCTCGGCCGGACCGAATCGGGCGCCGGGCCGATTCGTCACGGCCCCATCGAACGGCACGCCGAACACTGCGAAGGGTTGGTCAGACAGCGCCGGGGCGCCCAGAAAATGGTTGCCGTTCATCGCATATGCGAACTCGCCCTGTGCCATGGTTCCACGCCTCCTGATTGATCGCACATACCTTACCTGATCCGTCGCGGACAATGGGGACCAATTGCACCGCAATGCACCGATCCACCGGGTTCCGGCCCCGGCGTGATGGCCACTGAACCATGACCCCATCGACCCAACGACTCGTCGCCTATGCCTGCCTGGCCCTGAGCATGTCAATCACCGGCATTTACGTGGCGTTGTCCAAGCCGTTGGTGACTGCGTTGCCGGTATTCCTGTTGGCCTGGATGCGTTTTGGCATCGCCGCCCTGGCCATGCTGCCTTGGCTGCGCAAGCCGCCCGACGAACCCCCGCTGACACCGCGCACCCGGACGCTGCTGTTCCTGGAGTCGTTCCTGGGCAACTTCCTGTTTTCGATCTGCATGCTGTATGGCATCAGCATGACCAGCGCTGTGTCGGCCGGTGTGGTCATGGCCAGCATCCCGGCCGTCATCGCGCTGATGAGTTGGGCCTTTCTGCGCGAACGCATCGGCGCCCGTATGTGGGCGGCTGCCGGCTGTGCCATGCTGGGCCTGGCGCTGCTGGCGTTCTCGCGCGCCAGCCCCGCTGGCACCAGCGGCCCGTGGTCCAACACCCAATGGCTGGGTAACCTGCTGGTGTTCGGTGCCGTGGTGTGCGAGGGCTTCTATGCCGTGATCGGCAAGAAGCTCACCGGCAGCCTGACCCCGAAGCGCATCTCGGCACTGATCAACCTGTGGGGCTTTGCGCTCATGACGCCGTTCGGCCTGTACTTCGCGCTGGATTTCAACTTCGCCGGCGTCGCACCGCTGATGTGGCTGCTGCTGGTGTTCTACGCACTGGCGGCCAGCATGGGTGCGGTCTGGTTGTGGATGACCGGTGCGCGCCACCTGCCGGCGTCCCAGAGCGGCATCTTCACGGTGATGCTGCCGATCTCGGCCGCGCTGGTCGGGGTGCTGGCACTGGGCGAAACCCTGAGTCTCATGCAGGGCCTCGCATTTGCCATCGCGCTGCTGGGCATCGCACTCACCTGGAACCACCGGCCCGCCAGGTGACCGGCAATACCCGGCCCACTACGCGGCAGGTACTGACACACCCCAGCAGAACGGGTCCTGCGGATCGAGCAGAAGGCTGAGTTCGGAACATATGTGGGCCTGGCCGCGGATGGTGGGAATCACCTGCCCGTCCACGCGGCGGAAGTGACCCTCGAACACGCTGCCAATGACGCTTTCCTGGCGCCACACAGCACCCTCGGCAAGATCGCCATCCGCCGCCAGGCAAGCCAGCTTGGCGCTGGTGCCGGTGCCGCAGGGCGAGCGGTCATAGGCCCGCCCCGGGCACAACACGAAATTGCGCCCGCTGTTGCCGGCCGCCAGTGGCGCGCCGACGAGTTCGATGTGGTCGATATCGGCACCGTCGCGCCCGGTGATGCCCTGCACCTGCAGTTGCTCCCGGATGGCCCAGGCATAGTGCGTGAGCGCATCGACCGCCCCCACCTGTAGCGGCGGCTGCTGGGCGCCGCTGCACAGGAAGAACCAGTTGCCGCCCCAGGCCACATCGCCTTGCACCGTACCGTAGCCGGGTACCTCCAGCACCAGGCCCGACCGGTGCCGGAACGCTGGCACATTGGCCACCGACACCACGCCCCGGCCATGCAACTGAACCTGAACAGTGCCCACCGGCGTATCGATCGCATAGCTGCCTGGCCCCACGCGGCCGAGGTGCTCCAGCGTGGCCAGCAGGCCGATGGTGCCGTGCCCGCACATGCCGAGGTAGCCCACGTTGTTGAAGAACACCACCGATGCCAGCGAGCGGGGCTGCCGCGGTGGCAATAGCAACGCACCCACGATCACGTCATTGCCGCGTGGCTCGCACACGGTGGCCTGGCGAAATCGGTCGTGGTGCTCGCGCAGCACTTGCACCACCTCCGGCAGCGCCTGCGCGCCCAGATCCGGAAAGCCGGACAGCACCACCCGCGTCGGCTCACCGCCGGTGTGGGAATCGACGCATGCGATCGTGTCCATGGCTCATTGCACCAGACACGTGGCGCCGACCACCACCCCATCGGCATCGGCATACAGCCAATCGCCGGGCCGCACCCAACAACCCTGGATCAGCACCGGTACCTCGCGCTGGCCTGAGTTGCGCTTGTCCGGCGGCATGGGGCAAGGGGCCAGTGCCAGGAAACCCATCGGCAAGGCGGCCAGTTCTGCCAGGTCGCGCACACAGCCGTTGACCAGCACGCCGGCCCAGCCATTGCGCGCGCCCGCCGCCCCGAGGTTGCCGCCGACGAGAGCGCGGCGCAGGGATGCGCCCCCGTCGACCACCAGCACACGGCCCTGCCCCGGGCTGTCGAGCTCGGTCTTCACTAGGGCGTTGTCCTCGAAGCAGCGGATGGTGACGACTTGTCCGGCAAAGCGCGCGGCACCGCCGAAACTGCGAAACACCGGCGCAAGCACACGAAACGCACCGCTGGAATCAGACTGGTGCGCATCGCACAGATCACAGGTGGCAAACACATCGGACATGGCAGGTCGAGCCTTTCTGGAGAGCGGAAAAACGAATTGACGCGGCATGTTAACGCTGCATCCTGCGACAAAGGGTGAAGCACGCGCAAGCACCTGCGCGGCACAGCACCGCGCACGGACGCGCGTTCTCCAATGAAAAGTCCTGCAGCCGACCATGAAAAAAACAACGCCCCAGAGCGAAAAACCGCAGTTTTCGCTTGGAAACAGGATTTTTCTCCAGTAGCATCCGCACTGCCGGAGGAGAAGCAGTTCTTCGCTGGTGATTAATCAACTTCCAGAAGGACAATTCAATCATGGCAACTGCAAAAAAAACCCCGGCCAAAAAGGTCCCCGCCAAAAAAGCTGCACCCGCAAAGAAAGCAGCACCGGCAACCAAAGTAGCAGCCAAGCAGGCTGCGCCCGCCAAGAAAGCCGCCGGTCCCGCAAAGCAGGCTGCGCCCGCCAAGAAAGCGGCTCCTGCCAAGACGGCCGCCCCGGCCAAAAAAGCCCCCGCCAAGAAGCGCGCTGTCAACGCCGCCTTCATGAAGGCCCTGACCCCCAGCGCCGCACTGGCCGCCGTGGTCGGCAACAGCCCATTGCCACGCACCGAGGTGGTCAGCAAGCTGTGGACCTACATCAAGAAGAACAAGCTCCAGGACGCCGTCAACAAGCGCATGATCAACGCTGACGCCAAGCTCAAGGAAGTGTTTGGCAAGGTGCAGGTCTCGATGTTCGAGATGGCTGGCCTGATCGGCAAGCATCTGAAGTAATCGCACCCTGTGCGCGCAAAAAAGCCGACGCGAGTCGGCTTTTTTTTGCAGGCGAGGCTTCACGCAGCGCGTTGCAATGCCGCCTGCGTGATCGACGACAAGGTGCCGCGGGTGGTGATCACCTCCGGATCGAGCACAACCTCGATCAGCGTGCCCTCGGGCCGCGCGAGCGCCGCGTGCAGTTGCGGCTCGAACTCTGCGGTGCGGGTGATCCGCACGCCCGCATAACCATAAGCACGCGCCAGCGCCGCGAAATCCGGGTTGCGCAACTCCGTGCCGGCCAGCCGCTCAGGGTAATCGCGCTCCTGGTGCATGCGGATGGTGCCGAACATGCCGTTGTTCAGCAGCACGATGATCGTCTTGGCGCCGTACTGGACCGCGGTGGCAAGTTCCTGCCCGTTCATGAGGAAGTCGCCGTCGCCAGTGATGGTAAAGGCGAGTCGCCCGGTGGTGATGGCGGCAGCGATGCCCGCTGGCACGCCATAACCCATCGTGCCGGAGGTCGGTGCGAGCTGGGTCTTGTGGCCCTTGGCCAGCCCATGGTGAAGAAAGAAACGGTGCACCCAACTGGCAAAGTTGCCGGCGCCATTGGTCAGCACCGCGTCTTGCGGCAAGTGCTTCTGCAGCGCGGCCACGATGGCCGGCATGTCGATGTCGCCTGGCAGGGTCTGCGGCTCCAGGTTGGCCAGGAAGTCGGCATGGCATTGCTGCGCCCATTCCTCCCAGGGCAGCGTCAGTGGCGCGGTCAGCACCTCCAGTGAACGCGCCGCGGCGTTCATCGTGGCATGAATCGCCAGGTCGGCCTGGTAGACACGGTTGAGCTCTTCGGCGCTGGCATGGATATGCACCAGCTTCTGTGTCGGCCGGGGCACCTTCAGCAGGGTGTAGCCACCCGTGGTCATCTCGCCCAGGCGCGGGCCGATGGCCAGAATCAGGTCGCTGTCGTGGATCCGGCGTGCCAGCCGGGGGTTGATGCCGATGCCCACGTCACCTGCGTACAGCGGGTGGTGGTTGTCAAAGGTATCCTGGAAACGAAACGCATTGCCGACCGGGAGTTTCCAGTTCTCGGCAAAACGCTGCAGCGCCTGGGCCGACTGCACGGTCCAACCACCGCCGCCGGCTATCACCAGCGGACGCGCGGACTGCAGCAGCATCGTGCGCAAGGTGCGCAACGCACCGGGGTCGCTCCAGGCCTGCACCGCCTCGATACGCGGCAGGGCCTGCGGAACCGCACCGGACACCGGGTGCGGCAGCACCGGGGCGGCCAGCATGTCTTCGGGCAGCACCAGCACCACCGGGCCCGGGCGGCCATTCATCGCCGCGGCAAAGGCACGCGCCACGTACTCCGGAATACGCGCCACGTCGTCGATGCGCTCCACCCGCTTGGCCATGCCTTTGGTGCTCGGGCCAAAAAAGCTGGCGTAATCCACCTCCTGGAAGGCTTCGCGGTCCCGGGTGTCGCTGGCTACATCGCCCACGAACAGCACCATCGGCGTCGAGTCCTGGAAGGCGGTGTGAATGCCGATGGAAGCGTTGGTCGCGCCGGGCCCGCGCGTCACGAAACAGACCCCCGGCCGACCCGTCAGCCGGGCATGCGCATCGGCCATGAAAGCGGCGCCGCCCTCCTGCCGGTTGATCACGAACTGGATCTGGGCGGCATGCGCATGGAAGCCGTCCAGGACCGCCAGGTAGCTCTCGCCGGGTACCCCGAAAGCGTGGGTGACCCCCTGGGCCACCAGGCATTCGACGAGCAGATGTCCCCCGATACGGGTGCCGGTCATGTTCTGGTCCTTTTTCCGACGCCCAGCGCTGCGACCACGCTCAGCAGCAGAATCAATGCTGCACCAAAGAAGGTGGTGTTGTACATGCCGCGGTCCATCAGTGCGCCGAACAGCAACGGCGATATCGCAAAGCCGACGTCCAGCCCGCTATACACCATGCCGTAGACGCGGCCAGTCGCGCCCTCGGGCGTGGCCTTCTTGATCATCATGTCGCGCGAGGGGCCGCCGATACCGATGGCAAAGCCCGTGGCAGCCAGAACGACCATGGTGCCGGTGCCGCCAAACAGCCCGGTTCCGCACAGGGCCAGCAGGATGGCAGCCACGCCCATGCAGGCGGCGACCACCCGGTCACTGTTGGCCATGCGCGCGGCCACCACGCCGCCGCCCAGCATGCCCAGCGCACCGGCCAGGCTGTAGGCCGTCAGGGTCATCGTGGCCGCCTCGAAGCTCACGCCATGCATGGCCTTGAGCAGCGAGACAGAGAAGCTCTGCACCACCGCGAAGGTCATGGTCGACAAAAGGAAAAAGCCAAAGCACCACCACACCACGGGCAGCCTCATGAATGCGAGGTCATGCTCATCGTCTTGCTGGCGCGCGCGCACGGCAACGGTGGTACTGAGCTTGTCGCGGCAAGACACGAGGAGCAACAGGATGCACAGGTACATCGCCGCCGCGGCCAGGTAGGCAAAGCGCCAGTCGTACAGGCTGCTGAGACTGGCAAAGAACAGCGGCGCGACTGCCCAGCCCAGGTTGCCGGTCAGCCCGTGGGCACTGAAGGCATACCCCAGTCGGGCCTGGGACACCCGCTGGTTCATGATCGTGAAATCCACCGGATGAAACGGCGAATTGCCCAGACCGGCCAGCACCGCCACAAGCAGCAGCATCGGGTAACCCGTTGCAATCGACGCAACGACACAGGCCACCGCAATCAGCGACAGCGATGCGAACAGCACCGGCCGAGCACCCATGCGGTCGACCAGAAATCCCCCGGTAGCCTGACCGAGGCCGGAGACCACGAAAAAGGTCGTCATCAGCAGGCCGAGTTCAGAGTAGCTCAGGCCGAACTCCTTCATGAAGACCGGAAACATCAATGGCAGCAGCAGGTGCGAAAAGTGCGAGCTGGCATGGGCCAGTCCGACCAGTCCGATGATCGATGCATCCTGCCGCAGCGGGACGGGGCGGGCGCTCGCCGCCAGAGTCGCAGTATTCATCGCTGCATGGTAATGGATGGCTTGTCACCCGATGGCATCAGCGAATGCACCAGGGATCATCGGGGTTGTCCCAGGTGCATGCAGGCCCCAGCTTGAAGACACCGCTGAAGCGCAGCGACAGCGCACCATCGGCGGTGACTAGCCCCTGGCCGAACAGCATGTTGCGCGTGGTCTTGAGCACCTGCGCCTGTCCCTGGACCCAGGCGCCCAGCGGCGCCGGTCCCATGTAGTCAATCTGCAGGCTGATGGTGGGCAGGAACTGGCGCAGGCCACCGGGCCGGTACCCGTTGGCCAGCGGCACCAGCATGTCACACAAAGTCGCCAGCATGCCGCCATGACAGATGCCCATCGGGTTGGTATGCCGCGCCTGAACACGAAAGCCCAATACCACGCTCTCGGGCGTCCACTTGCCATACAACGGCCCATTGGCCACCAGAAACTCGCCAGGAATCCGGGCGGCACGAAAACCTTCGGGGATGTCAGGTGTGGCAGGCATCGGCTTGACTGAGAGTGGGACAGCTCCTGATGCTAACTGCAGCCGGGCCCGCGTTTCTCAATCCCGCGGCGGCTTGGCCTCGACGTCCTGGATGTCTGGCTGGCGCTCGCGCAGGCTCGGCGAGGCTGCCGCCGGCGGCTCGTCGGAGGGAGACCGGGCCGGCCGCGTGCGAAAAACCTGACTGAAACCACTGCGAGGATCCATCCGCATGATGAAGGGTGCCACCGGCTGCCCGGTCAGCCGCGCCCACAGGGCCCGCAAGCCCCACAGCAGCATCAACAGCAGCGCGACAATGAACAGGCTGGCCGCGAACACCAGGCCCGCAACCAGCAGGATCAACTTCAGGAGGAGATTGAAAATCACTTGCATGCGCTATTTTGCGCTGCCTGCGTCAAGGCACAGCCCTTAAAAAGCTGAACTCCCCCGGCGCCCGGATCGGATCCACGTCGACCGGAATGACCGATTTGGGCGGGAACTTGCCCTCCAGAAGCAGCTTGGACAGCGGGTTCTCGATGCGTTGCTGGATCGCGCGCTTGAGTGGCCGCGCACCGAACACCGGGTCAAACCCCACCTTGGCGAGCTCGGCCAATGCCGCCGGCGACACCTGCAGTTCCAGATCCATCTTCGCCAGCCGCGCCTGCAGCACGCGGATCTGGATCGCCGCTATCGCCTCGATGTCCTTGGCGTCGAGCGCGTGAAACACCACTGTCTCGTCGATCCGGTTCAGGAACTCCGGCCGGAAATAGTTCTTCAGCTCTGCGGTCACTGCGTCCTTGATGTCCTCGCTATCGCGACCCACCATGCTCTGGATGATCGGTGAGCCGATATTGCTGGTCATCACGATGACGGTGTTCTTGAAGTCGACCGTGCGCCCCTGACCATCGGTCAACCGGCCATCGTCCAGCACCTGCAGCAGCACATTGAACACATCCGGGTGGGCCTTCTCAACCTCGTCGAGCAGCAACACGCTGTAGGGCTTGCGGCGTACCGCTTCGGTCAGGTAGCCGCCCTCCTCGTAACCCACATAGCCCGGAGGCGCGCCGATCAGGCGGGCCACGGAATGCTTTTCCATGAACTCGCTCATGTCAACCCGGATCAGGTGGTCTTCGGAGTCAAACAGGAATCCAGCAAGCGCCTTGCACAACTCGGTCTTTCCGACGCCCGTGGGGCCCAGGAACAGGAACGAACCGGTGGGGCGGTTCGGATCGCCCAGACCGGCACGTGATCGGCGGATCGCATTGGCCACCGCAGTGATCGCCTCGTCCTGCCCCACCACCCGCTGGTGCAGACGGTCTTCCATCTGCAGCAATTTGTCGCGTTCGCCCTGCATCAGCTTGGACACCGGAATACCGGTGGCGCGTGCGACCACCTCGGCGATTTCTTCCGCACCCACCTGGGTGCGCAGCAGGCGCGGCGTCGTGCCCGGGCCCTTGCTGGCTTCCTGGGCCTGCACATCCTTGAGCTGCTTCTCGAGTTCCGGCAGCTTCCCGTACTGCAACTCGGCCACCTTGTTGTAGTCGCCCTTGCGGGTCAGCTCCTCGACCTGCTGGCGCAGCTTGTCGATGGCCTCGCGCACCTGCGCACTGCCCTGAGCCTGGGCCTTTTCTGCCTTCCAGATTTCGTCCATGTCCGCGATCTCCTTCTGCAGCTTGCCGATCTCGTGCTCGATCAGCTCGAAGCGCTTGTGCGACGCCTCGTCCTTCTCGCGGCGCACCGATTCACGCTCGATCTGCAGCTGGATCAGACGTCGGTCGAGCTTGTCCATGACCTCGGGCTTGGAATCAATCTCGATCTTGATCTTGGCAGCCGCCTCGTCAATGAGGTCGATCGCCTTGTCCGGCAGGAAGCGGTCGGTGATGTAGCGGTGGCTGAGCTCCGCTGCCGCCACGATGGCGGGGTCGGTGATGTCCACGCCATGGTGCACCTCGTACTTCTCCTGCAGTCCGCGCAGGATGGCGATGGTCGCCTCGACGGTCGGCTCCCCCACCAGAATCTTCTGGAAGCGCCGCTCCAGTGCGGCGTCCTTCTCGATGTATTTGCGATATTCGTCGAGCGTCGTTGCGCCCACGCAGTGCAATTCACCCCGCGCCAGGGCGGGCTTGAGCATGTTGCCGGCGTCCATCGCGCCTTCGGCCTTGCCGGCGCCCACCATGGTGTGCAGTTCGTCGATGAACACGATGGTCTGGCCTTCGTCCTTGGCCAGATCCTTGAGCACGTTCTTGAGCCGCTCCTCGAACTCGCCACGAAACTTGGCGCCCGCAAGCAGCGCGGCCATATCGAGCGACAACACGCGCTTGCCCTTGAGAGATTCCGGCACCTCCCCCGCCACAATGCGCTGGGCCAGCCCTTCCACGATGGCGGTCTTGCCGACACCCGGTTCGCCGATCAGCACCGGGTTGTTCTTGGTGCGGCGCTGCAGCACCTGGATGGCGCGGCGAATCTCGTCGTCGCGGCCGATGACCGGGTCGAGTTTTCCCATGCGCGCGCGCTCGGTGAGGTCGATGCAGTACTTCTTGAGCGATTCGCGCTGGTCTTCGGCGTCCGCGTTGTCCACGCTCTGTCCGCCACGAACCGCGTCGATCGCCGATTCGAGCGATCTGCGCGTAAGACCGTTGTCCTTGGCGAAGCGCCCGATATCCTGCTTGCTGTCGCACAGCGCAAGCAGAAACAGCTCTCCGGCGACAAACTGGTCACCCCGCTTGATGGACTCCTTTTCAGCGGCCTGCAGCAGCGTCACCATGTCGCGGCCGACCTGCACCTGGTCCTGGCCTTGCACCTGGGGCAACTTCTTCATGGCCGTCTCGCTGGCCGCCAGCAGGCCGTTCACATTGACGCCGGCACGCTGCAACAGCGCCTTCGGGCCGTCGTCCTGGCGCAGCATGGCCACCAGCACATGGGCCGGCTCGATGTAGGCGTGATCGCTGCCCAGCGCCAGGGTCTGGGCCTCGCCCAGGGCTTCCTGAAATTTGGTGGTGAGTTTGTCGATGCGCATGGCGGAGTCTCCGAGTTGCCATGCACGTAGGGCACAAGCCGCCGATTTCAAGGCCGCGGTTGCGACAGCGGCGCTCCGCGCTGACTAGAATCAAACCCATGCATGTGCACCAGCTCTCCATCGCCTATGTGCCGGAGCATGATCGTATCCTGGTGCGGGTCAATACCAACCAGGGCCAGGAGCTGCGCTTCTGGTTCACCCGCAGGCTGACGCTGGGCCTGGCCCCGTTGCTGGACCGGGCCGTCACGGACCATGCGGCACGCCGCGGAGGGCCGGCGACCGCGCATGTCGCGGCCATGGACGACCAGTCCAAAAAGGCCATGGCGCAGTTCCAGCGTGCCGAAACCCTCAAATCCTCGGACTTCGCGACACCCTACAAGACGCCGGAAACCCCAGCCCACTTGTTTGACAGTCCCTTGCTGGTGACCGAGGTCAATATGACGCCTCTGTCCAACGGCCAGTTGCGGCTGAGCTTTGCCGAAAAGTTGACAGACGTAGCCACCCATCGCAGCTTCCAGCTGGGCCTGACCGATCCACTCATCCACGCCTTCGTACACCTGCTGGAGCGTGCCATTGGGCAGTCGCAGTGGCGCGATATGGCGCCGGCGGCGCCCGCCCCCCCAGCCGATCCATCCAGGGGGCCGGACAGACCGCAGTACCTCAACTAACGGTCAGCCGGCCACGCGGGCCACGCCCAGGAGCCGAAGCGCAGCGCACCCGAGCTGCGCCTGGTGATCGAGACCGCCAGCGAAGTCTGGGGCGACCGCTGACGCTCAGACCCCATTGCCGGCGCTGATGCCCCAGCGCTGCAGCGCGGCATCGTCGGCGACGCGGGCGTCGACCCAGCGCGCGCCTTGGGTCGTCTGCTCTTTCTTCCAGAACGGCGCCTGCGTCTTCAGGTAGTCCATCAGGAATTCGCAGGCCTGAAAACTCTGCCCACGGTGGGCCGAGGTGACTGCCACCAGCACAATTTGATCCAGTGGCTGCATCAGGCCCACCCGGTGCACGACCCGCGCGCCAAGTATGTCAAAGCGCCGCAGAGCCTGGTCGATCATGGCCTCGATCGCCTTTTCGGTCATACCCGGGTAATGCTCCAGTTCGAGTGTGTGCACCGAGCTGCCATCGTTGCGGTCGCGGACCGTGCCCACGAAACTGCAGACGGCGCCGACCTGTGCATTGCCACTGCGCAGAGCGGCGATCTCGGCGGACAGGTCGAAGTCCTCGGTCTGAATGGAAACGCGTGCCATGCTCATTCGGTCATTGTGGCAGCGGCCTGGCGGCCTGGCCCAGGCTCAGCCGCCGGTCACTGGTGGGAAAAACGCGACCTCGGCGCCTGCCACCAGAGCGGCGGACTCCTGGCACATGACCTGGTTGAGCGCAATCCGGACTGCGCGACTGTGGGCCAATCCTTCGGCGTGCGCCGGACTGCGTGCAATGAGTTCGTCACGCAGCCCTGCCAGATCGTTCGCCGTGGTCTGCACGACTTCGCTGCCGGTGCCGATGGACTCACGGATCGAGGCGAAATAACGCACAGTGACCTGCATGGTGCCGTCAACCAAGAAGATCCGACAGCGCGATGTAACGCACCGTGTCGCCTGGGGCGATCGTACGGCTCGACGGGTTGTCCACCAGCCCATCGCCCCAGACCACCGAGGTCAGGACGCCCGAACTCTGGTTGGGGAACAGGTCAAGGCCACCTTGGGCATTGCGTCGAACCCGCAGGAATTCACGCCGGCGATCGGCACGCGACCACTGGAAGTCGGCACGCATTTCCATCGCCGGAACCACCAGGTCGCGTGCACCTTGCAAGGCCAGCAGAAACGGGCGCACCAGCAACAGGAAGGTGACAAAGCTCGATACCGGGTTGCCGGGCAGGCCCATGAAGTGGGCGGCGTCAATGCGCCCGTACGCGAAGGGCTTGCCTGGCTTGATCGCGATCTGCCAGAGGTCGAGGCGGCCCAACTCAGCCACCGCCGGCTTGATATGGTCCTCTTCGCCGACGGAAACGCCGCCACTGGTGAGCACCAGGTCATGGTGCTGGGCCGCGGTTCGCAGCGCCTCGATGGTGGCTGCGCGCTGGTCCGGCACGATGCCCATATCGCTGACCAGACAACCAAGCCGCTGCAACAAGGCGCGCAGAAAAAAGCGGTTCGAGTTGTAAATGGCGCCTGGTGGCATATCGGCGGGCCTCACTTCGCCGGGCATGACGAGTTCATCGCCGGTTGAAAAGAGTGCAACGCGCGGCTTGCGGCGCACCCCCAGGGTGGACAAGCCGACGCTTGCCGCCAGACCCAGCGCCGCAGCGTTCAGCCGTTGGCCCGCCGCGAGCACCCGGGCGCCACGGGTGACGTCTTCGCCAGACCGGCGGATCCACTGCCCGGCTGCGGGAACGACGTTCACGCGCAACACATCCACATCTGCCATTGCGTCGCAGTCTTCCTGCATCACCACGGCGTCGGCACCTGATGGAATCGGAGCACCGGTGAAGATGCGCGCAGCGGTGCCGGGTTGGACCTCGGTACCGACGGCTCCCGCGGCGATGCGCTGGGTGACACGCAGCGATGCCCCGGCCTGCGCAACGTCGGCCGAACGGAGCGCGTAGCCATCCATGGAACTGTTGTCCTGGGGTGGTACCTGCAGGGCTGACACCACGTCATGCGCCAGCACACGGCCATCGGCGTCGAAGGTCGGGATCTGGTCCTGACCCTCGATCACCTGCACGTGTGCGAGCAACTCGGCCAAGGCGTCGTCGAGTAACTTCAGGGGAGCGCGTGGCGCGTTCATTCGAGGCTTTTGGACATCGGCCGCTCAGGGCCGCGCTTCGCAATGGGCTGCGATATGGGCCTTGATCGCCTGCACGTCTGCGGACATCACCAGCACGCGCTTGGGCAGATCCTCGATGCCCTCGAAACCGGGCGGACGTGCCGGTGCACGCCCCAGGGCCTCGACAATGGTGTCGGCGAACTTGATCGGCAGAGCAGTTTCCAGAACGATCATCGGCATGGTGGCGTGCAGATGGGCCTGCGCCACCTGGAGGCCATCTGCCGTGTGGGTGTCGATGACCTCGCCGAAACGCGCGTCGGCGTCGCGAATGGTTGCCAACCGGTCGGCATGCGTGCTGCGCCCACTGGCAAAACCGAAGACCCGCGCCGCATCAGGAAACGCCGCATCGGCCGAGAGGTCAAAGAAGCCGTACTCGCGCAACTGTCGGTCGAACAGGTCGCGCACCAGTGTTGCATCGCGCCCCAGCAAGTCGAACACGAAGCGCTCGAAGTTGGATGCCTTGGAGATGTCCATGGATGGGCTTGACGTCTCGTGGGTGTCAGCACTGCTGCGCACCCGGTAGACGCCGGTGCGGAAAAATTCGTCGAGCACGTCGTTCTCGTTCGTGGCCACGACCAGGCGGTCGATCGGCAGGCCCATCATGCGCGCCACATGGCCGGCACACACGTTGCCGAAATTGCCGGACGGCACGGTGAATCGCACCTTTTGCTCGTTCGAGGCAGTGGCCTGGAAATAGCCGGCAAAGTAGTACACGACCTGTGCCACCAGACGCGCCCAGTTGATCGAATTGACCGTGCCAATACGGTAGCGGCGCTTGAAGTCCAGGTCGGAAGAAACGGCCTTGACGATATCCTGGCAATCGTCGAAAACCCCCTGTAGCGCAATGTTGTGGATGTTCGCATCCATCAGGCTGAACATCTGCGCTTGCTGGAACGGGCTCATGCGGCCGTACGGGCTGGTCATGAAAACCGCAACACCCTTCTTGCCCCGCATGGCATATTCGGCGGCGCTGCCGGTGTCGCCACTGGTGGCGCCCAGGATGTTGAGCGTCTCGCCGCGGCGCGCCAGTTCGTACTCGAACAGGTTGCCAAGCAACTGCATGGCCATGTCCTTGAAGGCCAGTGTCGGCCCGTTGGACAAGGACTCCAGATAAACAGGTGCGGCACCCGGTCGGTCGCCGCCGGACCGGTCCACAAGACGGCGCAAAGGCACGATCTCGGGGGTACCGAAAACCGCCTCGGTGTAGGTCCTGGTGCAGATCGCCCGCAGATCGTCCGCCGGGATGTCATCGAGGTACAGCGACAGCACCTCGAACGCGAGCTCGGCATAGGGCAACGCGCGCCAGCGCGTGAGCGTCGCGTCGTCCACGCGGGGATAGCTGCGTGGCAGGTACAGACCCCCGTCCGGCGCCAGCCCTTCCAGCAGGATGTCGCAAAAGTGCTGTCCGCAGGCGTACCCCCGGGTCGACAGATAGTCCATCAGGCCAGCTCTTCCTTGCGGATGCGGGTGATCGGCTGCAGCACGCTGGGCAAGGCCTGCATGCGGGCCAGTGCGTCGTTCATCGTGCCCTCGCGGGTGTCGTGCGTCAGAATGATCAGGTCGGTCTGGGCCACCTGCCCGGCAGCCACCACCTCATCGGCTTCACGTTGCAACACCGCGTCGATGCTGATACCCGCATCCGCCAGGATGCCCGTGACCTTGGCCAGCACGCCAGCCTGATCGGCCACGCGCAGGCGCAGGTAGTAGGCCGTGACGATCTCGCTCATCGGCAGCACCGGCAAATCGCTCATGGCATCCGGCTGGAAGGCCAGATGCGGCACGCGCTGTGCGGCATCGGCCGTGTGCAGCCGGGTGATGTCCACCAGGTCGGCGATCACCGCGCTGGCCGTCGGCTCGCTACCGGCACCCTTGCCGTAGTACAGCGTGGTGCCAACAGCATCCCCCTGCACCATGACCGCGTTCATCGCGCCCTCGACATTGGCGATCAGGCGCTTCATCGGCACCAGGGCGGGGTGCACCCGCAACTCGATACCGCGCACGCCACCCGAGTGGGTATCGATGCTGCGTTTGGTGATGCCCAGCAACTTGATGCGATAGCCGAGCTGGCCCGCGTATTGAATGTCCTGCGCAGTGAGGCTGGTGATGCCTTCCACATAGGCCTTGTCGAACTGCACCGGAATGCCGAAAGCGATGGCCGACATGATGGTGACCTTGTGGGCGGCGTCAATACCTTCGATGTCGAACGTCGGGTCGGCTTCGGCATAACCCAGTCGCTGGGCCTCCTTGAGCACCACGGCGAAATCCAGCCCCTTGTCGCGCATCTCGCTGAGGATGAAGTTAGTGGTGCCATTGATGATGCCGGCGATCCACTGAATGCTGTTGGCCGTCAATCCCTCGCGCAAGGCCTTGATGATCGGGATGCCACCGGCCACGGCCGCCTCGAAGGCCACCATCACGCCCTTGGCATGGGCGGCGGCGAAGATCTCGGTCCCATGCACCGCCAGCAGGGCCTTGTTGGCGGTGACCACGTGCTTGCCAGCCGCGATGGCTTCCATGACCAGCTGGCGGGCGATGCCATAACCGCCGATGAGTTCGATGACGATGTCGATGTCCGGATTGGCAATCACAGCGCGGGCATCACTGACCACGCGCACATCCGGCCCGACCAGCGACTGCGCGCGCGCAACGTCGAGATCAGCGACCATGGTGATTTCAATGCCGCGGCCGGCCCTGCGCCGAATCTCGGCCTGGTTGCGTTTCAGGACCCTGAAAGTGCCGCTACCGACGGTACCGATGCCCAGAAGGCCAACTTGGATAGGAGTCATGGAATGGAACAGGAAGGGTGCAACGAAATGGGCGCCGGCTCAGGCACGCTGTGCCACCAGCTTCATCGCGCCGCGCGCATGGGTGTCGCCATGGCGCTTGCGATAGAGCTCCAGGAAACGTGCAATACGACCGATGGCCTCTCGCAGGTCGTCCTCGTGGGGCAGGAACACGATCCGGAAGTGGTCGGGCTGGCCCCAGTTGAAGCCGGTACCCTGCACCAGCATGACCTTGGTTTCTTGCAGCAGTTCAAGCACGAAGTCCTGGTCGTTCTGGATCGGATAGACCGCCGGATCCAACCGCGGAAACATGTACAGCGCCGCTAGCGGCTTGACGCAGGTGACACCAGGAATGGCGGTGATGAGTTCATATGCCAGATCACGCTGGCGGCGCAGGCGACCGCCCTCGGCCACGAGATCATTGATGCTCTGGTAGCCGCCCAGCGCGGTCTGGATCGCCCACTGTCCCGGCACGTTGGCGCATAGGCGCAGGTTGGACATCATGTTCAGACCATCGATGTAGTCGCGCGCTGGCTTCTTGTCGCCCGACACAATCATCCAGCCGGAACGGTAACCGCAGGAGCGGTAGCTTTTGCTGAGGCTGTTGAAGGTCAGTGTCAGCACTTCGGTACTGAGCGACGCGATGGCAGTATGGCGCGCACCGTCGTACAGGACCTTGTCGTAAACCTCGTCGGCGAAGATCACCAGGTTGTGCTCACGCGCGATGGCGATGATGCCGCACAGCAGTTCGTCCGAGTACAGTGCCCCTGTGGGATTGTTCGGGTTGATGACTACGATGCCCTTGGTTCGGGATGTCACCTTGGCGCGAATGTCATCCAGGTTGGGCATCCAGCCGTTGTCTTCCTCGCACAGGTAATGCACTGGTGTACCGCCGGACAGCACCACAGCAGCGGTCCACAGGGGGTAGTCCGGCGACGGAATCAGCATTTCGTCGCCGTCGTTGAGCATGGCGTTGCTGGCCATCACGATCAGCTCGGAGGCACCATTGCCCAGATAGATGTCGTCGAGCGTGACCCCCTTGACGCCTTGCTGCTGCGTGTAGTGCATGACGGCCTTGCGCGCGGCGAAAATGCCCTTGCTGTCCGAGTAACCCGCTGAGTTCGGCAAGTTGCGGATCATGTCCTGCTGGATCTCTTCGGGGGCGTCGAATCCGAACACCGCCAGGTTCCCGATGTTGAGCTTGATGATCTTGTGCCCCTCTTCCTCCATGCGGTGCGCGCACGCCAGGATCGGGCCCCGGATGTCATAACAGACGTTGTCGAGCTTGGACGATTTGCGAATTGTTTTCATGGGATCTCCAGCACGGTGACGAGCCTGCAGCAAACCTATAATTTGACCACAGTTCACTCTCGGCAACGCCCCATGAAACTCCAGCCCGACAAATCCTCCGTCCAGTCGATCACGGGTTACGGCACTGGTTGGGTTGCAGTCGATGGCGAACGCATCGACAGCAGCATCGTGATCAGTTCCTCCGGGCTGCGCCACGCCTGGCATTGTCACCACTTCGCCGACCTGACCGAACCGCACTTTGCACTTTTGGCGGACGCCGAGCCCGAGTTGGTGGTGTTCGGCAGCGGGGATCGCATCCAGTTTCCTCCTGCTGCCTGGCTGCGCGTCCTGATGGGCAAGCGCATCGGCCTGGAAACGATGGATACGCGCGCGGCCTGCCGGACCTACAACATTCTTGCCGGCGAAGGGCGCCGCGTCGTGGCCGCGCTTCTGATTGAAAACACCCTGCAATAAGCCGAAGCGAGCGGCCTTTTGCGGCTAAAATATCGGGCTGCGGTCGGAGCCGTTCGCATGCTTCTTGCATGTCCCGCTTCAGCCAGACCCTGACACATTCTGCACGCGAGACTCAAGAAACTTATGGCGATCGTTGTCAACAAACCTCTCCCCGAATTCGAAGCCAATGCCACCAGTGGCGTCAAAGTCTCCAACACCACACACTTTGGCAAGACCATGGTGCTGTACTTCTACCCCAAAGACAACACACCCGGATGCACCACCGAAGCCATGCAGTTCCGGGACAAGTACAAGGATTTCGTGAAGGCCGGCGCTACCGTGTTTGGGGTCTCGCGCGACAACATGAAGTCCCACGAGGATTTCAAACTCAAACTGGAACTGCCGTTTGAGCTGATCGCAGATACCGAAGAGAAGATGTGCCATATGTTCGGGGTGGTGAAGAACAAGATCATGTACGGCAAAAAGGTCAAGGGCATCGAGCGCAGCACCTTCCTCGTCGGCGCAGATGGGCTGCTCAAGGAAGAGTGGCGCGGCCTGAAGGTACCGGGCCATGTGGACGATGTGCTGAAGGCCGTCAAGGCCCTGAAAAAGGCGGCCTGACGCTGTCATACCTGCGCCGAAGTGCTCATGCATAATGAGCCGCATGTTGTTGAATCCAGCCTGCGTTCGCCCTGCAAAGCCGCCTGTGTCCCAGGCGGCTTTTTGTTTTGCCTGACGTCTGACGCGTCGCCCGCCCAGCCTGACCTCCTCCTTACCATCGCGAGCCCACCGGTCCATGCCACTTCCCCCAGCCCCTACCAAACGCGCATCGCAGCTCAATCTCGACACTTACGAGGCCCCAATCCGGCCATTGCCCGCGGCACGCAAGGCAAGCGCGCCCGATGCTGCTCCAGCGCCCGTCGCTGCGCGCCGGATTGGTGCGCTGGAGCAACCGGCGCGCCAGCGCGAAACCGATGTGCTCGCGCCGGTGCCCGTCGAGTCCAAAGGCCAGACCGTGATCGATCTGCCAGTGAGCCGACTGGCAGATCGACACACCGGCCGCAAGGTTGCGGATGGGTTCAGCCGCGCGCGCAAGCGCAAGACGGGTGGCCCCGTGAAGCTGTTCGTGCTCGATACCAACGTGTTGTTGCACGATCCCATGTGCCTGTTCCGGTTCGAGGAACACGACATCTTCCTGCCGATGATCGTCCTCGAGGAACTCGACAGCCACAAAAAGGGCATGACCGAGGTGGCCCGCAACGCGCGCCAGACGAGTCGGTCGCTCGATGCGCTGGCTACCACCAGCGGTTCGGACATCGGCAACGGCCTGCGCCTGGACGCCACCGGCCACACCGACGCCCGGGGCAAACTGTTCTTTCAAACCCAGGTGCTGGGCTATACACTGCCCACCAGCCTGCCACAGGGCAAGGCGGACAACCAGATATTGGGCGTCGTGGAAGCCCTGCGCCAGCTGCATGGCGGTGCCGAAGCCGGCAAGGCGGCACGCGAGGTTGTCCTGGTGTCGAAAGACATCAACATGCGCATCAAGGCGCGCGCCCTGGGCTTGGCCACGGACGACTACCAGAACGACAAGACCCTGGACGACGGCGACCTCCTGTATGCAGGCTCGTTTGCGCTGCCGGGCGACTTCTGGGCCACGCATGGGCAAACCGTCGAGAGCTGGCAGCAGGGCGTGCACACGTTCTACCGCGTCAATGGTCCGGTCGTTCCGAGCCTGCTGATCAACCAGTTTGTCTACTTCGAGTCGCCGGGTGAACCCAGTTTGTATGCCCGTGTGACCGAGATCCGCGGCAGCACCGCCGTATTCAAGACCCTCAAGGACTACAACCACCTCAAGAATGCCGTGTGGGGCGTGACCACCCGCAACCGCGAACAGAACTTCGCCATGAACCTGCTCATGGACCCTGAGGTGGACTTTGTCACCCTCACGGGCACCGCCGGCAGCGGCAAGACCCTGATGGCGCTGGCCGCCGGACTGACGCAGGTGCTGGATGACCGCCGTTACACCGAGATCATCGTCACCCGCGCCACCGTGAGCGTGGGCGAAGACATCGGATTCCTTCCGGGCACCGAAGAGGAAAAGATGGGACCCTGGATGGGAGCCCTGGACGACAACCTCGAAGTGCTGGGCAAGACCGACACCAGTGCCGGCGAATGGGGCCGTGCCGCCACCAGCGAACTGATCCGCAGCCGCATCAAGATCAAGAGCATGAACTTCATGCGCGGGCGCACCTTCCTCAACAAGTACGTCATCATCGACGAAGCCCAGAACCTCACCCCCAAGCAGATGAAAACGCTGATCACCCGCGCTGGCCCGGGCACCAAGATCATCTGCATGGGCAACCTGGCGCAGATCGACACGCCCTATCTGACCGAAGGCTCATCGGGACTGACCTTCGCGGTGGACAAGTTCAAAGGCTGGCCCCACGGCGGCCATATCACGCTGGCCCGCGGCGAGCGCTCGCGCCTGGCAGACTTCGCCAGCGAGGTCCTCTAACCCCGACGCACGTGCTCAGTAGTCTTTGGCGCTGCCGCTGGCCAGGTTCTCGAACTTGGTGATCGGCTTGAGGAACGCCAGCTTCACCGTGCCGGTGGGGCCATTGCGCTGCTTCGCAATGATGACCTCGGCGATTCCTGGCTCTTTGCAGGCGTCCTTGGTGTAGTACTCGTCGCGGTAGATGAACATGATGATGTCCGCGTCCTGCTCGATGGCGCCGGATTCCCGCAAATCGCTCATCATCGGGCGTTTATCGGGCCGACTCTCGACGCTGCGGTTGAGCTGCGAGAGCGCAATCACCGGGCACTTGAGCTCCTTGGCCAGCATCTTGAGCCCGCGCGAAATCTCGCCCAGCTCGGTGGCACGATTCTCGTCACTGGACGCCGAGCCGCTCATCAGCTGCAGGTAGTCGACCACGATCAGGCCCAACTGCCCGCATTGGCGGGCCAGGCGCCGCGCATTGGCGCGCAGCTCGCTGGAGGTCAGGCCTGCGCTTTCGTCAATGTGCAGCGAAATGGTGCGCAGCTTCTCGATCGCCTCGGTCAGGCGGGGCCACTCTTCGTCGGTCAGCTTGCCGGTACGCAGATGGCCCTGGTCGATGCGGCCGATCGAACCCACGATCCGCACAGCGAGCTGGGCCGCGCCCATTTCCATTGAAAACACCGCAACCGGAAGGCCCTCCTGCAGGGCCACGTTCTCGGCAATGTTGATGGCAAGGGCCGTCTTGCCCATGGACGGACGCGCGGCCAGCACGATCAGGTCGCCGGCCTGAAACCCGGCCGTCAGGCGGTCAAGGTCATAAAAACCGGTCGGCACACCCGTCACATCGTTGGGGTTGTCGGCCATCTCCTGTACCCGGTCCAGCAGGTCCACCACCAGCGTGTCCATGCCCTGGAAGCCTCGCTTCATGCGTGAACCTTGCTCCCCGATGTTGAAGATCTTCTGCTCGGCCTCGTCCACAATGGTGGCGACAGGGCGACCCTGCGGGTTGAACGCGTTGGTTGCGATCTCATCGCTGGCACTGACCAGCTTGCGCAGGATCGAACGCTCGCGCACGATCTCCGCGTAGCGGCGGATATTGCCGGCACTGGGCACATACTGCGCCAGCGCATTGAGGTAGCTCAGCCCCCCTACCTCTTCTGCCTTGCCCAGGCTTCGCAGCTGCTCGAACACGGTGATGACATCCGCTGGCCGGCTGGCATTGACAAGCCCGCTGATAGCCTGGTACACCAGCCGGTGTTCATAACGGTAGAAGTCACCCTCCCCCAGCAAATCGGCTACCCGGTCCCAGGCGCCGTTGTCGAGCAGCAGCCCGCCAAGCACGCTGGACTCGGCTTCGATCGAGTGGGGCGGTATGCGCAATTGCGCCACCTGGCGGTCATGGCCATAGTCGTCGATAGCGGACAAAACAGCGGACATCGGGGATTCCATGGGGGTCACCCGATGCTACGCGCTGGCGGGCAATGCGTCGAGCGATAAGCCTGGGCAAAAGTAGCGGACAGGCTGTGGACAAGCAGTGCACAGGCCGGGAAAAGCCGCTGTCAAAACACAAGAGCCACCCCGGCGCAGGCCCGGGTGGCTCCAGAATGGTGAATGAGGGCAAGGCATGGCCAGCGCCATACCCACCCCGTCAGGACTGGATCAGGTGGTCTCGCCGTACACGGACACGGTGATGTCGACGACCACATCGGTATGCAGGGCAACACTGACCGTGCTGTCGCCTACGACCTTGATCGGCCCATTCGGCATGCGGACCTGGGCCTTGACAACCTTGTAGCCCTGCTTGTTGAGCTCTTCGGCAATATCGGAATTGGTCACCGAACCAAACAGGCGGCCATCCACACCGGCCTTCTGAGTCAGCTTGCAAGTGGACCCGGCCAATTTTTCTCCCAACGCCTGGGACTCTCCCAGCTTGGCTGCGGCGGCCTTTTCGAGTTCGACGCGCCGGGCTTCGAACTCCTGCTTGGCAGCCGCAGTGGCACGGCGTGCGCGGCCGGTCGGGATCAGAAAATTGCGGGCGTAGCCGTCCTTGACCTTGACGATCTCACCCAGGTTGCCGAGATTGACGACCTTGTCGAGAAGAATGATTTGCATGGTGTGTACTTCCTCAGATGCGATGTTGGTCGCTGTACGGCAACATGGCCAGGAAGCGCGCACGCTTGATGGCCGTATTGAGCTGGCGCTGGAAGATCGCGCGGGTGCCGGTCAGGCGGGCGGGAATAATCTTGCCGTTTTCGGCAATGAAGTCGCGCAGCGTGTCAATGTCCTTGTAGTCGATTTCCTCGACGCCGGTCACTGTGAAGCGGCAAAAGCGCTTGCGCTTGAACAGCAGATTCTGGGCTGGGCGCTTCGGGCGCTTGTCTTTGTTGAAACGTTTGGGTGCTGGCATGTCAATGTCCTCATTTGGGGGGAACCGTCTGCCTCAAGGGGTCAGGGTTCCGAACTATGGTGTGTTCATCCGGCGATTGCCGCAATGTCCTGAATATGCAGATAGACTTGTTTGCCGTTGCGTGGAGAAGCAAGATGACCGCTGAACTTCCAGTTGCTGCCGATGGCCTGCCCTGCAAGCCTTTCAGCCAGTGTCCCGAATGCCTTGGCCTTCAAGGTGGCCTTCACCTGTTGTTCCTGCCCTGCCACCTGAGCACTGGATGCATGCGCGATGACGAGTCCCAGGGCGGGGATGCCTGCCGGTGTGTAACGCATGCTTTCCAGCTCTACGATGCAGGCGGTCAGGACACAACAGTTGATGGTTTCATCCACTCCTAGCCGCTGTCTTACCGGTCGTTGTTGTTGTGGAATTCAGCCTGCTGGGCCTTGCGCGCGTCTTCGCGCTCCACGGTACGCATCATCGACGAAGGTGCGGTATCGGCCTTTTTGCGGGACACCGTGAGGTGGCGCAGCACCGCATCATTGAACTTGAAGGCATGCTCGAGTTCGGCCATGACGGTCTGGTCCGCTTCTATATTAATGCACAGATAGTGGGCCTTGGCCAGTTTGTTAATCATGTAGATCAATTGGCGGCGACCCCAGTCTTCGACGCGGTGGACTTTGCCGCCGCCGGCTGTGATCATGCCTTTGTAGCGCTCCAGCATGGCTGGAACCTGTTCGCTCTGATCCGGATGGATCATGAGAATGATTTCATAGTGACGCATGAGACTCCTTGTGGTTTACCCGTTGCCGGGGAGGTATAAGCCGCCTCCAGCGTCAACATGGAGTGCAGCAAGGCGAAGCCAGCGATTATATGCCAGCTCTTGCCGGCGCCGCTGCCCGGCAACCTGCCCCGATGTCAACGGCCCTGCATCACGGCTTCCAGGCGCTCGGTGAACTGGTTGGCCGTTGCCGAGCCACGCATGCCATGCACGATGTCGCGCGCCCGCTTGACGCTATCCACAAACTCGGGCCAGTCGGCGGTCGACTCGATTTTGACGCACAGCGGTTCGGCGGCAGGCCCGAGCATCTCGATCAAGATACGAGTGGCGTGGCAGCGCACGTGGGCCAGCGGCAGCGCAGGCGTCGTCTGATCAGGAGTCGCCGGCAGCTTGGGTGCTAGCAAAGCGACCGGTGCCGGTGCGGGGGACGCAATGCCGACATCCCCCCGACTGATCATGCCAAGGGACTCAAGTTCCGCCAGCAGGTTGTCTATCGTCGCCGGCGGCGCAATCAAGGCGGCAAGCGCGGTAACACTGCGAACGCCATCAATCATGATCAACAAGGACCGAAGCCTCGGCGGCAACGGTGGCTGCCGCGTCGCAATTGCCTGCACACCTGCTACGGACTTTCTATAGACGACACCGCGGACGATCATCCGAACCCCACTTGCCCTGATGGACTGGAGCGCAAGTGTAATGTCGCCGACACCCCCTACGACAGCACCGCTCAGTTTGCCCCTGCAGGACCCTTGCGACGGGCGCGAAACTGCGAAGCCTTGCAACGCAAGCGGAATTCCCGCTTTTCTGTCAGCATGGACGCATGAACCTGCTTAATCGGTCCCTTGCTGACGGCATCCGCAAGGTTGGATTTCGCAAATGGTACGAGCGCGAGCTTCTCAGCAGCCACGCCCACATGCTGCTAGCCTTTTTGTGTGTGATCGCACTGATGGCCGCCATGGAAGCCTTCCATGGCGGCACGCCGGCCCAGAAGATCCTCGACGTGGGCCTGTGCCTGGTCAGTGGGCTGATCGGGCTACGGGCTCTGCGGCGCTATCTGTACCTGCTGATGCATGCCGAGGAGATCGCCAACCAGGCTGTTTGCCCCCAGTGCACTACCTACGGGCGGCTTACGCTGGAGGAGTCAGACCGCCACACCGAGGTCTTGCTGGTGCGCTGCAAACAGTGCCGTCACCAGTGGAACATCAGACCCTGAAAACCGAATCGGTTCAGGCCCTTCACAACCAGCGGTGGCGCCGTGCAAGGCGGGCAACATCCCGCCATGCAGTGCATTCCTGGCGTAGCTTCGGCCAGACCCGCTGCAACACTTCGCATTCGGCCCAGGCGTCCGCCGCTTCCTGATGGCGAACCGCGCAGAAGATTTGGAAATGGGCCATCCACTCGTCGAGTGACTTGGCACGCACATCGCCGTGCGTGGCCGCACATAGGTGCTCTATATCCAACCAGGGATTGGGTAGATCCCCCCCAGGTGACGTCGGCAATACCGCCCAAGCACGGTCTGGTCGAATGCAGAATGAAAGGCAAGCACCGGTGAGGTGGCCGCAAATCGCTGCCAGGACTGCAGCGCCGCGACCGGCTCCAGGCCCGCCAGTTGCATTTGCGCGCCAATGCCATGCAAAAGTATGTTTCCGCGCGACGAGGCTGCGTCCTGGCGCAGCACCAGTTCGCAACTGTCCCCGGCATCGATACGCATGCGTTTGACAGGCCAGTCGACCTGGACGGCGATGACCGCAATTGCCAGCAAGGCATCGCGCGTCGGGTCGAGGCCGCTGCTCTCGACATCGACAACCACCCAACGGCGCTCATCCACGGGTAGCGTTTGCCGCTGCTGCTTGCCCCACCAGAGTTTCATGGCCTGTCCCTACCTGGCATAGTCTAGTTGCAGGCGTTGCTGCATGGCGCGTCCGACGCGGAGAGATTCCTTCAGGATGCGGCGATCAATGGCATTGAGCGTCGACAAACACATAAGGTTGGGCATCTCCGGCGGGCAGTCTGCTGCCAGTTGTAACCGGCGGCAAAAGCTTCTTCATGAGCCATGGGGACCCCATCGACAAAGACACGGTGCGACCATTATCAGGCACCCCCAAAACAAAAAGGGGCGGACAACCTGCGTTGCCCACCCCTTCAGCGCCTGCGGAATCTACTCACGCAGGGCCGTGTGCCCACCAGAAAAATCAGCTGGCCTTCAGGTTAGGATACCGGACAAACTCGACCAGTTGCTGGATCTTGCGGCTGGGTGCGGGCGTCACCAGACTGACCAGAATGATGACGGCAAAACCGATCGGCACCCCAAACAGGCCGGCCGAGATAGGCTGGATATCCCACCACAGCTGGATCGGCGAGGTCACGCCGAAGACACCGCGCAACCAGGGCTGGGTCGTGACCATGTAGTAGAAAGTCGTGCCCAATCCGGCCACCATGCCCAGGGACGCCGCAATGCCGGTCGCCCGCTTCCAGAAGATCCCCAGAGTGAGGGCCGGGAAGAACGATGCAGCGGCAAACGAGAACGCGGCAGAAACCAGGAACAGGATGTCCGCCGGCTTCTGGGCTGCGACATACGCCGCAGCCAGCGCCACTATCAGGAGCAGCATCTTGGACAAGGCCACGCGACGAGCGGTCGAGGCATTGGGGTCGATCATCTTGTAATAGAGATCGTGGCTCAACGCATTGGCGATGGTCAGCAACAGGCCGTCGGCCGTCGACAGCGCCGCCGCCAGACCGCCTGCCGCCACCAGCCCGGAAATCACGTAGGGCAAACCGCCGATCTCCGGCGTGGCCAGCACCACGATGTCTCCGCCGATGCTCATCTCGTTCAGCTGCAGGATGCCATCCTTGTTGATGTCCGTGACAGACAGCAGCGCCGGGTCCACCTTGTTCCACGACGCTATCCAAGCTGGCAACTGGTCAATCGGAGTCCCGACAACGAGCGTGAAAATCTCGTATTTCACCAGGACCGCCAGTGCCGGTGCCGTGAAGTACAGCAAGAAGATGAAGAACAGCGACCAACTCACCGATTCGCGCGCTTCCTTGACACTCGGCACCGTGTAGTAGCGCATCAGGATGTGCGGCAACGCGGCCGTACCCACCATCAGGCAGAAGATCAACGCCATGAAGTTGCGTCGCGACACATCGTAGGCCTTCTGGGCGGCGGCATCCCCATCCGGATTGCCGGCATACTGCGTGGCATGTGCCGGCATGCCGTTGAGCGGGCGGGACTTGACGTCCGCGCCAGCTTTGGCAGCGGTCCATGCCTTCTGGGCCGCAGCCGCATCCTTGGGCAGTGCAGACAGCGCCTTTTCGGCAGCAGCAATCTCTGCGGCAGCGCTGTTGGCACCCTTCAGGTCAGCCACTTTCTTTTCCGCAGCAGCCTTGTCAGCGGCCAGGGCCGTCTCGGGGTTCTTGAGCTTCTCGGCCAGCGCAGCAGACCGCTGCTTGAAGATCTCGCGTACCTCGAGTTCCTTGGGGTCGCTGGCGAGTTTCTTCTCCAGTGCAGTGACCTTCTCCAGCTGTAAGCCGTAGATCGCCTGCGGCACCGGGATACTGGTCTGCTTGACCGACAGCCACACCACCGGAATCATGTAGGCAACAATCAGAATGATGTACTGCGCGACCTGCGTCCACGTAACGGCACGCATGCCGCCCAGAAACGAGCAGACCAAAATGCCGCCGAGGCCGAGGAAAATCCCGAGCTCGAACTGCACGCCCGTGAGTCGCGAGGTGATGAGGCCCACGCCATAGATCTGCGCCACCACGTAAACGAAGGAGCACAGGATGGCGGCGACGATCCCGATAAAGCGCGGCAGGTTGCCACCATAACGCTCGCCCAGAAAGTCGGGCACCGTGAACTGTCCGAACTTGCGCATGTACGGCGCCAGGAACAGTGCCACCAAGCAGTAACCACCGGTCCAGCCCATGATGAAAGCCAGCCCCCCGTAACCGGACAGGTAGAGGGTGCCGGCCATGCCAATGAACGACGCTGCAGACATCCAGTCGGCACCCGTGGCCATCCCGTTGTAGATGGCAGGCACCCGGCGCCCGGCGACGTAATACTCGGCGGCATCGTTGGTGCGGCTCATGATGCCGATGCCGGCATACAGGCCGATGGTGGCGAGCAGGAAGATGAACCCGATCCACTGCCGCGGAAGGCCCATCTGCTCCAGAACCGCAAGCACAACCACGAAGGCGAAAAAGCCGCCTGTGTACCACTTGTAAACCTTGTTCAGGTTCTGCTTGAAAGCCGCCTTGGAGGCAGCGTTGCTGACCGTATCGTCAGTAGAGCCAAACATTCCAGCCATGATCAATCCTCGCTTTCTTGCACACCGTGCTCAATATCCAGTTTGGCCATATGGCGGGCGTAGTACCAGATGATCAGGCAATAGATCACCAGGGACCCCTGCGCGCCCATCCAGAAACTGAAGGGCCAGCCAAAGAAATTGAAACTCAGCTCTCGCGCGAAGTAACTCACGACGAACGTGACGACAAACCAGATCGCAAGCAGGATGCTCGTGATGTTCAGGTTTTTGCGCCAGTAGCGTCGCTGGGTATCAGTCAGCTCCATAATTTTCGTCTCCAACACATGCACCCTTGCGGGCATTTCACGATCGCCACCTGCCTGGACAAGTGTGGCCTGCAAGCCTGATCGCGTCTTGTCAGGACGCTGTCCTGCTGGTCACGAACCGTGCGCGATGCGCAATCCGGTTTCGCGTTCCAACTGGGCAGCGACCTTGGGCTCGAACCCATGGAGATGGCGGATGATCCTCGCCGCCTCCTCAGGTTCTTGCCGGTCTACATGAACCCGCGCCAGCTGGTACCAGCCGAACGGGCTCATGGGTTGCAGTTCTGTATTCCTCTTGAGCGCAACCACCGCTTCGTCGAAGCGGCGCTGGCGGATCAGTACCAGCGACAGTCCATACCAGGCGCGGTCCATCTTGGGCTCCGCCTCGAGCGCACGACGAAAGGCCACTTCCGCCTCCTCGTGGCGTCCAGCTTCGTCCAGCATGAAGCCCAGGTTGAACCAGGCCGCCGACCCGTCGGGGTGGCGCTGGGTGATTTCCGTCAGGGCCTCGATGGCGCCGTGCCGGTCGCCGAGCTCGCCCAGAAGATGCGCGCGGCTGGACATCACGTAAAGATGGGTCGGCGCCAGCTGGCGCATCGCATCGAACCGCGTCAACGCCGATCGCTTCTGGCCAAACACCAGCAAGGTAATGGCCTGGAGCTTCAGGAAAAGATAGTTCAACGACTGCTTCATTTGCACATCTCCACACCCACACGCAGGCAGGTCTGGATCTTCAGCACCGTGACTGCGAGCCAGACAAAGAAAAGCAGAAAAAACGCCACCAAGGGAAGGTGGTGCTCGACGACGAAACGAGGCGACACCACCCGTGCAATCGCCACGAAGGGTCGGCCGACGATCTGAAGAATCTGATAGAAGATGTTCTTGTCGCGCTTGGCGCCAGCAAGAAGGCCAAGCAGCCATTGGCCCAATAACGCCATCAGGGCAATTTCAGCGATCAACTTGACGGTGGTGACAACAGCCAGCATGAGGTACTTCAGTAGGGGTGTCCCGATTCTGATTTCGAGACTTACCGAAGTCTTACAAAGCTGTCAGGACACCCGATCTGTCAGGGAAAACCTCTAGAGGGTTATCCCGAATTCTGATTGTCTTCCGTCGAGTTCGTATCAAAAAAAAGTGCGGGAAGCGGCAATCGACACCGCAAACAACGCTTGCGCTCTGCTACCAGCCCTCGGACTGCGACTGGTCAGAGCGGCGAAACAGCGGCCTTGTGCAAGCCATGCCAGGTTGCAACAACACTGTCGGGGTTCAGCGAAATCGAGCTGATCCCTTCCTGCATCAGCCACAGCGCGAAGTCTGAATGGTCGCTGGGGCCCTGGCCGCAGATACCGATGTATTTGCCCTGCGCCAGGCAGGCCTGAATCGCTTGGCGCATCAGCGCCTTGACTGCAGGATCGCGCTCATCAAAATCGGCTGCCAGCAGTTCCAGACCGGAGTCCCGGTCGAGGCCAAGGGTCAACTGCGTCAAGTCGTTCGACCCGATCGAGAAACCATCGAAGTACTGCAGAAACTCGGAGGCCAGGATGGCATTGCTGGGGATCTCGCACATCATGACGATCTTCAAGGCATCCTCCGGCGCACCGGTTGCGCTCTCGCCGCGGCGCAGGCCGTGGGCCGCCAGCAGTTCGGTCACCCTGCGCGCCTGCTCCAGTGTGCGGACAAAGGGCACCATCACCTGCACATTGGTCAGGCCCATTTCGTTGCGGACCCGCTTCAGTGCCTCACACTCCATGGCAAAGGCCTCGCCGAAATCCACGCTGATGTAACGTGCCGCACCGCGGAAACCCAACATCGGGTTCTCTTCTTCGGGCTCGTAGCGGCTGCCGCCGATCAGCTTGCGGTACTCGTTGCTCTTGAAGTCCGACAGGCGCACGATGACCGGCTTGGGCCAGAACGCAGCAGCAATCGTTGCCACGCCTTCCGCCACACGGTCCACGTAGAACGCCCGGGGCGACGCATGCCCGCGTGCAACCGACTCGACGGCCTTTTTCAGGTCGGCATCGACATTGGGGTAGTCCAGAATCGCCTTCGGGTGGACACCGATGTTGTTGTTGATGATGAACTCGAGGCGGGCCAGGCCGACACCCGCGTTGGGCAGCTGACAGAAATCGAATGCCAGTTGGGGGTTGCCCACATTCATCATGATCTTGACCGGCAGCTCGGGCATCGCGCCACGCGCGACCTCCTGCACCTCGGTTTCGAGCAAACCGTCGTAGACAAAGCCGGTGTCACCTTCGGCACAACTCACTGTGACGAGCATGCCGTCCTTCAGAAGGGATGTGGCATCGCCACAGCCGACCACGGCTGGAATGCCCAGCTCGCGCGCGATGATGGCCGCATGGCAGGTACGCCCGCCCCGGTTGGTGACGATCGCCGAGGCCTTCTTCATGACCGGCTCCCAGTTGGGGTCGGTCATGTCGGTCACCAGCACATCGCCCGCCTGGACCTTGTCCATCTCACGGATATGGTGGACCAGCCGCACCGGCCCGGTGCCGATCTTCTGGCCGATGGCACGGCCCTCGACCAGCACGGTACCGCGCCCCTTGAGCTTGTAGCGGTGTTCGGCCTTGCCCGCGCCCTGGCTTTTGACTGTCTCGGGCCGGGCCTGCAGGATGTACAGCTGACCATCCTGGCCATCCTTGCCCCATTCGATGTCCATCGCACGCCCGTAATGCGCCTCGATGACCAGCGCATAGCGGGCCAGTTGCTCCACATCAACGTCGGAGAGCGAGTAACGGTTGCGCAGTTCGGTGGGCACGTCGGTGGTCTTGACCAGCTTGCCGCCGGCAGCCTTCTCCGCTGGACTCGTAAACTGCATCTGCACCAGCTTGGATCCCAGGTTGCGCCGGATGATCGCGCGCTTGCCAGCGCGCAGCATCGGCTTGTGCACGTAGAACTCGTCGGGATTGACAGCGCCCTGCACCACGGTCTCACCCAGTCCATAGCTCGAGGTGATGAACACCACCTGATCGAAACCGGACTCGGTGTCGATGGTGAACATTACACCGGCGGAACCCATATCCGAGCGGACCATGCGCTGCACGCCAGCGCTCAACGCCACGTGCTCATGGGCGAAGCCCTTGTGCACGCGATAACTGATGGCCCGGTCGTTGTACAGCGAAGCGAAGACCTCGCGCATCTTGTGCAACACCTCGTCGATGCCCACCACGTTGAGGAAGGTCTCCTGCTGGCCGGCGAACGACGCATCGGGAAGATCCTCGGCAGTGGCCGAGGAGCGCACCGCAAACGAGGCCCCGGGCGCGCCGGCCAGTAGTGTGTCGTACGCGGCGCGGATCGCCTGATCCAGGTCCTGCTGGAACGGTTGGGCCTCGACCATCGCGCGGATCTCGGCACCCGCCACTGCAAGCGCGCGCACATCATCGGTATCGAGATCGGCCAGGCGCTGCTGAATCTTGTCATGCAGTCCGCCGAAAAGCAGAAACTCCCGGAATGCGTGGGCGGTGGTTGCAAAACCGGTCGGCACTTTTACGCCTGTCGGAAGGTGCGAGATCATTTCGCCGAGGCTGGCGTTTTTGCCGCCCACCGCCTCGACGTCGGTCATTCGCAGGTTTTCAAACGGAACGACCAGGGCGGTCGGTGCAAATAATGCAGACATGGGATAACTCCGGGGGTAATGAAAATCGGGGTCGGCCGCCAGGCCCCGCGCGCCAGGCGACGGAGGGGTTCAGTGCGGGCGCTGCAACCAAGGGCTTGACGGAGAAGCTGGGCGCGCGGCATGAACGGGGTCAGGGAATCGGGTAAGTTCCAGGCATTGTAGAGTGCGACATCCGCAGCGACAGCCCCGGACTCCAGGGCCTTCCGATCCAACCGTGACATTTGCCATGCCCAATCGCACCGTATTTTTCATCTCCGACGGAACCGGCATCACCGCGGAGACCTTCGGCAATGCCATCCTCGCGCAATTCGAAATGAAGGCGCGGCACGTGCGCCTGCCGTTCACCGACACCGCCGACAAGGCGCATCAGGCAGTGCGGCAAATCAACCATGCCTGCGTGGTCGACGGGAAGCGACCGATTGTCTTCACGACACTGGTCAACATGGAGATCCTGCACATCATCCAGAAGGGCTGCCAAGGCATGCTTCTGGACATGTTCGGAACCTTCGTTCACCCGTTGGAAACCGAGCTTGGCATCAAGTCAAATCACCGCGTCGGCCGCTTCAGCGACGCCAGCAAGAGCAAGGAGTACCAGCAACGCATCGAGGCCATCAACTTCTCGCTGGCGCACGACGACGGGCAGTCGAATCGTGACCTGGAGCACTCGGATGTGATCCTGGTCGGTGTCAGCCGCAGCGGGAAGACACCCACATCGCTGTACCTGGCGATGCAGTACGGGCTCAAGGCGTCGAACTACCCGCTTATTCCTGAAGACTTCGAACGACAGCAACTGCCGCCGGCGCTGATGCCGCACCGCGGCAAGCTGTTCGGCCTGACGATCAGCCCCGAGCGGCTGCGCGAGATCCGCAACGAGCGTCGCCCGAACTCGCGCTATGCATCGCTGGAGAACTGCCGCTACGAAATCGCCCAGGCCGAGGCGATGATGCGCCGCAGCGGTATCCGCTGGCTGTCGACCACCACCAAGTCGATCGAGGAGATCGCCACGACTATCCTGCAGGACATCCGGCCGGAACGGCTGTCGTATTGACGCGTCCCGGTCAAAGGCCCAGGGCGGCGATGCCCGCCTTGGCGATCTGCGCATCTTCATGCGACTTGACGCCACTGACACCCACGGCGCCCAGACACTGCCCGTCTTTCATGATCGGCACACCTCCCTCCAGCATGCCGTGCAGCACCGGTGCGCTCAGAAACGATTGCCTGCCGCTGTTAATCATGTCTTCGTAGACCTTGCTTTCCCGACGGCCGAGTGCTGCCGTCTGCGCCTTGGCGGGCGCGATGGCGCTCGAAATGGGAGCCACACCATCGAGTCGCTGGAAATACAGCATATGACCGCCGTCGTCGACGATCGCGATCGACACGGCCCAGGCGTTGCGCAGCGCTTCGGCTTCGGCTGCGGCGGCTATTTTGCGCACATCTTCGAATTCGAGCTGGGGTTTGTTTTTCATCGGATTGGCAATTTCTTGGTCAATGGCTACAGCCAGGATGGAAGAAGCATAACCGGTACCAGCAGGCTTACGGGTTTGCGCACTACGTCCTCTGGCGCCGAACAATCCCCTGCTGGCCGCAGGCGATTGCTGCAAAACCCACCGGCCCGGCCTCTTGATATCCCATAAAATCCGCCCACCTACCCTGCATCGGTAGATTTCAAGGAGCAAACAGCATGAACGATCGCGTACACGCCCTGGATTCTGGTAACAGCCAGGGTTATGGAGTTTCTGCCCAACAGCGCAACAAGGTACTGCGCAACACGTATTGGTTGTTGGCGCTGAGCCTGCTGCCTACCGTGCTGGGCGCCTGGGTCGGCGTGTCGACCGGTATCACCCGCTCGCTGGGCGGAGGTCTCGGGTTGGTGGTTTTCCTGGCTGGCGCGTTTGGCTTCATGTATGCCATCGAAAAAACCAAGAACTCGGCCGCCGGCGTGCCCATGTTGTTGGCCTTCACGTTCTTCATGGGTCTGATGCTGTCGCGCTTGATCGCGATGGTTCTGGGCTTCAAGAATGGTACCGACCTAATCATGATGGCCTTTGGTGGTACCGCAGGCGTATTCTTCCTAATGGCCAGCCTCTCGACGGTGATCAAGCGCGATCTGTCAGGTATGGGCAAGTGGCTGACGGTCGGAGCCGTAGTGCTGCTGGTGGCAGGCATCATCAATGTGTTTGTCGGCTCGTCCGCCGGCATGCTGGCAATGTCGGTTCTGGCGATTGTGATTTTCAGCGGATTCATGCTGTATGACCTCAAGCGGATCGTGGATGGTGGTGAGACCAACTACATCAGTGCAACCCTGGCACTGTATTTGAGTATCTACAACGTGTTTCAGAGCCTGCTCCTGCTGTTGGGCATTGGTGGCGGCAATAACGACTAAGCAAGAATCCAGGGTTAATCCCCGAAAAGGGCCCCGAAAGGGGCCCTTTTTTGCTGTTGCGCCCGCTTCAGCCTTCATGGACACCTGCCGATAACCTCATTAGCTGTCCCACCCGCCATGAATCACCGCCTTCTTATCGTTTCGATCACCCTGCTGCTTGCCGCCTGCGAGATTCCTGGGCTGGGCCCGGATCCGCGCATCGCCCAGCGCGAAGCCGATGGCAAAGCTATTGGTGGGGCTTGCCGGCACGCCCTGCGTGGCATAGAGGACTGCTACAAGCTCAATGAGAAAGCCCTGAAGACCGCCGTCTTCGAAGGCTGGAAAGAGATGGACCTGTATATGCGGGAGAACAAGATCGAAGGCATTGCACCCAAGGATGTTGCAGCGCCGCAGGACGCAGTCGAGGAGATCATTGTTGACGACAAGAAATCCAAGTCTGTCGCCGCCAGGGACAGCAAGGCGTCTGCCAAGGCGCCTGCGAACTGATGGCTGGGCGCCTGCGGCCCTGCCATAGCGTCAATCGATCCGGTCAAACACCGCAATGCTCTCCACATGGGCCGTATGCGGGAACATGTTGATGACGCCAGCCGCAGAACACCGGTAGCCGCCCTGGTGCACCAGAATACCGGCGTCACGCGCAAGTGTTGCGGGGTTGCAGCTCACATACACCAGGCGCGATGGCGGCTGCCAAGCGTGCGGCACCGTGCCATCGCGGGCCTGCAAGCGCAGATCCGACAAGGCCTTGATCAGCGCGAAGGCACCCTCGCGCGGGGGATCCAGCAACCAGCGGTTGGCGGTTCCATCCGCCGCCAGTTGAGCTGCATCCATCTCGAACAGATTGCGAACCAGAAAATTGGTAGCGCCCAGCCGCGGCGCACCAAGCGCCTCACGGGTCCGCTGGGCGTTGTCGCGCGCGCGCGCAACCAGGGATTTGCTGCCCTCGACACCCACCACGTCGGACACCCGCGTAGCGAGCGGAAGCGTGAAATTGCCCAGGCCACAAAACCAGTCGATCACGCGTTCGCCCGGAGCGGGGTCGAGCAGGCGCAACGCATAGGACACCAGCAGACGATTGACCTGCGGGTTGACCTGCGTGAAATCCGTTGGCTTGAAGGGCATGCGGATCCCGAACTCCGGCAGGTCGTAGGCCAGCTGCCGGGCCTGGGCATCCAGCAATTGCACGGTATCGGGGCCCTGGGGCTGCAGCCACCATTGAATCTCGCACGGGCGGCCCTGAAATGGTTGCCCGAGGACCCGCGCGAAGTCGCGCAGGCGCTGCAAATCGGCAGGGCTCAGAGGTTGCAGATGGCGCAACACCAGAGCCAGCAGCAGACCACCCTCTGCATCCCCGATGGCCAGTTCGATCTGCGGGCAGGTCTCCCGAGCGTCCATGCCAAACACGAGTTCGCGCAAGGGAACCAGCAAAGCACTTACGGCCTCCGGCAGCACCTTGCATTGGCGCATGTCGGCCACGAAGCTGCTCTTGCGTTCGTGGAATCCCACCAGGACCTCGCCCTTCTTGCGCACGAAGCGCACCGACAATCGGGCCCGGTACCGGTAAGCCCAATCCGGGCCGTGCACCGGTCGCAGGATTGTTTCAGCGCGCACCTTGCCCACGTGCCACAGGGTATCCTCCATCACCCGCTGCTTCACTGCGACTTGACCGCCAGGATGCATGTGCTGCATCTTGCAGCCGCCACACGCGCCCTCGTGCAGGCCAAAGTGGGGACAGGCGGGTACCACACGCTGCGACGAAGGGCGGAGCACCTCGGAAACCACGGCCTTCTCGAAGCTCGGCTTGCGGCGGGTGATGCGCACACGAACCTCCTCGAACGGCAAGGCGCCCTCGATGAAGACCACCTTTCCATCCGAGCGATGAGCGATGCCCTGCGCCTCGATGTCGAGCGACTCGGTCTGCAGTGGCGCGTCCATCAGGGCCGCGTCGGGCGCGACAAGCCCCGTCACGGGGGTCTCCTGGCCATCATTGCAACCTGTCAGCGGGCTGGCAGGTACTTGGCAGGGTCCACCGGTTTACCCTGTCGCCGAACCTCGAAGTGCAGCTTGACACGGTCGGCATCGCTGCTGCCCATCTCTGCAATCTTCTGACCTCGGCGGACCGTCTGGTCCTCCTTCACCAGCAAGGTCTGGTTGTGGGCATAGGCTGTCAGATAGGTGGCATTGTGTTTCACGATGATCAGGTTGCCATAGCCGCGCAAACCGGCACCCACATACACGACCCTGCCATCGGCTGCGGCAACAACGGGCTCGCCCAGTGCACCGGCAATATCCAGACCCTTGTTCTTGACCTCGTCAAAGCCGCTGATCACGGCACCGCGCGCGGGCCACATCCAGGGAATTTCTTCGTCCGGCGCTACGGCGGGCGGAACCGCGACCGGGGCCGCCGCAAACACAGCCGGCGCTGCAGCAACCGTGGGGCCAGATGCTACCGCCGAGGGCGCTTGCGTTGGTACCACTGGCGTGCTGGTCACCGGACGTGCCACAACCACGGCAGTTGGGGGGGCAGGTGTCGCTCCGGTGGGGGGAATGACGCGCAAAGTCTGCCCGACCTCGATCAGATTGGGATTTTCGAGACCATTCCAGCGCGCGATATCGCGCCAGTTTTGACCGGAGTCGAGCCCGATGCGAATCAGAGTGTCCCCCGGCTTGACGGTGTAATGGCCTGGCCGACCGGCATTCTCGATGCCCGGCATCGGCTTGATCGCGGGTGGCGAGGACTCAACGACCGGTGGGGAAGCGGGCGCACCCGATGCGCTGCGGTCCTCGACCGGCGCGCGATTGACTGATTTCGAACCGCACCCGGCCAGGACCATGACGAGGCCCAGCACAAGCGTGAGCACAGCACCCCGACCGGACTTGGACAGCATTCGAACTCCCTTCAAGCAACACCCGATTTTAGGGGGACAAAATGCACCGTCTCGCAGACACTTTGGCGCAGACCCTGCGATGTCTTGTCGATCACGACCAGCGCTTGCGACCCGACCGCACCGGTGGTGCCACCCGCCACCGTGACCGGCGCGACCAGACGCCCGCCCACGGCCAACTGATCGGTCCAGGCCAGCGGGATCGCCTCGCCACCCGCAGCTGCAATGATGGCTGCATAAGGCGCGCCCTTGGCAAATCCTGCCATTCCGTCACCAAACAACAGGTGCACATTGGGCAACCGAAAGACCCGCAAGTTGTCGCGCGCCTTGTCGTGCAGACCCCGCAAGCGCTCGATGCTGTAGACCTCTCGCGCCACCTGGCTTAGCACAGCAGCCTGGTATCCACAGCCGGTACCGATCTCGAGTACACGCCCAAGCCGGTCGGACCGGCCATGGAGCAACAGCTCGATCATCCGGGCAACCACGCCCGGTTTCGAGATCGTCTGGCCCAGCCCGATTGGCAAACTGGTGTCTTCGTAGGCCTGGCCCCCCAGGGCGGTGTCCAAAAAGCGGTGCCGTTCAACGGTTTCCAGGGCAGCGCGCACCTCGCGGTCGGCAAGCCCCTGAGCGACCAGCTTGGCCACCATGCTTTTGCGAGCAGCCTCGAACGCATGGCTGCGGCTTGGCGTGACGTTGACCGCTTTGGGATGCGGAGTGGGCAGTGTGCCGCGAGGCGCAGCGCCAGGTCTGGCCGATGTGTCTAGCCGGGCGGGAAACGACGGCCGAGGCTTCATGCCTGTGGCGCTGGTGCTTGTCGAACCAAATTGCCGACCGTCTGGGCCCAGTAGCCCAGGTTGTCGTGATCACTCAGGTCGGTCTTGAGCGGGGTCAACGCCACATGCCCCTGCAAGGTGGCATGGAAATCAGTGCCGTCGGCGTCATCCTTGACGGCGCCGGCATCGCCGATCCAGTACATGGTCTCGCCCCGCGGGCTCAGCTGCCGAATTACGGGCTCAGCCGCATGGCGCCGCCCCAGGCGGCACACCTTCATGGCCTTGATCTGATCAAACGGCAGATTGGGGATGTTCACGTTCAGCAACCAGGGGCTGTCGCCAACCATGCCGTGGCGAATCATCTGCAGCACCAGTTCGCGCGCCTTGGCCGCTGCGGCGTCGATGTGCTTCCATCCTTTGAGTACCTGAGAAAATGCGATCGCCGGAACTCCAAACAAATACCCCTCCATGGCGGCCCCGACGGTGCCGGAATAGATCGTGTCATCCCCCATGTTCGCGCCATTGTTGATGCCGGAAACGACCAGATCCGGCCGATACCCGAGCAAGCCGGTCAGCGCAATATGCACACAGTCGGCGGGCGTTCCGTTGACAAACCGGAACCCGTTCGGCGCGGTGCTCACGGACAGCGGCGAGTGCAAGGTCAGGGCGTTGGACTTGGCGCTGTTATTGAGTTCGGGCGCGACCACCTCGACCTCGGCGACATCCCGCAGCGCTTCGAACAGCGCCACGATCCCCGGCGCTTGGTAGCCGTCATCATTCGAGACAAGAATTTTCATGTGGGCACCCGTGTAACAGAGGATTGTAGGTGGCACCCCCGGGTTCCCGTCGCGGCCGGGACAAATCGGGAGCCTCGGCCAACGTATCATTTCTGACTTACTTAGGAGTACCACCATGCATGCATGGCTTTGCGAAAATCCGGTCGGCGCCGAGGCGCTGACCTGGAAGGAACTGCCGACACCTGCGCCCCAGTCCGGGGAGGTGCTGGTCGAGATCAAGGCAGCCAGCCTCAACTTCCCGGATCTGCTCATCGTTCAGAACAAATACCAGATGAAACCGGCGCTGCCGTTTGTCCCTGGTTCGGAGTTTGCCGGCGTGGTGCAGGCTGTCGGTGACGGCGTGCAGCACCTGCGGCCCGGGCAACGGATCGCCTGCTTGTCTGGCACCGGCGGCTTCGGGACCCATGTGGTGGTGAACGCCCGGGCCTGCGTCCCGCTTACGGACGGTTTCACCATGGTGGATGCCGCGGCTTTCATCATGACCTACGCCACCTCGCACCATGCTCTGGTCGACCGCGCAGGTCTGCGCTCTGGGGAAACAGTGCTGGTGCTCGGCGCCGCTGGCGGCGTGGGTACCGCGGCGATCCAGATTGCCAAGACTGTGGGCGCCAAGGTGATTGCCGCTGCGTCAACCGACGACAAGTGCGCCTTGTGCAAGACCCTGGGAGCCGATCATACGATCAACTACAGCATTCAGAACCTGCGCGAGACGCTCAAGGCCCTGACTGGCGGCAACGGTCCCGACGTGGTCTGCGATCCGGTCGGTGGTGACTTCGCGGAGCCTGCATTTCGTTCCATCGCTTGGCGCGGACGGTACCTCGTGGTGGGTTTTGCCGCCGGCCCGATACCGGCGCTGCCCTGGAATCTGGCTTTGCTCAAGGGCGCGTCGATCGTTGGTGTCTTCTGGGGCGACTACGCACGCCGCGAACCCGCATCCAACGTGGCCATGATGGCAGAGTTGGCACAGTGGTACGGCGAAGGAAAGATCAAGCCGGTTATCAACGCAACGATGCCCATGTCGGAACTCAAGGCGGCGTACGCCCACATGGGTACCCGCGGTGTCAAAGGCAAACTGGTGATGGTGAACTGAGCGAGCCCTGCGCGGCAATGGCCGGTATCAGCGCCGACATCGGCGCTCGGTACCTCAGTTGTCGCGCTCCTTGGGTAACTCTGGCAAACCCATGAGCAGCGTGGCCGGTTGGGTTTCGTCGTCGCGGCCCCCGCGCCCTTCTATGGCGTCGGACCACAGCGCCCAGACAGAATCCGAATCCTTTTCAATCACATCGGGAACCGGGATCGCATCGCCGGGGAGATAGACGTCCGCAGCAGGCCTCTGCAACGGTGCGGCAGGTGGTGGGGAGGGCTTGGCACGGGTGACCATCAACTATTCATCCTTAAATACGGGCCAGGAACCTGAAGATGGCCCCCGCCTCGGAATTCGCAAGCAATGTACCTCGGGATGCCACGGAGCACAAGTCGCAGCATTTGCCAAGGCACGCAGGTACGTGCTGTTTGGAACCATCAAAGGCCAGCCAGGTTCCCAGGTTGGCGAATTCTTCAGCCGATGGCAGCGTCGATTATCGCGACCAACTGGGGACCGTCGGGGCTGACATCCGGCGCGAAACACCCCAGAACCGCCCATTCCGGCCGACCGGAAACTTCTCGCCGAAGTTCTTGGTGCAGAACGACACGATCTCTGCTTCGTTGCCTGGCTCCTGCGCGCCGAAATCGTTGCATGGGAATCCCAGCACGTCCAGGCCTGCCACGTTCAGTCGCTGGTATAGCCGCTCCAGCCCCTCATACTGAAGCGTCAGCCCGCATTTCGAGGGCACATGCACGATCAACAGCACCCGCCCCTGGCACTGTGCCAATGTCGTCGCCTGCCCGTCGATGCGTTGCAGTGGAATGTCCTGGATCGTGCTGCTGCCCATGCAGCCTGCGAAAAACCTGAATTGTCATGCGCCAAAGGAAAACCCTGCACTCTTGGGACGGCAGGGTTTTCCGGCTTGTTTGGGGTGGCTGATGGGGCTCGAACCCACGACAACAGGAATCACAAACATAGTCCTTGATCGCGCATCCATGCGGGCTGCAGCCGAGTTGGTTGGAATATTCCTTGGAGTTTTGGCCGCATTTCTGTTGGGTTTGCACGGGTTTGTTCCAACCATCTTGCCGAATCATTGAGCCTTGAATACCTGGCATTTTGGGGGCCCTCACCCGCGTGTTGTTGGCCAGTTTCGCGCCGTGTGAACGAGGGTCAAGACCCATACGAATTCGCCGTCGATCTCGTACACCAGTCGATAGCTTTCGTGCGGGATCAGCTCCCGGGTGCCAGGAATCTTTCCGGGTCGGCCTAACTTGGGATGGTCGGCAAGGCGGGCCGCCGCGTCGCTGAAAAGCTCGTCCAATCGCACGGCCGATTGAATGTTATCAACCGCAATGTGCAGCCAGATGTCATCGCGATCCTGCTCCGCTTCGGGCGTCCAAACGACTTTCACGGTGGGGTGGTTATACCGGCTCGGCGCGCCGCGAACTTGGCTTCAACCTCATCATTGGAGCGACCGATACTTGCGCGCATCGACGCCCTGCCCGCTTCGACCTTGTTGGCCAGGAAAATATCGTATTGGCGCGCCTGACGCTGCCGCTCGACAAACTCACGCATCAACTCGCGCAGTATCTGGGAAGCTGGCCGATGGCTGGCCTCAGCTTCGGCCATGAACTGGTCGCGCAACTCCGGCTCCAGCTTCATCGTGAAAACGGCTTCCTTGGACATCATCAAACCCCACGCAAAGTAATATTGAGGAAGTATATATAAAGTACTTACGTCTGGCCATCGAGCAGCGCTTCACGCTCCACCTTTTGCGTACCTACCATGTTGCGGTCCACCCCATTTCCCTGGCCTCCCGAGTGTAAGTATTCGGTGAACAGGTGTGGGCTATGCGGCGTACTGGCACAGGATTGCGCGGAAGTTGTTGCGTAGCGGGTATAGCCAGATGTCCTTGACGGGGATGATTTGACTGTGCACACGGCT
>Ga0105046_10000036_pt1 | contig 122713 bp, 93 predicted proteins | sample MAT03_FD_78385 | JGI IMG/M metagenome (GOLD analysis project Ga0105046, IMG submission 78385) | Freshwater microbial communities from Lake Fryxell liftoff mats and glacier meltwater in Antarctica - MAT-03 (megahit assembly) | ecosystem: Environmental > Aquatic > Freshwater > Ice > Liftoff... | reverse complement strand
TTCAGGACCCGTCTCGTCTTCGACTACTTGCGGATGACTCGAAATTCGAGCGCCCGGGGACTCGCCTATTGAGAACAAATTTGCCGTGATGAATACGGGTGCTGGGCTGTCGCCGTCCGGTCCTGCAGCGCGTAGAACGAATTCCCATCGGGTGCAATTCGCGGCCGGGTATAGCTGTTCCCCGTTGTCGTCAGTTGCAGCGGTTCGCCGCCCTGCCTGCTCACGCGAAACAGATGTGTTTCGGTCTCTGCCCGCATCATTTCGTTCTTGTTCACAGTCGCGGCAAACACGATCTCCCGCCCGTCCGGCGACCACGCCGGCTGCAAACTCGTATCTGAGCTCAATCCCCCGCGAATGCCCGAGAATCCCGCCGATTCGAACAGTTTTCCACCAGTCAACAAATCGATAGGGCTCGTCCAACCAAACTCCCAAACATACAAATGCGGCCGGCTATCTTCCAGCCACGCGTTCCAATACCGCACCGGCATGTTGTCATAAACCCGCGCGGTCGATTTGCCAGGATTCTTCCCCGAGCCTTTCACTGTCGATTCAAACAGCAATCCCAATCCATCCGGCCGCCACTTCGGATTCGCCGCGGCCGACGCCAGAACCAGCATCCGTTGCGCCTCTCCGCCCTGCATCGGCAGGATGTAGATCTGCGCCACGTCATCGCCCTCGCGCTTCGCCGTAAAGGCGATCCGCGTTGAATCGGGTGACCAAGCCACACCGCTTTCCGCCCCTTTGCTCGACGTCAATCGCCGCGCCGGAGCGCTGCCATCGACGGGCACAATCCACAAGTCACTGACAGACTTCGTCGCGTCATAATCCGGTTCGGTGAGCGAGAAGACAACCCACTTTCCATCGGGGCTCGGCACAGCCTCGCCAGTGCGTTTTAGCAGGAATACATCCTCGTGGGTGACGGGGCGTTTCTGCGCGGGAAGAATGGCGGTAGCCAGGAGGAGGATCGGCAGGAGTCGCATATCAATACCATTGAACTATGAAGCGGGTGAACGTGCACGGCTCTTCCGCCCTACAATCGGGGCACCGGCGGCTTGGACGGCTTCCATGGGAAGACGCCGCGCGTCTTCATTCGCCGCCGGAATACTTGATCCTCCGCTGTCACATAAAGCGTATCCAGAGCTGGCCCAGCGAAAACGGTGTTAGAAATATTCCGGCCGTTCGGTTTCAAAAGGACGGCGGACGTTCGGCCGGCGGGATCCGAGATCTGTAAGCCGAGCCGGGTGGCGACATAGAGAAACCCTTCTGTATCGACCGTGAAGCCATCCGCGTCCGAACGTGTCTGCCCTTCGCCGGACTCGTCCTCAATTTCCAGGCGATGAAAGGCAAGACCGTATTTCAGCGTCCCGTCCGGCTGAATTTGGAAGGACCAGATCCAGCGGGTGGCCGAGTCGGCCACCAGGAGCAGGGAATGATCGGGGGAGAGTCTGATCCCGTTAGGAAAACCTACTCCTTCATGAACCACTCGCTTCTCGCCCGCGCTGCTAATGAACCATACCTTCCGGGCGTGATGTTCGGTGAAATAGATCTCGCCTTTGGCGGTGACGGCAAGGTCGTTGGAACCGGCTCCTTCGGCAATGACAGACTCTTTTCCGTCCATGCCGTAGGCAACGATGCGCCGGCGTCCGTCCTGGCAGGCATAAAGGCGGCCGTCGGGTCCGCACATCAGGCCATTTGCACCGCCGGTGTTCTCTTTGAAGACACTTACCTTGCCCGAGGCGTGCTCCACTTTGTGAATCCGGTTATTGGGAATATCGGAAAAATAGACGTTGCCGTCCGCATCCACTGCCGGACCTTCGGTAAGCTTGTGGCCGCCGCTGACCAACTCCCATTCAACCGTTGGATCAACGAACCGCGAGGCGAAGGACTTCAGCGGTTTGCCGATCGGCTTGGTCCACTCTCGCCACACCCAACGCAGGGCGTCCGGCAGCAGCGGGCCACCGTGTTTGGAATTATGGCCTTCCGTGCCGACGACAAGCTTGGCGTCGTATCCGGCCTGATCGAGCGCGGCGATCATATCCTGATTGCTCTGCATATTCACATCGCCGGTGCCGTCCTGAAGGAAGATCCGGAGCGGCTTTCCTTCGAACTTACGGACCTGCGACGGTAGGATCAGCGCGCCCCGCTGGTGGGTGAATCCCGCGATGAAACTGACGACGCGGCGGAAATAATCGGGGCGTTCCCAGGCTGTATTCACTGAGCAATTTCCGCCGGAGGAAGAGCCGGAGATCGCGCGCATGTTCGGGTCGTCTGTCAGTTTGTAAGCCCTGCTGGCTTGGGGCAGAATTTCTTCTATCAGGAACCGCGCATAGCGCCCCGTGACGGCGTCGTATTCATAGCTGCGGTGAAAGCGGGCTTGCTCGGATGCGTTGCGGGCGGGCAGGATGCCCGGACTGATGAAAATGCCTATTGTCACGGGCATTTCGGTTTTGTGAATGAGGTTGTCAAACACGATCGGTACGCGAAACGCCCCCGTTTCATTGACGAAGCCGGCGCCATCCTGAAAAATCATGACGGCCGCTGGCTTGGCCGGATCGTACTGCGCGGGCACGTAGATCCAATAGTCATGCGTGGTGCCGGGGTAGACGGTGCTGGTGCTCCAAACGTGCTTCGTCACGGCGCCACGCGGCACGTCCGGTTGCCGCGAAGAGTCCGGCCCGTAAGCGTACTCTTCGGCCACCAGGAGCGGTGAAATGGCAAGCGGTAGAAAGGTGCGGCGCAGCATAGCCTATATGATATTGCCTATAGATGACTCCGAAATGGATTGTGCTCGCACTTCTCTGCTTATCGGCCGCGGGCGCTCCGTATTCGGCCGCGCGGATGATCGTGGATGGGCTGCAAATCATTCGCCTCGAAGGCGCGGCGCATCACACTTCGGTCTCCATCGCTCCGTCCATCGGAAACATCGCGTATGAGATGAAGGTGAACGGCGTTAACATTTTGCACTTTCCCTATCCGTCCGTTGCCGCTTTTCGGCAGAAGCCGCAAGCGTGTGGAATCCCGCTGCTGGCGCCGTGGGCGGATCGGCTCGACGAAAACGCCTTCTACGCCAATGGCCGGAAATACAGTTTTAATCCGGACCTTGGCAACGTCCATTTGGACAGCGCGGGTCATCCCATTCACGGGTTTCTGACGCTGGCGGCGGATTGGGAAATTACGCGATTGGAAGCATCTGAAACGGAAGCGTTAGTGACTAGCAGATTGGATGTGTCCAGGCGGCCGCAATGGATGGCGCAGTTCCCGTTTGCGCATGTGATTGAGATGACCTACGTCCTGCGCGATGGTGTCCTGGAAGTGCGGACGCGTGTCGAAAATAGGAGTAGGGAGCCGATGCCGCTCTCCATTGGCTATCACTCGTTCTTTCAAATCACCGATGCGCCGCGTGACCAATGGAGAGTCGGTTTGGGTGCGACTCGCGAATGGACGCTGAACAAAGATCTGCTCCCCACCGGGCAGACGCGGCCGCTAAGCGAACTCGTCGCTACCCCTTCTGATTTCGTGCTCGGAAAGCGCGGCTTCGACAATGGCTTCGATCAAATGATCCGCGACGCAACGGGCCAGGCAACGTTCTGGGTGAAGGGGAAATCGCAAAAGATCGAAGTCATCTTTGGGCGCAAGTTTAGCGCCGGGGAGATTTACGCTCCGGCGAACCGCGACTTTATTTGTTTTGAACCGATGGCGGCGATCAACAACGGCTTGAATCTGGCGCACCGGGGCGTCTACACGGATTTGCAGACGATCGCCCCGGGAGAGTTTTGGGAGGAGAGTTTCTGGGTCCGGCCGATTGGGTACTGAACATCAACGTGCTTCAGCAAGCCGAACTAAAAACCGCGACACCGCTTCAATCCCCGAATACAAATTCGGCAAATGAAACTTCTCATTCGGTGCATGCAGATTATCATCCGGCAGTCCGAACCCCATCAAGACGCTCGGTATCCCCAACTCCCGCTGAAACAGCCCCACCACCGGAATCGAACCGCCACTGCGCATATATATCGCCGGCTTCCCAAACGTCTCCGCCAATGCTGCCGCTGCAGCCTGCAATATCGGATGCGACGGGTTCACCAGGGATGCCGGACTGCTACCGAATACATCGAACCGGCTGACAGTCCCGCGGGGTGTCGCCGCGGCAACCGCCGTGCGCAACAATTCAATAATCTGTAACGGATCCTGGTCCGGCACCAGCCGGCAACTGATCTTCGCCGACGCCCGCGCCGGAATCACCGTCTTAAAACCCTTCGCGACAAACCCGCCCACAATCCCATGTACCTCCAGCGTGGGCCGCGCCCATGTCCGTTCCATCACGCTATAACCGGCCTCGCCCGTCAGCGAAGTAGACCCGACCTCCGTCTTCAAATACTCCGCCTCATCGAACGGCAACGTCTTCCACGCCGCCAACTCCTCCGGCGCTGGTGTCGCAACGGCGTCATAAAAACCAGGCACCCGCACAACCCCATCCACCCCCTTCAGCGCGGCGATAATCTGCGCCACCGCTTCCACCGCATTCGGCGCCGCGCCGCCGTAAACGCCGGAATGTAAATCCTGCGCCGCGCCCTCCACATGCAACTCGCCAAATACGCCCCCGCGCAATCCCGTGCACAGGGTCGGCAGCCCTTTGGCGAACATCTCCGTATCGCAAATCAATGCCGCATCGGCACGCAATTCTTCGGCATGCGAGGCGACATACTCGTCCAAATGCTCGCCACTCGACTCTTCCTCGCCTTCAATCAATACTTTGATATTGATGGGCGGCTGTCCGTTAAATTGCCGCAACGCCGCCAGCAGAATCAGCGTCTGGCCCTTATCGTCACAAGATCCCCGCGCAAAGATATCGTCTCCCCGAACCTCTGGCTCGAAAGGCGGGGAAGTCCACAACTCCAGCGGATCCGGCGGCTGCACATCGTAATGTCCATACAGCAGCAAAGTCGGCTGCCCAGGAGCGTTCAAATATTCCGCATACACCAGCGGATGGTGGCCGTCCTTCTCGATCAACCGCGCGGCCGGCAAATGCGCGCGGACCCATTCCGCGGCTCGCAGGCAATCGCCGACATGGTCCACACTGGTACTAATGCTGGGAATTCGCAGGAATTCCTTTAAGTCGTCAAGAACCGGCATCCCCTCACTCTACATGCACACCAACCGCCTCGCCAACGAACTGAGCCCCTATCTTCTCCAGCACGCCCACAACCCTGTCGACTGGTACCCCTGGGGCGAGGAGTCCTTCGCCAAAGCCCGCACCGAGAACAAACCCATCTTCCTCAGCATCGGCTACTCCACTTGCCACTGGTGTCACGTCATGGAGCGCGAGTCCTTCGAAACCGAACCCGTCGCTGAAATCCTCAACCGCGATTTCGTCTCCATCAAAGTCGATCGCGAAGAGCGTCCCGACGTCGACCGCATTTACATGCTCTTTGTCCAAGCCACCACCGGCGGCGGCGGTTGGCCGATGAGCGTCTGGCTCACCCCGGAATTGAAGCCCTTCTACGGCGGCACATATTATCCGCCCGACAACCGCTACGGACGCCCCGGCTTCCGCACCGTACTCAATCACCTCGCCCAGGCCTGGCGCGATGATCGCGAAAAGATTGACGGCTCCGTCACCGAAATCATGGACCAACTCCAGGGCCACGCCGCGCTAAGCAAAGGTCCCGGCCGCGTGGATGACAGCGTTCTCGACACCGCGTTCAATCACTCTCGCCGCATGTTTGACCGCAAGCTCGGCGGTTTCGGTAGTGCTCCGAAATTCCCCCGTCCCGTCCAACTGAACTTCCTGCTTCGCTATTGGAAAGCCACCGGTGAAGAGGAAGCCCTCGACATGACCGTCGCCACCCTCCGCGCCATGGCCCGCGGCGGCATGAACGATCAGCTCGGCGGCGGCTTCCACCGCTACTCCGTAGACGCCCGCTGGTTCGTCCCGCACTTTGAAAAGATGCTCTACGATCAGGCGCAGTTGGCGATCAGCTTCCTGGAGGCATACCAGATAACCGGGCATGAAGACCTCGCCGCCGAAGCCCGCCGCATCTTCGACTACGTCATCCGCGACATGACCCACCACCTCGGCGGCTTCTATAGCGCCGAAGATGCCGACTCGGTCGTCCACCCCGCTCACCCCACCCATAAAGCCGAAGGCGCTTTCTACGTCTGGGACACCCGTGAAATTGACGCTGTCCTCGGCGAAAGCGAATTCGGCAATTATTTCGGCTGCCGTCCGGAAGGCAACGTCGAGCCCCATGAAGACCCGCACGAAGAGTTCACCCGCAAAAATATCCTCTTCCGCGCCATCGAACCCGCCCCCGCCTTCGCCGAAGAACGCACGAAACTCCTCCAATTCCGCAACGTGCGCGTCCGCCCGCACCTCGACGACAAGGTCCTCACCAGCTGGAACGGTCTCATGATCTCCGCCTTCGCCAAAGGTGCGCAAGTACTCCAGGAACCCCGCTATCTCCACGCCGCCCGCCGCGCCGCGGACTTCATCAAAGAAGCGATGTGGAGTCCGGAAACTGGCATTCTGCAGCGAAGTTGGCGCGCGGGAGATGGACGCATAAACGGTTTCCTTGATGACTATGCGTTCTTCATCCTCGCCCTCATCGACCTCTACGAAACCACCTTTTACCAACCAGACCTCGATCTCGCCGGTACGCTCGCCAACCGCCTCATCACTCTTTTCGAAGACACCGAAAACGGCGCCTTCTATTCCACCGCCGAAGGCGACACTTCCCTTGTCATGCGCCTGAAGGAGGATTACGACGGCGCCGAACCCTCTGGTAACTCCATGGCCGCCATGGCCCTCTTACGACTTGCCGCTATCACCGGGAACGAGAATTTCGCCAACGCCGCCAACAAAACCATCGCCGCGTTTCATAGCCGCCTTACCAGCCAAACCGCGGCCGTTCCCCAGATGCTATGCGCCTACCTGTTCGCCAAAGACAAGCCGCGGCAAATCCAGTTCGCCGGCGCCGACCCCGCCGAGTTCATCAAAATCGCCCATTCGAAATTCAGTCCGTTCCAGGTTCTCATCCGCTCCAATCAGCAGGACGGCCCCGCCGAAGCGCAAATCTGCGAAGACTTCGTCTGCCGCCTGCCAATCCGCGACCCAAAGGCCCTGCTAACCCAAGTAGAATAGTCATTTCACATGGAACCAAAATTCCGAATCGCAGCCATCACCGACGAGTTCTCCCCCGCCGACCCATCCCGTGCCCTCAGCCAAATGGCCTCCATCGGCATGACCGGAGCTGAACTCCGCCTGATCTACGGCAAAAACATCATGGACCTGACCGAGGCCGAAATGAACAGCCTTCGTTATTTGCTCCAGGGCCACGGCATGGAGGTTGTATCGATCGCCTCGCCGATCCTCAAGTGCGTGCTTCCCAACGCTCCGGAAATCGATACCCGCTTCCAGCAGGATATTTTTAACTCGAAACATACCTTCGAAATGCAGCCGGAATTGGCCGAACGAGCTTTCCGCATCGCCAAGTTCTTCGGCGCCCGCATCATCCGCGTGTTTTCCTATTGGCGCACCGTCGATCCCGACAAATGTTTCGACCCTATTTGCACCGCACTTGCCGATCTCGCCATCAAAGCAGCTAAGGAAGATCTGATCATCGGCATCGAAAACGAGCACGCCTGCAACATCGCCACCGCGGCCGAGTCCGCGCGCCTGCTGAATTCCGTCCGCCATCCGAATCTGCAACTCGTTTGGGATCCGGCTAACGCGTTGGTTTCCGGCGAATCCCCGTACCCGGGCGGCTACTCGCTGCTTCCCAAGGACCGCATCGCCCACGTCCACGTCAAAGACTGTCACATGGAGGATCACAAACCCATCTGGGGCCCCGTCGGCACCCGCTCCGTCGATTGGAAAGGACAGATCGCCGCCCTCCAGGCGGATGACTACAAAGGCTGGCTCAGCCTGGAAACCCATTGGCCCGGTCCGGGTGGCGACAAGTTCCTTGCTTCCACCATTTGCGGCTGGAACATGCGCGGACTGGCGGCGATGTAAACTGATTTGAAATTTCGGTGACATTGCGGGCTTCGGCTGCGTCATAAATCGATAAGGAGAGGAAGGCGCTTTATGCGCAAGCGAAAAATTCTGGCCGCCGCGTTACTCCTGACCACCCTGTTAGGCGTAGCTTTTGCCCAGCGCCTCCGCGTTCCGTACAGCTCCTTTCCCTTTCGCGAGGATGAGGAACAGCCCATGCCTTCCGATGCCGGCGACCGCACGGAATTTCAATTCGCGCGGCTTCAATATCCGAACTGGCGCTCCAATGACCGTACGTGGTCCGCGCGCGGCGCCTGGTCCATTGACTATCCCAAAGCCGATCGGCAATTCGTCCAGGGCGTCCGCCGGCTCAGCCGCCTGAACGTCAGCTCCGTCGAGCAGGTTGTCAATTTAGCGTCGGATGAGATCATGAACTACCCTTGGGCCTACGTGGTTGAACCCGGCCATTGGGATCTCACCGACCAACAGGTGAAGAAACTTCGCGAGTATCTGCTCAAGGGCGGATTCCTGATGACCGACGACTTTCACGGCACCATGGAATGGGATATCTTCATGCTCTCCATGCAGCGCGTCTTTCCGGACCGTCCCGTTGTCGACCTGCCCAAAACCGACCCCATATTCCACGTTCTGTACGATCTCGACGACAAATTCCAGATCCCTGGAATTGTCAATTATCCCTTTGATCAAACCCATGAGTATGACGGCTTTACCGCGAACTGGCGCGGCATCTACGACGATCATGGACGCCTGATGGTGGCCATTTGCCATAACATGGATATCGCCGACGCCTGGGAATGGGCTGACTCGCCCAGCTACCCCGAAAAGTACGCCTCGCTCGCCTATCGCATCGGTCTGAACTACATCGTGTACGCCATGTCCCATTAAGAATCGAACGAAATGAATGTTTGAACTCTTCTTCCAGCAACCGTTAAGCGTTTTTCAAAAGGGAACCTTCGTGTTCCAGAGTGGCTGGCCCGTGTGGCTGCTGGTCGTGCTGGTTGTGGCCGGCGGCGGTGTGCTGGGCTGGTTTGGGTGGCAAAAAACGCGCGCCGCGGGCTGGCCGCTCCTGCGCTCCGCCGCGCTTTGGGTCATGCAGTCCACCATCGTCGCCCTCTTGCTCCTCATGCTTTGGCAGCCCGGAATCTCGGTTGCCATGCTCAAGAAGCAGCAGAATGTCGTCGCCATCCTGCTCGACGATTCGAAGTCGATGGGCCTCACCGACGGCGGCGTAGTTCGCCGGGATGAGATGGTGAAGACGCTCGATAGTGGTCTTCTTGACGAACTTAAGAAGCGGTTTCAGGTTCGCTTTTATAGAGTGTCAGACCACCTGGAGCGCACCGAGGGTCATAAAAACCTGAAAGGCGAAAAGACCTCGAGCCGGCTCGCCGACGGTTTGAAGCAGATCGCCGCCGAAACCGGCAGCCTCCCGATTGGCGGCATCGTTCTGATGACCGATGGCGCTGACACCAGCGGCGGTATCGACCGCGATACCGTCAATGCACTCAAGGGCCGCCAGCTTCCCGTCCACACCGTCGGCTACGGCCGTGAACAGTACGACCGCGATATCGCCCTCGTCGACGTTCAGGCTCCAGTACGCGTCTTGGCGGATTCCCGCCTCGGCGTCCAGGTCATCCTTCGCCAGCGCGGCTACGCCGGCCAGAAAACGAAGCTCAGTTTGAAGGACGGCGACAAAACTCTGACTTCCAAGGAAATCACGCTCGCCGCCGATGGTTCGGCGCAGACCGAAACCGTACTTTTCAACGCCGGGCCGGCCGGCATCCGCACCGTCCAGGTCTCCCTGGGACTCCTTTCGAACGAAGAAAATCCGGGCAATAACCAAATGACCCGCCTGGTTCAGGTTGAGGAGCGCAAGCCTCGCGTCCTGTACATCGAAGGCGAACCCCGCTGGGAGTTCAAGTTCATTCGGCGCGCCCTCGAAGAGGATAAGAGCGTCCAGATCGTCACCATGCTGCGCACCACGCAGAACAAGATTTACCGCCAGGGCGTGAACAACCCCAAGGAGCTCGAAGCGGGCTTCCCAGCCACCCCCGAAGAAATTTTTGCTTACGAAGGCATCATCATCGGCACGGTCGAGGCGTCCTACTTTACCCCGACGCAGCAGTCGCTGCTTCGGGCCTTCGTTGACCGCCGTGGCGGTGGTGTCCTCTTCCTCGGCGGTCGCGCCTCGCTCTCCGATGGCGGTTACGCGGCCAGCGATTTGAAGGACATCCTCCCCGTCGTCCTCGGCGATCGAAAGGGTACCTTCGTCCGCGACAAAGCCCACCTTGAGCTCACCACCAACGGTAGTGAGAATCTGGCTTTGCGTATCGAGGAGGACGCCGCCAGAAACAACGAACGCTGGAAAAAGCTGCCGTTTCTCGCCGACTACCAAAATCCCGGCACCGTGAAGCCCGGCGCTATTGTGCATGTCAATGCGCTTACCGAAAGCGGCAAGGTGCCGCTCCTCATTACTCAGAACTACGGCCGTGGCCGGACCGCCGTTCTCGCCACCGGCGGCACGTGGCGCTGGCAGATGTCCCAGCCGCTGGAAGACAAGTCGCATGAGATGTTTTGGCAGCAGTTGACCCGTTGGCTCGTCGCCGGCACGCCCGGCACGGTGCTGGCATCAACAACCCAGACCGTCTTCACCGACGATCCGAAGATCCCGCTTCGCGCCGAAGTCCGCGGCAAGACGTACGAACTCCAGCCCGATGGGCAAGTGGAAGCCCGCGTCTCCGGCCCCGCCGGTTCCGCTCAAACCGTCGTCCTGCAACCAGATCCCGTTCACCCCGGCGTCTATACCGGCGAGTATGCCGCCGATCAGCCCGGTTCTTATCTGGTTGAAATGGTCGCGTCCCATAACGGCGAACGAACCGGGACCGACACCATCGCCTTCCGGCGCGAAGATGGTGTCGCCGAGAGCTTTCACACGGAGCAAAACCGCGAACTCCTGGAACGTCTGGCGTCCGAAACGGGCGGCAAATACTGGAAACCGGACAACACGAAAAAGCTGCCGGATGAGATCGCATTGAGCGAAGCCGGCATCTCCTCGCGCGAGATCCGCGACCTCTGGCATCTGCCCGTGTTCTTTTTGCTGCTGGCCGCCCTGCGCGCCGGCGAATGGCTGTTACGCAGAAGGTGGGGAGCGGTATGAGAATCCTGGCGTCATTGGCCATCTTATCGGCCATCGCGGCGCCATCCGCGACTTGGTATATCACCGTCGCTGGACTCGGCGGCGATCCGCTTTTCGATGTGCGCTTCGTCAACCTGGCCATGGAGATGGACAAACTGGTCCGCACCACACCCGATGCCAAGGTAACCACTTTAACCGGGTCCGCATCGGTCAAACCGCGCATCCAACAGGCGCTGGCTGAGGCCGCCAAAGACGGCAAGCCCGAAGACACGCTCGTCGTGACACTGATCGGCCACGGCAACTTCGACGGCCAGGACTACAAAGTCAACATCCCCGGCGCCGACATGACGGCCGCCGAACTCGCCGAATGGATGGACCGCGTCCCCGCCCAGAAGCAGGCCGTCATCAACACCACTTCCTGCTCCGGCGCCTCGATCGACATGCTGCGCCGCGACAATCGTGTCATCGTCACCGCCACCAAAGCCGCCACCGAACGCTTGGCCACGCAATTTGCCCGCTTCTGGGTGGAAGCTATGCGCAACCCGGAGGCCGACAGCGACAAAAATGAAGTGGTTAGCGTCCTGGAAGCCTACCGCTTCGCCGACAAGAAAACGGTCGGCTTCTACGAGACGCAAAAGCGGTTGGCCACCGAACACGCCATGCTCGAAGACACCGGGAAGGGAGGTGGCGTCCGCGCCCCCAGCGCCGAGAATGGCCACGGCCTGCTGGCCGGCCAGACATCCCTGGTCCGCTTCGGCTCCTTGCAGCAAGCCGCCAAAACCCCCGAAAAGCAGGCGCTCCTCAAGCGCCGTGAGGAGACCGAGGCGAAGATCGAAAAATTGAAGTACGAGAAAGCCGCCATCTCCGTCACCGATTACCGCAAACAGCTCGGCGTTCTACTGCTGGAACTTGCCAAAGTGCAGGAGGAACTCGACCGGTGAAAACCCTCGTCCTCCTCGCTCTCAGCGCCGCCCTCGCTCAGGCGGCCACGCTCGCCGAGTGCAACGAACACAAGCGCCGCGGACGCCTCCCCGAAGCGAAAACCTGCTGGCTCGCGCTCACCCAATCCCGCGACGCCGCCCTCCAAGCCGAAGCCTTCTGGGCCTTAGGCGACTTCAACACCGCTAACGAGCGCTTTCGTTCCGCCGCCGCGGCCAAACCGAAAGACGCGAACGTCCGCGCCCGGTGGGGCCGTCTCTTTTTCGAACGTGGCCAGCGCAAAGACGCGGCCGCCCTTTACGAAGAAGCCCTGGAACTGGAAAAGGACTTCCCGCCGGCCCTGATCGGCCTCGCTTACCTCGCCTCCAGCGGGTTCGAAAGCAAAGCCGTGGAGATGGCGGAAAAGGCCTTGGAAAAGGATCCCAAGCTCTACGAAGCCCGCGAGATGCTGGCCCGGTTCGCCCTGGAGGAGTACAACGAAAAGGGCGCCCTTGAGCAGGCCGACAAAGCCTTAGCAATCTCGCCCGAGGCCCTCAACGCCCTCATCGTTCACGCCACCGTCGAATGGCTCAACGACAAGCCCGGCACTGAATGGATCGCCAAGCTCGATAAAATCAACCCCAACTACGGCGAAGGCTACGCCTTGGCCGCCGGGATGTTCATCATCAACCGCCGCTATGAGGAGGGCATCAAGCTCTACCGCAAAGCGCTGGAAATGAACCCCGACCTGCTCGCCGCCAAAGCCGAGTTAGGCGTAAACCTTATGCGCCTCGGCGAGGAGGCCGAAGCGCGCAAACTCCTTGAAGAGTGCTTCTACGCCAATTGGAAGACCGCTCAGGTCACTAACACGCTGACACTCATGGACAGCTACAAAAATTTCGTCACCTTCAAGAAAGGCATGCTCATCTTGCGGGTCCATAAGAAGGAAGCCGAACTGCTGCGTCCTTACTTTGAAGCCGAACTCGAACGCGCCTCCAATGTCTTCGAAAAGAAATACCAGCTCAAACTAACAAAGCCGGTTCAGCTTGAGGTCTATCCGGACCACGAAGATTTTGCCGTCCGCACCATGGGCCTGCCAGGACTAGGCGCGCTCGGCGTCACGTTCGGCAACATCGTCGCCATGGACTCCCCCTCCGGCCGCAAGCCCGGCACATTCCATTGGGCCTCCACGCTGTGGCATGAATTGAGCCACGTCTACGCCCTCGCCGTAACTAAGCATCGGGTGCCGCGCTGGTACACCGAGGGCCTCGCCGTTCACGAGGAAACCGCGGTTAATAAGGAATGGGGCGACCGCCTCGACCCTTCCACAATCCGCGCTATCAAGGACGGTAAACTGCTCCCTGTAGCCACGCTCGACCGCGGCTTCGTGCGCCCTTCCTATCCCGCCCAAGTCACCGTCAGCTACTTCCAGGCCGGCAAAATCTGCGACTACATCAACGAGAAATGGGGCTGGCAGAAGCTGGTCGACATGCTTAAGGACTTCGCCACCGGGAAGACTACGGTCGAGGTTCTGGAGAGCCATCTGGCCATGAAGACCGAAGCCTTCGACAAGGACTTCCTCGCCTGGCTCGACAAACAAGTTGGCGCACAGGTGAAAGGATTCGACGCCTGGCGGAAGAATATGGCAGTGGCAAGCGAACTGGCTAAAGCGGAAAAATGGGATGAGGCGATCAAAGCCGCCGAACCTATCGTCCGCGCTTATCCCGACTACGTCGATCCCGGTTCCGCCTATGAAATACTCGCGGAGGCTGCCGAGAAAAAAGGCGACAAAGCCAAGGCGATCAGCACCCTCGAAGCGTGGGCCAAAGTCGGCGGCCGGCAGCCCGAAACTTTGAAAAAGTTGGCCGCGCTGCTCGAAGAAGCCGGCCGCAAACGGGAAGCCGCCGAAACGCTGGAGCGGATTAACTTCATCTACCCGGTGCAGGACGACGAGTATCACCGCCGTCAGGGAGAACTGTGGCTTGCAGTCGGTGAAAAGGACCGCGCCATCCGCGAGTTCACCGCCGTCGTCGGATCGAAGCCTGTGGACCTCGCCGGAAGTTATTACAATTTAGCTAAAGCGCAGCGGGCCGCCGGTCAGAACGACCAAGCCCGCGACAATGTCCTACTCGCCCTGGAAGCCGCGCCCAGCTTCCGCCCGGCCCAGAAATTACTCTTGGAGCTCTCTAAATAATCATGTCGACCACGATTGCGAACACGCTGGACACTTCGGATCTGCGTGCGCGCGTAACCCGTTTCCAGGAAACACAAGCAAAAATCGTCGAGCAGGTCCGGCGAGTAATCGTCGGGCAGGAGGAGGTGGTAAATCAGGTTTTGGTGGCGCTCTTCGTGGGCGGCCATTGTCTGATCACCGGCATGCCGGGCACCGCCAAGACGCTGCTCGTCAAGACGCTTTCCGACACACTCGGCCTGAACTTTAAGCGCATACAGTTCACGCCCGATCTGATGCCGACTGACATCACCGGCACCGATATTATCGAAGAGGACTCCACCACCGGACGTCGCCAATGGACCTTTGTCCACGGCCCCATCTTTACCAATGTCCTGCTTGCCGACGAAATCAACCGCACTCCGCCAAAAACGCAGGCCGCGCTGTTGGAAGCCATGCAGGAAAAGAGCTGTACGGTCCGCGGGAATATCTATAAGCTGGCGCCGCCCTTCTTTGTCCTCGCCACCCAGAACCCCATCGAGCTCGAAGGTACTTATCCTCTGCCGGAAGCTCAGCTCGACCGCTTCCTGTTCAATGTGCTCCTGGACTATCTGCCCTTCGACGAAGAGATGCAGGTCCTGGGGCTGACCACGACAACCCACGTTGCCCAGGCCGATACGATCACAAACGCCCAGGAAATCCTGGACATGCAGCAGTTGGTCCGCATGGTCCCGGTGGCCGACAGTGTTGCCCGCTACGCCGTAGCTATCGTCCGCGCGACCAGGGCCACGGATCCTACTTCGCCCGAGATTGTCAGGAAATACCTGAACTTCGGCGCCAGTGTCCGCGGCATCCAGAACATCATCCTCGCATCGAAAGCGCGGGCTCTCATGATGAAGCGGTACCACGTGTCCTTCGAGGATATCGCCGCCATGGCCGTGCCGGTCCTCCGTCACCGCGTTATCCTCAATTTCCACGCTGAGTCGGACAAGATAACCGCCGACACAATTCTTCGCAAGATGATCGAATCCATCGCTGTTCCGAGAGACTAATCCGCATGGACCAACGCTTCCTCGATCCCAAAGTCCTCGCGTCCATCTCGAACCTCGAACTGGTGGCGAAGACGGTCGTGGACGGATTTATTTCGGGGCTGCACCGGTCACCTAAATTCGGCTTCTCGCAGGAGTTCGCCGAGTACCGCATGTACAGCGAGGGCGACGACCTGCGCTTCGTGGACTGGAATGTTTTCGCCCGCACGGAGCGAACCTATATTAAGCGTTTCAAAGGCGAAACGAATTCGCGGCTTACGCTCCTGGTTGACGCCTCGGCATCCATGGCTTACACGTCCCACAACGTCACTAAGATTGACTACGCCAGATACCTGGTAGCCAGCCTCGCCTACATGGCCCACCAGCAGCGCGACGCCGTCGGCATAATCGTCTTTGACGACGATGTGCGGGAGTACGTCACGCCGTCATCGCGCTCGGGCCAGTTCCGGCGGACTATGGCCGCAATCGAAAACGCGTCCCCCGGCCGCCGTACCGATTTTGCCAAGGCCTTCTTCCATTTCCAATCCACGCTGCGGAGCAGTCGCGGCATGGCGGTCGTCGTCAGCGACTTCTATGAGGATCCCGAACTCGTGATCAAGACCATCGAACCATTGCGCTTCCGGGGCAATGATGTGGTGCTGTTTCATATTTTGGACCCCCAGGAAGTCCGCCCGAAGTTCGACGGACCGGTACTCCTGATCGATTCCGAAACCGGGCAAGAATTGGAAACCTCGCCCGAGTATGCGGCGCAGGAGTACCGGGGAAAGATCGATGCCCATGTAGCGGCGCTGCGGCAGAAAGCGCAGTCAGCCGGATTGACCTACCATTTGCACGTGACTGATACACCGCTTGACGCGGCATTGCGAGAATTCCTCATGATTCGCCAAGGGAGGTCGTAATGGGCTTCCTTGCGCCGTTCTTCCTCGGTGCAGCGGTCTTGGGCGGGCTGCCTTACTGGCTCCACCTGCTCCAGCAGCATAAGACGACGCCGGTCCAGTTCAGTTCGCTGATGTTTTTTGAGCGGCGCACGACGACATCCACCAAGCAGAAAAAGCTCAAGTATTTCGCACTTTTAGTCATGCGCCTGTTGGCGCTGCTGTTCCTGATTCTCGCTTTCTCGCAGCCCTATTGGGAGCGGACGATCGCGGCCGGATCCGGTAAGCGGTTGCGCGTCGCGGCCATCGACACATCATTCTCCATGCGCCGCGGCGGCGCCCTCGACGCGGCCAAGAACATGGCGCTCTCGCTTGCCCCGAAAGTAAACCCGGCTGAGCCCGGGATCGTCGTCGCGTTTGGCGCGGGAGCACACGAAATCGGACAAAAGGCTGAGGATGCCGGCACGTTCCGGAACAATGTGAACGCCATCGTAGCCGGCGATGAACGCACTTCTTACGCGGAATTGTCGCGCGTCCTGCGCGGTCTGGCCGAAGCGCACCGGATGCCGCTCGAAGTCCATGTCTACACGGACATGCAGAAGGCCGGGATGCCGGCCCGGTTCGCCGATTTGCAACTGCCGGCTGACACGAAGCTGGAAGTGTACGACCTCGCTCCGAAGGAATTGCCGAACTTTACCGTCGAATCTGTCACGCCGCCGGGCCGGATCTTCGACACGGCAAAGGCGCGTGTCCGGGCAACCATCGCCGGACTGCATACGCCAAAAGCCGCGAAGACCATCTCCCTGGTGGCGGACGGCAAGGTGCTGGCCACCAAGCCAGTTGAAATCCCCGAAAACGGCCGTGCATCTGTCGAATTCTTCGGGCTCGATACAGGTTACGGCTTCCATAAGGGCGAAATCCGGATCGACGGGGCCGGGGACTCGTTTCCCAATGACGATACGTTCCGTTTTTCCATTGAACGCTCGGATCCGCGAAAGGTTCTGTATCTGCACGCGGCTCGCGACACGCGGAGCGCCCTCTACGTAAAGGCCGCGCTGGACGCAGCGGTACCGAATGCATACAGCATCGAGACCGCCTCTTTTGAGACCACTTCGACACCGAACCTGACGAACGTTTCGTTCGTGGTGCTGGCTGATCCTGGCGGGTTGCCAGCCTCGTTGGAGGCATCGCTGAAGGACTATGTGCAGAAGGGTGGAGCGCTTTGGATCGCTGCCGGCGGTTACACCGGCGCCCAGGCGAAACTGCCGGTCGTGGGACTGGCGATCAAGGAAAAGCGGATGGCCTCGCGGGCCCGGGAGATGTTCGAGACGGTGGCCTCCAAGGAGCCCTTGCACCCGGTAATTGAACGGGCCATCGGGCTGGAGTCGGTCAAGTTTTATCAGTTAGTCGCGGTTGAACCGGTGGCGGCGACAAAGGTGTTGGCGAAGACGGCCGATGGCGTGCCGGTGATGCTGGAGCAGGCCATGGGCGAAGGCCGCGTTCTGGTATTGGCCTCGCCGCTCGATAATCTGGGCAACAACCTGCCGTTGCACCCCGCCTTCATTCCGCTGGTTGAGCGAACGGCTCAGTACTTGTCGCGCCAACAGGAATCGACGGGAATCGTCGCTGTGGGCGACGGCGTGGAATTGCGCGCCGCCGCGGACCGGGCGACAGGCGTCGAAGTTCTCGACCCCAAAGGCGACCGGGCGCTGACGTTGGAACAGGCCGCTAAGGCAACGTCGTTCGCGCCTGGAGCTGAGGGCTATTATGAGATCCGGCGCGGAAACGGACGATCAAGCCTGGTGGCTGTAAACGCCGACCGTCGCGAGTCTGACTTTGCCCGCATGGAACCGGAGACACTGAGTCTGTGGAAAGCAACCGGTGAGCCCGGCGAAGCGCAGACGGTGAATGCGAGCGGGGAACGCACGGAGCGGGTCAGCCCGTGGTGGTGGCTGTTGCTTTTAGTCCTTTTATTGACGCTGGCCGAAGGTGTGCTGGCGTCACGATACTTGTATGGATCCGGCGTCGGCGAACAGGCCGCGGCCGAGTTGGTTGGTAAGGAGGCCGCATGAGCGCGTTAGAGAGTCTCGACGGGTTTCTGAAGCAATTAGAGCGCAAGATGCGCTTGGCCGCATGGGCTCGCGGAGTGGCCGTCGCGGCTTTCTGCGCCCTCATTGCCACCGCACTGCTGGTGCTCTATACCAATTCGACGGCCTTTGAGGACCGCTCCGTGCTCATCGCGCGGTTCGTCCTGTTCCTGGTTCTCGCTTTGGCGCTGACGTTCGGCATCATCATCCCCCTGTTGAAGGTCAACCGGAAGCGGGCGGCGAGCCGTGCCGAGTCGGCCTTGCCATTCGGCGACCGTCTCCTGACCGTAGTCGAACACCGGAATGACGCCGATCCATTTCTGGAGTTGATCGCCGCGGACGCGCTGCCCGTGGCCATGGCCAACGGCGCCGGCGCCATTGTGCCGGCGCGCCATCTGATGATGATGGGAACGCTGGCCTTTATCGGCGTCGCCTCCATGTTCTGGTTGCTCCAGCGGGGCCCCGGCTATTGGGGATACGGCGCGAATCTACTGTGGTTCGGGCCGCCGCGCATAGAAGCGGGTTCCTTCTACGACATCCAAGTCCAGCCGGGCAACAAGGCAGTTCGCAAACGGAGCGACGTGACGATAACCGCGAATCTGGTCGGGTTGCAAACGGGCGTAGTAAAGATATTCGCGAGATATCGAGGCGCGAGCGAATGGGAGCAGTCCCCAATGATGCCCCAGGGTACGGGGTACGAGTTCGTCTTTGCCGGGTTGCCCGATTCGGTTGAGTACTATGTGCAATCCGGGCCGGTGAAGTCCAAAGTTTACAAGCTGACCGCGGTCGACCTGCCGGGCGTTAAGAACATTAAGGTGACCTACGTTTACCCGCCGCAGTTGGGCATGCCGACCGTGACCGAAGAGCACGGTGGCGACGTGCGCGCCGTAACCGGCACCGTCGCAAAGCTGGAGATTGAATTCGACAAGGCGTTGCAGAACGGCATGATTGTCGTCAATGGCGATGAGTCGCGGAACCTTCTGATGACGGCGCCGAACAAGGCGCAGGCGGAGATCACAGTCAACAAGAGCGGCGTCTATTACCTGGCCGGCCGGGAATTGAACGAGACCGTCCGGCTGACGGATGACTACTTCATCGAAGCCCAGGACGACAGCGAGCCGGTGCTGAAGATCAAGCGGCCGGGTCGCGATGCGAAGGTAAACCCGCTGGAAGAGGTACCGATTGAAGTGGAAGCTTCCGACGACTTCGGTCTGCGCGAGTTGACCCTGCGATATTCCGTGAACGGCGGCGAAGAAAAATCCATTCAAATGCTGCCGGGGCAGAACGTGAAGCAGGCCAATGGCAAAACGCTGATTTCCTTAGAGGACTTCAAGATGCAGCCCGGTGACATCGTCAGTCTGTACGCGGTCGGCCGCGACGCGCGGAACACGGTCCAGACCGACATGGTGTTCGTCGAGGCAATGCAATGGGAGTTGGAGTACACCCAGTCGCAACAGTCCGGGGGCGGCGGTGGCGGAGAACAGGAAGAGGGCGGAAAGATCTCCGCGCGGCAAAAAGAAATCATCGCGGCCACCTGGAATCAACTCCGCAACCGGTTTGCGGACAAGAAGTCGATCGCCGAGAACGCCAAGTTCCTTTCGGAAATGCAGGCGAAGTTGAAGGATCAGGCGAAGTCGCTGGCCGAACGCATGACGAAGCGTGAACTTGCCGGATCGAATGACGAGTTCAAGAATTTCACGAAAGAGATGGAAGCGGCGTCGACGGCGATGTCGGCAGCTGCGGAAAAACTGAAGGCGGAGAAGTTCAAGGACTCGCTGCCGCCGGAGCAAAAGGCGCTGCAACATCTCATGCGTGCCGAGGCGCTCCAGAAGCAGATTCAAGTCGCCTTTGGATCCCAGGGCGGTGGCGGTGGTGGCGGTGGCGGGGCTTCCCGCGATTTAGACAACTTGTTCGACCTGGAATTGGACACCGAAAAGAACCAATACGAGACGGGTCAGCAGCAGAGCGCGTCCGGCGGCGACAGCCGCGAGAAGCAGGTGGATGAGGCGATGCAGCGGCTCAAGGAGTTGGCGCGGCGGCAACAGGAACTGGCACAGCAGCAGCGGCAGAACAAGCAGACATTCCAGCAGAAATGGCAGCAGGAACAGTTGCGGCGCGAGGCTGAGGAACTGAAGAAGAAGCTGCAGGAGTTGGCTCAGCAAAGTCAACAAGGCCAGCAAGGGCAGCAGGGTCAACAAGGCCAGCAGGGTCAGCAAGGCCAACAAGGCCAGCAGGGCCAGTCCGGTCAACAAGGCCAGCAGGGCCAGCAGTCGGCTGGGCAACAGGGCCAGTCCTCCCAGCGTGACCGGCTGAAGCAGATGGCCGGCCAGCAGCAACAGCGGCAGGATCCGCGGTTACAGCAGGCGTTGGAACGGCTTGAACAGGCCACCAAGGACATGCAGCGGGCACAGCAGCAACAGGGTCAATCGGGCCAGCAGTCGGCCGATTCCCAACGTGCGGCGGAACGCCTTGGCGAAGCGCAGAACGCGCTGCGCGGAATGCGCCAGGATCAATCGACGAACAAGGTCGGCGACTTGGCCGAACGGGCGAAACAGTTGGCTGAACAGCAGCGGGATTTTGCCAACCGCGTGAATCAGGAGTTCGGCCCGAAGGCTGGCCAGGCGGCGCAGGATCCGGCGGCGATGCGTGGACAGAAGATGGAAACGCAGCAGCAACTCGCGGCTGAGAAGGACAAAATGACGCAGGAGACGGCGCGGTTGGAGCGGGACTTGCAGGATGCCAGCCGGCAGATGCAGGGGTCGCAACGGCAAACATCGTCTAAATTGCGGGAAGCCGTCGGCCAGATGCAGCAGGATCAGGTGACGCTGCGCAACAAGATGCTTGGCGGGTATTACCGGCAAGGACTGGCGCCGTATTTGGGTTCGCGGGAGCAGTCGCTGGCGAACGATATGGAGAAGGTGCGGAAAGCGATTGAGAGCGCGCAGCAGTCCATGGATCCGAATGCCCAGGATGGCGGAAAGAATGAGCGGAATCTGGCTGGCGTCGAGAAACTGCGCGAGCAGTTGCAATCGATGGTGCAGGGCCAGCGGGGGCAGCGCGGACAGCAGGGCCAGCAGGGTCAAGGGCAACAACCCGGCCAGCAAGGGCAACAGGAGGGGGGTCAGCAGGGACAAGGCCAACAAGGCCAGGGTCAACAGGCCGGACAGCAGCCTGGTCAAGGCCAGGGGCAAGGACAGCAACCAGGTCAGCAAGGGCAACAGGGTCAAGGTCAAGGTCAGGGCCAGGGCCAGCAGGGTGGTCAGCAGGGCCAGGGCGGAGGTCAGGGCGGCGGCAACCAAATGGGCGGCAACGGCCGACAGCAGTTCAATGGACAGCGCGGCTTGCGCGAAGGCGGTGACGCAACCAACGACGGCACGCGCGATTTCTCCGGAATGGCCGGTGGCGGAAACCGTACGTGGCAGGAGGGCATGCGGGCGTTGAGCGAACTGCGCGGCGCCGCCGGCGAATCTCCGGAAATGCAAAAGGAAATTGAGCAGATGATTCGCGACATGCAGCGTCTGGATCCCGGTAAGTTCTCGGGCAATCCGGAACTGGTGGATCGAATTCGTGCTCAATTCCTGCCGCAATTGGAGCAGTTGGAATTGAAGCTGCGGCGGCAGATCGAAGAGCAGCAGTCGGGCAACGTCCGCAGCGGGGCCGGAGAGCGAATTCCTCCTGGCTACGCCGAACAGGTGGCCGACTACTACCGGCGATTGAGCAAGGGGAACAAGTAGCGCCGCGAGCCGGGCCCGCCCGAATAACTGTAGATATCGCGGGTAGGCCCAGGTGGATTTTTGAGGAGTCACCGGATTCGGGAGCAACGCCAGAACCGGCCACGTGGTTCCTGCTCGGAGCATCTGTTGGCGTAGATGACGATGGCATCACCGGCGGCCGGCCGGGAATGGGCCGTTATCCCCGGCTGGGGCGACGCGCTCGGCACCGTTGGCGAAGACGGCGCCCGCTTGTCCGCGGCCATTTTGAATAAGGGTGTAGGCGGTTTGCGCTGATAGGGCTGTAACGGAAAGGAGCAGCACCGTTTTTCTCATACATAGGGGCATGCGCGCGACGGAACAAAGTTTTTGAAAAATTTCTGAGGGTTTGGCCGCTGTCTCTCGCATACTAGATAGATTCCGATGCGCCCGTGGACAGCCGTTTTCGCCGCAGCCTGCCTGTATGCCGAGGCATATAGGGTGTTACCGCATCTCCGAGCGAGTTCGCCAATCTCCGGTATTGCGAGGCTGGGCAAATTTTTCTATTTATCGGGAGGCGAAGCTCCGCTGTGTTTTGACGGATACTGGTTCCGGCCTCTGCCGGGTTATCCGTTCAATCTCGCGAAAGCGATTGGAAAGACAAGCGACGGGACGATTAGGTTTTCGTCGGATAGGTCTGGCCTTGCTTCCTACCAACCTGAGCGCGGATTCCGGGTTGCCCTGGGCGAGCCGGTGAATATCGTGGGAGTTTCCGGACGATATGTTTTCGTTGAGGATCTCCCAGTCAGCCGATTGATTCGCGTTGACTCTACTGGGACCACTAAAAGTGTTTCATTGGACGAAGCATGCCGGCTTAGCCCGGCGGATAGCGGCTTCTGGGTGATGTGTTCGAAACAGAACTACCAATTGGATGTCGAGCGGATGGAATTGAGCGCGGTACCGATGCTGGAGAAACACAATGTCAAGTTTGTCTATTACGAGGGCGGCGGTGGAGCGCACGATTGGGCGACCTGGCGGCATCTGCTGGGCGTGAAGCTATTGCCGGAGTTGTGGCGGAAGTAGTGACGGCGATAGAGCAAAGTTGGGGTTGGGGCGGTTGGCGATTGGGACTGTTTTTCAGCGTTCCCCTCTTTGTAGCAACGGCGCAGGTGCTGAGCTTTGGGCACGAGTTTGTGACCGCCTGGGCACCCGGGTTAGCGATGTCGTGGTATGGCGTAGCGCTGATTTGGCTCAACCGGACAAAGGTGCAGATTGGACTCGAAGGAGTCCGATTCACGTATGGTCCGCTGCCATCTGGCGCGCGGAACCGGCATTTTCCAAGATCCGCCGTCGCGCGGTTCTATGTCAGGAGCTACGTGGACCGATCGCGATATGGAGGTTTCTACAAAGCCGTGGGGATCCAAACGCATTCCGGGTATGCGCATGATTTCGAACGGGAGGAATTGCCTGCCAAAGCGATGGCGCAGACAGCCCGGCGATACATGAGCGCGGTGGAATGGCGGGAGGCCGCCGTGGAAATAGAGGGATCCTTGCCGGGACGAGAGGTTCAGGGATTTGCGTCGGGTGCGCCTATTTTAGTGGCGTTTACACTCAGCGGGTTTTGGGTGCTGTGGGTGTTTCGATGAGTGAGTATCGAGTGAAACGGCCAGCGGGCGGGAAGGCATTTGCCGTTTTGTTCGCGATCGGGATCGTGATGGGACTGGCCATCCTTACAGGGGAGAAGCGCAGCGGCGTATGGACGGCCAGCATTCCGGTCATTGTGCTTGCGTGCTACGGAGCGGCGTTACTTTGGCGGAATGAACACGAAATAAGCGTGACGCGGGAGGGACTCAGGCTGCGGACCGGACCTCTACCGGCGTTTGAACGAGAAAGGTGGATTCCAAAGGAGACGGTGGCGCGAGTTTACGTGCGGAGTTTTACGCTTACGGGCAAACACGGCGGCCGGTTCCGTACGGCCGGGGTCGAATTGCGGAATGGAGACAGTCTGGACATCGCCATCAGTTGCCCACCGGACCCGGCGATGGAAGATGAAGCGAAGAAGATAGCGGAGGCGTTGGCGTGGAGAGAAGGGATTGTGAGGTTGGACGAACGGGGGCGGGCGGGTTTGCGGTGGGCTGCAGTTTGGCCGGTCCTGCGCGCATTTGGTTTGGTTGCGCTATGCGCGGCTTGGGCGTATTGGGTAATGAATCGAAGGTAGTTCAGGCAGATGCCTGCGGTGCGAGTACTTTCTCACGGGCGCGCTGTCTTCTGGAACGCCATGCCGCGAGGCGACGCAGTGACAAGGCTATGCCGGTGAAGGCCAGGACAGCGGCTCCGGCTGAGGCGATGCCCGCGATGGTTTGGCCGGGTATCCCGTAGTATTCGCCGGTGTGGACGAAGCGGAGCCACGTCCGGATTTGGCGACCCTGATTGAAGTCACTGTAGACTTCCCTGTTGGTGATGTCGCCTGTCCGGCGGTCCAGATTAAGGGTGATGCGTTTCTGCGGCTGACCGGCGTACCCCTGGTCGATTACAAAAGCCACCGGAGCGCGATCCGATGCGGGCAGGCGCATGGTGAGAACACGCCATTGATTTGCATGAGAAGCGGCGCGTTGCCAGAGATCGTTAAAGCCGGCAAGATATACCTCCGTTGCTGATCGAGCGCCGGGGTGGCGTTCAGTGCGGGCCTGTTCCTGGCGTGGGGCGGGCGCAGAGGGCGGTGGACTTCCCGCCAGTGTATAGACGAGGTTGGACGCCCAGGGGTAAGAGATGACCGAGGAACTTGCAACTACGAATACAAGGGGAACGAAACACCAGATCCCGATGACGTTGTGCCAATTGAAGTCGCGGGCCTTGCCTGAGAGCCCGCCGCGGAATAGGGTAACGGCGCGGACACTTGCCGCCGTCCAGACCTTGGGAACCCAAATATAGGCGCCGCTGAGTACGATGAAGAGGAAGGCGAGATTGGCGGCGCCCGTGGTGGCGCGGCCCGCGGCCCGGTTCTGATCGCTCGTCGCGAGCCAGCGGTGCCAATCCGTGACAACGCGGAAAAATCGGCGGACGCTGGTGTTTCCGGTGCTCAATATTTGGCCGCTAGCAGGGTCTTGATAGGCGATTTCCCGCCCAAATATCAGTTGAACGGGTACCAACGGGTCCGCGTTCATCGCGATCGCGGAGGGCATCCCGGCGCGACTTGCTCGCGCCCGCGTCAATAGAGTTTCCACGGATAATCGCGGGGAATTGCTTACCGGCGGCAGATCGCGAAGGTCGAACCATGAGATCAACTGCTTTTCGTACATCAACAGGACGCCGGTAACCGACATGATGAAGATAACCACGCCGGCAATCACGCCCGCGCTCAAATGGAGCCAGAAGAAAAGTTTTCGCATGCGCCTCCGCTTGCTAAACCAGATGCAAGCCAGTTGCTATAGGATAGCGTCAGAAAGTGCCGAAAGTCCACCCACGAGGAGAGTTTATTGGCAGTTTGTGGTGCGGGAAGGGCGTCGTCGATGCACCTTACTAGCAAGTGCGGCGTCTAAACGAGCAGTGCGGGAACTACTTCGCCGTGCACGTCGGGAAGGGTTACATCGCGCCCGCCGAAGCGGTAAGTGAGGCGTTTGTGGTCGAGCCCGAGGAGATGAAGGACGGTGGCGTGGAGGTCATGCACGGTCATCACATTTTCTACGGCGTGATTTCCGAGTTCGTCGGTAGCGCCGTAGATCAGACCGGGCTTCGCGCCTCCGCCTGCTATCCAGATGGTGAAGCCAAAGGGGTGATGATCGCGACCGTCGCCGTTGCCTGTGTCCGGAGTGCGGCCGAATTCGCCGGCCCAAATGACAAGCGTTTCCTTTAGCAGACCGCGGGCTTTAAGGTCCTTAATCAGGGCGGTGACGGCTTGGTCAGTGACGAGGGCGTTGGTCTGGTGGCCCTCCTTGAGTTTATCGTGCTGATCCCAAGTTCCGTTGTTGCCGCCGAACAGGTTTGGCGGAGTGATTTCAACGAAGCGGACACCGGATTCGATCAGTCGACGGGCACGCAGGCATTGCAAGCTGTACGCGCGTTGATGCTCGTTCTTGCTGTTGAGACCGTAGAGTTCTTTCGTCGCCTCGGATTCTTTGTCGAGGTTGAGGACATCGGGCGTCAGTGCCTGCATCCGGTAGGCCATTTCGGCGTTCTTAATGGCGGATTCAATGGCGTCGTGGTTGCGGGATTTGTCGAGAAAGGCTTTGTCCTGTGCGGCCAACGCCTCCATTTGGGCTCGCTGAATATTGTCGGCAGCGGCGGGGACAATGTTGGCGACGGGAACGCCGTCGGCCCGGACGGACATGGCCTGGTGAGTGGCGGGGAGGAAGCCGTTGGAAAAGTTTTCGAGGCCGCCGGGAGGATTGTCACCGTGGTTCAGGAGTAGGTAGCCGGGTAAGTTTTTGTTCTCACTGCCGAGGCCGTAGTTGACCCAGGAACCGATGCTGGGGAAGCCGCCGAAGTTGCGGCCGGTGTGGAGAAAGATGTTGGCGCGGGCGTGGAGAGGGAACTCCGATTTCATGGAGCGGATGACGGTGAGCTCGTCGGCTACCTGCGCGATGTGGGGGAATAGTTCGCTAACGGTAAGTCCGGATTGGCCGTATTGTTTGAATTTCCAGGGGGACCCGAGGTATTTGCGTTTGGGGCCGGAGACGTAGCTGACGAGTTTCGCTGGTTGGCCATCGAGTTCGGTAAGTTTCGGTTTGGGATCGAAGGAGTCCATGTGGGAGACCCCGCCGGGCATGAAGCAGAAGATGACGTTCTTGGCCTTGGCGGTCAGGCGGGGCTGAGCGGCGAGGGCTTGCCACGCGAGGTAGCCGAAGCCGTTGGAGGCGGTTTGGAGGAGACGGCGGCGGGTCATAGGTTGGCTTTATTGTACGTTCCCGGTTAGCACGCGCTACCGCAAGTAAAGGAATTCTTTGCTGTTGAAGAGTGTGTGGGCCATTTTTTGCCAGACGCTTGGATCACGATTGGGGACTTGGTGCGTCGCAAACTTGGGGATCAATGCGAGGTAGGCCTGGAGTTCCTCCGGCGAAGGCGGGCGTCCGATGGCGATGTTGAACATGTACTCAATGCGGGATGCGTTGGTGTCGTCTGACCGATCGTGGACTAAGCGCTCGGCCCAGGCTTCGGCCTGGCCGTGGATGAAGGGGTCATTAAGCATGGTGAGAGCCTGGGTAGGGACGTTGGTGACATCGCGATTGCCACGGGTTTGGAGGGGGGCGGGGAAGTCGAAGATTTCGAGGAATTTCGGCCCTTCCATTCGCGTCACCTTCAAATAGATGCTGCGCCGGCCGTCGCCATCGAGCGGACCTTGGAAGAGGCGGCGGTATTCTGTGGGCTGTTTGCGGTGGGGCTGGATACTGGGGCCGTACATAGTTTGGTCGAGCCGGCCGGAGATGGCGAGAAGAGTATCTCTCAATGATTCGGCGTCGAGGCGGCGGATTTGGTTTTCCTGCTGGAAGGCATTCGACAGCAGTAGCTCGCGGATTAGCTTCTTTGTCGACCAGCCGTTTTTCATGAACTGCGCAGCCAGATGATCGAGCAGGTCCTGATCGGAAGGAGGATCGCTGAGGCGACCGAAGTTATCCGTTGAAGCGACGATCCCGCGGCCGAAGATGTGGTGCCAGACGCGGTTGACGTAGACGCGGGCGGTTAACGGGTTTTCGGGGCTGGCCATCGCTTCGGCCATCTCGCGGCGGCCGGATCCTTTGTTGTCGACTTGACGGAGGGACTCGGGCATAAGGCTGAGGAAGTGCCTGGGCGCGGGTCGACCGGGGCTGAGAGCATTGCCGGAGAGAAGGATGGGGAAATCGGCGCCAGGGTCGAGATCAGCCATGGCGTGGGCGGTCGCGGGTGATTCGAGCGAGGCTTCGATTTGGTGATACTCAGCTACTAGGGGGGCGCTGATGGAGTTGGTTAGCGCTTTGTTGGCGAGGGCCCAATTCAGGGCATGCACATCGTCGTCGGTGGGCGTGCCGGCGGCCCAACGGCGGACGGCTTCGGCGATGGGATGTTGAGTAGTTTCGGACTTGGGGGCGTCGTCGTCATTGTGGAACCAACCTTTGCTGACGACGAACCAGGAGTTCGGATTCGATTCACTCGGGTTCGTTTTAAACTTTCCCGGGCGTTCGGGGAGACGGGGATTGTCGGTGATGGTGTTGAGTTCGAGGTAGGTGCGGAGCGGTTGATCGGTACGAGTCGGGACTTTTTCGAGATGGATATTTGACCCTTCGATGAGTTTGTGATCCTCGCCGATGACGCAGTGATCCATGACCGTACGGTGGGCCGCAAAGCCGGCCGCGGTTTCGAGGGTTAGGAACTTCTTATCGCGGGGGAGAAAAGGCGAACGAATTGTGCCGTTCCATTTGCTGGTTATGGCGTTAGTGGCGAGGCCGTTGGGGAAGATGATCTCGATTGTTGAACCGATGGCGAAGTCGCCAGCTTCAACGGGTTGAAGGCCCAGGCCGGAGCCGGACCAGCCCGGCGGGAGCCCTTTGGCGAAATCGATGGAGGGTGGGGGGAGTTTGGGGACGGGTGCGGTTTTATTGGCTGCTTCGGCGAGCCAGCGTTGGGCGAGTTCGAATCGGATTCTGTCCTTTAGGGATTTGAGGTTTGGCTTTGAGACAGAATTAAGGGTCTGGACGATGGGGCGAGAGCTGTTCAGAATGCCGTAGAGAGAGTAGTAGTCTTCGGTGGGAATGGGATCGAACTTGTGGTCATGGCAGCGGGCGCAGGAGACGGTAAGCCCCTGAAAGGCTTTGGTGAGGGTGTCGATCTGGTTGTCGACGACATCCGTGCGGATCTCGGGGAACTGATTGCAGTTGTCGTGGCCCATTTCGCCGAGGCGGTAGAAGGCCGTGGCGAGTGCCGATTCGTTTACACCGTAGTTGATTCGGGGATTGGGGAGCAGGTCGCCGGCGATGTGTTCCTTGACGAATTGGTTGTAGGGAACGTCATCGTTGAAAGCGCGGATCAAATAATCGCGATAGCGCCAAGCGCCATTGATTTCGTAGTTCCATTCGTAGCCGTAGGTTTCGGCGTACCGGACGAGATCGAGCCAATGGCGAGCCCAGCGTTCGCCGTAGCGGGGGCTGCTGAGTAGTTCGTCAATGAAGTTGGGCCAGGCGGAGGGGGATTTGTCGTCGAGAAACCTTGTGAGGTCGCGGGGCTTTGGGGGAAGGCCGGTAACGGCATAAGCGGCGCGCCGGGCGAGGGTGCGTTTGTCGGCAGGAACTGGCGTTGTCTTGAGAAACTGATCGATGGATTGTGCGGGAATTTTTTTCAGCGGTTGGAAGGCCCAATGGGGCGCTTCGGATTTGCGGGCGGGAATGGTATTGGGCCAGGGGAAGCCGTTGGCGAGCCAAGCGTCGATGGCGACGATTTCCTCGGGCGTCAGCTTGCCTGCGGGCGGCATCTTTAAAGGCCCGTCATGGCGAATAGCGGCGCGGATGAGATCGGCTGCTGGACCGCGTTGACCGCCCTTGAGGATGGCGTCGCGTGAGTCGACGCGGAGATCTGAAAATTGGCGATCCGGACCGTGGCAGCTATAGCATTTGGCTGCGAGCACGGGGCGAACGCGGGTTTCGAAGTGAGTGTCCTGCCCGCTCGCGAGCGAGGCGCCGAGAGCGAGCAGGAGGAGTGAGCGCATAGTTAGAATTGTAAGTTCAAACCGAGCTTAAGAAAACGGGGCAAGTTGCCTTGCACCGGGTTGAGTCGACCGAACTGCGCGTTGGTAACGTCAACCGACTGAATTGCCGTGAACCACGGTTTGTTCATGGCATTGACCGCTTCGAACTTAAACTGCGCCTTCAGGCGTTCGTGGATGGGGAACATTTTCGAGATGGACGCATCCCAGTTCTGGTAGCCGGGGAGGCGGACATCAGCGAAGCGTTGCGGAAATGTCCGGAGGGTGAACGGTTCCTGCGCAGGAACGAAACGGCCGGTGCCGGGATTGACCCACAAGTCGGTGTTAAAGTACTTGCCGACGGTGGGGTTATCGAGCGCCGCGCTCCCAGTGGAGACTTGGTTGGCGTTAGGGTAATTGATGTTCCAACCCTTCATGTAGGTCGTGTTCACGTTTAGTTCCCAGCCTCCAACGAAGAAGTCGGTGACACGGTTAATGTTGGAACCGAAGGGTTTTCCTTTGCCGACAGGAAGTTGCCAAACCGCGGCCAGGTTGAACTTACGCGGAATGTCAATATTGTCGGCGGACTGTTTGACGAGTTTCGAGGAGGCCGGATCGGCGAGGTTGAGATCCTGAAGGTTCAGGAAGCTAACCTGTTCCAGCGTCTTGGCGCCCGTATAGCTGGCTAGAAAAGTGAGCCCTGCGGCGAAGCGTTTGGAGGCCTTCAGTTGGAAGCTATCGTAGCGCTGCTTGCCGATAGGCAGATTGTTGACTGTCAGCGGCGTGTATTGCGGGAAGGTGAATAACAGCGTCTGGCGCGTGATGGTGGCGCCGTTCAAGGCGGCGTTGTTCGGGATCAGCCCACGCATCGGGTTAGGGATCTGCGTGTTGTAGTAGGCGTTGTCGATTGCGCCGGTGGAGGTACGGCGGCCCAACTCGCTGGCTGGAATGTAGTTCACGTTCGTGTTGTTCACATTTGGCGTGTTAACGATGGGCAGTTTGCTGGTCAGGTTGCCAACGTACGCGGCCTCCACCAGGACGCCACCCGGAAGCTCGCGCTGAATATCGAAGGAGTACTGTTGCGAGTAGGGCAGTGGACGATCCTGCCAATTAACTGCAAGACCCTGCCCGAGGAAGCTGGCTGCGCCTTCGGCGTTGCCAATAGCCGGGAGGAGCCGGCCGCCGACTTGATTGGCAAAGGGGTTAGCCAGATTGACGGCGGGTGTGAGGTCGTTGACGGTGACGATGGCGTTGGTGCGCTGGCTATAGCCTTGATTGGAGCCGGTGGCGCTTTGCCCGAGGTAGAACAGCCCGTAGCCACCGCGAACGACCCACTTTTCGCCGAGGCGATAGGCAAAGCCGACTCGCGGCGCCCAGTTGTTCTTATCCGGAATGAAGGATCCGCGGGGAGCGCCGCCGACGTTGGCGAATCGAACCGCGCCCTTCAGATTGAGGCCGGTTGCCTGGGCCGCGATGGGGCTTGACGCGGTGAAGTCGAGCGCCTGCACCATGCGGTCATAGCGTTCGACAGAGGGCGACTCGTAGTCCCAACGGAGGCCGAGATTTAAGGTCAGCCGATTAGTGACCTTGAAGTCGTCCTGGAAAAAGCCGGCGTAGAAGAAGTTAGAAACGGCCGGATCGATATTTCGGTCAACGAACGCGGCGCTCGGGTAACCGAGCAGGAAGGTAGCGATCTCATTGCCCGATGTCGCGTCGGCCTGTGTGGAGAGCCGCTGTGTCCAATTGCGTCCAAAGTTGAACTGGCCCGAGGATAGTCCTGGATTCTGGGTGTTGTTGTTATAGCGCCGGGCTTCGACGCCGAATTTGAGGAAGTGCCGGCCGATCACCTTATTGATATTGGGCTGAATCGTATAGGTATCGAAGTTGCCGGAGTTTGCCACCGAGGTGGATCCGATCGGCGCGTAGGCCGTGCCGAAATCGAAACGTGGGAAGGCCAACTTGGTGTACTGGCTGACGAGATTGCCGTCGAAGCCAAGTTGACGCGGATCGAAACCGTCGCCGTAGGAGTTTCCGCCGGATTCTTCCCAACGATTCAGGCCGAGACGAAGATCGAATGTGGTGGTTGGATTGATGGTAGAAGTCCAATTGAAGCCGATCGTCCGGCCGTTGCGCAGCAAGGGGGCGTTGCCTGTCGGTTCCGCCGGGTTGGCTTCGTTGACGTTCTGCACGAATACGAGGCCGCGGTATTCGCTAAACGGATTCTGACCGTAGCGGAAATTGGTGTTGTTCTTTGCGTTCACCTGATAGTCGAGACGGCCCGACCATTGGAACATGTCGGCGACCCACCGGGATGGGAACGGGTAATTCTGAACTTGAGCGGGACCATTGCCGGCTGACGTCGGCGGGGGAAGGTATTTGATGGCGGCGGCGGCGATTGGGCTAATCCGGTTGGAAGGAATTACGTTTCCGGGGAAAGGCGTGCGCGTGCCGTTCGTCAACGTGGTGAGCGGGTCATAAATCTCAACCAGCGCATTCTGTGCATTGCGAAGAGTCGAGAAGTTGCCGGAACGCCATTCGTTCACTGGGACTGTTTGCAGGCCGGGGTCGGCAGAGCGCTGCCGCATGGATTCGTGGGCCAAGGTCCAGAAGAGCTTGTTGCGGCCATCGAGTATCTTCGGGACGAAGATGGGTCCGGAGAGGAAAAAGCCGTACGCATTGATGTTTTGCGGCGACTTCTTGATGCCGGCGGCATTGAGCTCAGTTTGGTTGGCGTTTAGCTTGTCGTTCTGGAAGTACTCAAACAGGTTTCCGTGGATTTGGTTGGTACCCGACTTCGTGACGATCGTGACGATGCCGCCGCCCGTGCGGCCGTACTGGGCATCGTAGGTATTGGTGAGAACCTTGAATTCCTGAATGGACTCCATGGTCGGCACATTCATGACGGTCCGGCTGGAGCGGACGTTGGATGTGCCGTCGAGCAGGACTTCGTTCTCGCCAGACCGGCCGCCGTTGACGGAGAAACCGGTGGTGCCGCCAATGTCGAAAGAGCGGAGGTAGCGCCAGCCGCCGGACTTAAATACGCCAGGCGCGGCCCAGGCGATTTGGAAGGGGTTGCGGCCTTGCGTAGGCAGGTTGGCAATGAGTTGGTTGTTCAACGACGTGTCGCGGTTTGCGGTTTCCGTTTGAAGCTGCGAAACGGCGGCGTCAACGGTAATGGAATCGGCAACGGCGCCGATTTGCAGTTGGATGTCGAGGCGGGCTTTGTCCAGCGTCTGGAGAACGATTTTCTCGCGGACGACGCGCCGGAAGCCGTCTTTTTCGACGGACAAATTGTAGGCGGCCGGTTCGAGGAGCGGTGTGCTGTAGAGGCCGCTTTCGTTGGTCGAAGTGACGATTTTCGTGTTCTTGGCGATGTTGGTGACGGTGACTTGCGCGGCTGGGACAGGCGCACCGGAAGGGTCGGAAATAATGCCGGAAAGGCTGGCGCGCACTTCTTGCGCGGGAAGCGTCGTTGCGGCGACAAGGCACGCGAATGCTGCTAACGACAGGGTCTTGCGATTCATCAATGCTCCAAAGCGATTTGATCCCGGCTGGCGAGATCGGCTTGATGAATGATAGCTCAATTTAAATCTTTTAGGCGCCGGAAGAGCCTTTAATGGGCCTGTACTACGGCGCTACTTAGCGGATTATCCGCCTTTCGCCCTTGATCCTGGCGTCCAACATGTCGTAGAAACGGTAACTGTCCTGGCGGTCGGGACCGGCGCGGAGAATTGGTTGCCAGTCGGTCGCGATGCACGCGACGAAGTTCCCGTCAGCGCAAAGACGGAAATCGAATTCGCGCGACTCTCAGCTGGCTTGGTCAAATAGGCTCGCGAGATTTCCTCGATGCGGATTTCGTTGACGGCGAGAAACGGATCCGGATCGCCCGCCTGTATCGCGGCTGCGAGGACCTCCAGGAACTCGCCCGATTCCATCCGATCAACGGCATCCATCTTCAATTAAGGCGCATCCACCACTGTCAGCGGCGCATCGGGCTTTACCAGTTCGTCGTTGTAAAACGACCCAGGGTGCCGTCCCGCGAGATCTACGATGGACCAATCGATACCGTCGTATTTCACGAAGTCACTTGGTGCGACGTCTATGCCGCCCGCTTCAATCGTTCCACGATTGGACATGACCACACGATCGTCTGCCACGAACGCCGCGCTGCTTCACGGTAATCGTGGGAAGGTCCTCCCAGGTCGTTTTCGCGCCAATCCATAAGTGTGCGCCGCCACCTTCGCTCCCGCCATTTCCAGGTAGAGCGCCCTGTCCACAGGGGTCGCCAAGTCCTCGACCGTCGTGACGTCGAGCTTTTCCCATTGCTTACGCGCAGCACGCCATTCGACGCAATCTCCAACGGCGACCTCAATGGCGCCCGGCTTGAGCTTTCCTGCCGTCGTCAACTTGCGAATCGCCCCGTCCACCCAATAGCGGGCATTTAAGACGGCACAGGTTGTTTTGAGGCTCTCGGGTAGAGTCCCAGCAGCGGGATTTCGAAGCGCCGCGATCCTCTACGAGTCCGACCCGCAACTAGCGATTTTGGTTGTGGGAATAGTCTTTCAGTCTATACGGATCGGCAATTGCCCGGCGCCGGTTTTCAACACGGATTTCTTGACGGTAAGGTCTGCGGACTTCGAGCCGCCGAGCCGCGCGGACCCGGCGTTCTCCGGGTTACTTAGTACCTTAGATTCAGTATCATCGACCGCGAGGATGGGCCCCCGGCCGAGTACTTGGTTGCCATAGTGCCGTATACAGAATCCGCAGTACATTCGTGTATGCAAAACAAACGAGGCACCAAACTATGGGCCATACTTTGGCTTTGATGTTCGAATCGCTGGCGCGCATTCTTTACCGGTCTATCGACCCGGTCCCCGAGCGGATGTTTCATTTAATGTCCGGCATGGTGCTTATCGCGGTGGCGTTGCGGCTCCGGCGGAGTTTTGAATAGCTGCCGCCATCGTCGGGCGCCGTGGAGGGTGACATTGACCGAAGGAGTCGAGCGGGCGCTACCAGCTCGGCGCGGCCTGTCGTGCCAATCCGCTAGTTTACTCTTGGCCGGGATGGGTAGGCCGATTCAAGTTCGGCGTAGAGCTGAAGGGCCGGATGCGCCGTGAGGTGAAGAGCCGTCAGGGTTTTCGCAAATTCATCGCCGTGCAGGGACCGCGTAACCTCGGCCATGAATTCGACCTGTGAAAACCAGATAAGAGGGTCGATGTGGGGAGCGTTGGCCAGGAGTAGGGAGATGTATTGGTTTAAGGCGCGGTCCCGGGCAGGGCCTGCCGGAGCGGCCATCAATACACCTGCCCATAGCTGGGACTGCCGGTAAAAGAACTCGATATCCGATTCCTCGGCGGAACGGGTTCGGCCTTCGATGGACTGCATGAATTTTTGCATGCTTTCTCGCCACTCCGGCGTGTCTTTTTCCGTCCTTGAAAGCCCCCGGCTGTTGTTACCGAACAGGAGGCGTTTAAAGAGCCGCTCCTGTTCTCGGGTCGATTCGGATGCGGCGAAGGGGTGGAGAATCGTAGGATCGGGAGCGCCGGATGGTTTAAGAAGCTCCAGGGCGAGCTTTGGCTCGAAGGATTCGTTGAAGAGGTTGAAAGCGTCGCGCCGGGCCTGTTCCTGTGGCCCGGGGACGCGAGACTCCTGACAGGCGGGCGCCTCGAGTCCAGCCTGCATCCAGCCGCGAAAAGCATCGCCAAGGGCGGCGGCTGGCCGATCTTGACTCGTGAGGATCATATAAAGATGGTGGAGCTTGCGGGGCGAATGGAAAAGGGCGGCGTTGAAGGGGCGATCGTTCGCGGGTAATTCGCGCAACTTCCGGGCGAGCGCTCCGGCGTGCAGATCAAGGACGCCAGCGGAGAAAATCAGGTCGATCGCCGGAGCGATTTCGCCGTGAGTAGTCATTGATTCGATCAGGGGGAGCGGATCCATCTGGAGCCGCGAGGCCATTTGAAACCAAGCCGAGACGTCGTCGAGGATTGCATCCTTGCAGGTATCCTGGCTGGCAACGGGGCGTGGCAGCCGGATGAACGCCTCTTTCGCCCCTTCCGGGCGCAACCGCCGGATATGTTCGATAGCGCGCAGCGAAAGGGAAAGCCGATCAAGACCCTGGCCGTAGGCGACGTGCCAGAGCATGGCGCGGTTGTCGGCTGCCGTGATTCCGGGGGCGAGGCGTTGCGCTACGGGGTGGCGAGCGGCAGCCGCGAGGATAAGTACCTCGTGTGCAATTTCCAATTGCCAGTTGTTATCGGGAAAGGCTTGCCCCTCAAGGAGTTGAAGAAGTCCGCGCGCGGCGAACTCGGGAGCGGCGGAACGGGCAAGTTCGGTGAGGGCGTAGAGTTGCGGATAGGCGGTCCGGCGTTGGACGTCGACCTCGGCCACAAGCGTGGCGGAGAGACTGAGCGCGAGACAGAGGAGACGCACAATCTTTAGATTAGCTCGCGACGGACACTACGGCGAAGGGTACGCCAATTTCGCTACAAGAGGAAAAAAGAAAGCAACTCAGGAATTTCTTTGTAACACCTCGACCAAATATAATGTCAGAAGACAAATGTCGTACCGAACTCTCTCTCTACTTTTACTTTCTACTTCGATCAGTCTACTGGCGGCTCCTGAACGGCAACGATTTGGGGTATATCTGGGCGGGTCTGGCGCTGATAACGGCAGGGCGGTGGCTCTTGACAGCAATGGAAACGCGTACATTGCCGGCCAGACGGCGCGCGGCGCGGGCCGAATGTCCGCATTCATCGCGAAGACAAATGCTTCCGGTTCAGAGATTCTTTGGACCAGCTATTTGGCGGGAGATTCGGCGGACGCCGTCGCAATTGACGGGAGCGGAAACGTTTGGGTGGCGGGAAACGGGTTCCTCGCAAAATTGAGCGCAGCGGATGGACGCGTGGAACGCACCCTGGAAACGGCGAGGATCGCCGGGCTCGCAGTGGACGGAGCCGGTGCGATTTACGCTGCCGGTGACGGATTTGTAGAAAAGTTTGAGGGATTCGAGAGAGTCTATTCGGCTAAGATCGCCGCGAACGTTCGTGGCGTAGCAGTGGATGGGAAGGGTGGCGCATATGTGGTCTATGCGAACTCGATCAGCCGTCTGGCGGCGGATGGAGCCGGATTCGACTATACATTTGACCTGGGCTGGCCGGCCGCCGCGGTGGCCGTTGACGGGTCGGGGGCCGCTTACGTGACTGGCGCAAATGCGCGAGTGGCAAAGGTCACGCCCGCGGGAGACGCGTACGCATTTCGCGTCGAACTTGGCGGCGTCTTGGAACAGGAAGGTAGTGGCATCGCACTCGACGCGGCCGGCAACATTTATGTGTCGGGATGGACGAACTCCTCCGACTTTGCGAAGTCGCGCGGCTGGAATGGAGAGCGGGACGGCTTTCTAGTCAGATTGAACGGAACGGGCGATATTCTGGAAGTGAACTTCGCAGGTACGGCGGCCCGCGACGCGCTGAATTCGGTTGCCGTTACCCCGGCGGGCGATGCCTATGTGGCCGGATGGACGGAAGGTTCCGGCCTGGGAAGCGGACCGCTCGCACAGTTGCAAGGCGCCACCGATGCGCTGTTGATCAAGTTCGGCGGCGAAGGCAACCGCGCCGCTACAGGAACCACGACCAGCTTGACCGTCTCACCCGCCGGCGCCGCGGCCTACGGGCAGTTGGTTGTATTGACTGCGACCGTGACCCCTGCCGGTGGAACCGGAAAGGTAACATTCTACGACGGCGCGGCGGTGGTGGGAATCGGAACGCTGAGCGGAACGACGGCGACGGCAACTACCATTTTGTTGCCGACGGGAACCCGGACGTTGCGCGCGTTTTATGCGGGTGACGTGAATTTTAGCGCGAGTACATCGGCAAACGTCGCCCTGACTGTGAATGTAACGCCCTCTCTGGCGCTGTCACAGGTTGGCGGAACGACGACGGCCGTCGGAGCGTCGCCGATTGCGACGGGTGTGGCCGATTTCAATGAGGATGGACGGGCAGATGTGGCGTTGGTAAGTACTGCGGGGAACACCCTTACAATTTTGTTGTCGAATGGGAGCGGTGGATTCACAAATGGTCCGGGGAGCCCGTATCCGACTGGGGCCGGCGCAGCTTCGCTCACGGTCAATGATTTCAATGGTGACGGTCGTGCCGATGTGGCCGTCGGGAATTTAAACACGAATAACGTAAGCGTCTTCCTCGGAACTGGAACCGGAGGTTTTACGGCGGCGGCCGGCAGTCCAGTCGGTCTTGGCGCCGGCCCGCTTTCGATTACCTCGGCTGACTTTAATGGAGATGGAAACGTGGACTTCGTGACTGCGAATTTCGTCACTGGAGGCGTAATCCTAATGCTTGGAAACGGCGCTGGCGGATTCACCGCCGCAAGCGGCAGTCCGTTCCCCACCGGTGGAGGCGCTGCGTCGGTGACCTCGGGCGATTTCAACAACGATGGAAAAGCAGATGTGGCTGTGGCCAATTTTACCGGCGGATCAGTGTCGATCCTCCTTGGGAACGGCGCTGGCGGCTTCACGAACGCCGCGGGCAGTCCAATCACCGGCGGCGGTGGCGCTCCTTCGATGGTAATGTCGGCCGACTTCAACGCGGATGGCAGGGCGGATTTGGCCGTGGTGAATCTAAATGGCGCCTCGGTTGCCATCCTGTTGGGCAACGGAACCGGCGGATTCTCCGCGGCGGCGGGCAGTCCGGTCGCAGCAGGCGCATCGCCGCGCTCCGTCGACACACTGGATTACAATGGGGACGGCAAACTTGACCTTGCCGTTGTCAGCCCTAATGACGGCTTGGTTTCTATATTGCAAGGCAACGGCGTTGGCGGTTTCACTCCCGCACCGGGGAGTCCGTTCGGCGGCTACGGCGCGCCGGCGGCTTTGGCGGTGGGCGATTTTACAGGCGATGGCCGAGTGGACATTGCCGTCGCGAACAGCGGGACGAATAATGTCTCGACGATTCTCGGCGTCGGCGCGATACCACTCGTCGTGTCCGGGACGCCACCGAGCCCGACAAACACGCCCCAGACCATAACATTTCTCACCCGCGATACGGACGGCTTCGCGAATATATCGCGACTCTATTTCCTGGTGAACACCACCGATTCTATTCCCCAGAACTCCTGTCATGGGTTCTATGATCGGGCCGGGAATCTGTTTTATCTGTATAACGACGCGCTGACGGTTCTCCAAGGACCGCTCGCGGCCGGTTCGGGTGGAACTCTTCAGAACGGTCAATGCATACTCTATGGCGCCGGATCTGGCCTGGTCTCCGGCGCCGGCACTGACCTGACTGTTAACATCCGTATGGGCATGCTCGGGCTTTACGCCACAACAACAGAAAAGATCTACTTGTGGGCGGTGGACAATCAAAACCTGGGAACTGGCTGGGTTCAAACCGGTTCTTGGGTTCTGGGCGCACCGGTTGGCAATGTAGCGCCGACCGTCGTATCGGGGACGCCAACAACCTCGACAACAACCCCGCAGACTTTCACCTTCACCACTCGTGATGCAAATGGCTCCGCCAACATCGACCGCATCTACTTCCTGGTGAACACGACGCCCGATGTACCTGTCAATTCATGCCACGGCTTCTACCTCCGGGCAACCAACGGCATTTATCTCTACAACGACGCGCTGACTGTATTACTCGGGCCTCTCACTCCGGGTTCTGGAGGCATTCTTCAGAACAGCCAGTGCGCGATCAACGGAACAACCTCGGCCTTGGTTTCGGGCGCCGGAACGGACTTGACGATCAGCTTGGGCATGAGCCTGCTCGGTGGCTACGCCGCCGTATCGCAGAGTGTCTATATTTGGGTTATCGACAAGGAATCGAATGGTACGGGCTGGGTGAAGACCAGCACTTGGGGAGTGGGTACGGGTCCGGTTGCCCCGACCGTCGTTTCCGGCACGCCTACGAACCCGACAAGCTCACCCACCACGTTTACCTTTACGACCCGGGACGGAAATGGTGCGACCAACATGAATCGCGTCTATTTCCTTGTTAACAGCACCCCTTCAATTCCCGCAAATAGCTGCCACGGCTTCTATGACCGGCCGACGAACGGCATCTATCTCTATAACAATGCCTTAACCGTCCTGCAAGGACCGTTGACGCCTGGAACGGTTGGGACTCTCGCCAACACGCAGTGCAGCGTGAATGGCTCTACTTCGGCGCTGGTGTCAGCATCCGGCACCGATCTGGTTATCAATCTGGGACTGAGTTTGCTCGGCAGCTACGCCACTTCCACGCAGAATGTCTATATCTGGGTGACGGATGTCGAATCCAATGGCACCGGATGGGTTAAGACTAGCACGTGGGGCAATGCCGGTGCGCCGCAAGCCCCGGTGTTAGTCTCTGGCAATCCGCCCAATCCAACAGGTACACCGCAGACCTTCTCGTTTGTGGTTCGCGACGGGAACGGGTTCTCCGATCTCAACCGGGTGTACTTCCAGGTTCACACGAGTCCGACGGTTCCGGCCAACACCTGCCACGGTTTCTATGACCGTGCGGCGAATGCGTTCTTCCTGTATAGTGACAATTTATCGGTCCTGCAAGGTCCGCTGGCTCCCGGAAGCGCGGCAACGCTGGCGAACACAGCATGCAGCCTCAACGGGACGACCTCAACTCCGGTAACCGGCTCAGGCACGGACTTGACTATTACTATGGGATTGAATCTGCTTGGCACGTATGGCGCCGGGCAGCAGAAGGTTTACCTGTGGGTCACCGACAATGGCGGACTGGGCACCGGATGGGTGCAAGCCAGCATTTGGAACTCGACGACGGGCGCGCAGACGCCGGTGTTGGCCGCGGGCACTCCGGCGAACTCCAACTCGGCGACGCAGACGTTTACGCTGACAGCTCGCGACGCGAACGGCTTCTCCGATGTGAATCGGCTGTACTTCCTTGTGAATAGCGATACCAGTATCCCAGCCGGAAGCTGCCATGGCTTCTATGACCGGGCCAGCAATTCGATCTTTCTTTACAATGACGCTGTCACAACCCTGTCGGCGCCACTGATTCCAGGTGCGGCGGGATCCATTCAAAATAGCCAATGTGCAATTAACGGCGCCCTTTCTTCGGTCTCGGGATCGGGAACAGATGTGGTGTTGAATCTCAGCATCACCCGTCAAGGCGCCTACGCCACCGGGTTGCGGAATCTCTACATCTGGGTGACGGACAACGCCAGCGCCGGTACAGGCTGGATCCAGGCCAGCACCTGGACGCTTTAACCCTTACTGTTCCGTCGCAAACTGAATAGTTGAATCAGCAGCGGTTCGTTGAAAAGCCGCTGCTGGTCAACGCCATCGCGAAACCCGCTTGTAGCCGAAGAGTACATCCAGCCGGAATTCGCTGCCGTAAGAAACCGGGAACCAGACGTTCTCTGCTACACGCTGATAAGAGACGGCGAAGCCGGTTTGACGTATATTGCCGCCGGGAACGCCGCGGACGAGTAATGGCGTTGGCGCCGTTCCGCGGTCGCTCGCTCCACATTGGCGGCGACTTTCTAGGAGGGCGAGGGTTCGCATGCTGACTCGGACGAGATAATCGGTGGAATCGTTCCGGCGGAGGCAAATTGAAGCTCGTAGAGGCGCCAATAGATCCCGCGTTGGGAGATCAGCTCGGCATGTGTCCCTGCCTCCTGAAGATGGCCCTTGTGGAATGCCATGATTCGCGTGGCGGACTGGATCGTGGAGAGCCGGTGCGCGATGACGATCGCCGTACGGCCAGTGAGAAGTTCGCGCTGGGCATCGCGAATGCGAAGTTCGGTCTCGGTATCGACGCTCGACGTCGCCTCGTCGAGTATCAGCACTCGCGGTTCATGGACGAGGGCGCGGGCGAAGCTGATGAGCTGTTTCTGGCCGGTGGAGAAGTTGCCGCCGCGTTCGGCGACCGTCTCGCCCAGCCCGCCGGGAAGGGAATCGATGAAATCGAGCAGATTGACCCGTCGGGCCGCGAGGCGGATCTGTTCCTCGGTCAAGCCGGGTGTTCCGAGCGTGATGTTGGAACGAATATCCCCCGTGAAAAGCCATGGATCTTGTAACACGATGCTGAAGAGGGCGCGAAGGTCTTCGGGGCGGAACTCCCGGATGTCGATCCCTCCCAATAGGATTCGTCCGCGCTGCACATCGTAAAAGCGAAGCAACAAATTGGTGAGCGTCGTTTTACCGGCCCCGGTATGGCCGACGATGGCGACATTTTCGCCGGGGCGAATCGTGAACGAGATGTCACGGAGGACCCAGTCCTCGTCGATGTAAGCGAACCAGACGTTTTCGAAGGTGATGGTGTGGTCGGCCGGGATTGCCTGGGGATTGGCGGGGGCCTGGATTGCCGGTTGCGTGTCGAGCAATTGAAAGATCCGTTCACCGGCTGCGGCCGCCGCCTGCAATACGTTGTACTTTTCGCTCAGATCCTGGATAGGGCGGAAGAAGCGGAGGGCGTATTGGAAGAAGGCGACGACGGTCCCGAGTGAAACATCGCCCGCGGGTACCGAAACGCCGCCATAGACGAGCAGCGCCGCCAGCGCCAGCATGCTGAAGAATTCGACTACAGGATAGAACCAGCCGTAAGCGTGAATGGAGTCTTTGTAGGCGTCCGTGTGATCCCGGTTGATGTCGGCGAAGTCGCGACGGCTGCGTTCCTCACGATTGAAAAGCTGGACAATGGCGATGCCGTTGAGGTGCTCCTGCAGGAACGCGTTGATGCGGGCGACGGCGGTGCGAATGCGGCGGTTGGAGGTGGCGGCTTCGGATCGGAATCGCATCGTGGCGGCATAGACGAGGGGCGCGGCGAGAAGCACGATCAGGGTCATGCCGGGGCTGAGGGAAAACAGGATGGCGAGCAGCCACAGCAGCATCAGCAGATCACCGAAAATGGCGACGAAACCCGACGAAAAGAGCTCATTGAGCATATCCACATCGCTGGTCACGCGGGTGACGATGCGGCCGATTGGGTTGCGGTCAAAATAGGCGATATCCAGCCGGTGGAGCTGGGCCATCAGGTCGCGCCGCAGATCGAACATCGCGCGCTGGCCGGTCCGGTTCATCAGGAGCGTCTGCCCGAACTCCGCGAGAAGTGTGAGGACGACCAACGTCAAATACACGATGGAGAGAATCATCAGGCCGCGATAGGGGTCGGCCGGCAGCGCGATTGGCAAAGCGGATACGGGGGAGTGTGTGAAGTAGCGATCGACGGCGTAACGGGTGAGGAGCGGTCCGAGTGAATCGAAAAGTCCGTGAAGCGCGACAAGAAATAGTGTGATCGCGACGCTGCCTTTGTAGGGCTTTAAATAGACCGAGAGCCGGCGCAACAAACGACCGTCGTAGAGTCTGCCTATAGGTTCGTCGGCTTGCACTTCCTTTAGTTTACGGGCTGGGACTGCTACGCTGAAAGGAGATGGACGGAGTCATTGTCGTTGACAAGCCCAGTTCGTGGACTTCTCACGACGTCGTGGGGAAAATGCGGCGTATCGCCGCCACCCGCAGGGTAGGCCATTTGGGCACGCTGGATCCCTTGGCGACGGGCGTACTGCCGCTAGTGCTGAACCGCGCGACGCGGCTCTCGCAATTCATGATGAAGGCCGACAAAGTCTATGACGCGGAACTCCACTTCGGCTTCGCTACAAATACGTACGACTCCGAAGGGTATGCAACCACCGATACCGTTCCTGTGACGTTGGACCCCGTAGCGTTGGAACGGGCGCTGGAATCATTTCGCGGCGATCTATTGCAGACGCCGCCGCCTGTCTCCGCCAAGAAAATCGGCGGCGTTCCGGCCTACAAACTCGAACGGAAGAACAAGCCGGTGGAATTGGCGCCGGTGCCTGTCACCGTCTTCTCGCTGGATCTTACCTATTGCGAAGGTCCCACGGCTCGCCTCCGTATACATTGTTCGTCGGGAACTTACGTGCGGGCGATCGCGAACGAAGTTGGGCGGACATTAGGTTGCGGGGCGCATCTTTCGGCGCTGCGGCGTACGCGAGCGGGATCTTTCAAGATCGACCAGGCACGGACGCTGGAGGAGTTGGCCGAGTTGGCGTCCGCCGGTCGCTTTGAGGAAGCGGTGGTACCAGCCGTGGACCTGTTACCGGACTTTCCAGCGGAGCGAGTCGACTTGGCGACAGCGACGTTGATCCGTCAAGGTCGCGACTTCCATGTCTCGCCATTCCGGGTTCGCAACGGCGCTCCCTTCGTCAGGGCCGTAGGTGAAGATGGCGCGCTGGTGGCGATCGGTGAGATGCGGCTGCCGAATTTGTACCACCCGATGTTAGTTCTGTAAAGTTATGGAACTTTCGGAACTCTCCAATCGTAGGGATAGTGGAGCCGAAAAATGATCCGAATCTCCCTTGTCATCTTGCTGACTCTTTTTGGCACGGTCGCCTGTTCGCGTCACGAACGCCATCAAGTGCGTCACGACCTGCGCGAGGCGGGCCACGATGTTCGCAACGCTCTGCGCGAGGCGGCGCAGGACGTCAGGAGGGCGGCGCTGGAAGCCCGGGACGACGTGCGGCGAGCGAAGATGGAAGTGAAAGAGGATCTTCGTCGAGCCCATTCGGAATTGCGGGCTGATTTAGGCGATGCTGTCCGGGATGTGGATCGAGACACCGCGCATTGGACACGGGAAGCCCGCCGGGAAGCCGAACGTGTGCGCCGGGAAGCCGAGCAAATTCGGCGGGAAGTTGAACGAGCTCGCCGCGACGTCGAACACGAGCGGGAACACTAGCTCCCCTTTTTTCTGGCCACCCACCCCTCTTTGTTCGTCTGCCGGCCCCGGCCAATGGCCAACGCTCCGCTCGGAACTTGGTTTGTAATAACCGAACCCGCCGCAACGTAGCTTCCCGCTTCCAATGTGACAGGCGCCACAATAGTCGAGTTGCTTCCGACAAACACGCCTTCGCCGATCGTTGTCGGATGTTTTTTTTCCCCGTCGTAATTGCAGGTGATCGTGCCGGCGCCAATATTCGTCTTCGCGCCGATGGTCGAATCGCCCAAGTACGTCAAATGGCTTGCCTTCGCGCCTTCGCCCATCGCCGTGTTTTTCAACTCCACGAAGTTGCCGATGTGCGCATACGCGCCGATACGGTTCTTAAGACGAAGCCGGGCGAACGGGCCAATGTGCGCCGCCTCGCCAATCTTGGAGTCGTCAACTACACAGTAGGGCTCAAGGACCACGCTATCGGCGATCGCGCTATTGCTGATCACTGAACCGGCGCCGATACGGCAGTTCACGCCAATCGTCGTGATACCGAGGATCCGTGCGTTCGGTTCGATAATTGTGTCGGCGCCGACGGTCACATCGAGGTCGATTGATACCGTCTCCGGACGTTCGATCGTCACTCCCTCCAACATGAGTTGCGTTGCTTTGCGCGCTCGAAACAGGCGGTCAACCTCGGCCAGTTCCACCTTCGTGTTGATGCCCAATAACTCGCTCGAATCGGTCATGATCTGCCCGTCCACGCGGTGGCCGTTGGCGCGCAGGATCTCCACCATGTCGGTGAGATAAAATTCGCCGGCGGGATTGTTGGTGGTGATGCCATCGATGTGGCGCCATAGCAAGGCGGCATCGAAGCAATAGATGCCGGAATTGATCTCGCGGATGGAGCGTTGTGCTTCCGTGGCGGCTTTGTATTCCACAATCGCCTCCACGCCGCCATCGCCGCCGCGAATAACGCGCCCGTATGCGGCTGGATCGTCCAGTTCAGCGGTGAGTACAGTTGCGGCCGCCTTTCCGGATACATGCTGCATGATCAACCGCGCCAGCGTCGCCTCCGACAACAGCGGAACGTCGCCATAAAGCACCACCAGATGGCCATCGGAAGGGGCTGTCTCCCGCGCGCACCGGAGTGCGTGACCGGTGCCGCGAGGAACTTCCTGGAGTGCAGTGCGAATCCCATACGGCGCCAACGCGGCACCGACTCGTTCGGACTGATGCCCGACCACAGCCACTATCCGCTCGGCGGGAGCAATCGTCAAAGCCGTTCGGACAACATGTTCAACCAGCGAGAGGCCGCCGGCGCGATGCAGCACCTTGGTGGTCTGCGACTTCATACGGGTGCCGAAGCCGGCCGCAAGAATAACAACCGATAAAGGGGAAGGCATGGGAGTTCTTACCTATTCTCCCGCAACGGCGCGCAACGCAATTTGACGGCGCCGCCGCCCTAGCCGGGCCAGCTTCACCACGAGTTCAGCAGTGCGTTGCGGGCTGTGGCGGATTTGTGGGCCGCTCTCGGCCAAGCCGGACTGAAGCACCCGCAGACCCATGGATTGGAGACGATCCAGATCCACCTCCACCGGCAACGCATTGTCCGCGGCATATCTGCGGAGCGCGGCCAACGGCAACGGCGACTTATTCACGATGACGTAATCAAGCAACCTGCCGGCACTCTTCGCCGCCACGCCGCTATGCTTCAATATCGCTTCCACATGATCGGCCGCGGTGAAGTTGATTGTCTCTCCGGGTTGGCCCATCAGGTTGGCAATATACGCCCTTATCCCGGGCGCCTTCATGATCTCTCGGGGAATGCTCCGGACGAGCAAGTTAGGAATGACGCTGGTGAAAAGGGAACCGGGGCCTAGCGTAATCAGATCGGCTTGGCGGATCGCATCGATCGACTCCCGGAACGGCTGCGGCGATCGCGGCAAAATGTGAATCCATTCAATGGGCGCCCGGCTTTTGCCGATGTTGCTTTCTCCTTTGACAATCCTGCCATCGGTGAGCTGCGCTTCCAGCACTACGTTTTCCGCCGTCGACGGGATGATGTGCCCGCGTGATGCAAGAATCTCGGAAGCCAATCGAACGGCTTGTGCAAAATCGCCGGTCAAGTCCGTAAGCGCGGTCAGGAACAGATTGCCGAAACTATGGCCTTTCAATCCGCGGCCTTCTTTGAACCGGTACTCGAACATGCGGCTCAACAGCGCTTCATCCTCGGACAGGGCAACAATACAGGCGCGAATATCGCCCGGCGGGAGAACAAAAAAATCTCGCCGTAGGCGGCCGGAACTGCCGCCGTCATCGGTAACAGTGACGATAGCGGTGATCGAAACCGCCGGCCGATCAGGCCCCGCCCACGCTTTTAGGCCACTGAGCAGCGTCGACAAGCCGCTTCCGCCGCCAATAGATACAATCCGTAGCGGGCCGCGAAGCGATTCGGAAATAGGCTGCGAAAAATCGAGTTTAGAAGACAATTTCTCGAATGGGCTGATGGCGCAGCAGTTCGTGGAAGTCGGGGTCGGTCCTGGCGGTCGCGCGGTTCGACGGCTGTATTTCAATGGATTGCGACAAGTATCCGGCCGCCGCGTGCATATCGCCTTGCAGACCTTTAACGAGTGCTAGCGAATACAGCACATGATCGGCCCGCGGCGCCAATTGCAGCGCCCGCAGCAGATACCGTTCCGCGCCTGTCAACTCTCGGCGGTTGGCCAAGGCCAGGCCAAAAGCGTAGTTGTCCTCGGATGTCTTCAGTTGCGGCGACTCCCGTTCCAACCGCTGCCGGCACATATTCGCATGCAACTGGGCCGCATGGGCAATCGACACATCGCTTCCTTTGGCGGCTTCGTCAAAGCCCGGCAAGGCCCCTTGAAAGTCTCGCTTGTGGAAGAGCTTCATGGCCCTGTCGAAGGCATTCAGTTGGTTATTGGCCGGGGCCGCTTTTGCTGGAGTAGGCTTTGAAATGGGGAACTCCTCATTACTCGTCGAGTTTTTGTTTTTCGACTTGGACATGGATCACCACTATAGATGATCTGAATGGACTTCTGTTGCATGCCAATCTATTATTATCAAACAAAACTTCTGCTAAAGCAGAAAGAAGAGACTCAACCTCCGCACGCCGATTCGTTCAAACAGGCGGCGGTCAAGAAAACTCTTCTCCAGCATTGCCAATTCCGCCGCTGATAATCGGCTCCGGTGCGGACGTAGTTCACCGTCTAAATCCTGCCTCGCCGCCAGCAACTCCGCTTCCGATTGCGCCGCCCGCGCCTGTGCCAGCACCCTCTCCTCAATCGCGCTCAAGTGCTGTTCCAGTTCTTCCAGGTTCTGATGGTGCGCTTCGAAGTTGCCGACAATGGCCCGTACCGCGTCGGCCTGCGTGTTGAACCCGCGTGCCTCCAGCTCCGGAATGCGGCCTTCCAACTCATTCCGCAGTTGGTCATTCGGCAACGACTCTTCCGCCGTCGGTCCGGCCTTTCGTTGTGGCCGATTGTTCAACAACTCCTCGGTCGCCTTCGTCACTGCCTGCGCGCAGTAGGAAAGAGAATTGACCTGCTGTGCTGTCTTTTTCTTGCGCGTTCGGTACTTCTCGAACGAGTCGTCGATGCCGCGTAACACGGCCTCCAGCGGAACTCCGGAATTCTTCCAAGCTTCCACCAACGCCCAATCCAACGGTGACATCAGAAACAGGCTGGTCCCGCGCACCCGCTGAAAGTGTTCCTCGATTTCAGTGAAGTAATTGAAGTAATTGCCGGCCCAGGTGTCCTCGCTCATCCCTTGACACGCTCCCAAATCAGCCGTAAGCCTGTCAGCGTAAGGTCCTCATCCACATGTTGAATCAGGCGTGAACCTTCGCGAATGAGCCCCGCGTTTCCACCCGTTGCGATGAGTTTCGTGTCCGGACCCAGCTCCGCCAGCAGCCGCTCCAAAATGCCGTCGATCATTCCCAGCGAGCCATAGTAGAGGCCGCTCTGAATACTTCCCATCGTGTTCGTTCCGATGAGCTTTTCCGGCGCCGCGAAGTTAACCATCGGCAGTAGCGCGGTCTTCGAGAAGAGACCGCTAATCGCCATCCCAATGCCAGCGCAAATGAGTCCGCCGCAATACTCGCCGTCCCGCGAGATCACATCGAAGGTGATTGCCGTTCCCAGATCCACCACCACCGCCGGTCCGCCATAAATCTGCCATGCCGCTACGCCATTCACTACTCGATCGGCGCCTACATCGCGCGGGTTGTCGTACAGCACGCGGATTCCCAGATCCGTCTCCGCCGTCACGAAAAACGCTTCCCGCTGAAAATACTTCCTCACCATCTCGGCCAGAATCGTATTGATCACCGGAACCACACTGGAGATGACGATCCCGTCCACCCGCTCCAACTCCAGCCCGCTCAACGAAAAGATGTTCCGCAGCAGAATGCCCCATTCGTCCACCGTCTGCTCGCGAATGGTTCGCAACCGCCAACGTCCTGTCAGTTGATCACCGCTGAAGGCGCCAATCGTTATATTCGTGTTTCCGACGTCGAGTGCGAGTAACATGTTCTAGTTCTCCGGCCGGACTCCGCCGGCCAAAACGGTATGCCGCCGGCCATCGTCACCGTCGAGCAGCAAGTATCCGTCGGTAGTCAGTCCCGCCGTTGTCCCGGTTAGTAAATTGCCCGGCAAGTCCACTTGTACACGCCGTCCGCGGGCATAGCTCGACTGAGCGGTGAACAACGCCAGCACCGGTCCGGCTCCTTCGGTTTCCAGTAGATTTACCATTCGGTCCACGCCGCCCGCTACGGCGCACAACAGCTCTTCACGCGAATGAACTCGCCCTGTCGCCAGCCGCAGACTAGTCGCGATCGCCCCCAATTCCGGGGGCAGGGAACTGTGGTTCACATTGATCCCGATCCCCGCCAGCACCCGGTCGCCATCGAGTTGAGTGAGTATCCCCGCGCACTTCCGTGGACCGATAAGTAAGTCATTGGGCCAACGCAGGTCCGCCTGTGTGTTGCAAACCTGCGCGATTGCTTCCTGCACCGCCAAGCCCAGAGCCAACGTTACAACCGGCAGCAATTCGATTGCCAGCCTTGGCGCCAGGACAATCGTGAAGTACAGCCCGCTATCGGCCTCGGAATGCCACGTGTGCCCATGCCGCCCCTGCCCGGCTGTTTGCCGATTCGCGGCCACAATCGCGCCCGGCTCCCGGATCACCGCGGCCTCCGTCATCGTGGATCCCAGCGTCTCGTAGTAATCGACGCGCCGTCCGGGCAATGCGGCGCGGACGCCCGCAATATCGAAACTCATGCCGTCTCAAGAGAAACGCGGAAGTTGATATCCACTGAAATTGCCGAATGCGTCAGCGCGCCCACCGAGATGAAGTCCGCTCCAGTGGTCGCATACTCACGTAATTTTTCAAGCCTCATGCCGCCGCTCAGTTCCACCGTGGCCCGCCCGGCGATGAATCCGATCCACTCCGCTGCCTCGTCGGGCGTCAGGTTGTCGAGCAACAAATGATCGGCTCCAAACGTCAACGCATCCTCCAACTCCCCGCGCGTTCGAACCTCGATCTCAACATCAATGCCTTCCGGTACGCCGGCGGCCCGCACCCGTTCCAGTGCCTGCCGGACGCCTCCGGCGGCGGTAATGTGGTTGTTCTTGATTAGCACCGCATCAAAGAGGCCCAACCGGTGGTTAGTCGCCCCGCCGCAAGAGGTTGCCCACTTCTCCAGCCGCCGCAAGCCTGGCGTGGTCTTGCGCGTGTCCAGAATCTTACAACCTGTACCCGCCACCGCGTCGGCATGTTTCCGGGTATGCGTGGCAATTCCGCTCAGACGCTGTTGAAAATTCAGTGCCACCCGCTCGCCCGTCAGCAGCGTTCTCGCTCTCCCTCGGACCGTCGCCAATACATCACCCGCCGCCGCCCGTTCGCCGCTATGCAGATGAACTCCCAGAAAATCCACTCCACCCAGCTCCGCGAAAACGTGTTCAATCAGTTCCACGCCGCACACCGTCATAGGCTGCCGTGCGATGAACTTTCCGGTCGCCATGATACCGGCATCTACGGTGGCATTGGTCGTGATGTCTCCCGAACCAATGTCTTCGGCCAACGCCCGTTGCACTACATCTACAATCTCGGGATGGTGTAGGTCGACTTCCATAATTAAATCTCTTCCAATGCTTCTCTGCTCTTGTCCAACTGGGCCTTGTAGTCGGCCAGCTTCCCGCGCAGCGTGGCCAGCACCTTTTCCGGTGCCTTCTTCAAGAAATCCTCATTGGACAACTGCTTTTCTGAGTTCGCGATCACCTGCTGCAAATTGGCGATCTCTTTCACCAGACGGTCGCGCTGCTTTTCCATCTGCGCCACTGGTACAGCGAGGACCAGGTCAAACTCCGGTGTCGATCGCTTCGCGCCCCGCGCCCGCTCTTCCGCCGGTGACGCCAGTGTTAGCGTTACGTTGGCCAACCGTTCAATCGAATCCTTTTGTGATCCGGCCAAATCCGCCACCACGCCGTCGCAATAGATAAATGCATCCAATTGCTGCTTGGGATCGAGCTTCGCATCCGCGCGCAGGTTCCGCGCCGCTCCAATAATCTCCTGCAACATCGCGAACGATTTTTCAGCCGCCACGTCATGAACGGACTCATCGAATTGCGGGAACTGCGCCAAAGCAATCGACTCGGGCCGCCCCGGCCGTCCCTTGCAAAGCCGCTGCCACAACTCCTCGGTGATGAACGGCATCGCCGGATGCAAAAGCCGCAGCGAGGTTTCAAAGACAGTCAATATGTTCCGCCAGTTGGCGTCCAGGCCGGAACCTTCCCGGAACCGGAGTTTCTTGATTTCGATGTACCAATCGCAGAAATCGTCCCAGAAGAAATGCCACAGAATATTGGCCGCTTCGTGGAAGCGATAGGTGGCAATCGCCTTGTTCACCTCGCCCGCGCACGTGTTCAATGAGGAGAATATCCAGCGGTCCTCTAATGGCACAACGCCGTCAACCGCCTCTGGAAGATAAAACGTCTTCTCTTCCGGCGCCCAGGGCTCCGCGCCCGCGCGCTCCAGATTCAGAAATAGAAACCGCGCCGCGTTCCAGATCTTATTGGCGAAGGAGCGCGCCGCCTGCATCCGGTCCTCGCTGGCAATAATATCGGTACCCGGAGGCGCTGCCAGGACCAGCGACATACGAACAGCGTCAGTTCCATATTTCTCCGTCACCGCGAGCGGATCAATTACATTCCCCTTCGTCTTTGACATCTTCTGGCGCTCGGCGTCGCGCACTAGCCCATGGATATACACTTGGTGGAAAGGCACTTCGCCGGTGCATTCCAGACCCATCACAATCATGCGCGCAACCCAAAAGAAGATGATGTCGAAACCCGTAATCAAGACAGAAGTCGGATAATACTTCTTCAGATCTTCCGTCTCGTCTGGCCAGCCAAGTGTCGAGAACGGCCACAACCCGGAACTGAACCATGTATCGAGCACGTCGGTGTCCTGGGCGATGTTGGCCGACTGGCACTGTTGACATGCGTCAGGCGTCTCGCGGCTCACGGTTATGGCGGTGCAATCGGAACAATGCCATGCAGGTATACGATGGCCCCACCACAATTGACGGGAAATGCACCAGTCCCGGATGTTTCGCATCCAGTGAAAGTACGTGTGTGCCCAGTTCTCGGGAATGAACTGGATACGCCCATCTTCCACTGCCTCAATGGCGGGCTTCGCCAGCGGTTCCATCTTCACAAACCACTGTTTCGAAACCAAGGGTTCTACGATCGTCCGGCACCTTTGGCACAGGCTCGCCGGTAAATTGTGCGCCTTCGTCCCGGCCAGCAGACCAGCCGCTTCCAGATCCTCGAGTACCTTCTTGCGCGCCACGAACCGGTCCATACCGGCATAGGCTGCGCCCGACTCGGCCGTCATTTTTGCGGTGTCGTCGATCACGCGCACGTGCGGCAGGTTGTGGCGCTTACCCGCTTCAAAGTCGTTTGGATCGTGCGCCGGCGTCACCTTCACGACGCCGGTACCGAATTCAGGATCGGCCATGTCGTCCAGAATGATCGGAATCTCACGGCCCACCAGCGGCAGGATGACCGTTTTGCCGTGCAGATCCAAATAGCGTTCATCGCGGGCGTTGATGGCGACGGCAGTGTCCCCGAGCAACGTTTCGGGACGAGTCGTGGCCACCGTCAGGAACCGGCCGGGCTCATTCTTCACCGGATACTTGATTTCCCACAGGCTGCCCGCCGTGTCTTCGTGGTTCACTTCCAGATCGGAGAGCGCGGTGCGGCAACGCGGACACCAGTTCACCATGTATTCGCCGCGGTAGATCAGGCCCTTTTCATACAGCCGGACGAAGATTTCCCGCACAGCGCGTGAAAGGCCCGGATCCAAAGTGAAGCGATTCCTGGTCCAATCGACCGAATCGCCGATCCGCCGCATCTGACGTTCAATGTTGCCGCCGTACTGCGCCTTCCACTCCCAAACCTTCTCCTCGAACTTTTCACGGCCCAGGTCGAACCGGGTGAGGCCCTCTTTGGCGAGTTCCCGTTCGACAACCATTTGAGTCGCGATTCCCGCATGGTCGGTTCCCGGGATCCACAGCGTGTTGTCTCCCAGCATTCGGCGATACCGGGTGATCATATCCATTTCGGTGTGGCCGATCATATGGCCGATATGGAGGGATCCGGTAACGTTCGGTGGCGGGATCGCCAATGAAAACGGGCGCCCGGGCTTGGCGGGATTCGCCTGGAAGATGCCGGAAGTCTCCCACCATTCGGCCCAGTGCGGTTCGAATCGCTGCGGCTCGTAGATTTTTTCGAGTTCCATGTGAGGAATCTTCCAGTTTAGCAACCGGAGCGGCGTGAAGGCCTTCCAAACAATTTCTCAGGTGAATGTTTCTGGCGAATGGCTGGCCGATGAATTCGGTGTTATTCGGAGATTTCGACCGGGAGTGCCCCTCCTGCCCACCGCTAAATCCTTCGCAATTTGCGAACTACCGCAAGCATTCTTCAACCGAAACAGCGGAGACAAAATTAACTGTCCATCGGTTGAGTGCTTCCGTGTCGGCTGCTTCGAGACGCATTTCCGCCCACTGCGGCAATTGGCCGAATCGCGTCGTAAGCTGAAGCGTGAGCATTTGCCTGATACCGGACTTCTCGCCCTTCTCAACTCCGATCTTCTCCCCTTTGGCAATCAGCCATTGGTAGACCGACGAATCTTGTAGGATTTCTTCCGTCGTCATTCTGGTCAGAACCTCCTCAGCCATTTCCTTTTTACCATAGCGGAGCCCGCCCAGCAGCGTCAGTTGCGCCGCCAAACTCCGATCGCCCGCGGCCAGCAGTCGTCGCCACGCTTCCATAAGCTCCGCCTGAGTACCGGACATCAGTATCGTCCAGGGCAGAAGCTTCAGCCGCCCCATCTTCAGTATCCGCGACGCCGGTATTTTCCACAGCCGTACTACCCGCAGCCGTATTCGCGAGTGATAGTCTCCATACCGGCAATCGATGTAGCGCGGAAACCCATTCGGAACGCCGCCGGAAGTTAAAAGCAGTAGGTAGCTCCGGCATGGCAGCTTGTACTTGGCAATGATCGCCCGGACATAGTCCGCCTGCCGGTCCAGAACCTCCACCCGATACCTCGAAACCGCCTCGAAATGAATCAGGAACTCCTCATCGGCCTGCCTGCATCGGTACAGGTTGTCAACGCGCAGCGTCGATAGGTTGAGTTCCCGGTCTAGCGACTGCACTTCCATCTCGATGTCGAGAGGAATCCCCGCGAACGCCGCCATCGCTGCGCGCGGATCGTCATCGGCCAAAAGCTTAAAGGATTGATCGTAAGGGACCGGCACACTTAGTGAAAGAGTGGCCGCCCGGCGGCAAAACTCTCACTGAAAATCAGGGCCGGAGCGCATTCCACTTCTTGCCCAAGTCGAACCCCACCGCCCGCTCCCACGATCCATACGCCGGATTCGGCAGCACGAACCACTTTGTGCCCCACATCGGCTCGTAGAACTCTCGCAACTTCGCGCGCTCGTCGACTGTATCGGGGGCCGCCGTAAAATCGTTGAAGTCGTCGCCAATCAAGAGCAGGATGCGAAACCGCTCCGCCACCGCGCGTCGCCGGTCGGTCTTGTTGCTGCCAGCCGTTTTGCAAAGCAACCGGTCCGGCGCGTATGGAATTCGCAAGTGCTTCAGCACTTTGACCGTTGGGTCTTCGGCGTCCGCCGGATTGCAAACTCGATTCGTGATGTAGTGCGGCGCCACACCCTTTAGTTGCGCCGCGTGCAAAAAGGCAACGGCTCCAGGAATTGCGCCCGCCCGTGCTTCTTTTACCCATTCGGCCCAATTTTTCTCAGTGAAGCTTTGTCCCGAACGAATGAGTTGTACCTGTGACGATGAATTGTCGAGTACAGTCTCGTCCAAATCCAAAACCACCGCCGGCGGCAACATTCGAAAATCGTTGGTCTGTTCGTAGGCGGCAGTCCAATGGGGGTCCACCATAGCCGCCGTCATCGCCAGTCCCGCGGCTCGGTAGATCTGGGTCGTAATAGCCCCAAACTCAGCCGAAGTCTGTACCCAAAGTGTGGCGTTGAGGTTCTGATCCTGTCGAGGCGCCGCCGGTTGAGACAACAGCGAGTACAAACTCATCAACAGCAAAAAAGCGAATCGAGGCATACGCGGAGGATACCAAAAGAAAAGCGGGGACCGATTGGCCCCCGCTGGAAATTACCGTGAATTTCCTGTTAGATTTTCTTCGGAGCTGCCGGCTTGGTCTGCGACTTGAACATCTTTTCCATCTCCGCCATCGGAAGCGAAATGGTCAGTGTCGTCGTCTTGGCGTCGGTCGTCAATTTCATGGCATCCAAAGCGGTAGCAAATGCCTTGACCTCCGGCTTCTCGCGATTCATTTGAACCATCGTCGACAGGAACCGGACTACGTCGGCGATTCCTGTCGCGTCCTTCTCTGTCTTTGAAACCGTTTCCGCCGTCAGTTCCATCGCTTCGTTACCGAACTTGATCCCCATCGCCGCCTGCTCAATTCCCTTGAACGCATCGCCGCCCATCATCCCGCCAGTGCCCGCATTTCCCCCCGGCATGGCACTCGACAACTCCGCCACCGGAATCGATGTCACGGCCCAAATATCATTCCCCCGGCTCAGGCTCTGCACTTTTGAATAAGTGCTGGCGGTGAGCGCCGACCCAGTTCCTGTCCGCCGTCTCAACGCCGCACGGACTACTTCTTTCGGCCCGGCAATCGCCAGCGATCCGTCGATGAGCGCGAACCCCATATCTTCCTTGGAGTTGGCTTGTGTATAGAAATCCACGCCTCCCAGGTTCTCCGCCGCCGCCACGCCGGCAGTCTTCAGGAAACCGTTGATTCGCCCGGTGTCGAAGACGCCGCGAACAAGTATGAGCGCTGGCGGATTCTTCGTATTTACGTCCGGCGTTGCGACGATCACCTCCCGCAAATCGCGCCGCGGGTCAAACCCGGTCATCGCCACAAACTTGGCAAACTCGCCATTGTGAGAATCCATCTGCTCTAGAAGTTTGCGGCCGAGGAATGAGTCACGAGCGCGTTCAACGTCGATCCCCATTACCATCCGCGCCTCCGGCATCACCAAATTGAGTAGGGCCGAGTCGGCGGCAAAAATGGCCGAGGCGGAAAGTATGAGAGACAGCACTGTCGTTTGCAAGCGCATGATTTATTTGAACTCCTTCGCATCTAGGAACGCTCCAACTTGAGGAAGTGTTCCAAACATTTCGGCACAATTTTCAGTCGCGAGGAATCGGTACCTGTTCGGTAATCTCGATTCCGTAGCCTTCCAGCCCCAACACCTTGCGCGGATTGTTGGTCAAAAGTCGGATTCGATGAAGTCCGAGGTCGGCCAATATCTGCGAACCGATTCCAGCCTCGTGCATAACTTGGGTGCCGTCGGCCGTCGCGATCACTTGCGGCCCTCGCGTTCGTGGTTCGATTACCGTAGATCCGTCCGCCTGTGAAACATATCGCATCCCATCGGAGTTCTGATGCAAATAGACGAGAACGCCAGCGCCCTCTTTGGCGATCGCCGCCATTGAGCGTTCCATTAAATCGGCGCCGTCGTGGTCAATCGAACCGAACAAGTTTCCATACGCACAGTGGGCGTGCATGCGCACCAGAACGTTCTCTGCTGCGGTGATGTCACCTAGAACCAGGGCCGAATGGATCAATGGTTGAATGGGCGAGTAATAGGTGATCAGTCGGAAGACCCCGTGCCGCGTCCGAACCGTCCCTTCGCCCTTGCGTGACAAAAACCGCTCATTACGGAGCCGATAGGCGATTAGTTGGGCGACCGAAATCATGCGGATACCGTGCCGTTTCGCAAACTCTCGCAACTCCGGAACCCGGGCCATTGTCCCGTCCTCGTTCATGATCTCGCAGATAACTCCGCCAGGACTTAGACCCGCCAACCGCGCCAGATCTACCGCCGCCTCCGTCTGGCCGGCGCGCACCAGAACTCCGCCTTCTTTCGCGCGGAGAGGGAACATATGTCCCGGTCTAGCCAGATCCGCCGGTTTTGCGTCCGGCCGCATTGCAACCTGAATTGTCAGTGCGCGGTCCGCGGCGGAGATTCCCGTCGAAACGCCGATTGCCGCATCTACAGACTCCGTAAATGCAGTCCCGAAACGCGAAGTGTTATTCGGTGACATCAGCGGGAGATTGAGTTCGTCGCATTTGTCCGAACTCATCGCCAGGCAAATCAATCCGCGACCGTGAACCGCCATGAAGTTGATAATCTCGGGCGTGATCTTATCCGCGGCGATCGTCAGGTCGCCTTCGTTCTCGCGATCTTCATCGTCCACAACAACGAGCATCTTGCCGCTGCGGAAGTCTCCAATGGCGTCTTCTATCGTAGAGAAGGGCGACGACGGGAATGGCATCGGGCTAATCCTTTTGCCCTGGTCGACTACAAGCCGGTATACCGTTCACACTCGCACGGGTCTCTTCGAAATGGGCTGCCAATTCCGTTGTTCCTCAACTTCAGGTTACCGCGAGCCGCTACTCGCTGGAGACTGAAGTCGGGAAGGTATGGGAAATGTGGTCCTGCCAAGTAAGGCTTTCTTCGTCAACCAACGCCCAGAGCAGCCCAAGGCCCGCTGGCAGGACGCTAAAAAATGCGCCCAGGATCCGCATTTGGAGTTGTTCTTCCGTGGTATGACGGCCATCGAAATCGACGAGTTGAAGTCCCGCGAACCGCATCCCCGGCGTTTCACCCCGTACGGCGAGGAACACTGTGTGGTAAAGCAACCCAATCAGAACCGCTCCCGCCGCCAACACTGCCGCGCTCATTGGATCCGCAATCGCCGTGCCCAGATCCTCGCAGCCCCAATACAGGATCCCGAGGAACGCCATCACCAAAACGCTGATGAATCCCATGTCATACAATCCAGCGAACATGCGGTGAGTCACCGACGCAACGGGGCGTTCGCAGAAGATCCGCGCGTCCACCGATGTCGCCAGCTTTCTCGCCTGCGGCGCCGCCACCGGAACAAATTCCAAGACCCCTTGCTGGGGCAGGTACGATGCCGTCACTGATCGGCGTTTTGCCGTCGTCGATGTTTTCCTTACCGGTCGCCGCACCGGTTCATTGCCATCAATCGAAATCACCTTACCGGCTTCCCGTAGTGCGAACAACGACTGTTGTAGCGAAGTCACGTATCTCGGAATCCGGCTTTGACCCGATTCCGAATCGTTACTGGATTCGATCCTAAATCCTTCCGGCGCGTCCATCACCGCCGTCGCGGACTCCCTCAACACTGGTTGGAGGGCGAGAGCCCCATGGCTATGAAATGCCGATTCGACCTGGCGGTCGTTTAATCGCGCCGCGCACTTCGTGCAGCGGTGTTCGTCTTCATTGTTCCAGTGAGCGCAGCGGGAGCAGATCATTTGGTTGCCTCAGTTTCGAAGTCCGTGCTAGCGTTGCAGGGTTGAGCCAAACATCCAATAGTTCCGGGGGGGAACCCTTGGTTCGTTTCCAGGTACAGGACCAATGGACTAGTCCGTACCCTTTCAGTTACTTTACCACTAGTCCTTTATTTTTCAAGGACTTTTGTCGTATTCCTGTAGAGTTGCTTCGTGCAACCCTCCCTCTTTTATCGGGGGGAACCCTAGTTTCCTTTATAGTACTTGCCAGTGTAGTTTCAGCCCAGATTGTCCCGGGGGCTAAGTCTGCAGTCGCTCCGCCGCCGGTTCCACAGGTAAAATCTGTACCCGGAACCCTCCGCCCTGGCGCGCCAGCCGCGGACGAAATCGTCACTTCGGCGGTCCTGCGACAGGAAATGGATGGCCCGGTTCGCAAACTTCGCGTCGCCGCCCGGTTGGAGACGATCGAAATGCTGCTGACCGCCGACGAGATCGACTACAACGAGCAGACCGGCGAGGCCGACGCCCGCGGCAGCGTGACCTTTGAGAACTTCCAGAACGGTGAAAAGCTGACGGCAATCCGTATGGAGTATAACTTGAAGGAAGAGTCCGGAAGATTCTATGATGTAAAGGGTTCGGCACCGGCCAAAGTAGAATATCGACCAGGCCTGCTGATGACGAATAACCCGTTCGTTTTCCAGGGCAGATGGGCGCAAAAAATCCGGAATCGCTATATCCTCTATGACGGCTTCGTCACGAACTGCACGATTCCGAAACCCTGGTGGCGGCTCACGGGTCCGAAGTTCGATATCATCCCCGGGGATCGCGCGCTTGCCTACAAGTCTTACTTTAAGGTTCGACGCATACCTGTTCTATACACACCAGTTTTCTACAAGTCGTTGGAAGAAGAACCGCGCCGCAGCGGCTTCCTGACGCCGAACGCCGGGCACAGCACGCGGCTGGGATGGATCTACGGCGGCGGCTATTTTTGGGCCATCAATCGCAGCTATGACGCCATGTACCGGGCCAGGCTTTTCACCGCGCGCGGAACCTCCCATGAAGTAGATTTCCGGGGTAAGCCTCGTGCCGGAACTGAGTTTGGATTCACGCTTTACGGCGTAAAGGACCGTGGCCGCTTACTGGATGATGGCGTTAGTCGATTCAAGGAAGGCGGCTATCAATACAACATCTCAGCCAAGTCTGAGATCGGGCGTGGTTGGACTGGTTTCGCGAACATAAACTATTTGTCTTCATTCCTTTTCCGACAGGCCTTCACGCAAAGCTTTAACGAGGCGATCTTCTCCGAAGTGAACTCGATTGGTTACGTTTCAAAATCCTGGTCATCGTACTCCTTCCACGGGGTGATCTCCCGGCACCAGCTTTTCCAGGGCAGTCGGGAAGTCGATCAAATCGTTATTCGCAAGCTGCCGAGCTTTGAGTTTTATGCCCGCGACCGGCAAATCAGTAAAAAGCTGCTGCCGATTTGGTTTTCCATGGAATCGAGCGCCGGATTTTTCCGGCGCCGGCAGTTGCTGTTCGAGACACGCTCTTTTACGGAGCGTTTGGACGCCGCTCCTCGCCTGTCAACAGCTATTGGTTTCAAAGGTTTCCGGGTATTACCTTCGATAACACTTCATGGGACTGCCTATGGGTCACGCCGCAATGCAGAGACCTTTCAGGTTTCCGGCCAGAACTTGGCTCGGTTCGCGTCAGACATTCAGTTTGATATCATAACTCCAACATTAGAAAAGGTGTTCGACGCACCGAAGTGGATCGGTGGGAAGCTGAAGCATGTCATCGAACCGCGTTTGGCATTTCGGCGGGTTGATGGCGTCAATCGCTTTCGGGAGACGCTCAGATTGGATGAAATTGACGTCTTAAACAGCACTTCTGAGGGTGAAATCGCGCTAATTAACCGCATTTTTGTGAAGCGTGGGGACCAGATCGAGGAGATTTTGACCTGGCAAGTTTGGCAGCGCCGCTATTTTGACCCAACTTTCGGTGGAGCGGTGGTGGCGGGACAGCGCAACGTTTTCGCTTCGACAATCGGTCTGACCGGGTACGCATTCTTTAATGGACCGCGCAATTATTCGCCGATCGTTTCGGCGCTTCGGCTGAAACCTGTTCCGAATGCGGCGGTGGAGTGGCGGACCGATTATGATCCGCTTTTTCCACGAGTATCGAATTCCTCGGTCACTGCCGACTTCCGCTTAAAAGAAAAATACTCTGGCGCCATCGGGCACAATCAGGTTCGAGGCGCGCCCGGGCTGTCGCCGAACGCAAACCAATTGTTGGCGCGTGTCGGTTATGGCGTGGAAGGAAAACCGGGTTGGCGGGCCGGTTTCAACGCCGTTTATGACCACCGGATTCGGGTCTTGCAATACGCGACGACCGAAGTCAGCTACAACTCCGATTGCTGCGGGCTAAGTTTTCAACACCGGCGCTTCAGTTTCGGCACTCGCAACGAGAACCAGTATCTGGTATCGTTCTCGGTGGCGAACATCGGCAGTTTCGGAACGCTTCGAAAGCAGGAGCGGCTGTTCTAGTTCGAATTGAATATCAGGAGAAGCACATGCTATCGCGTAGAAAATTTGCCGGACTCTTGGGGGCGGGAACGCTGGCGGCGAAGGCCGGCGGAGAAAAATTCCGAGTCTATGTGGGGACCTATACCCGCGGGGATAGTAAGGGAATTTACAGTTTTGTGCTAGACACGGCGGCGGGAACGCTGACGCCTGAGGGGTTGGCCGCAGAAACGGAGAACCCGTCATTCCTCGCCATTCATCCTTCCGGTGATTACGTTTATGCCTGCAACGAACTGGACAAGTTCAAGGGACAGGACAGTGGTGGATTGTCGGCGTTTAAAGCGGATCCTGTGTCCGGGAAGCTCGAAAAACTGAACGATGTGGCTGCCGGCGGTACTTCGACGTGTCATGCGAATATCAGCCGGAACGGCCGTTATGTGGTTCTGGCAAATTACGGATCGGGAAGTTGCGCGGCATTCGCGATTGGCGCCGACGGAAAGCTCGGTGAGCGAACGGCGTTCCATCAGCATACGGGAACGAGTGTCGATCCGGGCCGTCAGCGCGGACCGCATGCTCATTCGGTCAACTTCGACAGGCAGAACAAGCATGTGATTGTCGCAGACCTCGGATTGGATCAGGTCAAGGTCTACAATTTCAATGCGGCCACTGGGACAATGACCGCGAACGAGCCGGCCTTTACCAAAGTGAAGCCGGGATCCGGCCCGCGACACTTTAGTTTTCACCCGTCGGGCAAGTACGCTTACGTCATCAACGAGATGCTTTGCTCGGTAACCGCATTCAACTGGAACGCTAAGAAGGGCACGCTAACCGAGATCGAGACCGTAACGACGCTACCGGAACCGGTGAAACGGGGATACTCAACCGCAGAGGTGGTGGCGCATCCGAATGGCCGTTTCTTGTACGGTTCTAATCGTGGGCACAACACGATAGCGGTGTTTCAAGTGAACGCGGCGACGGGGAAACTGACAACGGTCGAGCACAAGTCGACTCAAGGAGAGGTGCCGCGCAACTTTGCCATCGATCCGACCGGGGAATTCCTCATCGCGGCAAACCAGAACACTCACAGCATCGTGCTTTTCCGGATCAATCAGGCATCCGGTGCGCTGGAACAGGTTGGACAGCCCGTGATGGCGCCGTCGCCGGTGTGTGTGCGGTACATTAAGCTGCGGCGGGGATAGCTCACAATTTAGCGGTAACCCGCTGCAGCTTGGCGGACCGGCAGTCCTTGGCAAAGTTTATCTACAAGGTGCACTGGCGGGCTTCGTATGTCCGCGCCGCTCGTGAGCCTTCGGCTTTTGCGCCATTGACGCGGGCTTCCAGGAATGCCGTGTCCGCCGCGCCTATCGGCGGGCCCCTGACTCCTCCGGGCCACTTTGGAGCTTCGGCTTAGACGGGGAAGCCAACGTGATTTGAACACCGCCGTCGACGTGATCTGGCGTTCTGGAATATCGTGATCGATTCCATTATTTGACGGCGCGCGGCGCTCGAAACAGCTCATTTGGGGAGATGGGGAGGGGAAGGAGGAAATCGACAAAACAGACGGCCATCTCTTCCCGGCTTTGTTCTCCCCAACGAACTTCCGCCCGAGGATCGGGGTTGCGGCGGTTAGCGGCTGAATTGTCGAATACGGCGTCGATCAGCAAGCGTGTTCCTCGAGGAATCGGTAGCGGCTTCGTTGGCCGGTACACAAGCTGCCAATTGAAGTCGTATCGAGGAACATCCAAAAGAATGCGTTCGGTGTCGTCGGGCTCGACGGCACGGACGCGCATAGACTTTCCACGCAGATGCATGTGCGGCGCGAGCGCGTAAATTTCGGTGTGAGTATTGACTAAGAACGACGCTTGCACTTTGTGCGCGCCGTCGTAGGGCGGGATGACGAAGTCGCCTTGAGCGATAGAGAGCGAGTAGTGGCGAATGCGCGGCCGCACTTTGGAAAAGACCATGCCGACACGCGTTTGGTCAGCCGCGCCTGTTCCGTTCGTGGTGTAGTGCATCTGGAAGATGAGGTCACTGCCGGCCGGAATCAACTTGGCGTGCCCGTCGGGCAAAACGTGAGGCTCGGCACCGGGAAGGTACGTGGCGATCACTTCATCCAGTGTCGAAAGTCCCTGCAACGACTGTCCTTTTGCCGTGAAGAGTTGGCCCACCGGCTGGTCGCGAAACCAAACCGATCGCGGGGGACGAACGAAGACAACGGCATGGTGCACGTGAGCGCGACTGGCGGGCCGAACTTCGATAGCCGTCACCCAACGATCTTCCGTGAAGCCGGTTGGCACGATGACATGCCGATAGTCCACTTCGCCATTCGCCGGCAATTCGAATGGTACCGGCATTGTGAGAACGGCGTCCGGCGTCCCGATGCGCCATCCCTCAATCCAGGAGCGCGCCGGGGCGTTGATTCGGCCAGACGGCGCGCCGCCGTCGGCCCAATGGCGAATCGTTGCAATTTGCGCCGCGGTCAAGCGCGGATCGTTGGCGAAGACGCCGGCGGGGGATTCAGCAAACCAAGGCGGCATGGTGTGACGGAGAACGGCGTCGCGAATGGCGCGGGCGTATGGACGGGCCTGTTCATAGGTCCGAAGCGGCATCGGCGCGGCTTCACCCTCCCGATGACAGGAGAGGCAACGAGTTTCGAGAATTGGCAGGACGTCCTGGTAAAAAAGGGGCACTGCGGCGAGCATTGCCAACGGACGTCCGCGCATTGTTTCAGAGTAACTGCAAATTCATACCGATTTCTAGTAAAATAAACCGAGAGCTCGTTCCTCCGCGTTACCCCGTTGTGAGTCGATTTCTCATAATCAGTTAGGAGTGACCGTTAACTATGACCAAAAAGAAAGCGAACGAAGCTACTATTGCACCTCCCCCGGTTAGCGATGCTAGCGTCCCCGTTGTAAAGAAAACCCGGAAGAAAGAAGCTGTCTCTTCCGTTGCCGTAACCACTACCAAGCCGGCCGTCACACGCCGGAAAGCCGCCCCCAAAACGATTGCGGAGATGTCCGACACCTCCATTGCGCAGCTGGCCGAGGCAGTTGAGTCGCCTTGTGTCTTTGAGGCACGGGAGGTTGAAGAACGCGCCTACCAGTCGTGGATCGAGCGGGGATGCCCGATGGGCTCGCCCGAGGAAGACTGGTACCGAGCCGAGCGGGATCTGATCGCGCGGTTCGCAACCACGTCCAACTAATCGGTGCGGGGCGCCGAAAACGGCCCCCCGCAACCCGTTCGGCGTTGATATGATATTGGCAACATGCGCATTGCCATCTATTTGCTATTGGCCGCGGCAGCAAGCGCGCAGACGCCTGCCGATATTGAGTTTTTTGACAAGGAAGTGCGGCCGCTCTTGCGCTCCAACTGTCAAGGTTGCCATTCGGCGAACGGTCTGAATAGCGGGTTGGCGGTGGATTCGCTCGATGCGATGTTGAAAGGCGGTAATCGCGGACCGGCCGTGAAGGCGGGTGATGGGGCGAGCCTTTTGTTGCAAGCTGTCCGGCATGAAGGCGGATTGAAGATGCCGCCGGGGAAGAAGCTCGGCGCGGAGCAGGTTTCCAAGCTCGAAGAGTGGGTGAAGCGTGGACTGCCGACGACGGCGGAGTTCGGCGCGGCGAAGCGGCGGCTGTCGAAGCACTGGGCGTTTCAGCCGGTTAAACGGCCGACTGCGGGCGGGATCGACGAGTTGGTTGTGGGAAAATTGAAGGAGAAGGGTTTGGCTCCGTCACCGGAGGCGGATCGGGCCACGCTAATCCGGCGTGTGAGCCTAGACTTGATTGGTCTACCGCCGACACCGGAAGAGGTGAAGGCGTTTGTCGCGGATAAGTCCTCCAATTCGTATGAGTTGCTGGTTGAGCGGTTGCTGGCGTCTCCCCACTATGGGGAGCGGCAGGCCAGGCATTGGCTGGATCTGGCACGATATGCCGACTCCGACGGCTACACGATTGACGCCCCTCGCGACATTTTTCCGTACCGTGATTGGGTGATTCGGGCGCTGAACGACGACATGCCGTTCGACCGCTTTACGATTGAGCAGTTGGCGGGCGACTTGCTTCCGAACGCCACAAATGATCAGATCACTGCGACTGGTTTTCATCGGAACACGCCGCCCAATTACGAAGGTGGAATCGATTTTGAACAGTATCGGGTGGAGGCGGTCGCCGATCGAGTGCAGACGACGAGTGGCGTTTGGCTTGGCCTGACAGTGGGCTGCGCGCGCTGCCATGATCACAAATACGATCCCATTTCGCAGCGTGAACATTATCAGTTGTTTGCGTTCCTGAACAACGTGGACGAGGTGGATAAGGAAGCCGATCGCAAATTCTTCAACAAACCGTTTCTGGAGATGGGGACCCCGGATCAGATTGCGGCACTCGCAAAATGGGATGCCGATATACAGGACGTGGAGTACCGGATCCGGAAATTGCAGGAGACCTTGACGCAGGACGCCGATAAGGACCCGGGGTTGGTCGCTCTTCGCAAAGAGTTGGTTGGCCTTCGGCGGAAGAAGCCTGAAGTGCAACGAACGCTGATTATGCGCGACCGCGCCACGCCGCGGGAACACTACATTCACTTGGGTGGCGATTTTATGGCCAAGGGTAGCGCGGTACAACCGGGCGTACCCGCCGTATTCCCGCCGATGAAGAATTCGAACCCCGTGCCGAACCGGCTGGATCTGGCCAAATGGCTGGTCGATACAGACAATCCGATGACCGCGCGGGTGACGATGAATCGACTTTGGCAGCAGTATTTTGGTAAAGGTATCGTCGAAACCGAGAATGATTTCGGGCTTGCCGGAGACCGGCCAACGCATCCGGAATTGCTCGATTGGATGGCGTCGGAGTTTATGGCTGGCGGGTGGAAGATGAAACGGATGCATCGTACGCTGGTGATGAGCGCGACGTATCGCCAAGCGTCGACTCTGCGGCCCGACGCGGCGGCGATTGATCCCTATAACAAACTGCTGGCGCGCCAGAACCGGTTGCGACTGGATGCTGAGATCATCCGCGACTCGGCGCTGCTGGTCACCGGCCTTTTGGGCCGAAAGGTGGGTGGTCCGAGCGTATATCCGCCCATTCCCAAAGGCGCCAACGACATCACTCAAGTGAAGCGGGAATGGAAGGTCTCCGAGGGCGAGGACAAGTATCGCCGCGCCATGTACACCTACTTCCAGCGCTCGGCCGCGCACCCCGGATTGATCACTTTTGACGCGCCCGACGGTACGGTTTCCTGCACGCGCCGCGTTCGATCCAATACGCCGTTGCAGGCGCTGATTCTCCTGAACGACGATACGTATTTTGAATTTGCCGAAGTATTGGCGAAACGCGTCTTAGCGGACGGCGCGAGCCTGGATGACCGGGGCAAGTTGGCCATTGTGTTCGATCGCACGCTGCAGCGCGGAATGAAGCCGGCCGAAGGCCGGCGATTGCTGGCATTCCTGGCGGCGCAGCGCGATGCCCAGAAAGAGAAGAGCGAGCCGGCGGCCTGGACCGCGGTGGCGCGTGTGCTTCTCAACCTTGATGAGTTCATGACCCGGGAGTAATATCATGTCACTGGAAGATAAGTACTTACTGAAGAAGACGCGGCGTCATCTGTTCAGGGAGTGTGGATTCGGGATCGGCAAAGCCGCTTTGACCAGTTTGATGGCCGACAAGTTGATCGCACAGGTCAATGCGCGGCACCATGCGCCGAAGGTCGACCGGGTGATCTTCCTGTTCATGGCGGGAGCGCCGACGCAGCTCGAATTGTTCGATTATAAGCCGGAACTGGTCAAATGGGACGGCAAGGTGACGCCAGAGTCATTCCTAAAGGGGAAGCGATTCGCCTTCATGGATACGTTTTCGAAGGAGCCGCCGAAGTTGCTCGGTACGCGCCGTACTTTCAAACAGGCGGGGAGCAATGGTATGTGGTTTTCGGACCTTGTGCCCCACCTTTCGGCGGTTGCCGACGATATCGCCATGATTCATGGAGTGTCGACGGAGAACTTCAATCATGGCCCGGCAAAGCTGTTTGCAAACACCGGATCGGTCCGCACCGGGCGGCCATCGATTGGTTCCTGGGTGACTTATGGCATCGGGAGTGAGTCTCAGGATCTGCCCGGTTATGTGGTGTTGCAGTCGGGTCCGCGAGGGCCTCGTGGCGGCGCGGCTTTATGGAGCGGCGGGTTTCTGCCCTCCTCGTATCAGGGAGTGCCGTTCCGTTCGGCGGGAGATCCGATTCTGGATCTGTCAAATCCGAAGGGCGTCGATTCGGAACAGCAGCGGCGGACGATTGAAGCGATTCGCGACATGAACAAGATGGAATTGGAGGAGACCGGAGATAGTGAAATTTCGACGCGGATTGCGCAGTATGAGATGGCCTACCGGATGCAGACCAGCGGACCGGAGTTAATTGACTTTAAGTCGGAGTCGAAAGAGACGATCGAGATGTACGGCGCCGAGCCGGGCAAGTCGTCGTATGCGAATAACTGTTTGTTAGCTCGCCGGTTAGTTGAGCGCGGTGTCCGATTCGTGCAGCTATATCATACGGATTGGGATCACCATGACGATATTACGAAGCCGCTGGACCGGGTGTGCGGCGAGGTGGATAGGCCGACGGCGGCATTAATCAAGGATTTGAAGCAGCGGGGATTACTTGACCGGACGCTGGTAATTTGGAGCGGTGAGTTCGGGCGCACGCCGATGGGAGAAGCGCGGGAAAAGGGCAAAATCGGGCGCAATCATCATATTGACGCGTTTAGTCTGTTTATGGCTGGTGGCGGAATTAAGGCAGGGACGGTGGTGGGCGGGACGGATGAGTTTGGATTTTCACCGACGCAGGGGAAGGTGGATGTCCATGATATTCAGGCGACGATTCTTCACTTACTTGGGATCGATCATCTGAAGTTGACTTATAAGTTCCAGGGGCGGGATTTCCGGCTGACGGATGTGTACGGGCATGTGGTTAAGGGATTGTTGGCTTGAGTGTTCCGATTCAATGGCGCCCTTCGTTCTCGTCGGTTAGTCGTTTCCCATCGTCGATAGTAAACGGCGCCAAGCCCTTTGGCAATATACAGTAATGCCCCTTTGACGGTCGGTAGAGAAAGCCCCCTCGAACCAGATACGTCAGAGCCCAACTCAACGCCTGCTCGCGGCGATCGAGATTTCTCAAAACGATCGGCTCGGAAAAACTTCGAATCTCCGCTTTCTTGAAGACTTTCCTTGGCCCTTTTCGCAAGCAGTCGAGGATTACAGGCATGCAGTGGCAGGCACGAGGGGTCATTTATCAGGAGTTTCAATTCTTGCCTACACTATCACCAGGCAAAACGCCTGACTTCTTGGGGCCAAATTAACTGAAGCAGGGCTTATGGCCGAAGTCTATCGGCTTTCGGCAGCCGGATGATCGTTGCCGATTTCCCGGTAAAAAACCACTCAACTTCGTCGACTTTAGATACCCGCCACCGTAGGAAGCCGCCGTCATTTCTCCGTCAACGCCGCCACGCCGGGCAATTCGAGCCCAGAGAGGAACTCAAGCGAAGCCCCGCCGCCGGTTGAAACATGGGTGATCTTATCGGAAACCCCGGCCGATTTGATGGCCTTTTCCGAATCGCCGCCACCCACCACGCTTACCGCGCCGGAGTTGGCCACAGCCTTCGCTACCGCGACCGTACCCGTGTCGAACGGCTTCAATTCAAATACGCCCATGGGCCCGTTCCAAATGATCGTCTTCGATGCTTTGATCACAGCTTCAAATGCCGCGATGGTGGCCGGCCCGATGTCGAGCGCCATTTTTCCTTCGGGAATTTCCGTCACAACGTCGTTCTCGGCGCCAGCCTTAAACTCCGCAGCAACCACGTGATCCGTTGGCAGCATGAGCTTGTCGCCGAGGGAACTCATCAGTTCGAGCGCCAACGGGATCTTATCTTCCTCGACCAACGACTTACCGGTCGCCTCGCCACGCGCTTTGAGGAATGTATACGCCATCGCGCCGCCAATTAGCAGGCGATCGACCACCTTTGATAAGTTCTGAATAACTTCGATCTTATCTGACACCTTGGCGCCGCCCAGAATCGCAATGCAAGGGCGGTCTGGATGCTGGGTGGCCTTGCCGAGCCATTGCAATTCCTTGTCCATCAAAAGGCCGGCAGCCGCCTGGGAGACGAACGATATCATGCCGACAGTGGAGGCGTGGGCGCGGTGCGCGGTGCCAAAGGCGTCATTCACATAGACATCGCAAAGAGCGGCCAATTGTTGGGAAAAGCCCGGATCGTTCGCTTCTTCCCCGGGATGAAAACGCAGATTTTCAAGAAGGAGGACCGTACCTGGGGCAGGTTTCAAAGCCTCAACTTCAGGTCCGATGCAATCGGGCGCCATGACGACCGGCTTTCCGAGCAACTCAGTCAGTCTGACGGCCACCGGCTGAAGACTCATCTCGGCATTTGGCTTGCCTTTTGGCCGGCCGAGGTGGCTGGCAAGAATCAGGCCGCAGCCCTGTTCGAGCGCGTATTGAATCGTGGGAAGAGCCGCACGGATCCGCTTATCGGAGGTAATTTCCTGGCCGCCGGGGGCGAGCGGAACATTGAAGTCCACGCGCATGAAGACGGTCTTGCCTTTGAGATCGAGATCACGAATAGATAGTTTTGCCATGGGGGTTAAGCGAGGGGAGTTAAAACTCTGATCGTATCACGTCGGCCCTCATGTGCCGCCCGATGTGGAACTGATCGATGGGAATTCGTTCCCCGCCGGCCACGGTCTCCGCGTCTCAGTCAGGCTCCGCCGCTGCCATCTGAATGGTCGTCGCGAGAACCAAAAGTAGTTTCATTTTTCACTCTCCGGCAGGTTGTGGATGGGGGCGTTTATTCCTCCGATGCGGAACGCTTCGAGCAACGCGCCGGCGGCCGGTCCCATTAGCGGCGGGGAGAACCGGTTCATCGGATTCGCGGCCGTCCAAAGCGTCGCAAAACATTCTCGTAAGAGGCGGCAGTTCCAGACGCTTCCGATCGGAGACAGGCGGGCTTCGGTGTCATCGGCAAAGAGGTTCCCTCGTACGATCTCGCTGATTCTGAGTAACTCCGCGGCGCCACGGGCAAGGATGTCGAGCGCCTCGGCGTCGCCGTTCTCCGCCTCTTCGTCCACAATGCGGGACAGCGCGGCTACGCGCTTTCGCGGCCAATCGGCGGTATACATGGCGTGCATCATTGCATTGGCTTCGCCGAATCCGGTGGCTTCGAGCAGCCGGGTGTGCAAAGTGGTGTGAACTCCCCAATTTTCATGTACGCGCATGGCTGCTCGAACGGCTTGGCAAGCGATCCAGAACCCGCCTCCCTCGTCGCCAAAAAGATAACCCCAGCCGCCTGCCCGAGCCAGCCGTCCGTCCGGTCCGCGGCCCATGCTGATGTGTCCCGTCCCCGCGATTGTTATGATCCCTGCACCACCGCCGCACGCGCCCGCCAGAGCGATGGCGGCGTCTGTCGTAACCAGCAGTTCGTCCGCGCGAAGTATCTGGAGCAAGATACCCTGTTTATCCGCAGGCCCGCCGCTGAATCCGAGACACGCCGCGCGAAACGAGGGCATCTCATCCGTGAGTCCGGCCGCAACCGCCGCCGCGCGGACGCACCCGCCGATGACCCGGATGAACTTTTCCCGTCCTTCCGCCGCCGATTGCACGTGATTGCAAGGGCCGTCCGCGCCGCGTCCGAGTATTCGTCCGGTGGCATCCGCAATCAACGCTGTCGTACTCGACTGGCCGCCGTCTACACCCAGAAACAGCATCACTTGCCGCCTTTCCGGCGCGCTTCAAACTCTTCGCGCGGAACCAGGCGGTACAACCGGAGGTCGCCCACGTTGGCCAACTCATCCATACCCCATACGGCCCGATTCAAAATCAAATCCGAGGAGCCGAAATCGGAATCCGCCACCACCAGATATTGCACGTTGCGACGGAGAAACTCCTCCACGACGGCGCGGCGCAAACCGAGCGGCGTCGTCACTTCCTGCAAGTGCAGGCCGGTTTTCAAGCGTGTCCAACCGCCGCCAGCGCTTGGGACCTCCACATGGTAGGAGTCCCATGGTTGGTCGGTCGTCAGGCTAAGCGTTGCCCGGTCCACGAGTTCTTCCCGGCCGAAATCCACTTCCAGGTACATCCCGTCGTACCGCCCTTTGTCGGTCGTCCACCGCGTGACATAAGAACCATCGAAGGCCTTCTGCACCTCATGTAACGATGGCTTCGCCCGCAACCGCCAGAACGGCGAACGCACCAATTCATCGGCTCCATGGAAGACGCGCATTTCAGTGACGGTCCACTGGCCGCTCGATTCATTCCGGTTCTGCACGACCCGCAGGGCGCGATGCTTTCCCGCCGGAATTTGCAATCGAACTTGCCGGGTCGATTGCCGCTCGCGCACGAGCGGTGTAAGAAAAATATCGCGGAGGCCGAGGCCCTCGGCCGATTGGAAGCCTACCAGGAACTCCCTGTTCATGTACGACTCGGGGAGTTGACTGAAGCCCATCACCCGATGTCCCGGACTGACGAGTTCTTCCACTTTCCGGGCGAGGCCGTAAGTGGGCAGAAGCGAAAGGATATAGTTATCTTCGCTACGCAATCGCAGCGCTTCTTTCCACGTTACTTTTTGCAGCCGCCACGCCCATTGGCTCGCATAAGTGGGAATAACATTGGGCCAACTCAAAACGGCGTGTACCGTCAAGACCGAGACCGCGATCCATCGATTAAAGCCAAGCGAGAGTCCCATCCCCATGGCCACGAACGGTAATGCCGGGATCAAGAATCGAGTGCCGATATTCGATGGATACACCGCGACGGCGAATAGCGCGGCGGCCAGTAAACGACGGCCCTCCGGATGGCGGAACGCCAATATCGCGATGGGCGCAATCAGGAAAACCGGTCCTAAGAGGCCGTTCAGTTGCGCCCCATGGACGGTGACTTCCATCGGTATCTGCAGCCGCGAAGTCAAGGAATACATCGACATGTGGCGCCGGTAGCCTAACTCAAACCAATAAAGCCAATACGGATTCGGAAACCAGTTGTTGAAGAACGGCGCGAGCGGGTTATGCCACCAAATAGCATTCCGCACTAGCCAGGGAGCGATGAAGATGGACGCCGTGCCAGCCAGCGCAAAAAGCGGACGGAGTGCCGATCTTCGATGCACCCAAATCACGCCGGCGGCAGCCAGCAGGAGGGCGGGGAAGAGGGTATACTTCATCCCGAACGCGGATCCGCCAAGTACACCCGCCAAGATCACGAGTCCTCGCTCTCGCGGCAGTTCCTCCATCCGCCGCAACGCCATAAACAGGGCAAACCACACGCTCGCCGCCGCCACGTCATTGTAGGCGCTAATTCCGTCAATGCCCACTACCGGCGACAGGAACACAAGTAATGCCGCCGTCACACCGGCTGCCGGCATATCGTACCGCCGCCCGAAGCAAATTAAGAGCCAGGGCAAGGCCATGAGATATGTAAAGTGGACGAGCGCCGCCGCCGATTGCCGTCCGACCGCGTAGGCCGACTGGAAGAGCATCTCCATTCCCTGGGAAAGCGCCGCATACATGTTCGTTGGCACAGGTACCAGCGCGTGTTCGCGGTAGTATCGAGCCACCAGTCCCAAATGATAGGCCGACCCATCCGGGCTTGCTTCCGGCGCCATCGCGTTGGACAGGTAGAGAATCGAAAACGGCGCCGCCAACCATAACGTTCGACCCCAAAAAACGGGCAGTGGCGCCAACCGCTCGGCAGGCAACGTCAGCGCCCCGGTTTTCCAGGCGCAGGCCAAGAGTACGATCGGCACCGCAATGAACACCCCTCGGTAGTACATGTGCCCAATTCCCAACAAAAACACCAACAGGCTATAGATACCCGCTCCGGCGACGAATCGTAAAGCCACGGATTCTTCCCGGCTCCACACCGCCGGGCATCGAGCCAAAAACATTGCCCCGAGCGAATAACAGGCGGCGACCGTCAGAATCCAGCCCAAGAGAATATAGGGGACGGCGTTCATCGATTACTCGTTCCGTTCCAGCCCGAGTTCGGATACGATCATGCTCAATTTCACGCCGTCGGCCTTGGCTATATAAATCGGAGAAACCTCAAGGCGAATCAGGTTGTCGGCGTCCTCTGCCAGGAACTCCGGCGGGACCGCCTTGCGGAACTCCAAAACGCCCGACTGTTTATAAACAACCGCCTCCAATAATCTGTCGTTTATAAAGTAACTTACGGTAATCGGAAGCAGCGGCTTGTGGCTATCGTCGGGAAACGCAAAATTCACACGCAGGCGGAGTCCGGTCTTCCGGCTCACGCGGACGCGAACCGTGGGACGGGCCGATGCCCACCGCCATAGCTGGTCCGGGGCTGAGGGAAGAAAGCCGTCAACGACGTAGTCCGGGGACCGGGCGTCTGAAAAAGAAACGAATGCCCCAAGCGGCTCAGGGTCCGGACCGTCCTTTGAGCTGCGCTGCTCCGGAACCGGATACGAATCCGGCAATGGAGTACAACCACAAAGCAGGACGGCGAAAACCAAACAACTCCTCATGCCAACTTGTCCTCGGCGTAGCAGAGTTGCGACAACTTACATTCGAAGCACCGGGGCCGGCGCGCAATGCAGGTTTGGCGCCCAAAGTGAATCAATTGATGAGAAAACGAGATCCAACGATCCGTGGGTAACTGCGCAATCAGGTCCCGCTCCACTTTCACGGGATGCACTTCGCGGGTCAGGTCCAAACGGTAAGCGATTCGCCCCACGTGCGTATCGACGACCACTCCGCTGGCAATCCCGAACCCGGATCCGAGCACGACATTTGCCGTCTTGCGGGCCGCGCCCGGGACTGTCAGCAGGGATTCGATATCTCGCGGAATCTCGCCTCCGAAGTCTCTGAGGATTGTCTGGGCCGCGCCCACGACGCTCTTCGCTTTGTTATTGAAGAATCCTGTCGAATGAATATCCACCGCCAGGACCTCCGGCCGAACCGCGGCGAAATCCTGAATTGTCGGATACTTGGCAAATAGTCCCGGTGTGACTTTGTTGACCCGTTCGTCCGTGCACTGTGCCGACAGGATTGTTGCCACCAGCAGTTCCCAGGCATTTGAATGGTGTAGCGCGCAGGTCACATTCGGATACAAATCATCCAAGATGCCCAAAATCTGTTGCAACCGCGCCTGCTTTTCCGCCTTCGACCGGGGCCGTTTCATGAACCTTTCATGTTAGCATCGCGTCTGCTTGTCGCCCTCGCCGCCGCGTTTCTATTGTGGCTTTCGCTGCCGGGTACTTTCGTCTTTGACGACCACTCTTTGTTTGTCGATCCGGCGGTCGTGCCGCTTGACGCGTGGCGCCAATGGCTGAAGCTCGAACAGACACGTCCGCTCACCTATGTCAGCTTTTGGCTGGATTTCCACCTCTGGGGCGCGCAGTCGGCCGGCTTCCGTTTCACTAACTTGCTGCTCCATTGTTCTGCTGCATTGCTGTTGCTGCTCTCCGCGCGGCGCCTCTTCGACGGAACAACGGCTCTGCTAGCCGCGGCTGTATTCGCCCTTCATCCATTAACCCACGAACCGCTTCTCTACATCTTCGCGCGGGGAGGCAGCCTTGCGGCGGTTTTTTGCCTGCTCTCGCTTTGGTTCTGGCTCAAGGATAAGCCGATGGCCGCCGTCGCCGCCTTTGCTGCCTCGCTGCTCGCGAAAGAAGAATGGGTGGCTTTCCCGCTGGCGTTGGTACTGATCGATTTTGCCCGTGCCCGCAAGCCGAAGTGGGCGTTTATTGCCGGAATGCTGGTCATGGCAATGGCCGCCGGTGCTCGCGTGATATACGCGACGAAGGTCGTCGCCGGCGCGGGTTCGGGCTTGGGCCAGCAAACCACGCCTTGGAACTACTTCCTCATGCAGGGGGAGGCAATTGCGGGCTATGGTTGGCGCATTGCGGTTCCGATGGAAATGTCTATCGATCCGCCGGCGCCCAGTGACGGGTTGGTCGTTTGGGGACTCTTGGTGATCGCGGTAAGCGCGGCTTCGTGGTTCTGGACCCGTACGAATCAGTCCGGCTTTTGGCTCCTGCCCTCCTTCGTCTTGCTGCTGCCAAGCTCGTCAATCCTGCCCGCCGCGGACGCCGTCGCTTACCGGCGTATGTACCTTCCGATGGCTTTCCTCGCGATCGGCGTCGTGCTGGCTTTCCGGAAATGGCCAAGAGCCTTGGTGGCGCTGTTGTTGCTTTGGACAGCCCTTGGCGCTGCTCGCCGTGCGACGTGGGGCAATGAGCGCGCAATCTGGATGGAAGCGGCGGACCTCGCTCCCGGTAAACTCCGGCCGTATCTCCAACTTTCCCGTCTGTCAGCGAAGGATGAAGCGCTCCGCTACTTGGACAAAGCCAAAGAAATAGCGCCGTACGATCCCGAAGTGGCATCGGAGAGAGGGAGAGTGTGGTTGGAAGCAGGAGACGCGGCCCATGCATTGCCGGAGTTCGGTAGAGCACTTGCACTGGACCCCAAGCGGGCGCGACATCTGCAGAATCGCGGGGCAGCGCTGCTCGCGCTTGGTCAAACAGACGCCGCTCGGGCCGATTTCGAATCCGCGTTGCGACGCGATCCCTGCCTGAAACCTGCTCGCGAAAACCTCACTCGCCTCGGCGTTCAACTGCCCCCTTCAACATGCCCCACTACCAACTTCGCTGTGAGATGACAGTCCCAAAACCTATCGAAGAGGTTTTCAAAGTGTTCGAGAATCCTTACAATCTAGCGATTCTTACGCCGCCGTGGCTGCATTTCCTCGTCACTTCGAAGGAGAAGGTGGAGATGCAGCGCGGCGCTGAGATCGACTATCGTTTCCGCTGGCTCGGTATCCCGATGCATTGGCGGACTCGAATCACGGCCTATGACCCGCCATTCCTCTTTGTCGATGAAGCGCTCCGCAGTCCGTACAACTTTTGGCGGCATCGGCACACGTTTGAATCGGTCGATGGTGGAACGCTAGTTCGCGACTCCGTCGAATACGCGCTTCCGGCCGGACTGATCGGGCGACTGGCCCATGCGTTCGCGGTCCGCTGGAATTTAATTACCATTTTTACGTTCCGCCAAAAAGCGCTTGATCGGCTTTGGGGCGGCGGCTCGCACATTGTTTGGCCTACGGTTCGTTGGATTGCACTACTACCTTCGGTTCAAGGAACTGCCAGTCGGGAAGATCGATCGCACTGACCATAGTCTTCACCTTCGCGGTAACTTCCGCGGAACCAAACGGACTCAGCCGTTTCACGGTGACCGGAAATACGGCGATCTCCTTCGTTGTGCCTTTCCCTATCAGCACAACATCCATCGACAAGGCCGCGATCTCCGCGGCGCTATGATTGACCACAAGGAGCTGTACTTGGGCCTGCCCGGGCTTTGCCATTCGCAACCGGATTCCAGTCACTTCAATTTGTTTCGCGAGAGGGTGCGTGGCTCGTGCCCCCGTGACTGTCTCCAGCCCTGCCTTCGTCGCCTCCGCGGCCGACTCGGCACGCTCCGCGCGGGTCCAAAAATAGTAACCGGCGCCGAGCAACACCGCGGCGACGCCAACGGTTACCAGGACGTCGCGGAGCCCCGTTGATCGCGGCTCCGGATGATGGGCGTAACTCGCTGCAACCGGCGCGGGCGGAAAGACGGGAGCCACCGTTACCGGCACCGCCTCAGGCGCGTTAGGGGAAGGAACCGGCGCCGGTTCGACTGAAGCAGCCAGCGGCGTTTTCGACAACTTGGCGCAGCGCGGACATTCATCTTGCGACGGCAATACTTCCCCGCCGCACTGTGGACAGATCCAAGTGAACATTGAGCCTCTTTTTCTAAGAGTACGACAGCGTCGTCAAGCCGTTGAAAAATAGGCCGGAAGAATTCACAATCGGCAGCGGTTCGCAGCTATTCTCCGTCGCGATTCGATTCCAGAAAAGTCCGCAATCTGTGGCTACGGCTGGGATGCCGTAACTTCCGCAGGGCCTTCGCCTCGATTTGCCGGATGCGTTCTCGAGTCACTGCGAAGTGTTGGCCCACTTCCTCCAAGGTATGCTCGCTGCCGTCCTGAAGCCCGAAGCGCATTTTGATGATTTTCTCTTCGCGCGGCGTCAGGCTCTTCAACACTTCCGCCGTTTGCTCGCGCAAATTTAAATTGATGACCGCTTCTGAAGGCGAGGCCACACGCCTGTCGATAATGAAATCGCCCAAATGCGATTCGTCCTCTTCGCCCACAGGCGTTTCCAATGAGATGGGCTCCTGCGCGATCCGCATGATCTTTCGGACTTTGCCGACTGGCATTTCCAACTTTCGCGCCAATTCGTCCGTCGATGGCTCGCGGCCCATCTCCTGTTGCAATTGCCGTTGCGTGCGCACAAGCTTATTGATCGTTTCGATCATGTGCACCGGAATCCGAATTGTCCGCGCCTGATCGGCAATCGCCCGTGTAATCGCCTGCCGGACCCACCAGGTGGCGTACGTCGAGAACTTGTAACCGCGCTGATAATCGAACTTGTCCACCGCCTTCATCAGGCCGATGTTGCCTTCCTGAATCAAATCCAAGAATTGCAATCCCCGGTTGGTGTAGCGCTTAGCGATCGACACGACCAGCCGCAAGTTCGCCTCGATCAATTGCTTTTTCGCCGACTCCGCCTCGTTCTCGCCACGTTCTACGATGTGAAGGCTTCGCCGCAATTCTGTATAGGTGGCGCCGTACTCGATTTCCAGTTGTTCCAGACGGTCGGAACACAACCGTAAATCCCGGCGCAACTCTCGGGCCTGTTCGGCCCCGCCTCCGGCCGCAATTCCAGCGCTCTGGTCTTCGCCCTCCCAGGGCCCGCCCGACTGCGCTTCCAAATCTTCCACCCGACGCTGGGTTTCCGCTATCTGTTGCTCCATAGGACGAAGTGTATCCACCGCTGCCCGAAGCCGGTTACTCATCCGACGGCTGACCAGCGAACCAAATGACATGAGCCTGATCAATTGGCTAATCTTGACCATTGTTCTCGCCAAGCCCCACTGAATCAGGCGATACGGCTTCGGCTTGGAGGATCTCGGCATGCCTTGTAGCTTTTGCCTGGCTTGGGAAGCCCGTTCTTCCAACTTGTCCAATTCCAGGAAGAACTGGATTAACTCCTCGCTCTCTACCGGTTCATCCTCGTCTTCGGAAAGTTCCAACTCCTCTTGCCGCAATAACACGTCGTCGAGCAGCAGGTTTCCGTTCGCAATATCTTCCCGAATGCGATACAACTCGCTCACCGCCACCGCTGAACGCGATAGTGATTTCGCTATCGTGCGCTGTCCGCGTTCGATTCGGCGGGCGAGTTCAATTTCTCCATCGCGCGTTAAGAGGGGTACAGTTCCCATTTCGCGCAAATACATCCGCACCGGATCGTTGGTCTTATCGGCGAACTCGGCGGCGGCATCGCCGTCAGCACCCTCCTCGCCTTCCTCAAATTTTGTCCCAAACCCAATCTCTTTGGGCTCAACCAGCAACTCGACGCCCGCGCCTTCCAGGTCGGCCAGAATGTCTTCGAGATTTGATCCGCCGCTCAAATCATCCGGCAGGATTTCGCTCACGTCGTCATAGAGAAGATAGCCCTTCTCTTTGCCGACATCGACCAGGTTTCGGATTCGACTAGACTTTTCTTCCGATGCCACTTCTACCCCTGCGCTAGGAAACCTCATTGTATCGCAATGGATCCCCCCATCAGCTTTCTCGCTCGAGCCTATTAAGCTCTTCGGCAATTTGCAGGGCTTCCATAATCGCTCCACGCTGTTCAGCCTCACGGACCCGCCTTTTCATCTCGGTGATCTGGACTTTTCGGTTGCCCGCGCCCAATTGCGTCAGACAAGCCGCAGCCTGTTCCACCATATTTTGTTCGGATTGTAAATGATCGGCAAATGCCATCGCCGCCATTAGAGTCCGGCTTGCGGGAGATAGTTTCAGCTCCAAATCCTCCCAGTGAAAAGAAGCGGCGTCCGGGAATCCCAGCAGCCCCTCCCAGATCTCTCGCCCGGCCGACGATAACAGTTGCGGATAGTTTTGCAACAGCGGAAATACGTACTCCCGGACCTCCGCGCTGTGGAGGAATAGTTCTAAGAGCAGCTTCTCAGCGGGCGAAACTTCCAGGGCGGGGATCTGAATTTTCTCATCCCCCCGTCCGCCCGCGGCACGCCTGAACTGCTCCAGCAGGAGCCCCTGTTCCACGCCGAGCACGGACGCAAGCTCATTCGCCAACGCCGCCCGTTCCACCCGATCAGCCACTTGGCGAATGCGGGGAAGCAGGAACTCAAGCGCCTGCACCTTTCCCTCGCTCGACTTAACGTCAAACCGCTGCCGCGCTCGTCCGGCCAGCCAGTGGAAGTACGGTTGTGCGTTCGTTAGCCGATCCCGGTACGCCTCCGCCCCGTTCGCCTTTACAAATTCGTCCGGGTCAAGTCCCCCTTCCAATGCCGCGATTCTTACCCGGAAACCCTCGTCCAACAACAGTTGAATCGATTTCTCCGTTGCGTTTACTCCCGCCGTATCCGGGTCGAAATTGACCACCGCTAGCGGCGCCAATCTTCGCAGGGCTCGCACTTGCGCCGCCGTCAGCGCCGTTCCACACGGCGCGACCGCCTCCGGCACACCCGCCGAATACGCGCCCATGACGTCCATGTAACCTTCAACCAGCACAATTCGGCCGTGCTTACGGGCACCCTCCCGTGCTCGATGAAGGCTATAGAGTACGCTGCTTTTCTGGTAGATTGACGTTCCCGCCGAGTTTAAATACTTCGGTTCGTCCCCCTCCTGCATCGCCCGTCCGCCAAAGCCGATGACTTTGCCGGTGTCGTTCGCGATCGGGAACATTAGCCGCCCGCGAAACGAGTCGTACCAAGTCCCGTCTTCGCGCTTTTTGACCAAACTTGATACTTCCAGCTCCGGCGCCGGGAATCCCTGCTTTAGCAAGAGCCGAGCCAGCCCCCCATTCCGGTCGGAAAAACCAAGCCGAAACTCCGACGCTAGCGCCGCGGTCACACCACGGCGGCCCAAGTACCCGCGCGCCTCAGCCCCGGCCTGGCTCTCCAAATTCTGCTGAAAATAGCGGGCCGCCACTTCATGCATTTCCATCAGGGCCGCTCGCCGCCGGACCTCCGGGTCGTCCGAAGGCCCTCGCTTGGGCATCGGAATTCCAAAGCGTTCGGAGAGCGCCGTAATTGCTTCCACAAATGTAACGTTCTCGTACTCCATGACAAACTTGATTACGTCACCGCTCGCCCCGCATCCGAAGCACTTGTAGAACTGCTTTTCCTGATGCACATTGAACGAACCTGACTTTTCCTGATGGAAAGGGCAGAGGCCCACATAGCTGTAGGTGCCCCGCTTTTTCAACGGGACTCGCTCTCCGATTACGGCGACTATGTCCACGGTCGATTTCAACTGCTGCGCGAAGTCCATGCCGAGTCTACTCTATTGTCAGTCATGAAGCGGAGGTTCGTGGTTTTCCGGGCAAATTCCCGGCGAAACGTTTGCGGACGCCATAAATTTTGGGGAGTATGATGGAGCGAGTGGCCACCCTCCGCATCCTCCTGGCGATCCTGTTTGTGGCGCTGCCGTCGGTAAGCGCGCAAGGAGAGCGAATTCTTAGCCAGAATGACGGCAACTTTGAACTGCGGGGAACCGTGCGTCCTGCCCTAAGTCTCGCCGTGATACTCGGTTTCAGGGCTCAATCCGGGCTTGGCTACCAGCTTTTTCTGTCTAGTGCGCCCGGTAGGCCGATAGGGGCATTGAGCGACCCTGGGCGCCGTTCCGGTCTCCTGGCTATTTCGGAAATTCTCGCAAAGCCGAAGATGAGTTTCTTTTTGGTCGTGAACGGCCCGCGGTTCCGGTTGGAAATTGACGGCCAACCGGCGTGGGAATATGTCGAAAAGGAAGCAGGCGTGGGTTCAGTGGGCACTGTTACGATCAGCGGTCCCGTGCAGGATCTCGAATTTCGCGCGCTGCCGGCCACTCCCCCGTCTTTCGCTGAGCGTTACGGACCTTCCGTTGGCGCTAAAGCCCCGCCTATCGCCGCCCTCGATCAGTCTGGTAAACCGCGCGACTTCGCGTCCCTGGCTGGCCCGAAAGGGTTGTGGATTCTCTTTACCCGGTCTGCCGACTGGTGTCCCTTTTGCAAATCCCAGCTGGTGGAACTGAGTATACAGGCGGCTGCAATCCGAAAACTCGGGTACGGCGTGGCAGCGTTGAGCTATGATCAGCCCGCCGCGCTGGCCCACTTCGCCAATCGACGGCAGATTCAATACCCCCTGCTTTCCGACCCGGATTCAAAGGTGATCGATGCCTTCGGAATCCGGAATGAGAACATCAAGGACGGATTCGCGAAGGGTGTCCCCCATCCCGGCATGTTCCTCATCGACGGCAACGGTCGTATCGAAGCCAAGTATTTCGAAGAAGACTACCGCGAACGCATCACGGTTTCATCGATCCTTACTGGCCGCTTCGGGGAACGCGCCCCGCCCGCGGGCGTCGTCATCGACCGCCCTCGCATCCGTTTGACTCCGACGGCCAGTGCCACCGCCGTTCGCGGCGGTCAGCGGCTGCGGTTAGCTGTTGAAGCGATTCTTGGACGCGGGTTGCACGCTTACGCCCCTGGCGCTCCGTCGGAGTTCATCCCGGTATCGTGGACCATCGGATCGACACCTGTGCTGAAGGCCGGCGACCCGGAATGGCCGAAGGCCGAGACGACCCAATTATTCGGTTTCGACGAGAAAGTACCAAACTACACCGGTTCAATACGAGTCACTCGTGAGATTACGTTGGCGCCGCAAGCCGTATTAACTAAGGAAGCGCTAGCCGGCGAACTGACCATCGCAGGAGAATTCCGTTACCAGGCTTGCAACGACCGCGTCTGTTTTCCTCCTGAAACGGTTCCGGTAACGTGGAAGCTGGCCGTCGAAAGCCACGACCGCGAGCGGGTTCCTAAAGATATGCAGCGCCCCGAACGCTAAATCACCCGGCCCGATCAATCCAAGCCAGCTCGGCATCCGCTTTCCGGACATAGTTGGCGTCCAGCAATGCCGGATCCGTGGCCTGATTCCAAGCTAACCGCGCCACGGCGCCAGCGAGCCCCCGGGTTGCCACGACGCGCGCCGCCTCAGCGAATCGGCTCGCGTCGAGCCCTGCGGCGAAGGGCGCGGCATCCGTGAAAACGAAGCACGTCTCTTGTTGGGGTAGCCCTTCCAACCAAGTGTCCAATGGCGCAACGGTTTCCGGCGAAAGGCTGCTCCCGTCCGGGGCGTACACGGCGCCATAAATCTCTCCGCGGCGCGCGTCGAGGATAGCCGCGCGCCGTGGCCCAAACCCCAGAGATGCCAATGCTTGTAAGTTGCTTACCCCGGCGGCGGGCCGGTTCATAGCAGCCGCAAATCCCTTCGCCGCCGTCAATCCGACACGGACGCCGGTGAAGGTCCCCGGTCCGGACGCGGCGGCAAACAAACCAATGTCCGCCAAGCCAACCCGCTGCCGCGCCAGTAGCGCCGCAATATCATCGAAAACGGTATGCCCAAACCCGTCGACTGACTGCAGCAACACCTCTTCGATTACCGTATCCCCGTCGGCGAGCGCAAGGCTGCCACATGCGGTCGTTGTATCAATCCCCAACACCAGTTTTGAACTCACGGAACCAATCGATATACGCGATCCAGTGCGTAAACCTTTCCATTTGCATTTAATCCCGTAACCCGCAACACCATCACCGCCCCGCCTCCTTTTGCCAAGGACTCGGGCAGTTGCAGTTGACCCTTCGCGCCCGTCGCGAGCACGCGAAAGCCTTGTCCATTCGTAGTCACTTCGCCCGTTATCAAATAGGACATGGTGCGGGTCGCGCGCGTCGGGCGCTTCAGTTTCACTTCGTAAAATGGCGGCTTCGACAGAGAAATTGTATCCGTCAGCGGCTCAGCCAGCGAAAACGGCACGGCCTTCTCCGATATCTCAACCTCCTGCACCGGGACGGGACGAGCCTCGAATTTGTAAGACTTCAACATCCCCTCCTTTTTCCCGTCGCGCGAAAGATAGAGGATCCAATCTTGCGTCTTGGTTGGCGGTTCTCCGACAAATTTCTCGCCCTTCCAGTCTTTGTCCTTCGGGCGCGTCGCCTCGCCCGTGGCCGGATTGATCCAGTAAACCTCGTATCCATGCTTCTCAACCAGAACCTCCACCGGACCGGACGGATTTTCAATATAGACGATATATTCAATCCCCTCCAGCGCCACGGCCCGTCCGCCGTCTACATCGAAGTACGGTTCCATGTCCCAGTAGCGCGAGGTCGAGAAGAGGTCGAACCAGGCGCCCATCGCTTTTATATCCTCGGGTGCGTCGCCGGCCCGGCGGCTGGTCAGGTACTGGCCGTTCATTGCCGCGTGCCACAGCCGATGCCGGAACTCTGCGCCAGTAGTTACTGGCCGCCCGGAAAAGCCCACATTCACAAAAGGCTTCGCGTAAACTTGGCGTTCCACAGCGTTTAAGGAGTCATTGTCGGAATCGTAAAGAATATAGTCCAGCCAACCGTCATTCACCAGCGGAGCGGATGTCCGGATCGCGTGCGCCGTCCGAGGATGGGCCATCGGGTCGTAGGTCTTTATGTAACCGCCAAGTTCCTTGCAAAACGCCCGGCCATTTTCATAGCTCTCGAATTGTTCCACTAATTGCCAAGTTACTCCGTAGGCGGAATAGCGTGCCGCGACATACCGGGCGAACCGTTCCCGGTGCGGGCGGTCCGGCAAAAGTTTCGCTAATTGGTTCTGCGCTTGGCCGAGTACCAGATCGGCCGTCAGGCCTTTCTCATTCATCGACCGGACCCGTTTATCCAACTCCTGGAAATAGGCGGTGTTCGGGCGGTCGGGGGCGGCGAAGGCCTTCGCCGGATCGTCGCCTAACAGGTAACCCCGCAGATGGTTAAACTTCTCCTTGGCGCGCTGTTCAACCGCGCTGTCGAAGGCCGCGCGATTCATGCCGGCGAAGTTCATCAGCGTATCGCCCATCCATAAATGAGGCTTCTTGCTTTCTTCATAGGCGAAATGCCGCACATTCTGCACGCGCACGAAACCGGGATGATCCGATGGCGTCGCATCAAAACGCCCCTCTTTCCCATTGAATCTTGGGAGATTTGAAGTAATCCGGAAATCCCACTGGCCGGGGTCGGTCGGTGAAAAGCGAATTGCAATGCGATTGTCGCCGTCGAAGAAAGCGTGCGCCTGAAAGGTCTTGAATCGCGGTGAACGGATTTCCGCGCGCAGTTCAACGGACCAATAGGGATTCGGATGGAGATTACTCTCGGCGGCGTCGAGCTCGAACAAGATTTCGCATGGAGAGTACGATAACACCGGTTGACAGACGGTCTGCGCGTTCAACGCCGCCGCCGCGATCGCAAAACTAACCAGCCATCTCATTCCCATTCCCAATCCTCTAAACATACGACAATACAAAAATGCGTGCCTTCCTATATCTGTTATTTTTAGCCGCCCTGGCTTCGGATGCGGCCACGATCGCCGAGAAAACCACGGGCATGAAGAAGCTCAACGGATTTTATCCACTCTATTGGGACGAAAAGGGCGGGAATCTGTTTCTTGAAATCGAACGGGTGGGCGAAGACTTTCTCTTTTACACGTCGCTCGCCGCCGGCCTCGGTTCAAATGATGTTGGGCTGGACCGAAATCAAGTTGGGCGGGAACGGATTATGCGCTTCGAGCGTGTCGGTCCCAAGATCTTGCTGGTTGAGCAAAACCTGAAGTTTCGCGCCCTTTCGAACGACGCCGCCGAGCGTCGCGCCGTTGCCGACGCCTTCGCCTCGTCGACTCACTGGGGCTTCACCGTCGCCGCCGAGGAAGGCACTCGTATTCTCATTGACCTCACGCCGTTTGTGATTCGAGACGGTCATGGCGCGGCGGCCCGGCTGCGGCAATCGCGACAGGGAACGTATCGCGTCGATGCCCCTCGCTCAGCAGTTTACCTGGACCGGACGCGTAGTTTTCCGGACAACACCGAAGTGGAAGTTTCGCTCACTTTCGCCGGAGATCCCACCGGCGGTTTTGTCCGAGAAGTCGCACCGGAACCTGAGTCGATAACGCTCCGTGAGCATTACTCATTCGTCCGCCTGCCGGATGCCGGCTACCGGCCGCGCGCGTTCGATACCCGTTCGAGCTTTATTCCGGTATCCTTCGCCGACTATGCCACGCCGATCGGCGAACCGATCCAAAAGCGATGGATTATGCGGCATCGGCTGGCAAAGAAGGATCCTTCCGCTGCGGTCAGCGACCCAGTCAAGCCGATCGTCTACTACCTCGACCTGGGAACACCGGAACCGATCCGTTCCGCACTCTTGGATGGGGCGCGCTGGTGGGACCAAGCCTTTGCCGCCGCCGGTTACCGTAGCGCCTTTCGCGTTGAGATGTTGCCCGAAGGGGCTGACGCGCTTGATATCCGCTACAACATGATTCACTGGGTCCACCGCTCCAGCCGCGGCTGGTCCTACGGCGCCGCGGTTACCGATCCCCGGACCGGTGAGATATTGAAGGGGAATGTAACTCTTGGATCCCTTCGTGTACGGCAGGACTACATGATCGCCGAAGGGTTGCTCGCGCCTTACGAAGACGGCAAGCCCGCCAACCCGGCCATGCGCGAAGTGGCGCTGGCACGTTTGCGCCAATTGAGCGCGCACGAAGTTGGGCACACCATAGGACTCACTCACAACTTCGCCTCCAGTGTGAGCGGCCGTGCTTCAGTAATGGACTACCCGCATCCGCTCGCCACTCTCGGCGCCGACGGCACAATCGGCCTTTCCAATGCCTACGCCGAAGGAATCGGTGCGTGGGATAAAGCGGCAATCGCCTATGGTTACCAGCATTTCCCGCCGAGTACCGACGAACCCAAAGCTCTCGACGCGATTCTACGCGGCGCTTACATACAAGGATTGCGTTTTCTGGCGGACGACGAAGCTCGCGATCCTGCCGGATCCAGCCCGGTTGCCAATCTCTGGGACAACGGAAAGAACGCCGTCGACGAATTGCAGCGTGTACTGGCGTTACGCAAGGTGGCACTTGGCCGCTATTCCGCGGCCGCCATCCGGCCCGGCGCGCCAATGTCGGATCTGGCGAACACCTTAGTGCCCGTTTTTCTAATGCATCGGTACCAAACCGAAGCCGCGGTTAAGGTCCTCGGCGGCGTGGATTACAACTACGCTCTGCGAGGCGATAATCAGGTGGTGACTGCGATCGTACCGGCTCCGGAGCAACTACGCGCGTTAGAATCCGTGCTCCAAACGCTCGACCCTGCCACGCTCGAGATACCCGAAAATCTATTGACTCAGATTCCACCTCTGGCCTTCGGCTACCCCGAGACGCGGGAACAGTTCAAAGGGCGCACGGGCCGGACTTTTGACCCTGTGGCCGCCGCGGAAAGCGCCGCGCACCATACTTTGGGCCTCTTGCTGCACGCCGAAAGAGCGGCTCGGCTGGACCAACTCAAGGCCCGCGTGCCTGCTCAACCCGGCTTTCATGCGGTATTGCAACGGTTGATAACCGCCACTTGGTCCGCCGCGCCCCAACGGGGGATGCGCGGCGAAATCCAAAAGGCGGTGAACATGGCGGTATTGCACCATTTGATGGCGCTTTCGGCGAATGAAGCGGCGGCTCCGTCCGCGCGAGCGCAGGCCCACGGAACCTTGGTGGCGCTGCGGAAAGAACTCGCTGCGCGGCGAACCGTGGAACCCGCCTGGGCCGCCGTCCATCAATTCGCCGTCGCCCAGATCGAACGGTTCGAACGCGATCCTAAGCTTATCCCGATTCCCCGTCCCCTGGAGCCGCCGCCGGGCCAGCCTATCGGCTGCCTGATGGAGTAGCTATCCAACAAGTTCGCCAGCCAGTTTTTCTAACGACTGTGCGTTCTCTCGAACCATCTGTTCTCCGAGGAGCCGAAGTTCGCGGAGATGCCTCGCCCCCGTTTCGTCCATCCGTTCGCTGCCGCGTTGGAGCGACGTTTGGAACCGGTAATAACTCCCGGCCGGCAGCAACTGTTTGAGTTGGTAGTCCACCGTTTCCGAAACGCTGTCGAGCGCAATGTCGAGTACCGGCTTAGCCCATCTTGCCAGACCCCAGTGGCGGGCGTCGTCGTAGGCAATCCGGCGAGTCAGTGCACCCGTCCCGAGTGAACAAACGACGTAGTTTTTCGCCTCCGGATACTGGGTTCGTGCCTCGACCAGTGCGCAGGCCGCCGGGTTGTTCGCGAATAATCCGCCGTCGATCAGGGCCCAATAATCGCCCGGCCTTGATGCATCGATCCGGGCCGGTTCGAAATAGGTCGGCGCGGCCGACGTTGCCCTTGCCACTTGCCACATCGGAAAGTCGTGCGTCGCGTATTTCAACGCGGACTGGCTCTTGAAAAAAAACGGTATTCGCCGCTCGATTTCATAGCTTGGCACAATAACGTTGGTCAGCGATTCACTTAAGCGAGTCTCCCCGAAGCAACGCATCAAAACCTCATCAACGCCTTTTGACGGGTATTTTTGGTCGCCGATAGCGCCAAAAGAGCGCAGTTTGTGCCAGAAATTCCTCGAGAAAATGCGTGGGCCGTCGCGCTCGTAGATCGTCGCCATTTCCTCGGCCGAAAATGAAGTCCGCCCGTTTTCGTCAGGCCGCACGAGCCCCAGCGCTAGAATGCCTCCAGTTGAAGTTCCGGCGATCAAATCGAACATCTGCGACACGGGTTTACCGGTCTTGCGCTCGAGCCACGCGAGCAGCATAGCAGGAAGGATCCCTCGGATCCCCCCGCCGTCGATGGATAGAATTCGAATAGTTTTTGCCACAAAAAAATAGAGGCGTCCGCCGCGGCGGGTGCCTCTTCCTCCACTTGAATTCTAGTGGGCTGCGTCTAGTCGCCTGCTGAGTCAAAACTTGCAAGATGTTGATTCCGAACGAGACATTTCGCTCCGGTCTAATGTGATGGACCGCTGGCGCCACCCCGGCATGGGGCCTGCGCGACTTGCCAAACGTCCGCTACACTAACAACTCACGAGGCAAACTGGCCGAATGGCAAAGTCTCCAACTATGTCAAGCAATCACCCCTATCAATCCGCCCCGTTCGAATTTCGGACAAGGTTGACAAGTCGACCGTCGGCTGTCCCCGCCCAAAGTCCATCCGAGGCCGCATTTTGAAGCCGTACTACGCCGCGGCCATCTTGCTCGCTATTCCTATCTACTTGCCGCGGTTGATGCGTAGCTTCTGGCTCGATGAAGCGGGGACGTTTTTCATGGTGCGCAACGGATTTTGGGCGGCGATCGAGGCCTGCTCGAATTGGCCAGGCCAGTCGATCCTTTACGGCGCGCTTACATCCCTATTTTGCCTCGAAGGCGGACCGCTGCGTGAACCTTTACTGCGACTGCCTGGCTTGATCGGGCTTGGCCTTTTGCTTTACTTTACAGCCCGGTTGGCGACGCGCGCTCTCGGTGCGACGGCGGGGCTGTGTGCCTTTGTATTGATGCTGTTTCATCCCCAAAGTTTCGATCTGTATATCCAGGCTCGCGCGTATGGCCTCGCCGCCGCCGCCGTCGCCGCCTCTTATTGGATGATCTACGAATGGGTGGAGACTCGCCGCCGGGTTTTCGCGGCCGGATGGGCCGTCGCGACGGTGCTAATCTTCTACCTGCATTATCTGTACGTTGTTTCATTGCTCGCGCAGGGTGTCTATCTGGCTTGGGTCTTCGTGGCAGAGAAACGCTCGGAGCGGTGGAGGGATTTGGCGTGGGCAACCGCTGCAGTGCCCGTGCTACTGGCGCCACTTTTAAGCCACATGCTCTTGCTGGTGCGGCAATCTTATTCCCTTTCCTACGTTTCGATGCCTGATTTTTTCGACCTCGTCCGCGCATTGGCGCCATTTCCATTGCTAATGGGAGTCATCGGAGGAGGCTTGGTTTTGCAAATGATCCTCGTCGCAAAAGGCGCTGGCAGGAGTCAATGGAGCCTTCCCGCTACCGGATTTCTGGTCTTGGCCGGCGGCTGGTGGTTGCTGGGTACGCTGGTTTTATTTTGCATATCGAGGTCTTCGACGTTGCAGGTATTCATCGACAGATACCTGGGTTCCTCCGCGCCGGCTGACGCGCTATTGCTATCTGCGATCGGAGTTTGTGTTTTCGAACGCAGATCGGCGATTGGGTGGGCATTTCTGGCCGTGCTGCTAACGACGGGAAGCCCGTTGAACTGGCGACCCTCCTGGGATCCTGGTCCGCTGGAGTCCCGGACAATGACCGATATAGTCAGCGCCATTTCTCCGGAACAGCCGCCTCCCCTGATCTTCCAAAGTTCGCTGGTGGAATCGAATGTTCTGGACTGGCGGCGCGGCCCTTCCGGTTCCTATGCATTTAATGAATTGGTCGCCTACCCGGTTCCTAATCGACTTTTTCCGTTGCCCACCCGTTTGGAGGCGGATACGGAATACCATGTGCAAGGCATTTTGGACGGTGAATTGAAAGACGCGCCCATGATCGTTTACGTCCGGATGGGCGAAATTCCAGCATGGATCTACGCGCAACTGGCGATGCGAGGCTATCGCGTAGAGCGAATGCGTCCGAACGCGTACTCTATCGCTATATTCCGCAAGTAGTTTTCTCGTACCCTAGTAGATACATCACGATGGGTAGCATTCTTCAATCACTTCCAACCGGCAAGAACGTCGGCATTGCGTTTTCCGGCGGCCTTGATACCAGCGCGGCCATCTACTGGATGCGGCAGAAAGGCGCCATTCCCTACTGCTATACGGCGAACCTGGGGCAGCCCGACGAAGCCGATTATGACGAGATCCCACGCAAGGCGCTGGGCTATGGCGCGGAGAAAGCCCGGCTGATCGATTGCCGCGCGCAACTGGTCCGCGAAGGGATAGCCGCGCTGCAGTGCGGGGCGTTCCACATTACGACGGCGGGCGTGGCCTATTTCAATACGACACCGATCGGCCGCGCCGTGACGGGCACAATGCTGGTGGGCGCGATGAAGGAAGACGGCGTCAACATCTGGGGCGACGGATCGACATACAAGGGCAACGACATCGAGCGTTTTTACCGGTATGGACTGATGGTCAACCCGGCGTTGGAGATCTACAAGCCATGGCTCGACCAGGACTTTATCAATGAACTGGGCGGCCGCAAGGAGATGTCGGAGTTGTTGGAGAAGGCCGGCCTGGGCTACAAAATGTCCAAGGAGAAGGCCTATTCGACGGACTCCAATATCTGGGGCGCGACGCATGAAGCCAAGGATTTGGAGTTCCTGAAGAACGGCATCAAGATCGTTGAACCGATTATGGGCGTGCCGTATTGGCGTGACGATTGCGCGGTGGCGGCGGAGACGGTTTCCGTTACTTTTGACGAAGGCAAACCGGTCGCGTTGAACGGCAAGCATTTTGACGATGATGTGGCACTGGTGTTGGAAGCCAACGCGATAGGCGGACGGCATGGGCTGGGGATGTCCGACCAGATTGAGAATCGAATTATCGAAGCGAAGTCACGGGGAATCTATGAAGCGCCGGCAATGGCGCTGTTCTACATTGCGTATGAGCGGCTGCTGACCGGCATTCACAACGAAGGAACGCTGGAGCAGTATCATACGCTGGGCCGTCGATTGGGCCGCCTATTGTATGAAGGCCGCTGGTTCGATCCGCAATCAATGATGCTGCGGGAGACGCTGCAGCGGTGGGTGGCCAAGGCCGCCAGTGGGACCGTAACGCTTGAATTGCGGCGCGGGAACGACTATTCGATACTCGATACCGAGTCGCCGAACCTGACCTATGCGCCGGAGCGGTTGACGATGGAATCAGGCAAGGGCGAGTTCACGCCGCAGGACCGGATCGGTCAGTTGACGATGCGAAACCTGGACATCACCGATAGCCGGAAGAAGCTATTTGTGTATGCGGAGGCGGGCCTGCTCTCGGCGTCAACGTTTGAGGGCCTGCGGCTGCTGGACGAGCCGAAGAAGGACGAGTAGTTCGCGCCTATAAAGATGTGAGGCGGCCGGTGGAATCTCCGAGAACTTCCGGCCGCACACCCGCGTGATCAAGCAGGGAGAGGTAGAGATTCGTTAGCGGCGTTTCCTTCGGGTAAATGATGTGGCGGCCCATTTGGAGCTTGCCATTGGCGCCGCCGGCCACGAGGATCGGCAGGTCATGGTGGGAATGGCGGTTGCCGTCGGAGAGGCTGGAGCCATAGACGATCATCATGTGATCGAGCAGGGATCCATCGCCATCCTTGGTGGCAGCGAGGCGTTGCAGCCAGCGGGCGAAGAGCGTGGCGTGATACTCGTTGATCTTTGTGAGTTTCTCCACCTTTTCAGCGTCGCCGCGATGGTGGGAAATGCCGTGATGGGCATCGGGAACGCCGATTTGGCGGTACGTGTTGTTGGAGCCTTCGCGGCCGACCATAAAGGTGGCAACGCGGGTGGAATCGGTTTGGAAGGCCACGGTCATGAGGTCGTACATGAGCGTGACGTGTTCTTCGAAATCAACGGGAATGCCTTCGGGCTTTTCCATTTCCGGGCGAACGGTTTCGTTTGCCTGTTTGCCAGCGAGTTCGATGCGTTTTTCGATTTCACGCACACCGGTCAGATACTCATCGAGTTTGCGTTTATCGTTGGCGCCGAGACTGATCTTGAGTGAAGCGGCGTCCTCGCGGACATAGTCGAGAATGGACTTCCGAAACGGGTCGGCGGCGGACTCGTCGCCGGTTCCAAAGAGACGTTCGAAGACGAGTTTTGGATTCACTTCCGGCGGCATGGGTGTTTCGGCCGAGCGCCAGGAGATGGCATTGGAGTAGGCGCAGGAGTAACCGGAATCGCAGTTGCCAACGATACGGCCGTGTTCGATGCCGAGTTCGAGCGAGGCGAACTTTGTATTGCCGCCGATGGACTGCGCGGCTAACTGATCGGCGGAGATTCCGTTCTTAATGTCAGCGCCGGCGGTTTTGCGGGGATGGACACCGGTGAGAAACGTGGCGGCGGCGCGAGCGTGATCTCCGGGGCCGTCACCCAGGGCGCGGCCATTTACATGGGCCAGACCGGAGAGGAGCAGCGTCTTCTCGCGAAGGGGCGCGAAGGGTTGCAGAACGCGGGGAAGATCGAACGCCGTGCCATCGGCGGCGGGCGTCCAGTTTTCCATAATGATGCCATTCGGCACATAAGCAAACGCCATGCGCAGCGGGGGGGCGGCGGCACGGGCGGGCGTCATTGCGTCAAGGGCCGGAAGCGCGATGGAAGCGCCGAGGCCGCGGAGGAGGGTTCGCCGGTTCATCATTTTCGGTATTGGAAGGGAAGGCTTTCAACGATTCCGTCAATCAGGCTCGACATGCGGTAACCGTCTGACGCCAGTTTATTACAAATTTTTGAGATTGTGGGGCGGTCAAATTTCTCGAGCCCGCGGCCGAGCGCGTAAGTCATTAACTTCTCGGTGAGGCAACGGGAGAAGTACTTCGGATCCGCCTTTAGGATGGCCCGCAGTTCGGCGGGAGTTTTGAAAATCTTGTTACCGGGAAGCGATCCGGCGGGCTCAATGGGGAAGTTGCCATCGTGGGTGCGCCACTGGCCGACGGGGTCGAAGTTTTCGAGGCCGAAGCCGAGGGCATCCATTTTGTTATGGCAGACGGCGCAGGTGGCGTCAGCGCGATGCTTTTCCATTTGTTGGCGGAGGGTGCCGGTGTTGCCGATTTCGCTTGTGCTGAGTTCCGGCACATTCGGCGGGGGCGGAGGCGGCGGCGTGCCAAGGATGTTTTCCATGATCCACTTTCCGCGGAGGACGGGCGAGGTGCGCGTGGGGTAACTGGAGATTGTGAGAATGCCAGCGTGGGTGAGAACGCCGCCGCGCCGGTTATCGGCCAGTGTCACTCGACGGAACTCTTCACCGGTCACTCCTTCAATGCCGTAGTGCGCGGCGAGGCGGCCGTTCAGGTAGGTGTAATCGGCATCGAGGAACTCGAGGATTGAGCGATCTTCTTTCAAGATGCCTTCAAAGAACCGGCGGGTTTCCTGGCCCATAGCGGCGGCGAGGGCATCGTTGAATTTGGGAAACTTTTCGGGGTCGGGTTTGTGGACTTCGAGATTGCGAAGCTGCAGCCACTGCCCGCCGAAGTTGTCGACGAGCGCCGCGGATTTTGGATCGCTCAACATGCGGCGGACCTGGGCGCGAAGGATGGCGGGTTGTTGGAGGTCGGCCTGGGTAAGTTCGCTGTCCGGCATGGTGCTCCAGAGGAAGTAACTCAGGCGGGCGGCGAGTTCGGGGTTGGTGAGTTTTCGGGGTTGGTCAGCGGCGGCGGGCGGCTCGATGCGAAACAGAAAATTCGGCGAGACGAGCATGGCTTGGAGGGTGTATTGGACGCCCTGTTCGAGAGAATGCCCGGCGGCGATGGCGTTGGTGGTGAAGCCGGCGATCTTCGCGATTTCGGCCACGGTTACGGGACGGCGCCAGGCCTTGGCGAGGAGGTTTCGGGTTATCCTTTCGGCGCAGGCCGGGGTGGCGTCGTGACAAATGATGATGCGCTCATGCGTGGCGGGAAGGCCGAGGTCCGGTTTGGCGAAGGGACCGCGGACTTCGATGTAATCGACCTGATAGTCTCCGGGAAGAGTATCAGGGAAAGTGGCGGTTAGCCGATGATTGCCGGGAGGGATGGCGGCGTTGTATTTAGCGATGCGGTTGGCAACATTGGGGCCGAGCGGGAACGAGGCGCTTTTGACCGGCTTGTTGTCGATGAGCAGAACGACGTTGAGCGGTTCGCCTTCTTTGCGGCGGTCGATGACGCGGACCTGGATTTCGTACTCGGCCCAGGCGGGGAACTGGTGATTGGGGGCTTTTACTTTGTCGGAGGGGTAGCGGTTCAGGGTGGGTTTGCCGGATTTGCCCGTGATTACGGCAAGGCGGGAGATTCTTTCGGCGGCGGTGAGGTACTTTTCCATGAGCACCGGGCTGAGGCTGAGCACGTCGCCGATGTTGTCGAACCCGTAGCCGGAGTCGTCATTGGGAAAGTCGTCGGCAGCCTGGAAATCGAGACCCAGGAGATCGCGGACGGTGTTGTTGTATTCGACCTTGTTGAGGCGGCGGGCGGTGACGCGGCCGGGTTCGGGAGCGGTCCGGGCGTCGTGGTTGGCGACCTGCGCATCGATCCATTTGGATAGTGATTCGAGTTCGGCGGCGGTGGGGCGGGGCATTCCCGGCGGGGGCATTTCGCCGTTGCGGAGTTTATCGAGGACGTCTTCCCAGACGTTGCGTTCGGCGAGGGCTTCCTTCGGGTCGCGGAGGCGGGCGAGGTTGAGATCGGCGTTCTTTAATTTAGAGTTGTGGCAGGCGGTACAGCGCTTGGCGAGGAAGGGCGCGACGTCGCGTTGGAAGGCCCTGGTGTGGGACGTATCCACTTGGGCGAAGAGGGGGAGGATGAAGAGTAAGAGGTACCACACAGTTGCATCTTATCGTGGATAATGCCTGTATGGATCTGATCACACGCAGAGCAATGTTGGCTGGCGCGGCGGCGGTGAAGTTACCGCGGAAGCTACGGTTAGGGATGGTTGGCGTGTTGGGCCATGCTGGCGAGATCCTGACACCGCTGCCTCATATACCGGACGTTGAACTGGTGGCGGTGGCGGAAGCCGATCCGGCGGAGCTGGCGAGAATTCGCAAGCGGCCGGTAGCGGAGAAGGCCACGTTTTATTCCGACTATAGGCGAATGCTGGATGCGGAAAAGCTGGACTTAGTGGGCGTTTGTACATCCAATGGAGACCGGGCGGCGAGCGTGATCGCCGTTGCCGAGCGCGGGCTGCCGTTGATCGCGGAGAAGCCGTTGGCGCTTTCGCGCGCGGAGTTTGAACGGGCCAAGAAGGCGGTGGCCGCGTCGGCGAAGCCGATCTGGCTGCTGCTGCCGTTGCGGTATGAGCCGCAGTTTCTGGCGATGCGGCAATTAGTTAAGGACGGCGTGGTGGGCGATGTGGGGATGATCAGTTCGCAGAAGTCGTATAAGGCGGGCGTGCGGCCCGTATGGATGAAGGAGCGGGCTTCGTACGGGTCGACGATTTTGTGGATCGGAATCCATATGTTCGATCTGATGCGATGGACTTCGGGGCGCGATTTTACCGAGGTGTTTTCGTATCAGGCTCAGGTGTCGGCGCCGCCGGGAATCGGGCAGATGGAGAATACGACGACGACGATTTTGAAGCTGGATAACGGGGGGACGGCATCTCTGCACATGGACTATTACCGCAGTGAGGCCGCGCCAACGCATGGGGACGACCGGGTACGGATTGCGGGATCGAAAGGCGTCGTTGAATACATGGCGGCGACCGGGCTGACGGTGCTACGGCAGGGCGGGAAGGTGGAAGTAGTTAAGGAGATGCCGCCGGAGCGGCAGATCTTTGTGGAATTTCTGGAGGCCGCGTTTAACGGCAAGGCGAACGATATGCCGCTTTCGGATGTTTGGAAGGTGAATGAGATTACGATAGCCTCGCATGAGGCGGCAGCGACGGGCCGGCCGGTGCGGTTAAGTTAGCTAAGTTAGCCGGAATTCACATTTGCGTATCCCAAAAATGAGAGGCTACGGAAAGTGGAACCGCTTCACCCCTCACAGCCGCGGTTGACGTTACTTTTACGACCAACAACCGCAGTCAGAGGAAGTGGCGCACGGATTGCAATGGGTCCTGGAAATGACCCATTTTTCTTGCAAGGCGCTTTGTGTCCTTCTCATTGGCGGTTCGCTGATGGCGCAATCGAGCCGGGGGTCGCTGTCTGGCGTTGTCAGCGACCCTTCAGGCGCCACGATTCCCGCGGCGGCAGTGGAACTGCGAAGTCAGGATACCGGGGTGAGGCGCTCTACGCTGTCCAATGATGCCGGGCTGTACCGGTTTGACGCGGTTGACCCAGGGACCTATGAGGTGAACATTAAAGCCGGCGGATTCCGCTCCTTCGCGTCGAAGGGGATGGTGTTGCAGGCAGGCGTGGCGGGCACGTTGGACGCGAAGCTGGAAGTGGGTGACGCGCAGACGATCGTGGAAGTGAGTTCGGCGGCGGTTCAGTTACAGGTGGAAGCGCCGGTGAGAGGCGGCAACATAGACCGGATGCAAATCGCACAACTGCCATTTGCAACCCGGAACCCGGTGTCGCTGGCGCTGACCGTTCCCGGCGTTTCGACTAACCGGTTTGCGTCCGGGCGGGAGACATTCTCGGTGAACGGATCGAGGGGTCGATCGAATAACTTCCTAATCGACGGGACGGAGAACAATGATATTTCGATTGCGGGGCAGGCGTTTCAGATAAAGATTCCGGACGCGGTGCAGGAAGTGAATGTTCAGACGTCTAACTATGACGCGGAGTTCGGCCGGGCGGCGGGAGCCGTGGTGAATGTGATTACGCGCGGGGGGACGAACCGGCTGCACGGGACGGCGAGTTACCTCTTGGATTCCACGGTGGACGATGCGTTGACGAACACACAATCGTTGATTCCGGCACTAGTGCAGCGGGGGCGCCCGGCCCCGGGTACGGAGCAGATATGGGCAGGGACGCTGGGGGGGCCGATTCGTAAGGACCAGACATTTTTCTTCCTGGGATTTCAGGAAGACCGGCAACTGGCCCAGAATACGACGAATGTGACGACGCTGACGGCGAACGGCTGGGCGACGCTGAACAGCCTCTATCCGCAGGGGCGCAACAAGCAGGCCGATTTGTACCGGGAACTGACGAGCGGGCTGGCGGCGACGGCGAATCCCTTCAATGTGGCATTGGGGAACGGGAGGCCGGCATTGGAATTTGGCGCGGCGGCGACGCCGTTCCCGCGATCGTGGTACCCGATGCGCGGTACCGCGGGTGGGAGGCGCCGCGAGTGGACGTGTATGTGCCGGTGGAGCAGAGGGCGCAGCACCGGTCGGACTTTGTGGTGCGGACGTCTGTGGCGCCGGAGACGCTGGTGGAACCGGTGCGGCTGGCGGTGTTGGGCTTGAACCCGGAGTAGCCGATAAGCAACGTCACGACCGTAGCGAAGTTGGTGGATGGCGCATTGGCCCGGCCCCGATTCCTGTGGCTTTTGTTCGGATTCGTCGGGGTGGCGGCGCTTTTGCTAACGGTAGCGGGACTGTTCGCGGCGTTGCGGTTTGTGTTTTCGAGCTGCGAGCGGGATATGGCAATCCGTATGGCAGTGGGGGCCACACCGGGGGAATTGCGAGCGGTGGTGCTGCGCTTCGGGCTGGCGCGGGTTTTCGCGGGTCTCGTGGTGGGACTGATGGGCGCTGTTTGGGTGGTTCGATTCGTAGAGCCGCTGCTGTTCCGGGTAACGGTCTTCGATTTGTGGGTGTGGGCGGGCGGGGCGGGATTGCTATTGGCGGCATCGGTGTTGGCGGCGCTGGGACCGGCATGGCGGGCTGGGCAAGTCGATCCGCAACGCCTTCTCCAACAGGTGTAAATGCCATCGGTACCTGGTTACTGGATTTGTCCGGGGTCGGATAAATCCAGTATCCAGGCGCCGTTTTGCGTTAGGCTTCGATTTCGGCGAGTGCTTCCGGGCTTAGGCGGAACGTCGCGGCGCCTTTCACTCCCTCCAACTGGGCCGGGGAGCGAAGGCCGACGATGGCGGCAGTGACCTCGGGCCGGCGTAGTGTCCAGGCGATCGCGATTTCTCCAGGCGTGCGGCCGTGGCGGGCGCCGATTTCGCGGAGGCGTTCGACGAGCGCCAGGTTCTTGGACAACAGCGGTTCCTGAAAGTTGGGTGTCCGCTGCCGAAAGTCATCGGCAGGCATTGCCGCGATGCGTTCGCGTGTCATCGCGCCACTCAGCAAGCCGGATTTCATCGGGGAATAGACAAGGGTTCCGATACTGTTCGCACCGCAGTAAGGGAGTAGTTGGGATTCGATTTCTGGTGAAACCAGACTGTACGGCGGCTGGAGGGAGGTAATGGGGGCGATGGGCGCGATGCGCTCCAACTGAGACCGGCTGCAATTGGAGACACCGATCCAGCGAACTTTTCCCTCCGCTTTCAGTTCGGCCATCGCGGTCCAGGCTTCCTCAATGTCTTCGTCGGGTTCGGGCCAGTGGATCTGGAAGAGGTCGATGGTATCCATTCCCAAGCGGCGAAGACTATCCTCACACTCCTGTTTAACTGAGGCCGCTTTCAAGCGCTTACCAATTTGGCGATTCTCGTCCCAGACGCGGGCGCATTTCGTAAAGACATAGGGCTTATTGGTGCGCTCTTTGACTGCTTTTCCGACGACGATTTCGGCATGGCCCAGGCCGTAGACCGCGGCAGTGTCAATCCAATTCCATCCTTCGTCGAGCGCGGCATGGACGGCGGCGACGGATGCCTCATCGTCCTGAGGTCCCCAACCAAAGGCCCATCCGCCGCCGCCCATCGCCCACGCGCCGACGCCGAGAGGGGTGATTTTTAAGTCACTATTGCCGAGATTTCTAAGTTGCATCGTTCTATTGTTACCAAATCCTTGTGGATTGGTGGCGGATTTGGGAGAATTCTGAAGCTACCTAAAGAAGTTATCTTTTTTCTGCCGATAAGATGTAGGGAGCTTCTCGCGAACTGTGGACATCAGGGAGAACCGGGTACACCGGGCGCGGCGCTTCATTCCCCTTTGGGTACTGCTGAGCGCCACGGTGACGTTGATCACCGTCGCCGGAATCTGGAGCTGGGACCAAAATCGAAGGGCCGACCGTTTTCGCGGGGAAACGTTTCGGATCGGTGTCGACCACAATCCGCCGAATTACGATTGGACGGAACAGACAGGCGCTGTGGGATTTGCCGTTGATGTGCTGAATGAGGCGGCGCGGCGGGCCGGGGTAAAACTGAACTGGGTCTTTTGTGCTCGCGGTTCCCGGACAGCGCTTACAGATGGGACCATCGACTTATGGCCGGTGGGTTATTACCGGCCCGGAGAATTCCCAACGCTTCACCAGACGCGGCCATGGAGCGAGGTACAACACGCCTGGATCTGGAAGCGGGGGACGCTGAAAGTCCAGCCTGAAAGACGGGACCGGAAGCGGATGGCGATTGTGGACCGGGTTTCGACGAAGAGCCTGGTGGTGCGTACGTTTCCCAACATGGATCTGGTGCTGACGCCTACGCGCCTGGACTCGCTGGAAGCCATGTGTCTAGGCCGCGCGGATTTGGCGTTTATGGATACCCGTGTGCTGGAGGAGGCGCTGCTAAACCGGCCGGAAAGTTGCCGGACAACGGAATTTCAAGTGAAACCGCTGCCGGACCTTACAGATCCGATGACGATCTTTGCCAGGAGCGAGACCGCCGAGGTTGCCGAAGTATTGCGAAACCGGATCGATGAACTCCTGTCCGACGGTACTGTGCTGAACGCCGCCGAGAAGTGGTTTTCGTTATCAAGCTCAGAAGTACGGCAGGTTGCGCGGTTGCAGGAACGAAACCTTCAATTGAAGTGGATGGCGGGGGTCTGCGTGGTCATGGGCGTGGCCATTGGACTATTGGCATGGCTGATTCGAAACTTGCGTTTGGCCCGTTCCGGGGCGGACCGTTCGAGGCAGTTACAGGCCGAGTTTCTAGCCAATGTCAGCCATGAGATTCGGACTCCGATGAATGGCGTTCTGGGCACTGCGGACCTGATGCTCGACACGGTGGACGATCCGGAGCTTCGGGAACAGATTGAAACGATTCGGGAATCGGCCTACGGCCAGTTGGAACTGCTGAATCAGATTCTGGATCAATCGAAGATCGACTCCGGTGTGTTGCTCTTGGAAACTACACCGTTTTCGTTGCGGCGGCTTGTAGAACAGGTGGAGAAGACATTTCAGCCGGCGGCGAAGCGAAAGGGTATCCGTCTCCGGACCGATGTACCGCCGGATTTGCCGGAGATGGTGTTGGGCGATGGGCTAAGGATTCGACAGGTATTGACAAATCTGGTAAACAACGCCGTGAAATTCACCGCGGAGGGCGGGGTGGACGTGGTCATTCGGGCGGAATCGGCAGCCGGGACGACAACCGTCTCGTTTGTCGTTTCCGATACGGGAATAGGGATACCGAAGGCTGTCCATGGGACCATTTTCGAGAAATTCAGGCAAGTGGATTCGTCGACTACGCGGCGGTATGGAGGAACGGGCCTCGGTCTATCAATTTCGCGTCAATTGGTCCGATTGATGGGTGGAGACTTGAGCATCGAGAGCGAGGTAGGGAAGGGCAGTTGCTTCCGGTTCAGTATTGCTTTGGCTTCGGCACGACATTCCGCAAAGCCGCGTGTTCCTGCCGGAAAGGCGGTCACGCTGAGCGGATTAACTGTGCTTGTGGTCGAAGATAATGCCGTCAACCAGCGGGTGGCGCGATCGTTATTGGAGCGGCTTGGGGCTAAGGTGGTGTTGGCGGGCAATGGGTTGGAGGCTGTCGCCATATGCCAGGAGCGCGAATTCGACGTCGTTTTGATGGACTGCCATATGCCGGAAATGGATGGCTACGCGGCAACCATGGCGATCAGGAAACTTGCGGGGGCGATCTGCCGGGTACCGATCGTTGCACTAACCGCCGGTGTTTCCGGTGAAGAACGTCGGAAGGCTATTCAAGCGGGGATGGATGGATTCCTGTCCAAACCCGTTAACCGGGATGAATTAGCCGCGACGCTGGCAGCGCTGCCGCGGCGGGAGTCGCCGGAGGTTTAGTGTACCGTGCGGGTTTTTCGATTCATGTAGTCCATGAGTAAATACTTGCCAAGTGTTTGGGGCGTAGTGAAATAAGCCTTTCCACGGCACAATTCAGTGACTTTATGGACGAAGTCGACAAGATCGTAGTTCGTCGCGAGCATGAAGGTGTTAATGAGAATCCCCTGGCGTTTGCAGCGGCTCACTTCGTCCAGCGTCCGCGAAATCACCAACGGATCGAGGCCGAATGGATTCTTATAGATCTGGCCGTCTTCGAGGGTAAGGGCCGACGGTTTTCCGTCAGTAATCATGATGATCTGTTTCATGTCCTTCTTCTCCTGCTGAAGAATGCGCTGCGCCAGAATAAGCCCGTCGCGAGTGTTGGTGTGATAAGGACCAACCTGCACGCGAGCCAGTTCACTGAGCCGCATTTCCTCGGCAGTGTCATGAAAAAGGACCAGGCGTAGCGAATCGCCGGGGTACTGCGTGCGAATCAGGTGGGCGAGCGCCAGCGCCACGCGTTTGGCGGGCGTGAACCGGTCCTCGCCGTAGAGGATCATGCTATGGGAGCAATCAAGCAGCAGTACGGTGGCGCAGCTACTTTGGTATTCGCTCTGGTGTACGTGAAGGTCCTGATACTCCAATTGAGTGGTGCCGTCGCGGCGAAGGGCCGCGAAAAGCGTCGCATTGGCGTCCAGGTTCAGGGTGTCGCCGAACTCATACTGTTTCGAAGAGCCGGAGGCTTCGATGCCAGTGGCCATGTCCCGCGTATCGTGGGCGCCGAAACTGGAGCGCCCGAGCGAGCCGAGGAGGTCTTTGAGAGTCTTGTAGCCTAAAAAATCGAGCGCCTTATCAGTAGTCTCGACGCGGATCTCGCCACCCGCATCGCCTTCCCGCCCAGGGCCTTGCGGCGGTTCGGTGACGTAGCCGTCCGTTATTAGCTTCTCGACCAGCCGTTCGATTAACGCGTCAACCTGTTCCGGGCTCAGCTTTTCAAATTCGCCGGGCGGCAGTAGCTCGCCGTTTTCAAGCGCCTGGCGAATCGCTTCGCGGAGCATGTCGAGCGAATCTTCGTTGAATGGATAGCCGCCGTATGGATCCTGATAGCCGCTTTGGAGGAAGTAGTCGGAGAGGGCGCGCATCAGATCCTCGGCGGAGATGCCGAAGTCGTCGTCGACGAATTGGGAGTAGCGGATCCAGCGCATGGTGGCTCAGTTGAATTGGCGGCGTTTGGGTGGGCGAACAGGGGTATCGTCGGGATTTTCCGGCTCCTGACCGCGACGGCGGTCCTCTGGCGCGGAGAACCCGAGTTCCTCACTGCGGCTGATACGGCGTTGAGCGTAGAGTCCTTCGAGAATGAACTCGCCGGCGGCGGCGCGCACGGCATCGGGTTCGTTCGCCGTGAGGCCCAGCGCGCGGGTCTTTTCCATGAGTCCTTCGACGAGCAGGAGTTGTTCGAGCAGCGCGGCGGAACCGGTGGCGGCGTCAACTTTCAGGGCGCCGCCGCGTTCGAAGTATTTGACGGTTGTGGCGACATTGACGCCTTCAAAATAGTTGCTGTAAACGCGGCCGACGGCCATACGGATAAGTTCCCGGGCGACCGCTTCGCCGCCTTTCAACTCGCCTTCGTACTCAAGTTCGATCTTGCCGGTAATCGAGGGCAAGGCGCTGTAGATGTCGGCAACGCGCGGAACCGCCTCAGTCTCAGCATTTTGAATGGCGCGGCGTTCCGCGTTGGAAACCACGTTCTCCAAAACAGAGATGGGGAGCCGTTGGGAAACTCCGGAGCGTTTATCAATTTTCTTGTCGTCGCGCGCGAGAAAGGCGATCGCCTCCACCACTTCCCGGATGTATTTAGGCACAATAATGCGCGCCGCCGTAGAGCGGGCCGTCCAGGCCTCCTGCGCCGTAATGGCGATGCCCTGTTCCAGCGTGGGCGGATAGTGGGTGCGGATCTCGCTGCCGATGCGGTCCTTAAGCGGAGTGATGATTTTGCCGCGGGCGGTGTAGTCTTCCGGGTTGGCGGTAAAAATCAACAGGACGTCCAACGGCAGGCGGACCGGGAATCCTTTTATCTGGACGTCCCCTTCCTGCATGATGTTGAACAGTCCCACCTGGATTTTACCGGCCAGATCGGGCAGTTCATTGATAGCAAAAATGCCGCGGTTGGCTCGCGGCAAAAGGCCGTAATGGATGTTGAGATCGCTACCGATGTCGTGACCCTGCCGCGCGGCCTTGATCGGATCGATATCGCCGATCATGTCGGCGATGGTGACATCCGGCGTCGCTAGTTTTTCGATGTACCGGTCATCGCGGGCGAGCCACGCGATGGGAGTGGCATCGCCGAGAGAGGCAATCTGTTGACGGCCAAATGCGGAGACCGGCGCGAGCGGGTGGTCCTTGATTTCAGAACCGGCGATGTATGGCGTCTCGGGATCGAGCAAAGACGTGAGCATACGGATGAGGCGCGTCTTTGCCTGTCCGCGAAGCCCCAGGAGGATAAAGTTGTGCCGTGACAGAAGCGCGTTGACGACTTGCGGAATCACCGTATCGTCATAGCCGTGAAGGCCCGGAAAAAGCTCCCCGCCCTCCCGCAGCCGGGCGATCAGGTTTTCGCGAATCTCATCCTTTACGGAGCGAGAGGGGTGACAACGTTCCGCCCATCCGCTGTTTCTTAAATCACCCAAAGTCGAAGGTTTTGTATCCCCGGAAGCCAAGCGATTTCCCCCATTCGTGATTGTACCAGCCGCAAGGGGCTACCCGGAATGGGCCGACTCCTGATAGAATCCGCCATACACCTCGTAACGGTGGCAAAAGCGTTGAAGATGGCGCGCTGCCAAAATGAAGAAAGACGATTTGAATGCCGACTGACTTGCCGGAAGTAGAGTATCAGCGCTTTTGGAAGCGCTTACAGCAGATTGGTTTGAACGCTTATGAAGCCCGGAGCTACCTGGTTTTGGTGGGGCACCCGAAGTTCAAGGCATTGGAACTAGCGGCGCGCGCGCACGTGCCGCGGCAAAAAATTTACGAGGTTTTGGACTCGCTGGTGGAGAAGGGTTTTGCGCAGGTGGTGCGAGAGAAGACCAAGCTATTTTCGGCGGTGGAGCCATCGCTGGCGATTCCGGCCTATTTCGCCCGACGGGCTCAACATCTGCAGCAAGAGTTGACGGAGCAGTCGCGATTCGCCACGGACCTGGTGGAGGATTTGAACACATCCTATTCGGAGGGCCAGGGCGGCCGCGGAACACTGGACTTCCTGCGGATTGTAACCGAACCGCTTCAGACAGCGGCGGAATACCGGCGAATGATCGGCGAGGTGCAGGCCGAGTACCTGGAGTTTTCACGGCCTCCCTACGCGGTGGATCCGTTGAACGACGATTTGGTGAAAGCGGCAAGGCAACGCGGTGTGCGCTGCCGGTTGCTGGTGGAGGTGGGCACGTTGGATGACGAGCACCGGCGGCGATTAATGGAGTTTATCGATATCGGCGTCGAAGTGAGTCAAGTGCCATCGCTGCCATTGAAACTGGCGCTTTTTGACGGTAAGCGCGGGATGATCGCGCTGTTGGATCCCGTGATTACGCGGCCGACATGGACGGCGGTTATCTTCGACCATGGTGGACTATCCGAAGCGATGCAGGGGTTGTTCGAGGATTATTGGCGGCGCTCGATAGCGATGCCGGCGCGGAGATAGTTATGCGCGTTTCCGTCGCAGCGTTTATGCTTGGCAGCGCCTGGCTGGCCGCCGAGCACGCGCCAGTGAACGGTGTTCGTTTGTGGTTTCAAGATTCCGGGGGAAGCGGGCCGGCAATGGTTCTGTTGCACGCGGCAACCGGCAGCAGTCGCGTTTGGGAGCATCAGACGGCTGCATTGCTGAAGGCCGGTTATCGTGTGATCGCCTACGACCGCCGGGGATATGGACGGACGGAAGCGACCGTGCCGGGACCGGATGCCGATGATCTGGAAGGGCTTTTGATGTACTTGAAGCTGGACCGGATTCACTTGCTGGGTACGGCTGCCGGCGGGAGCGTGGCGCTCGACTACGCGCTGCGCTTCCCGCGACGGCTGCGCAGTTTAGTAGTAGCAAATAGCGTCGGCGGCGTTCAGGATCCAGAGTATCTGGAGATGGCGAAGCGAATTCGGCCGCAACCGCAGTTCAATTCCTTGCCTGCGGCGTTCCGGGAGTTAGGTCCTTCCTACCGGGCGGCGAGTCCGGAAGGAACCGCGAGGTGGGAAGCACTGGAATTGGCAAGCCGGGCGCCGGGGCCGCGAATGGCGGCAGGGAAGCAGAAGAACCGAATCACGTTTGAGGCGCTGAGTTCCATTCGGACGCCTGTACTGTTACTGACCGGAGATGCCGATTTGTACATGCCGCCTGCGGTTTTGCGTCTTTTTTCGGCTCGGATGCGCCGCGCTGAAACCGTCGTCGTGCCGGACGCCGGACATTCCGCTTACTGGGAGAATCCGGATGTTTTCAATCGTGCCGTGCTGACGTTTATCGCAAAGCACTAATGTTAGCGCCCTCGGCTTTCGGCAGTGCCGGCCTCTTTTCTCGCTCTCACTTCCCGGACGGCGTAGATGCGGCGGCCCTGGCTTTCAAAGTAAGTACGAATGAGGACCTCGCCCAGAAAACCGGTACAAAAAAGAATCAGCCCGGCCAATAATAACAGGCCTCCGGCCACCATCAGCGGGCCGTGCTGCGTCACCAAATCCCGCTCCATGAAGAGTAACTTGTAGACGAACAGGTATCCCAAAATGCAACTGCCCGTACCGAGGCCGAGCAATCCGTATTTGCCAAAAAAATGCATGGGCCGGGTAAAGTAAGTCAGGAGGAAGCGGATGGTTATGATATCGAAGAACACCTTAAACGTCCGGCTTAGGCCGTAATGGGACCGGCCGGCGCCGCGAGGCACATTCTTAATCGGCACTTCAATGATGCGTGCACCGTAAAAGCTGGCGAGGGCGGGGATGAATCGGTGGAGCTCGCCGTAGAGATTGATGTCCTTGAGAATCTCCGCGCGGTAGGCTTTGAAAGTAGTGCCGAAGTCGTGAAGCTCGACGCCGCTGGCTTTTTTCATCAGCCAGTTCGCAATACGGGATGGAATTTTGCGGGTGACAGCGTTGTCGATGCGATTTTTGCGCCAGCCGCTAGCTAAGTCGTAGCCTTGGTCGATCTTTTCAAGCAGTGCCGGTATATCTTCCGGCTCGTGCTGGAGGTCGCCGTCCAACGAAATGATGATGCCGCCAATGGCTTCGTCAAAGCCGGCGGCAAGAGCAGCAGTCTGTCCGAAATTGCGGCGGAGGCGAATCACCTTCAGGCGGGAGTCGGTTTCGACCAGATTCGCGAGGAGGTCGAAGGAACGGTCAGTGGAAGCGTCATCGATGAAAATGATTTCGTACTTGCGGCCAATACTTTCCAGAACGCGCGTGAGGCGGTCGTAGAGCGGCAGAATGGCGGGCTCTTCGTTATGAATGGGGATGACGATTGAGAGCGCTGGCGGGGGCATCATAGTCCTTCCCTTTCAGTGTACCGCCCGCGGCGGAGCATGTGTTATCATTGGGTTTCGAGCGTTTCGCGGGCCCGTAGCTCAGTTGGTTAGAGCGCTACCTTGACACGGTAGAGGTCTCCGGTTCGAGTCCGGGCGGGCCCACCATTCCTTCCACCAGGTTTTGCTCTTAGGGAGCAATTCCAATGTCCGTTCTGCCTCGGCAGGCAGTGTAACCCTCCAAGCCAGCGGCGGGTCGTTCGCTCGCCCTGTGATCAGCGATGGCTTAGACCGGCCGCCCCGAGCCCTCTTCCAGCACGGAATATCGCTCGGTGGGAATCGCTTCAAACCGTTCCACACGCTACGACGGGCTGGGCCACCGCACTTCGACCCAATCGCACTTTGAGGCCTGTCCAAGGCCCAGAATGTCACGGCTGTCGTGACTCGAAAGATATCTGCCCCCCGCGACCTTGAGGCGGGAAAGGCGACGTCCGCCGGAACTCCAGGAAATCAGGGCGCCGATCCCGTCGCGATTCGCGTCCGTGATCGAAGCTAGCGAGAGGGGGAATCTTGGCGTTCATCAGGTACTACGTGAACCGCCGAAATCCGGGGTCAAAAAAATTACTGATTATCTTTCCACTCTTCGTACCACGCCATTTGGATCGCTTCCAGCTTGCCTTCATTGGACTTTGCGGGATCATCCTCAAAATCCGGTAGCGCCAGCACGCTCTTGTGCAGATCGGTGAATCGGACCGTCAACGGATCGGTTTCCGGCTGCGCTTCATAAAGCGACAACCCAATATCCTCAGCATCCAGCCAGGTTAACTTCTTCATGCGTCGATCTTCGTTCCTTTCAGCGCGCCCCGCACCGCCGTGTTCATCATCAGTTCCGCCAGCTTCATGGTCGCTTTGTTGAGAGCTTCCAGCTTGTTAAGAATCAAATGGTGGTTCTCGCCGTGATAGGCCAACAGGAGTTCGGCGATACTGTTGTCGACCAGCGCGCGCTCCTCGTCCGTCAACTCCATATACGCGTCGTCGCCCTTAGCCTTGTCGACAGCATTCAAGATCCGGTCCGCCTCAACACGGGCTTCCCGCACCTGGCGCTCGTTGAAATCCTCTTCCGCTTTCGCGAAGGATTCCAGGATCATCGCTTCCACTTGCTCATCGGACAGCCCGTAGCTGGGTTTCACTTCCACCGTCTGTTCCTTGCCGGTACGCAGGTCTTTGGCCATGACGTTGAGAATCCCATTCGCGTCGATCAGGAATCGCACTTCGATCTTCGCCATTCCGGCGGGCATCGGGTCAATGTCCTTCAGGTCGAATCGGGCCAGACTCCGGCAATCGCGAACCATCTCGCGTTCGCCCTGCAGGACGTGTATCAAAACGTTGCGCTGACCATCCACGGCGGTCGTGAACGTCTCGGCGGCGGTCGCCGGAATGGTGGAATTCCGGTGAATCAGCTTTGATACGACGCCGCCCATCGTTTCAATTCCCAGGCTCAACGGCGTGACGTCCAGCAGCAGCTTATCGTGAACATGACCGCTCAAAATTCCGGCCTGCACGGCGGCGCCAAGCGCCACCACCTCGTCCGGATTCAACTCGGTGTGCGGCTCCGCCTTGAACAACGCACGAACGGCTTGGCGGACCATCGGAATTCGCGTCGAACCGCCAACCAGTACCACTTCGTCAATCTGCTCAGGGGTCACGCCGGCGTCGGCCATGCAGCTTCGGCAGGGCCCAAGAGTCCGGTTGACGATCGGCGTGATCAGCTTTTCGAGCATATCCCGGGTTAGCTCACGGCGATATCCGCGCCCTTGATAATGGAACGCGATTGTCGTGACAGCGAGCGTCGAAAGCTGATGTTTGGCGTCAATGACGGCACGGCGCAGTGTCTGCACGGCTACCTGATCGCCGCTTAGATCAGTGCCCCATTCGGCGGCGATATCTTCGAGTGCAACGCGAAGAAGCAAATTGTCGAAATCGTCACCGCCCAAGTGCGTGTCGCCATTGGTGGCCAGGACTTCAAAGATCCCGTCGTGCAGCTTCAGAATCGAGATATCGAACGTTCCTCCGCCGAGGTCGTAAACGGCGACAATGCCGTTGTTCCGCTTATCCAAGCCGTAGGCGAGCGCGGCGGCCGTCGGCTCATTCACCAGCCGCATGACCTGCAGTCCGGCGATTCGGCCTGCGTCTTTTGTTGCTTGGCGTTGCGCGTCGTTGAAATAGGCGGGAACGGTGATGACCGCGTGATCGACGGGCTCGCCCAGAAACGACTCAGCGTTGCGTTTCAGTTGCCTCAGCACTTGAGCGCTGATTCCAGGGGGCGTAAATCGCTTCCCTCCCAGTTCAAGCTGAATTACGGATTCGCTCCCCGCGGCAATATGAAAAGGGAAGAGTTTCAGCTCGTCCTGAACATCGGAGACGCCGCGTCCCATCAGCCGTTTCACTGAATAGATGGTCCGGTCCGGATGGGTGATCAGGCGTTCCAGCGCGGGTGCGCCAACGATTGGCTCGCCGTGTTCGGGAATAGAAACGACGCTGGGGACGATCGGGTTGCCGTCGGCGCCGGGAATCACTTTGGGCGCCGTCAGGTCCATGAACGCGACAAGAGAATTGGTAGTTCCGAGATCAATACCGACGACTTTGTGCGGCTTGTCTTCGGCTCCGAAATCAATTTGGAAAAGGGACATGAGAATTAGTTAAGCGAGCGATACGCGAGCATCGCGGACCAGGTTCTGTAAGTATTTCCGGCGATTTAAGAGGCTGCGGAGCTGTACGAGTTGTTCACGACCGGCGCCGGCGTCGCAGGCGATGAAAATCCGGTCCCTCTCGCCGTCGATTTCCGCGAGGAGTCCTTCGAACTTCCTGAGTGCCCGGGCGACCTCGGCTTTCGCTCCGGCGTCCCCGTCGCGGGCTTCTTCCAGCGCCATATTCAGTTCAAAAACCTCTTCAAGCAATTCCGGCGGTACATCGCGTCCGCGCGGTTCGCCGATATCAAAACCTTCCCCTTTCAAAACATATTCCGCGCGTGCAATGGGATCCCGGAGCACCCGCCAAGCGTCGTTAAGCGCGCCCGAGGCGGCCTCCGCCAGTGCCAATTGCTCCGCGCCGGCGCGCGCGTGAAGGTCCGGGTGCCATTCGCGGCTGTTGGCATAAAAACGGCGCTGGAGGTCTTCGAGATCCAGCGCCAGTTTCTTCTCAATACCGAAAATAGCAAAGTAGTCGGACGGTGGAGGACCGGAGAACATGTTACGCCGAGAACGATGTTCCACAGCCGCAGGACTTCTGCGCATTTGGGTTAATGAACTCAAATCCGGATTGCATAATTGTTTCCTTGTAGTCCAGAATCATCCCATTCAGGAAATTCATGCTCTTCGGATCCACCCAAACGTCCACACCGTCGAAGTTGAAAACGTGATCTGTGGCTCGGGGCTTGGTGTCGAACTTGAACTGGTAGCTCAAGCCGGAACATCCGCCGCCGAGAACCCCTAGCCGCAATCCGCCGGTTACGCCCTGCTTTTCGAAAGCTTGGCGTATCTTGTTGACGGCCGTAGGTGTAACTTCAATCGCGGGCGCGACTTCGGTGGTAGACATCAGTGGGTGACCGCCTCCGCCGAGACAGGTGCGCCCTGCTTCGTTTTGTAATCATTAATCGCGGCCTTGATTGCGTCTTCGGCGAGCACCGAGCAGTGGATCTTTACCGGCGGAAGCGCCAGTTCGGTTACAATGTCGGTGTTCTTGATTTCCAGCGCTTCGTCCACCGTTTTGCCTTTCAGCCATTCAGTGGCGAGCGAGGAACTCGCAATCGCACTGCCGCAGCCGAAGGTCTTGAACTTGGCGTCTTCGATAACGCCCGTTGCGGAGTTGACCTGAATCTGCAGCTTCATTACATCGCCGCACTCAGGCGCGCCGACCATCCCCGTTCCCACGTCCGTACGACCCTTATCCATCGAGCCGACGTTGCGCGGATTATTGTAGTGATCGACAACTTTATCAGAGTAAGCCATGGTATTTTCTCCTCGAAACTAGTGGGCGGTCCATTGGACCTTGCTGAGATCGACGCCGTCCTTGAACATTTCCCAAAGCGGGGACAGTTCGCGGAGCTTGTTAACCACGTCGATCATTTTTTGAGCGACGTAGTCTACTTCGGCTTCGGTGTTGAAACGGCCCAGCCCGAAGCGAATCGATGTATGCGCGAGATCATCTCCCAAGCCGAGCGCCTTCAGCACGTAGCTCGGTTCCAGCGTGGCTGACGTGCAGGCCGAACCGGAAGAAACCGCGATGTCGTTGATGCCCATCAAAAGGCTTTCGCCTTCCACATAGGCGAAACTCATGTTGAGATTATTCGGAAGCCGGTGTTCCATGCTGCCGTTGATGTAAACCTCTTCCAGATTGGCTTCCAGCGTCGCGCGTAAACGGTCTCGCAGTCCGCGCAGCCGAACCGATTCGGTCGCCATTTCCTGCTGGGCGAATTCGCACGCCGCTCCCAGCCCGACGATTCCGGGAACGTTCAAAGTTCCCGATCGCATGCCGCGTTCATGTCCCCCGCCGTCCATCTGTGCGGTCAATTGCACCCGGGGGCTCTTGCGGCGAACGTACAACGCGCCAACACCCTTGGGTCCATATAGCTTATGGCCGGTGATCGATAGTAGATCGATGCCGTCTTCAATGACATTGACCGGAATCTTGCCGCACGCCTGCACCGCGTCGGAATGAAACAGTACGCCGCGTTCCTTGGCAATTTTGCCGATTTCCTTCACCGGCTGAATGACGCCGATCTCATTGTTGGCGTACATGATGCTGATCAGGATCGTCTTGTCCGTAATCGCATCGCGGAGCATGTCGAGGTCGATCAGCCCGTCGCCCTTTAAGGGCAGATAGGTGATGCGGCAGCCCTTCTTTTCCAAATGTTTGCAAGTGTCGAGAACCGCTTTGTGTTCCGTGGCGGCGGTGATGAGGTGATTGCCCTTTTCGGCATACATCTCGGCTACGCCCTTGATCGCCAAGTTGTTCGATTCGGTGGCTCCGCTGGTAAAAACGATCTCTTTGGAATTCGCGCCGATCAACGAAGCGATCTGTTTCCGGCCCTTTTCCACTGCGTCTTCAGCGGCCCAGCCATAGGCATGGTTGCGGCTCGCCGCATTGCCGAAATGTTCGGTGAAATAGGGTATCATCGCGTCGAGCACGCGAGGATCGACTGGCGTTGTGGCGTGATTATCGAAATAAATCGGCTTGGACATTATGCTCTTTCTAAGGATTCAAAACAGTGAGGTCCGGACTCGAAAACTTGACGTATTGAGCAGCGGCGGCCCCGTTTGCGTGGACTTCCGGCTCGGCGGCAAGCTCGGTCATGGACGTGTTCGCCAGAACCGCCAGGATGCCGTCATGGACGCGGCGCAACGGATCGCGAATGTTGCAACGTTCCTGGTGCTCGCAGTCGTCGCCGCTCTCGGTGAAACACGAAGTCAGGACCACCGGCCCGTCGATGGCGCGAATGACCTTCAGTACGCTAATCCCGTCCGGATCGCCCGCCAGTCGATAGCCGCCATTGGTTCCATGCTCCGAAGTCAAAAAACCTCCGCGAGCGAGCTTCTGCAAAACTTTCGAAAGGACCGGCACGGGCACGCCGTAGCGGTCGGCAATCTCCTTCGCACTCGCTGAACGGGGCCGCACCACAGTCAAATGCTTCATTGCAATTAATGCGTAATCGGCCTTCTTTGTAAGTTTCAGCATGGGTTGCCCGGACGGTGTCGCCTTATCGAAATGAGACTGAATCGGTCGTAGTTGTATGGTACCTCACGCCGAGGCGCGTAGCAACCCCCCCATTCGATTCTGTAGCCCTTTATCCTTAACAAGATAAAATACGGCAAAAGAGGTCCAAGTTGAATTGCGGAATCGGCGGCGGTGCAGGGATCGAGGCTCTCTGCCGATAGAAGATGGATGACGAGGCCGTCTTCCGATAGAACTACGGTATACTCTGAAAGACCTTATTTTTCATTCTCTTCGACTAAATTGGGACGATCATTGGAAAACAGCGAGGGGCACGCGAAAGAGGAACTTGGGAGTGACGCACCGCACGCCACGTTCAAGAATGGGTCGACGGGAAGGGCCGTGAGGCCTGCGATATGATCCGCCTTTTCCGGGTCTTTATACCGACCAGCGTCGTCGCGCTTCTTATCTCGGAGGTCATCCTCCTCTTTTTCTGCTTTGTGATCGCCTTAACGCTCGTCTCCGACGTGGATCCGGAATTCGTACTCCTCTACGATGGCGGGCTGCCCCGAATTTCGATTGCGGTTATTAGCGTTTTGGTCGCCCTATATTTTCAAGATCTCTACGCCGAATTGCGGATTCGAAGCCGAATTTTCCTCTGGCAGCAGTTTTCCATGGCTGTCGGGCTCGCGTTCCTGGTACAGGGCATGTCGACATACGTCAATCCCACCCTTACCTTGTCGCGCTGGGTAATGATCTACGCTTCGGGCCTCATTCTGTTCCTTCTGCCGGCGTGGCGAATCCTCTTTTGCCGGTTGGTTCTGACGTCTATGAACGCGCCGAAGATGCTGCTGCTCGGCACCTCGCCGGTCCTGGCGGAGATTAGCAAACGGCTTAATGAGCGCATCGAGATGGGATTTCAGGTTATTGGCTACCTGGACGACGGAGCGTCCGGAACCGGCACTCCGGCGATGGGCGCAGTACCGCGATTGGGGTCCCTGGCAAATCTCAGAGAGGTGGTCGCGGCAAAAAATCCGGAGCGAATCGTCGTGGGCATGTCCGAACGCCGCGCCAGGCTGCCGGTGTATGATCTGTTGGATTTGCGTCTATCGGGAATCCACGTGGAGGAGGCTGCGGCGCTCTACGAAAGTTGCTTCGGAAGAGTATCCACGCGCGACTTACGCCCTTCGCAGCTCGTGTTTTCCAGCGAACTGGGGCCAAGCCGGAGCAGCGTCGCCGTGCAACACATCTATTCTTTCCTAGCCGCCCTGGTTGGGGCTATTCTCACTTTGCCTCTGATGCTGTTGGCCGCGCTGCTGGTTTGGGCTACCTCGAAGGGCCCGGTTCTCTATAAGCAGACACGCGTCGGCCTGAACGGGAAATACTTTTCGGTTCTTAAGTTCCGCTCGATGTTTCTGGATGCCGAAGCCGCCACCGGCGCCGTTTGGGCGTCCAGAAACGATCCCCGAATCACAATGGTTGGGAAGTATCTCCGGAAGTTCCGGATCGACGAATTGCCGCAGTTCTGGAACGTGCTACGCGGCGATATGAGCTTTGTCGGTCCCAGACCGGAGCGCCCGGAGTTTGTCCAGGCGCTATCGGAAAAAATTCCATTTTATCGCCAGCGCCACTGCGTGAAGCCAGGCTTAACCGGTTGGGCCCAGATAAACCATAAATATGGCGATACCATTGAAGATACGATCACCAAGCTTGAGTACGACCTCTACTACATCAAGCACATCTCGTTTTCGCTCGACACCTACATCATGCTCAATACGTTGAAGACCGTAATCCTCGGCCGCGGCGCGCAATAGCTTACATATATATTCCGCCGTTAACATCCAACACGTGGCCGGTGATGTAGCCCGCGCTGTCGGAAGCTAAGAACGTCACCGCCGCCGCAATGTCTTCGGAGGCGCCAAACCGGCCTAATGGGATATTCATCAACATCTTCTGCTTTAGATCTTCACTCAGAACGGCCGTCATATCCGTGGCGATAAACCCCGGCGCCACGGCATTCACCGTGATACTCCGGCTGCTCAACTCCCGAGCCAGCGATTTCGTGAGTCCGATCAAGCCCGCCTTCGCGGCGACGTAGTTGGACTGGCCGGCATTGCCCGTCTGCCCGACCACCGACGAGATGTTGACGATTCGCCCCCAACGCTCCTTCATCATTCCCTGCATTACGGCCTGACATGCGTAGAATGAACCGCTCAAATTGGTGTCGATCACCATTTGCCAGTCTTCCGTTTTCATTCGGAGCGCCAGCCCGTCTTTGGTAATCCCGGCGTTGTTCACCAAAATGTGTATCGGCCCAAAATCTTTTGCCGCCTGTCCGATGGCCTGTGTAATCGATTCTTTAGAGGATAAATCGATAGCGACGGCCATCGCCTCATGGCCCTGCGAGCGAATCTCATCTGCAACTTCTTCACAACGGTCGAGTGTCCTGGCGGCTACGACCACACGGGTTCCGGCGGCGGCAAGCGCCAAGGCGCACGCCTTGCCGATTCCGCGGCTGGCGCCAGTAACGAAAGCGGTACGAACTATCATGGAATCATCATATGGCATATAGCGATTTACGCGACTTCATCTCAGCCCTCGAAAAGGCGGGAGAACTCAAGCGCGTCCCCTTCGAAGTCGACCCGGTCCTGGAAATCACCGAATTTGCCGACCGCTCCGTAAAAAACAACGGCCCGGCGTTCCTGTTTGAAAAGCCCAAGGGCTACAACATGCCCGTGCTGATCAACGCCTTCGCCAGCCAGCGGCGCATGGAAATCGCTCTCCAGGTTGATAAGTTCCAGGACATCGCCGACCGCATCTCCGATTACCTCCAAATGCAGATGCCTCAGGGCCTGCTAGGCAAACTCTCTATGCTCCCCAAGCTTGCGGAGATGGGCGCCTTCTTCCCCAAGAAAGTCTCCTCGGGACCCTGCAAGGAAGTGATCCAGAAGGAAGGTATCAATCTAAAGGAGATTCCGGTCCTGACCTGCTGGCCGCAGGACGGCGGGCCCTTCATCACCTTGCCCATGGTCTTCACCAAAAACCCCGAAACCGGCAAGCGCAACTGCGGCATGTATCGCATGCAGGTTTACGATGAGCGGACCACCGGCATGCATTGGCAGACGCATAAACAGGGTGCTGAACACTACCGCCGGCGTTTCAAAGCTGGCGAAAAGCGGATGGATGTGGCCGTTGCCATCGGCGCCGATCCGGCCGCCATGTACGCCGCTATCCTGCCGCTTCCGCCCGACCTGGACGAGATGATGATCGCCGGCTTTCTTCGCAAAAAGCCGGTGGAAATGGTCCAGTGCGAGACCGTCGATGTCGATGTTCCCGCCAATGCCGAAATGGTGCTCGAAGGCTACGTTGAACTCGGCGAAACCCGCACCGAAGGGCCGTTCGGCGATCACACCGGGTTCTACTCCCTGGAAGACGAATATCCGGTTTTCCATGTGACTTGCGTAACGCGGCGAAAGAGTCCGATCTACGCTACCACTGTCGTCGGACCGCCGCCAATGGAGGACTACTTCATGGGCAAGGCCATCGAACGCATGTTCCTGCCGCTCATGCGTATGCAAATCCCTGAAATCCGGGATATGTGCATGCCTGCCGAAGGAATCTTTCACAACCTGATGCTCGTTTCCATTCGCAAAAGCTACCCGATGCAGGCCCGCAAAGTGATGCACGCCGTCTGGGGGCTGGGGCAGGCGATGTTTACCAAATGCATCGTGGTTGTCGACGAGGATGTAGATGTTCAGAACTACAGCGAAGTTGCCTGGAAGACGCTCAACAACATTGATCCACAGCGCGATATTGAGTTCGCCATGGGCCCCATCGATTCGCTCGATCATTCTAGCCGCATGGCCAATTGGGGCTCGAAGTTCGGTATTGACGCCACCAAAAAGTGGAAGGAAGAAGGGTTCACACGGCCATGGCCGGACGTGATCACCATGCCCGCTGACGTGAAGTCGCGCGTCGACGCGCTTTGGAAAAAGGCCGGCCTATAGTGTTTCAGGCCACGGCGGCCGAGACACTGGCACTGGCTGCTGGCGGACTGTGGTTCGCCAGCGTCGTCCATGGAGGCATTCGCTTTTTGGATCGTTGGAGTATTCCCCGTCCTGTCACTGGTGGTCTGGTTCTGGCGGCGCTCGTCGCAACCCTGCGCACTGCCGGTTTCGAGTGTACTTTTGACACGACCCTCCGCGATCTGTTCACGCTGGTGTTTTTTACTACGATCGGACTTCGCGCTAGCGCAGGCCTTCTGCGCCGCGACGGAGGGACGGTCTTGATTTGCCTCGCGTTGGCTGTGGCCGGAGCGGAATTGCAGAACGGTGTCGGCATTATCGGTGCGAAGCTATTCGGTTTGAATCCGTTGTTGGGGATCGTGACCGGTTCGATGACGCTGGCCGGGGGGCCCGCCACGGCACTGGCATTTGGAAAGACGTTTGAAGAAATGGGGGTGGCCGACGCGCAAACGGTTGGGGTGGCGGCGGCGGTCTTTGGTATTTTGGCCGCCGGACTCCTCGGAGGCGGCGTTGGCGGCTGGTTGATTCGGCGGCACAGCTTGACCGCACGCCCGGCCGAGGCGGCACAGGGCAGGGAAGCGCAGCACGGCGACTGGAAGTTTACGCTTGCCGCCATTGTGCTGGTGATGGGTGCGGGCTCAGTGCTCAGCCGGGGAATTGCGGCGGCAGGACTGACTCTTCCTGGCTATATCGGATCGATGATCGTAGCCGCCCTCCTGCGGTGGCGGGACGACAACGGGCCGCGGTTCTTAGACGAGACTTTGTTGGACCAAGCCGGAAACCTTAGTCTGGGACTGTTTATCGTGATGGCGCTCCTGACTTTGAAGCTTTGGGTGTTGACTGCATTGGCGGTTCCCCTATTGGTAATCCTGACCGCCCAAGTAGCGGTGACGACGCTGTTTGCGGTATTCGTGACGTATCGATGGCTGGGCCGTGATTATGAGGGCGCCGTCGCAACGGCCGGCTGGACCGGGTTCATGCTGGGAACGACGGCGAATGCGGTGGCCTCTATGGCGGCGTTGGAGTCCAGGCATGGCGAGGCGCCAAGGGCCCGATTGGCCGTGCCCGTCGTCGGCGCTTTTCTAATAGACTTCACAAATTCCTTCGTGATCCTCACCGGAGCAGACTTCGTCAGGCGCTTTTTGATATAATCGAGAAGTTCCAGCTTGGGTGCCCATAGCTCAGTTGGTAGAGCGCCGGATTGTGGTTCCGGAAGTCACGGGTTCAAGCCCCGTTGGGCACCCCAATTAAATCTATTATTATCAACACTTTATGGCTTTTAGCCGGGTTTTCGACCACTACAGCTTGACAGCAGTGGGCTGAAATGGAGCTTTTCGTTAGTTGGGCCGGTGATCTAAGCACGGATGCCGCCAGCGCGTTCTAGAAGCAACGAATTAGCGCACTTGGGCGCGCTCGCCGGGCGATTTACTTCTGTCTCGATCCTTACCCCCAGAATCGCAACAGGTATTCGGCTAACTGGCTGAACAGTCCGGCTCCCACCAGCGCAAGAATGCAGCCCCGCAACCCGATCATTCGGCTCGGCGGCTACGGTGAGATTTGAACCGCTTGCGAAACGTCGGCCTGATGGATATCTTATCCGCGGACGCGGACAGCGATAGGCCGCAGAATCGCGAACCTGACCCCTACTCCGCCACCTGCTTCCAATCCCCTTTAATGATCGAAGACCGGATCTCCTTCGCAGTCAGACCCATCCGCGCCATTCGGTCCGCCAGCAAAACTTCTTTCCGGCAAACTGCGCATCCGGCCGAATGGTCATCCCGTTGGCAGTCCAGCAAGCTCCGATGCCCATGGCCCCGATCGCAGTAGCAATAGCACGGCTGCTGTGCCAAAATCGCGGGAATCCGCTGCGCAATCTCATAAATGCGCGCCAGTTTCGGATCTGAAAACAGTTTCGCGCTCATCGTTGCCGGCAGCGGCTGCGCCTCGCGCTCGGACGCGTAGTGCGCCGGAACAGGCGGCTCATTCGACGGCTTCTCGGCCTGCGCAACGGCCGGGTTTTCCGATGAACACGAGACGAGTGTAAGGGCTGCCGCAACCAGCAAGTAAAAGCGCATATCTAATCAGTAGCACGAAATCCCGCTACACTGGAATGACGTGATCGGCGGCCAATTTCTACGCAATATAGTCGAACGGCGCAACCTGCTGTTCCAGTTGGCGAAACGCGACTTCCGGCAACGATACATCGGTTCCGCCGCGGGCTGGCTTTGGGGCTTGGTTCATCCGTTGGTAATGCTGGCAAGCTGGACGTTCGTGTTTCAGTACTGCATGAAATCGGAGATGCCCGCCGGTGCTCTGACCAAGAATTACACCATCTTCCTGCTCACCGGCTACCTGCCGTGGATGCTATTCCAGGAAACCGTCACCCGTTCGGCAAACTCCATTCTCGAACATTCCAACCTCATCACCAAAACGCTGTTCCCCTCGGAAATGCTCCCCATCAGCGTCTTCTTTTCGTCCCTGGCCAATCACATTCTCGCTCTCTTGCTCTCCCTCGTCGCCCTGGCCTACTTTGAGGGCGGCATCAGCCCGTATGCATTAATGCTGCCGCTTTATATGGCCCTCATTGGACTTTTGGGCGTGGGCATTGGGTGGATCTTCGCCAGTTTACAGGTCTACGTTCGCGACACAGCCCAGGCGGTGCTCGTGTTGCTAACCTTCTGGTTCTGGATGACACCGATCTTCATTACCGAAGACAAAATCCCTGAGGGAATGCGATTTATAATCCGTGGCAATCCCATGTCGCTCTTCGTCCGCGCCTACCGCGAGCGCCTGCTGTCCCCCGACATGCCGGCGCTCGACGAACTCGCAATTCTCATCGCCTGGAGCATCTCCGCTTTCGTCCTCGGCGGCCTCTTTTTCCGCCACTTGAAACGCGGATTCGCCGACGTTTTGTAATTTACTTTAATTGCTCCGTGATCGTTACCGGGGCCGCGATCTTGAATCGGATCAACGCCTCATTTCCGATCACAGCCGGTCCGCCGCGTGTTGCCAGAACGACGCCGGTTCCGCCCGCGGCTCCTGCGCCCGCGCCGATCGCCGCTCCCCTGCCCCTACCGGCAATGGCGCCGATCGCCGCGCCGATTCCCGACGCAATCGCGACTTTCGCCACGTCCTTCTTGGTTTCATCCTTCCCGTACGCAGCGAACGAAGTCGTATTGATCGCGACCCTTTGACCGTCCGCTGTCACTAGTCGCGATAACGTCACCCCGATTGTCCCGACGCCTTTAACACGTCCGGCCCGTTTCACATTGTTCACTCGCCCTGTGACTTCCGCGCCGCGTTCGGCGATTACGAGACCGTCCACCACCACCGGCTCGGCCAGCGCGCCTATCCAGCCGTCGCCACTTTGATTCTTCTCAGACGTCAGCGTCTCTCCTACCCTTACCGCCAGCACCGTACCTGTAGGCAGAGTCACTTGCTTGGAACCGGATGCCACCGGCCGGGCCGACCTTCGAGCCGCCGCCACCGGTTCCCGAACCGGAACAGGAGCGGGTGTCACCGCCCTGGCTGCCGGCCTGAATGCCGATTCCCGGACCAATGCCGCTTCCTGGGTCGCCATAGGCTGCAATTCCGCCGATACTGGCGCGCTGTTTCTCGAGCAAGACGCCGTCGTTACCGCCGTCGCCGCCGTCAACAGGAAGACTGCTAGATTCCGTTTCATACTAACTTCCCTGCAACTAGGCCTCCAAACCATCTCAACGCTACAATAGAGTGATGAATCCCGTCCGGACTGAGGACCGGCTGAACTTCCCGAAAAGTTACCGCGTCGGCGCCGCCGTCATCGCTCCCGCCACCGTTCTCGCGCCAATGGCCGGGGTAACCGATACCGTCTTCCGCCGCTTAATGCGCAACCAGGGCGGCTGCGGCCTCATCATGACCGAATTCACCAGTTCCCATGGGGTTATCAGCTCCGATGGCGGTCGCAAGAAGAAGTCCTTTAACTACCTCCATTTCGAACCTGAAGAGCACCCCATTTCCGCTCAGCTCTTCGGTTCGGACCCCGTCGTAATGGCCGGAGCCGCGCGCATATGCCAAGACCTCGGTTTCGACTTCGTCGACATCAACTTTGGCTGTCCTGTGAAGAAAGTCACCAAGTGCAATGGCGGGTCCGGCTGCCTCCGCGATCTCGGATTGATGCGTTCAATTCTTGAACAGTGTCGCGATGCCATACAAATTCCCTTGACCATGAAGTTCCGCGCCGGCTGGAACGACAACGAACTTGTTCATGTGGAAGTGGCCCGCATGGCCGAGGACATCGGCGTCGCCGCCATCGCGCTCCATCCCCGTACCCGCGAGCAGGGCTACGCCGGCCGCGCCGATTGGACCCGCATCGCCGAAATTAAGCAAGCGGTAAAAATTCCCGTAATCGGCAATGGTGACATTGTCACTGCCGAAGACGCAGTTCGCATGTACCGGGAAACCGGTTGTGACGCCGTGATGATTGGCCGCGCCGCTTCATCAAACCCATGGATCTTCCGGCAAATCGCTGAATATCTGGAAACGGGCGCTTATTGGCAGCCCTCGGAGCGTGATCGATATGAGATCATGGCCACTTACTACCGCATGATGGAAGAAGAAGAACTCCCCGAAACCGTCGGCAAAATGAAGCAGTTCGCCAGCTATTTCACCCACGGCGTCCGCAACGGCGCCAAGCTCCGGACGGCAATTTATCACACCCATTCCGCGTCGGAAATCCGCGAACTGGTCGACTCGTTCTTCTTGGGAGAACTCGCCGTCGCATGAAGAAGATCGCCTTGATTACCGACGGGGCCTGCATCGGCAACCCTGGCCCAGGGGGTTGGGCCTGTGTCCTCCGTTACGGCAAGCACACTAAAGAGATGTACGGCTGCGAACCGCAGACGACGAATAATCGCATGGAACTCATGGCCGCCATCCGCGGCCTGCGCGCGTTGAACGAAAACTGCGACATCACCGTCACCACGGATTCCGAATACGTGAAGAACGGCATCACCCAATGGATCCACGGTTGGAAAAAGCGCGGCTGGGTCAAGGCCGACAAAACCCCCGTAGTCAACCAGGATTTGTGGATGGAGCTCGATGCCGAAGTCAGCCGCCATCAGACCAAATGGGAGTGGACCAAAGGCCACGCCGCCCACGAAGACAATAACCGCTGCGACGAACTCGCCACCCGCGCCGCGCGCGAACAGACCAACAGCGACTAACACCCAAGGAGAAAAAACATGAACTACGGCTTCAATATTCGCGAGGACGCCGCCCTTGACTGCGTCTCCCTCGGCGCACTCGTCCACCGCCTCGATCCGGGCATCATCCCCTTCCGCAAAGCGAACGATTTCCATATCCACGTCAGCGGTGGCGAGTTCAATGTCGCCGCCAATCTGGCCGACTGCTTCCGGCTCAACACCGGTGTCGCCACTGCCATGGTCGATTACCCCGTCGGCAACCTCATTGCCGAACGCGTCCGCGGCATGGGCGTGAAGCCCTTCTATAAGCAGTTCACCCACAACGGCGTTACCGGCCCCAACATGGCCACCGTCTACTCCGATCGCGGCCAAGGCCCCCGCGGCCCCGTCGTCTTTTACAATCGCTCCAACGAAGCCGCCGCCCTCCTCAAGCCCGGCGACTTCAACTGGGACGAAATCTTGAAAGGCGGCGTCCGCTGGTTCCACTCCGGCGGCATCTTCGCCGCCCTTTCCGCCACCACCTCCGAAGTCATTCTCGAAGGGATGCAGGAGGCCAAAAAGCAAGGCGCCATTATTTCCTTCGACTTGAACTACCGCGCCAAGCTGTGGAACATCTTCGGCGGCGGTGACAATGCCGTCGCTATCCTCAATAAAATCGTCGGCAACTGCGACGTCCTCGTCGGCAACGAAGAAGACCTGCAAAAAGGTCTCGGCCTTCCTGGCCAGGACGTCGAAAATGCCTCCAAGCTCGATCCCACCGCCTTCTTCGGCATGATGGAAACCGTCCTCAACAAGCACCCCCACCTCAAGGTCGTCGCCACCACCCTTCGCGAAGTCCATTCCACCAATCGCCATAGGTGGAGCGCCGTCGCCTGGATCAACGGCCAAACCTACCAGGCGCCAACCTGCGACCTTGATGTCCTCGACCGCGTCGGCGGTGGTGACGGTTTCGCTAGCGGACTCTTCTACGGCATTCTCTCAGGCGCAATTCCCTCCGATGCCGTTCGCCTCGGCTGGGCCCACGGCGCACTGCTCACCTCCTACCCCGGTGACACCACCATGGCCACCCTCGAACAGGTCGTCGATTTCGCCAAGGGCGGAACCGCCCGGATTCAGCGCTAAGAACATGCGAGATCCCAAAGAAGAAGTAAAGGGCCGCCTCCGCAGCCGTGCCTGGTTTGACAACCCCTATAACCCCGGCATGACCGCCGTCTACCTGGAACGCATCCAGAACTACGGACTTACCACCGAGGAACTCACCTCCGGTAAACCCATCATCGGCATCGCCCAAACCGGCAGCGATCTCTCTCCCTGCAACCGCATCCATCTGGAACTTGTTACCAGGATCCGTGACGGCATCCGCGACGCCGGTGGCGTGCCGCTCGTCTTCCCCACCCACCCCATCTCGGAAAGCTGCCGCCGCCCCACCGCGGCCTTGGACCGGAACCTGGCCTATCTCGGCATCGTCGAAATTCTCCACGGCTATCCGCTTGATGGCGTCGTCCTCACCACCGGCTGCGACAAGACGACCCCGTCCTGTCTCATGGCCGCCTGCACCGTCAACATCCCCGCCATCGCCCTCAACAGCGGGCCCATGATCAATAGCTATTACAAGGGCAAACTCGACGGCAGCGGCATGGCCGTCTGGGACGCTCGCCGAATGTTGGCCGCCGGTGAAATCGACTACAACGAATTCATTCTCAAAGTTGTCAACTCCACCCCTAGCGCCGGCCATTGCAACACCATGGGCACCGCCACGTCCATGAACTCCCTGACCGAAGCCCTCGGCATGTGCCTCCCCGGTAACGCCGCCATCCCCGCCGTTTACCGGGAGCGCGGCCAAATGGCCTACTTTACCGGCAAACGCATCGTCGAAATGGTCCACGAAGACCTCACGCCGTCCAAAATTCTTACCCGCGCGGCTTTCGAAAACGCCATCGTCGTCAACTCGGCCATTGGTGGGTCCACTAACTGCCCGCCGCACGTCATCGCTATCGCCCGCCACATCGGCATCGAACTCCACG
>Ga0105046_10000035_pt1 | contig 122774 bp, 107 predicted proteins | sample MAT03_FD_78385 | JGI IMG/M metagenome (GOLD analysis project Ga0105046, IMG submission 78385) | Freshwater microbial communities from Lake Fryxell liftoff mats and glacier meltwater in Antarctica - MAT-03 (megahit assembly) | ecosystem: Environmental > Aquatic > Freshwater > Ice > Liftoff... | reverse complement strand
TGCCGGTGGCCGGGGTCCCGGGGGACCGAGCGGTCCTGGCGGCCCTGGCGGCGGCCGTGGTCCCGGCGGTCCTGGCGGTCCTGGCGGCGGCCGTGGTCCCGGCGGTCCTGGCGGCCCTGGCGGCGGCCGTGGTCCCGGCGGTCCTGGCGGCCCTGGCGGCGGCCGTGGGCCCGGCGGTTCTGGCGGCGGCCGTGGTCCGGGTGGTGGTCCGCGTCCAGCGGGCGATCGACCTCAAGGTGCGTGGGCAGGACCTCGGCGTGGTGGTTGGGACGAGCCAGCACCCGTCGTGACGCCAGCCGTGGCACCGGCCCCTGCACCGGCGCCTGCGCCAGCGGCAGATCCGACACCTGGTGACGGCAACGCCTAGGGGTCGCGCGTACAAGACCTTCGACCTCAAGAGGTCAGCGGATCAGTGCAGGCTGCACAAGTACGCGTAGAGGTCCGCGAACTCTTGAATCGACATTGCATCGGCGAGTCCATCGGGCATCAGCGAGGCATCGCTCTGCGTTTCGCTCTTGATGTCCTTTTTCTGCAAGGGAATCGACGTTCCGGCTGGATTCATGACCACGATCGATCCGTCCGCATTGCGCTTCTTTGCCATCCCGATGATGGTGGTACCGTCGTTCAAGTCCCACATACGCGAGGGCCAAACGACGTCGTCGGACGGATGCAAGAGACTCTCAAGCAAGCGATCGGGTAGCTCGCCACCAATATAGCCAAGCGGAGGTCCAACGGGGGTGCCGATGTTGCCGATGGCGTGACAGCGGTAGCAACCGACGCCGGGGTTCATGAACGCACGCCGGCCGGCATCGGAATCGCCCTTGCGTTTCGACAGCGCGCGGGTCCACTCCGCCAGGTTTTCGGGCCGTTTTTCTAGGGTGGCGGATTCGTCTTGCAAGGCGAATCGAACCTCTTCGAGCAAAGATCCCCTGGTTGCTTTTTGTTCAGACAGCAATGCCTTCAAAGCATCCGCAACGGCTTCGTCGCCAACGCCGGTGCGCATTGCCCGAATCGCGGCTCGACGCAAGGTTTCGTCGCGGTGTTTCAGCAACGGAATGATCCGCGCATGTTGTCCCAGCCGCGCGACCGACATGGCGGCGTCGCCCCGCAAAACGGCCGGGGCTTTTTCATCGGCCAACACGTCGGCGATCGCCTTGGTTGCGGTCGGGGTACCCAGCGCGTCAAGGGACCAAAGTGCATCCCGTGCCGTTTCGATCGGCGACAATCGGCGTCCTTGCAGCAGGGCGATCCAGTCGGCTTCGCTGGCAGGCGCGGCCAACTCCGGTAGAGGCTTCTCACCGAGCAGCGCGACGGCGGCCCGGTAGACCTCGACCAGCTGCTTCGATCGTTTGATAGACGCAACCGCATCGTGTGCGTGCGACGTTCGGGCGCCCTGCAACAACTTGCCCTCGGAGGCGGCGATCAAGGCTGCGATTCGAACGGATTCATCTGGGTCGCTCAACAAGCGCACAATGTGTCGACCGATGGCTTCCGAACTGACCCGACGCAGTGCCAACAAAGCGCCCAGTCGAACGCGCGCGTCGCGATTTTCGGCGAGGGCGGGCAAGGCGTTTTGTAACTCTGGCCGAACGAGCGCACGAACTGCGAGCGCTCTCAATTGCCCCACGTTGCTTTTCAGGGCTGTGACAAGCTGAGGCAACTGTCGCACTGAACTGCTTGAGCCAACCTTTATTGCTGCTCCGCGTGCGGCCGAAACCGTTGGTGTCTTCAAGGTGGGCGACTTGAGGTTCTTTGATGACAGACGCCAGATGCGTCCCTGTCCGTGCACCGGGTATCGGCGAATCACCCAGTCGGAAAAGAAAATGCTTCCATCGGGGGCAAGCGCCATGGCGACCGGACGGAAATCTGTACCACCCTGAACGAGGACAGACATCTTCGATTTGAGGGTCGCACCGTTCGAGGACAGAACATGGTGTTCAATGCGACGATCGCCCCAGGACGCGACCAGCACGCTGTTGGCAAAGCGGGCAGGAAACCGCGTTCCTGCGGTCGGCAGCACCGATGTCACGGCTTCACCAACGGACGCCACCATTCCAAGGGTTCCGGGCAGTTCGCCGTTCCACGCGACAAAGGGGTGATCTGCTGCAATGCCGTAGCGATAGGCGTAGCCGTAGTCACCACCTTCGACGATGTCGAGCAAACGGTTCGGCGGTCGTGTTTCGGCGTCGTTTTCGACGGCCAGCAGGTGCGCGCCTATGCCCTTGCCATAAAAGGCCAAACTGAATGGATTCCAAAACCCAGAGGCGAAAATGGACAGGGCGGTTCCGTCACCGCGCAGGCGAAGGATCATACCGCCAGAGGCTTGCGTGTCCTTGATTAACACGCCGTCGCTGCCCTCAATGGCCGCGTCTGCGCCGTGGTTTTCCCCCATGCCCACGTACAGCCAACCCTGGGAATCAAAGACAAGTCCATCAAGCGCGTTGTGCGGATACGCTTCCTTGGTTTGCAACGACAGGATGATTGAACGTTCCTCCGCGAGGCCGTCGCTGTTGCGATCGCGAAACCGTAACACGCGATTCCTTTCCGTCGCGTACAGGGCTCCGTCCGGGCCAAAGGCCAGATTCATGGTTGCCTTCAGATCTTCGGCAAACACGATTCGGGTTTCAAATTTCCCGTCCCCATCCTTGTCGGAGAATCGCACGATGCGATCCGATTTGGGGCCCGCGTAATCTTTCGGCGGAAAGTGGGTGTGGCTCTCGAGTACATAAAGGTTGCCCTTCGTATCGATCGCCATTCCGATTGGCGTGACGATGTCCGGGGCCGCCGCGATTAACGTGAGTTGCAGATCCTTGTTGTTGACCCTGGGAGTGTCGGCCCACGCGGCGGGTGCGCCTGACAAACAGAGCGCCGTCAGGAGCGAGAACGGGGCAACCAAAAGAGACGTGGGCTTCAAGGTGGCGGAATCCTCATCAGTTTTTCCATCAGGTCGGCCGCTGAAACAGCCGTGATAACTTTGTCGGCGAAAGATTCAATCTCGGTACTAGGGTTGCGAATCGAATGCAAGAGCTCGTGACTCATGCCGAGTGTTTCGATTGCCAAATGTTCAGTCGCGGGCGGCGCCACGAGTGTCCCGATGCGCCGACGCCCTCCCGCCGGCGCCCGAGGCGCGGTGGTCAGGATGTTCGGCAGTGGAATTTGGATGCGAGCGTGTCGGCCGCCCGTTCGAACATCCGAGATAATGGCCGTGGGCCACGCCGCGTCGAGGCGCATCGATTCTACGCGGGACACGAGAGGCCATTCCAGAAACTTGGCAACGACGGCGCCCGTCATTCCCGAACCGTAAACGTCCGACCGGCTGCCGAGAACGACCATCGAAGCGTGTAGGTGATTTGCCGCACAGGCAAGCAACTGACCCATCACATAGGGATCGCAGGCCGCAAAACGAGGTTCGCGTACGACGACAAGGCGCGAAAGGCGCATTTGTCTCGTCAGTCGAAGTTCAGGTTCGGGCCCGTCGGTCGCACACAAGGCGACAATTTCGGTGGGGCCACCGAGGCCGCCTGCCAACTCAAGCGCTGCTTCCGTAGCACGAGAGATCGGACCTGACTCGACACAAACGACAACGTTCATCTCTCGATCTTTCCTGTCGCAATGGCTGCGAGATCCTGAATAAGCTTGTCCGGTGAGGAGAGATCGTTGCGCAGGTATACCCCAGTGAAGCGAGTTCCCGGCGGTTTCCGCGGACCACACAGTGCAATGTTTCCTCGGGCCGCCACCACAACCGGCGGGGGATTGGGCAGGGACTGCTCTGACAAAACGAAAAGCTTCTCGGGACACGCGACGTCCAGATTGCTTGCGGGTGCATCAGGCGTGTTGCGAATGATCGCGGTCCCTTCGGGCATCGCCGCCATCTCGTTGAGCCGAGACACCTCGAGGTCCGTTGTCAGCAAGAATAGATTCTGAGCCCCGAGTGCGGCGTCGAAGGCATCTTCCCGTGATGACAGCACGTCAATCGCGGGCAGGGTGGTGGCGGGCATCGGCAGCAACTCCAGTTCGGCTTCGATTGCGCCCGGCGAAACCAGTTCCGGGCGCCCCGCCTTCAAGATGGCGACGATGGGTCGGATCGTGGCGAGGGCATCCGTGGATTCGATGCCGTCCCAACGCGGGGTGCGCCGCGCGATATGCAACCGCGGTTCGCCGTCGTTCGAGAGGGAAATTTCGCAACTTGCGTGCGGAACCAAGGTGGCGCCGAGAAGCACGGCCAACGGTGGTCCGAGCTGAGCCGAGGCTGTTCCAGCGGGCAGAAAGACCAGACGGGGTCGCAAGGTATCGGTCACGAGCCGAAGTACCCGTCCCTGGTCGCTCCAAAAGGGAGGCCTGGAAAACAAAGGATCGGCGCATACAAGCGCCCGATCCGCGCCCGATTCACCCAGGATCCGCGCGAGACGCTCGAGATCAGGCAAGGCCACCGGTCCGGTGATCACCATGGAGACCACCGTTGCGCCCAATTGCGAGGCCACAGAGCGGGCAGCTTGCAAGGCAAAAATCGACGAAGTCGTGGGCAAACCGGCGCGCAGATCGATGTTGACAAGAAGGTTGGCCAAAGCGTGCCTACAGGGGTTGGAGCGTGAGTATACTGCGCGGCGTGCCCGTGCACGAGCCCACCGATTCTATAGCGGACATCGAACGGTTGTCGTCCGATCCGTCGGCGCTTGTCTCCGCCGCAGTTGCACTCGAAGCCACATCGCCCGACCGAGCGGCCCAGACTTTTTTCAATGCCGGCTTCGTTGCGCGCGACCTCGGCAACGAGGCTTTGTTCATCGAGTGCTGTCGGCGGGCCCTGACCGCGGACTCATCATTCCGCCCCGCAATTTGGGCTCTTCGCGATCTCGCGCGACAGAAGGGTCAGTGGCAAGAACTGGCAGAGTTGCTGCGCCACGAATTTCGCCTCGGTCGCTTCGGTGACGATTCCGATCGTGCTGCGATTCTGACCGAACTCGCCTGGGTTGAACTTGAACGGCTTGACGATGCGGAAACCGCAAGGAACACGCTCGAGTCGGCGTTCGAGTTGGCGCCGAACCTTCCCGCAACCGCGCTGTCACTCCTGGTGTTTCCAACGTCAACCGAGAAACCCCTCAGCGGACCATCCGTACTGCGGGCACACCTTGCGCTGGCAGAGCAAAGTCACGGCGCCGTGAGGGCCGCCTGGATGATGTCGCTCGGATGGCGGATTCCGCTTCAGGACAGGGAAATCGTCGATCAGGTACTTTCGCGGATGCTCGCGACCCTGAAGGAACCCGACATCAAGCACGACGACGCCCGCTCATTGGATGCGGCCATTGATCGATTGTCTCGCCGGTCGTTCGCCAGCGACGGAGATGTGGCCCGTCGATTGGGCGTACTCGACGCACTTGAGGAACGGCGCCCGTTGACGTCGACACCAGCAACGGCGGCTTTTCTCGCAACACGCGTCGCGACGCTGCGAGAAAAGGCACGGCTATTGCGCGTCCTTGATCAAAAAGATGCCGCCGCATCGGCGTTACTGCGCGCTCACCAACTGGTTGGCCAACACCCATTGTTGCGCGAAGATCTCCGAGAGCTGGCCCACGCTGGCGCCGAATCTCTGGCGACCGATGCGCATTTCAAGGCGCTTTTTTCCGGAGAATCAACCGAGATTGCACTTGCGCGGGCGGAAACCGCAAGACGCAACGGTGCCAATGGTGAGGCCATGGCGGAGATCAACGCCGTTGCCGCCGACGATCCCCTCGCATTCCTGGCATTTTTGCAGAAACTCCAGATCTTGGTCGACCTGAATGATCCGGGTGGAATCGCAGATGCGTTCGAGCAAGAAGCCCGTCGGCGTGAGCGGGATCCCCTCGGTCGTTCCACGGAAGAAGCCGTCCATTTTTGGGTACGAGCAGGAACGATTTATGAAACAGCGCTTGGCAAGCCCGCCGCCGCCGAGCGCTGCTATCTGGCAGCACTTGCGATTCAGAAGGACTATCGGCCTGCCTCCGAGGGTCTGCTTTCCGTTCTGTCGGGACAGGCGCGCTGGGATGATCTCGTCGAGTACCTGTCGCTCCAGATGGCTCAGTCCGACGATCCCAACTACACGCGCGCCGTCGGCTCGGGGTTGCTCACGCTCAACCGTGATGTGCTACACGATGCGGGAGCTGCGTTGCTTTCGGCGCAACGATTGGCCCGGCTCGATGTGAATGCGGGTTCGCTGTTTCGACTGATCGAGGTTGCGGTGCGCGCCTCGGGGCACGATCGCGAAGCTTTCGAAACGGCCGTTGCAGCATTGCAAGCACTCCACGATCGCATTCCCCAGCCCGCCGTTCGTGCGGCACTGGATCTCGTGGGAGCGCGCCTATGTCGTCGCATGGGCGAGTTTGATCGCGAACGAAGCCTGCTCGAACGGGCGTTGCGACTGGATCCGGGCGGTGGCGCCGCTGCGTTGATCGAGACGTCGCCCCGAATCACGCCGGGCGAAAAACTCCGGGCGTTGCAAAGCGAATTGGCCGCAGTTGAAATGGAAAAGGCGGTGGATCGTTCCCGTGCATTGCGTTTTCGCATCGCCTTCACGGCGCTGTCGGACGGGAAATCGATTGCATCGCTCCAGATCTTGGAGCCACTCGCGCTCGCCGGCGATCGTGCGGCATCCGCCTGGATGCTGGACATTGCCCGTCGGGAAGGTTCTGCACGTGCCCTTCGCCTTGCGTGCGGAACGGCGGACTCGGAAACTACCGACAAAAAATCTGGACCGGCATCGAGCCGCGCCCTTGCGCTCGGAGAGGCACTTGAACGTGCCGGCAATCGAGCGGAGGCTCGTGCTGCGTTTGCCAGAGCCGCTGCCCTTGCGGACAGTCCTGCGCAGCGGATCTCGTCCGAACTTGGACGCGCTCGACTGGCGATGGGAGATGGATTACCTGCAAATCGGACCGATCCCGTCGCGCTTGCCGAGGCGATTGATGGGATGGCTGCGGTGCAGGAAGGTGAGGCCGGTAAGAATCTGAACGATCTGGCACGCATTTGTCGGTTGTTGAGCGGTCAAGCGGAAGAAGCCGTGGACAACGGCTCCGAGGCGATCGAGGTCGTCATCGACGACGCAGAAGCCAGCACTTCGGGACGGGAGGCCGGCCTTGAATGGTTGCGGCTTGGTCGTTGTGTCACGAAACCCGACGTCGGGCCGAAGGAACGTCTACAAGCCCGTGCCCGGGCCATGACCGCGCTAATCGAACGCAACACCGCACAAGCCGAAGTGACGCCGCCCTTCGTGGCGTGGCGACTGAACTTGCTGAAAGCGATCCTCAACACGACGGGCGTTGAACGAGACATGGCACTCGACGGCGCACAGGGAGAACTCCTCGCCTCCGATCTCCTCGATCTGGGTGGACGGCAGGCGCAATCGGCGTATCGGTCGCGCTTACAGCGGCTGGCGTTCTCCGAAACCCATGGTGATAGGCAACTTGCGTATGCACTGGCGATTGAATACGGACTCGACGCCGAGACACATGGAAACCGTTTGCTTGCAACCGACGCGTATCGCATGGCCCTTGTTCACGAACCCGGGTCGTTGTCGGCTCTTTCGGGCCTCGCGCGAACCAGCGAGCAGCTCGGGCTTCCTGCCGTTGCGGCACGATCACTTTTCCAGCTTGCGCAGCAACTGAAGACGCCAGAAAGCCGCCGAAAGACGCTTACCCGAGCCGCCGAATTGTTCGAGATTGCGGGAGAAGACAAGCATGCCGCGTCGACCTTCGCGATGGTGTTGGCGGAATCTCCCGGCGACGCGCGCATACGGCTCGCAATGGGTTCCGTGCTACGAAAACGCAATCAAACCAGCGGGGACGCAACTGCATTTTCAGCCTATCTCGGTGACGAAATCTCTCAACTTGCCGTTGCAGGTCCCGCTGCTCACACCGCGCTTCTTGCAAACTATCTCGAACGCGCGACTTTGCGCAGCGAGCACTTGAACGATGCTCAAGGGGCGATTTCGGACCTCAAGAACGCGCTCGAGTTGGCTCCGGATTGTCTGACCGCCCTCCTGAAACTCGGCGAGCTTGCGTTGCTTGACGGCAACGGTGCCGCGGCCCAAAGGTTTCTTGAGAACGCTGCGCGGATTGTCAATGACGCGAACTCGGCGAGTCCGGTTGAACAGGCGGCACTTCAATGCCAGATTTCTCAAGCGTTGTTTTTGCAAGAACGCTGGTTGGATGCGATCATGGTTCTGCTCGTCGTGTTGCGAAACCATCCCGGGCACGATCTGGCATTAAAGCGGCTCCTCGAACTCGTAACTCGCCATCCAGAACGGGAGTTTGCGATACGAACGCTGCAAGCCGCGCTGTTTCAGACTGGGATGGGATCGCTGTCGCTCAGGGACAGGACCACGCTGTTGTTGGGAATTGCCGACGCAAGCCTCGGCGTTGACGAAAACCCGAACCGCGCCACTCGGTTCGCCCTGCGTGCCCTTGAAGTCGATCCGATGGGCGATGCCGGCGGATGGCTCGAACACACTGCCGCTCGACTTGGTACGGCGTTCATTCTTGAAACAGACGATCTCATATTGATTGACCGGATCGAACGATCTCTGCTTGCCAGGTTCGCGCCGTGGCTTGCCGCAGCGCTTTTCAACGCGAGAACCGCAATCGCAACCGATTGGCTGGAATTTGAAACCGAGGCCAGCACCCCAGAATTGCTAATCCGGACGGCGATGTTGTCGCGGTTGCGTGGCAATCTACGGCGTGCGACCGCCGCAAGCCAACTTTCCGAGCTGTTCAGCGGAGTACCGCTCCAGGGTTCCGTACCACATTCAGTCGACCTTCTTGGAGATTCGGAACTCATTGCCTTCGCGGATGTCGTCGATTCGGAGACGCGAAACCTACTTTCGGTTTTGATTCGTGACGGACAGGTGATGGCCAGCTCGGTTTTGCGTGCGAAGCGCAAACAGACGGACAAACTCACAAGGGCATTCGCCACCGATGACGTTCGAGTCACGTGGATACGCGGGTTGGCCGAGGCGATCGGGCTTGACGACGTCATCGTCAATGCTGCTCCGGAAGATTCCGACCGTTTGCGTGGAGACTTTACCTCGGTCCCGGTTCTGTGGGTGCCATCATTCATATTGCCCTCGACCCCAGCCAACCGGTTTTGGGTAATGCAGGCACTCATCGCGCTTCGATTCGGACTTCCGGATGGACTCGATTCCGACGATCTCATGGTGGGACTCGCTGCCCGTGCGCGCGTGGCCGAATTGCAGGCATCCATCGAGGTTCCACGCAGCATTCTGAGTGATCTCAAAAAACGTATCGCCAAACCCGACCGGGGACTCGATGTGGAGGTCGCCCGTACGATCTCCAACGTTTCTCAACGCGCAGCAGCCATCGCCGTTGCCACGGTTGCCCGGATTGCCCGGTTCGTTGCCCTGAATGCCAGCGGCGATCTCGGCCGAGCGGTAGTTGAACTGGCGCGCACCCAGTCCGGTGGAAACCGCGCTCTACCCCTAGATTCGATGCTGGATCTCCCCCAGGTTCGCGAACTGGTCATCCATGCGTTTTCACCCGCCAAACAACAAGGCTCGCCGTGAGCCAACGTCGTCCCCCCGATGGATCATCCGCGTCGCCGTCGGTCGAGATGAATCCGGCCGATGACACCCGCGAGTGGCTAAACCAGCTGGAACACTGGGAAAGCGGCGTCGACACGCTCGCGCCAACCACGTTTCGATTGGGCATTGACGGCTCTGCTTTGACGAAAGCGTATGACACGCTGATAGGCGCTGGCGCATCGACGTGGTCAACCAATCCAGCCGATGACGCAAAAGGCGTTCTGGATTTCGATTCGCCACCAACAAAACCACCGGAACCAACCGTTCGAGTGGTTCCGGCTCGAAAGGGTGCCGATCTGCTTTCCGAAATAGGTGATGCGCTTGATCGAGCACTTTCTGCCGAAGTCGCCGTGCCTTCGGAGTCACGCATGCGAACGGACCCACCGGACCTCGAAGCGTGGCTCGCACTGTTTCTGGCGGAACCACAAGGAGACGCTCAAGACAGCGTGGAACTATCGAGAAACGCGTTCGAGACTGCCATCATCAGTAGACAAGTTCGAGATGCTCGCGCCGGATCACTACTCGAAGCGGCGCTGCGACCCAGTTTATCAGGTGCATCGCCGTATCTTCCGATTGCGCGACTGGGGTTGCAGACGCTGAGGGGTGCGGCCGGAGAAGGAATGACGTCCGACCCACGTCGCTCCCGGTACCGATTCGAGCAGTGTCTCCGTTTTTCCCGACAGCTTGCACAGGCGGGCGTCGATTCTGCGGAGTATCGACGTATTGCGATTGAACTCGAAACGGCACTCGGAGTATCGGGATCGGGTCCTCGTTTGACCTTGACCGGGCACAATGACGTGGTTGAACGGATCGACGCTGCGTTGGTGGCACTCGCGCAGGGGAGGGTGGATGTTGCGGCCGAGGGATTCGAGGCGGCCGCCCATCAACTCGGCGGTCGATCCGGTGCGGCTCTTGCGGCGACCGCGTCGCTTGCTTATGCGTTTCGAGGTGCAAACCCCCACGCAGCGTCGGCCAGGGCAGACGCCCTCGCCATGGACGATGGAAACCTTGCGGCAGGACTGCTCGTTGCCGTGGACTTCATGATCCAGCGCGCCGGAGACGGCGAACTCGCGGGCGTCGGATCTCCGTCGGCGGGTGCGGTCAGGGCCGTTGCAGCTTTATCGGCCCGCGAGTTGCGCGGAAGCGTGTTGCGTTTTATTGGACGCGTCTGTGAACGGCAGTCCGACAGTGTCGGGGCGGCCCGGATAGCGAGCATCGCTGCGGCCGGAGCGCCTCCGTCGGAATTGCCGTTTGAGGATCGCATGGTCCTGTTGTCCGGTTGGCTGAACGAAGCCGCCGATCCATTGGCGGCGCTCGAACTGGCACTCGCGGGTTCGGCCGTTGACGGATCTGAGATTGCGATTCTTGCCGCCGCTGCAAGCGAGATCTTGACCGCAATGGGACGTCCGGACATCGCAGTCGCCGCCGTTCGCCGTGGTCTGGAAGCCTGTCCAGACGCGACCTTTCTGGCCCTTGTCGCCGAACCGCTCGGCGCAAAAGCCGGACCCCTTCAGGAGGAGGCTTTGCGTTTGTGGGGCGCGGGTGATGCCGCGCGGCGTTCGGTGGTCCAGCTGGCCCTCGCCGAGTCGGCGCTGTTGCGCGGAAATGCAGACGCCTTCACGCGCGCGGCCAACGCAGCACTTGAACATGCCCGTGCGAAACACAATACCGGAACCCAACCCGCACGCGGAATGGGCGAGGGATTGTTCATTGATTTCGCATGGTGGGCACTACACAACCGCGATGTCGCAGCCGCGCGATCGTTTATTGCGCAGGGGGCGGAAATGTTATCAGCAGCCGGCGCCAACGAACTCGCGGCAGCGTTTCTCGACCGAGGAGAACTCGCGCGCCTGTCCGAACGACCGGCTGCAGCCGCCACGCAAGCGATTGCGCCAACGTTGGCTTACTGGATCGGCAACGTGCTCGATCACCCGCGAACGCTGGCCTCGACGATGGTTGATCCTGGCGATCGCCAACAGCGGTTTGCAGCGCGACTTCGATCGGCCGCGATGCCGACCCGAAGCTGTAACACCCGCGTAATCGAAGCCGTTTTCTGGATGATTGCCAACGGCGATCGTGCCGGGGCTTTACAATTTCTGCAACCTCGCTGGTACTCGAAGGCGACGCCCTTGCTGATTGCATTGGTGCGACGGTTGCTTGCTGTTACCCGGGACCCGGAAGGTCGAATCGCGATCTTGCAGCGTCTGGAGGCGGAGGCAGTCGATTTACCACAAGCCTCCGCACTGGCGTTCCTTCGATCGGAGTCGCTGTTGGAGATGGGACGTACGAAAGACGCCGATGCGCTTTTGCGCGAACTTTCGCTTGGCCCTCTGCGATTGGATGTCGAAAGTACACATCACGCCTTACTTTGGACTCGCGACGATTCCGATCTGTTGGACGCCTCGCTGCGCGACGAGATTGAAGCCAGGGTTGGGCTGGGGCGTAAGCGAGACGCGATTCCTGCGATCATCGAACGGGCAACCGCCCTTCGAGTCCTGCGTGACGATCGCGATGGCGCGTTCGCGCTTGCGCAACAGGCCGCAGAATACGCCTCCGACAATCCGGGCATCGCGATCCAAGCCCTGTCGCTGGCTGCGGACAACCGAAAGCGCAATCCGGAACTCCCCATACTTGCCGCAACCGATCATACGCCGCATTCGATCGACGGGCACCTCATCACAATGTGGCGCGCAAGTGAATCAGCAGTGGAACAGCGAAGAGAAGCCTTCGCCGAAGTCTATTGCACGCAACATCCGGATCAGCGCGCATCTCTCGCAGAGATGGCTGGCCTCATGCCGACATTCAAGGTCGATGGCATCGCTGAACACTGGTCCAGAATCTCTACACAATCCAGAGTGGTCGATCCAAAGATCAATGGTGCGATCCTGTACGAATGCGCTCGACAGGATCGCATTCAGGGCAAATTTGCAGAGGCCATCCAAAAGCTAAAAACGGCAATTGCGCTCGACGACACCGATCCGTGGTGTCACAGTCAGCTCGCGATTCTGTATCACAAACTTCGACAGCAGGAACCGACGGTGGTTGCGCTCCGATCAGCCTCCCAACGGTTCGCTGCGATGCCGTTGCGAGCGATGCATTCCTTCGCCGCGGCGGTCCTCCTCGGCGATGGAGACGAACCCCTGACCGAACAACTGCTGCGCGAAACCCTTGTCGCTGTTCCGGGTCACCTCGGGGCCTATCGAATGCTTGCGGGCGTTCTGTCGAGGCACAATGACCTGGCCGGGGTTGCGGCACTGATGCAACAGCAGGCGACCCATACCCAGGATCCGGTCGCCCGCGCATCCATGCATCTGAGACGTGTCGATATTCTGCTAGAGCTGGGCCTAACGACCGAATCCAAAGAGGCGCTGCGCATTCTTTTGACGGAACAACCCAAGCATCCCTCGGCGCTGCTCCGGATGGGCGATCTAGAGTTTGAAGACGGTGCATTCGCGATAGCGGCCGAGCTTTATCTGCGACTCATTGGCCTCGATCCAGATCCGGAAACTGCGAAGAAGGTTTTGCGCAGGTTGGGTCGCGTTTTTCACCGCCGACTCAACGACACCAAGCAAGCCGTGACCGCGTATGCCCGTGTCCTTGCGCTTGATCCCGAAAACGTCGAGGCCCTCTCAGCTCTGTCCCTCCTGTACGCGAAGCAAAATGACTCAATCCGTGCGGTCGCGGTCACCGAAAAAGCGATCTCTCTCGAATCCGATCAAAACCGTCGAATCACGCTCCTCGTTCAACTGGCAAGCTTGTGCGAAAAAGACGGCGATTTGCGACGCGCCGCGAACTTGCTGGGACAGGCTGTCGGCGAGGGACGACGAAGTCTACAAGCGGTCGGCGAGCTGGCGCGCTTTTACGAACGCCATCGTGATACACAGTCAAGGCAGGTCCTCCTTGATACGACACTCGCCCTCGTTCGCGAGGATCTCGTGCGCGATCCGGCGTCAGTCGATACGTTGCGAACCGTGGTACCTTTGCTGCGCTGGCGTAAGCGAGCGGCGGGATCAACCGCAATGGCGCAGTTGTTGATAACCCTCTCGACCGACGCCCACGAGCGCAATGAGATCTCGAAGTGGGCGCATGCGCCGAAAAAAGGAAGGCGATTGAGTTCGCTCGGAAACAGCGAACTCGATGAATTGACGAATCCGGTCGCGCATATCCTCGGCTTGCGCCACGTGATGCGCCTTTGCGGCCCGGAAATCGCAGCACTGCGCAAACCGGATTTGAGGCCGTTTTCGATCGGACGGACACAACGGGTGGCACCCGGCAGAGGGCCGCGCACGGTCTTCGACCCGCTGGCCGTGGATCTAAATCAGAAGGGCTTCGAGCTTTATGTCAGCGCCGATCACCCGAATGCACTGGCCGTCGAGCCGGGGGATCCGCCCGCGATCATCATCGGACAGGCCTGGGTGGACGCAGGCGAGGTCGCGCTGCGGTTTGCGGCCGGGATGACGCTGCGCCTTGCGTCGACCCACCTCGATTTGTTGGCGGTCGGACGAAAAGACGAGGGTGCCGCATTGCTGGGCGCCATCATTCGAGAGTTCATACCTGGATATGTGACCCTCGACGTCGAGCCGACGCTGGTCGCACGCTTCCAAAGCAAGATCGGCCGAGCGCTTTCCAGGTCGATGCGCGCCGAGTTGTCGCCATTTATCACCGAGATCGCGGGGGTTTTCGACCCCGCCGCACTGCGCGTCGAGGCGCTGGCCACCGGGGCGCGGGCAGGGTTGCTCTGCTGCGGCGATCTAGGGACCGCCCTCCGCGTTTTGATCGCCTCAGTCTCCGGAACTGAACTTCGCTCGGATGGACTCGATCCCGGCGCGTTGCGCAAAAATGCCGTTGCGGCGGACCTCATCGCCTTCGCATTGAGCTCTGAATACGAAATGTTGGTGCGAGCTCTGGATTCGGTGTCTTGAATGGGGAAAACCGAGAGACATGCGTTTTGTGCCGCGCGATGGCAAGCCGTGATAAAGTATCACCTCGATGGCCGTTGGTGAGCTACAGCCCCCGAGTACAGAAGATCCCCTCGTTGGGACTGTCCTGTCGGAACGCTATCGCATCCACAAGAAGCTGGGTGAAGGGGGAATGGGTGCGGTCTATCTTGCAGAGCACGTCTTCATCGAGAAGAAAGTCGCGCTAAAAGTTCTCGCTCCCGAGTTGTCGCGCAAATCCGACCTGACGCAGCGGTTTCTTCAAGAAGCCAAGAGCGCATCGCGTATCGGACACGAGAACGTCATAGACATCTCCGACTTTGGCCAGTCGCCCGAGGGACTTGTGTACTTCGCGATGGAGTACCTTCCGGGCCACGATCTCGGCCATGCGCTTCGCGACGGTGCGATGCCGTGGCGCCGCGCCAAACCCATCATTGTTCAAATTTGCAAGGCGCTTCGAGCAGCCCACAATAAGGGCATCATCCACCGCGACATGAAGCCGGAAAACGTCTTCCTCATTGCCAAGGACGGCACCAATGACTTCGTGAAGTTGCTCGACTTCGGTATCGCGAAGGTTCAAGGACTCGGTGACGACGCGCCCAAGTTGACCCAAACCGGCATGATTTTCGGCACGCCCGAATACATGGCGCCCGAGCAAGCCGAAGGTAAAGTCTGCGATCTGCGAGCCGATCTGTACGCCGTGGGTTGCGTTTTGTATCACATGCTTGCGGGACAGGCGCCTTTCCAGGCCGACAGCTTCATGGCAATGCTCACAAAGCATTTGCTTGAAGAGCCTATCAAGCCAAGCAAGAAAAGACCTGACCTCGCAATTTCGCCGATACTCGACGATATCGTGATGAAGGCGCTGCGAAAGAATCGCGACGAGCGCTGGAAGGACATGGACGATCTGTTGATGCAGCTCGAAGCCGTGCCAGTTGATGCTGCGGGCAAGGTTTCTTCGGCAGCGCCCGAACAACCAAAGCCAATCGTGAGAGGCGCCGAGACACGACAAATGGGTGGCGGCGATGCGATGCCGATCATCACCGGGACGCCGCGTGTGTCGAACACCGCGATGCTAACGGTTGGTCCCGGACAGCAAAGAGATGAAGCGCTGTTCGACGACGCTGATCTTTCCCCTCGTCCGAAGAGCAAGGGAAATACAGGTGTTCTGATCGTGGGCGGATTGCTCGTCGGCGGCGCCATCGCGGTCGCAGCCTTGGTCTTTGGTGGTGGAAAAGATGAGGTCGGCGTGCGTCCGGCTGCGGCACCGGTGGAGGCCCCGGCGGAGGTGACTGCCAAGCCTTCCGTTGAGCCAATGCCAGCCCCGGCACCCGTCGCGAAGTCACCGGGAACACCGACCGAGCCTACACCAACGCCGGTAGAACCCGCCTCTGCACATCACTCCAGTCGAAAACACGACAGGCCCGCGAAATACAAAAAAATCGATCTGGATGAGTCGGAGCCCGCCACACCCACAAGGGTGCCACCGAGTACAAAGATCGCGCCCGAGCTCAAAGGCTTCCCGGGTCAGTAACGAAACCGGGACCGCTCTCGCAAGAGCGGCCCCGACGCATCGGCCTACCGTCCGCGCGGTTTCGCTTGTTCACAAATGAGCGTCCGGCCCTGGCGATCACGACCGTTCATCGCTTCGACCAGCCGATCGGAATCGGCCGCGTCCACGTTGAGATAGGTGTGCGTGTTCATCACGTCAATGTCGTGCAACGCGACCGATACGCCGACCGATGAAGCGAGTTGTGCAACCTCATCCGGAGTGGCGCGGTCCTTGCGACCAAGATTCAGGTAGAGACGGGCCTGTCCCTCGGTTGGTTCCGAATGTCGCGGCTCGGCGCGCGGCGCATCACCACCTGGGGCATCCCTGTACGGCGCCTCGCGACGAGCAGCCTCGCGTGGCGGCGCAACACCAGCCGACACCTCTCGTGCGGGCGTCTCATTGCCATCCGACCAAACGTTGTCATACGATTCCGATCGGGCGGCGGGAGGCACGGTGGATTGCGGTGCCAGCGCCGGACGAGGTTCGGCGCGATCCCGGGTTCGCGCCGCTTCTCGATCGCGCCAGCTGCTGCGAGCAGGTCGCTCGGTACGCTCAAGCCCTTCCGTACGAGCAGGTCGCTCTGTTCGCGCAGGTCTTTCCGTGCGTTCAGGTCGCTCGGGCCGTTCCAATTGCACGGGCGTCTCAACGCGTTCTGGTCGTGGACGTTCCAGGCGATCCCGCCCATACGAAGGACGTTCGCGGCCGCGATCACCCCGGTCGAGGGATGGCTGATGTTCTCGGGCCGGTGCCGCCGATTCCGTATCACGGGCTTCAGCGCTGGGTCGTGCGATTTTAGCTGCGGAGAGTGTTTCTGCCAGAAGTGCTGCAACCATCCGCTCGCCATCGAGGGCTGACAAAACCCGGCGCGCAAGGCTGCGCCACGCTTGACCCGGCTCTTTCGCGAACCGGCGTCGCAGATCGACGATCTGTTCTCCCTCGCGGCGCGATTGAATTTCGACCGGGGACGGCAATGACCGCTCTTCGGGTTTGATCTTGTAAAGCAGCTTCAGGTAGTAAAACGCACCGATCTCGGAAGGCCCGATGAGCGACACCGCAATGCCATGTTTGCCGGCACGTCCGGTTCGACCGGTTCGGTGAATATAAACCTCGGCCGAATCGGGAAAGGTGTAGTTCACCACATGCGAGATGCGATCCAGATCGATGCCCCGCGCCGCGACGTCGGTCGCCACAAGGTATTGCAGCGAACCTGCTCGCATCATTCCCATGACTTTTTCTCGATCCGACTGCGACAGATCGCTCGAAATCGCCTCAGCTTGAAGCCCGCGTCCCTTCAGGATGTTGGCCACTCGACCGGTCTCGTCGCGCGTGTTGCAAAAGATGATCGCACGCTCTGGATTCTCAAATGCCAGCACGCTCGCGAGATCGGCATCTCGGTTCCCACCGGAAACCGAGTAGTACAAATGCTTGATCGAGGCCACACCCACGAAATCTGCCGACAGCTTGAGCCGCTCCGGGTCGCGCAGAAACCTTCGAGCGAGTCTCTGGATGCCTTCGGGAAGCGTCGCCGAATACAGCAAGGTCTGTCGCGATACTGGCGTGTGTTCAAGGATGGCTTCGATGTCTTCCTGAAAGCCCATCGACAGCATTTCGTCACACTCATCAAGGACGGCACAACGCACCTTGCTGAGATCCAGGGTGCCGCGACGAATGTGATCGAGAATACGGCCGGGTGTCCCACAAACAACCTGTGCGCCCGCCTTGAGCTGCTCGATCTGACGGCCCATCGGGGCTCCGCCGTAAATCGGCGCAACCGTCGTCGTCTTGTGAACCGAGATCTTTGCGAGCTCGGCTGCCACCTGAAGGGCAAGCTCTCGGGTGGGTAAAAGGATGATCGCCTGCACATGTTTTGCTTCCGAATCGACAACGCGATCCACAATCGGAATACCAAACGCAGCGGTCTTGCCCGAGCCCGTTCGAGACTGCACCATCATGTCCTTGCCGGACAGGATGAGGGGGATCGATTCCTTCTGTACCGGCATGGGCGAAGTGAATCCCATCTCGGTCACCGCCTGCAGAACCGGCGCCGAAAGCCCGAGGTCTGCGAAGGTGCCCATGTCGGGTCCGGCCGGAACCACTTCGGGCGGCACCGTATTTTCAGGAGGAAGGATATTCGTATCACTCGTGTTCATTTGGGTCTTTCTAAGGCCGCCGAATAGGTGGCTTCCCGATCCGCATCACGGAGCGGGGCTAATATCGATTTTTTCAAGTTGCGATCGAATTTGTTGGAGACGGTTTGCGTGGTCTGTTCCGAAGCGTTTCAGCTCGGCGGTCACGCGGGCCTGAATATCACCGAGGCTTGCGTGTGCGATTGCCATGCGCTCGTGCACCTTGGAACCGGAAGCACCGAGGGCCGAGAACTGGCAACGTGTCGTCATGTCGAACCATGCATGCCGCCACAGCAGGCCTTCCTCGGCCCACGTTTGTGCATCGTCCGGTTGGTAGCTGCCAAGCAAATGGTGAAAGTTTTCGAGATGGTGTTCGAGGGCTCCGGCATGAGCGGCCAATTCATCACGGCAAGCAGACAAATCAACCGAACCGCCGACAGGTCTCATCCCGTCTCCGGTCGGGGTCAGGGAAGCTCGGCGCGAGATGGTGAGTCCGACCGAAAAAAGCACCCAGATAACCGATGTCGTGATCAACGAAAGCGTCAACACCGCCATGAAGCGTCGATACTTTCGGTAGTCCGGATCAGTCGGAGTCGCGGTCGATTGGGATGACATGTTGGGGACTTCCAGCGAGAAGTCCGTGGTTGCAACCCGGAGCGCCGGATCGCGTTTGTGGTGACCCTACGGAGCTAGAAGGCCTATGTCAAATGCGCGATGCGGATTCGGCTTACTCAAAACTCGGCTCAAGCACCGCATCCTCGTCGAGAATGTTCGGTCTCTTGGGCTTCTTTGGTGGGGGAGTCGTCACCGGAGGCGGCTCAAGTTTGACGTTCTTGTCAGGCTTGCTCGGCTTGGTTGAGGTCTTGGTCGGCTTCGTCGAACCGTGGTGCTTTTCAGGCTCGACCGGCGTCGGCGCCGTGGTGTTGAAGGAAGCGTCCAGTGTATTGGCCATTTCCGGAACCGCCTGCATAACCTTCGGTGAGTGGCCGGGCAGCGAGAAAACAAACTCGGTCACCGTCGTTCCGTATTTGATCGCCTTCTCGAAGGGTGTGACACCAATGACTTCGCCCGTCGCCTTGAGCGTTACCGTTGCGCCGCCGGGCGACGAACGGAAGGTGATCAACACGGTTTTTGGTGTCGCCGGAACCGCAGGCTCGGGTTCCGTAGCAACCGTAGCGACCGGTTTCTCGACGGGCGGGGACTCTCCTCCGCCACCCATGACCATCACGCCGGCGACCGCAGCCAAGGCGACGCCGCCAATCACCCCGAAAATGAGACGCTTCCGGGATTTGGGCTGCTCGAATTCATCGTCCTCGAGTTCACCTGCACTCTGACCGAAGGTCGTGGGTATGCTTTTCGAAACGCCTCCAACCACCGTCGCGGTGCTGGTTCCACGGCCATCGTTATGAGGGAAGGGGGCCGGTGTCAGTGTAGGAGCACCGGCTGCGAAAGAAGCTGGGTCCAACATTGCGGTGCGGAAGAGCGCCATATCCTGGAAGCGCTCGTCCACGTGTTTGGCCAGCGCGTGATACAGGATGCTTTCGCAATCGCTCGAAATCTCGGGATTGATGGCTCGCGCAGAAGGGGGCGCTTGCGTGATGTGCTTGACGATGATCTCGCCGTACCCCTCTCCACCGAAGGGCACCTTGCCAGTCATCATCTCGAAGAGAATCACGCCCAGTGAATACACGTCGGCGCGGTGATCGACGCTGGCTTTGCCTTCGCACTGCTCGGGCGACATGTAATAGGGCGTTCCCATCACCGACCCAGTGCGGGTTTTGTGTGATACTTTTTCGTCGCCCTGAGTCAATTTCGCCAGGCCGAAGTCGAGGACCTTCACGAAGTCGTCGCTCGATCCGCGGGTGATGAGGTAGATATTTTCCGGCTTCAGATCGCGATGGATGATGCCGTGCGAGTGCGAGGCAAACAGGGCGTCTGCGACCTGCGCCGCGATTTTCAAGGCCCGAGCCATTGGGAAATGGTGTTCGCGTCGCAGCCGATCCGCCAGAGATTCACCCTGGAGAAACTCCATGACGAAGTAAAACTCGCCCTCGGCGGTGTTGCCGAAGTCGCTGATGTCAACGATGTGTTCGTTGCCGATCTGGTTGACTGACTTCGCCTCGGTCATGAAGCGCGAGATCACCTCGGGATTCTTTGAGAGATCCGGGTGGATCGCCTTGAGCGCGACCTTGCGACCGATCACGGGATGCTCGGCCAGATAGACGATGCCCATGCCGCCTTCGCCAAGCTTGGCTGTGACCTGGTAATTCCCGACTGTTTGACCGACCGATATCATTGCGAAAAGTTAGAAGTTGAATCCAAAAAGCAAAGGTTTCTGGCTATTTGGACACACCAGACACCTTCTTCATTACACCAAATCGGCGAAACTGGCCACATTCTTGACGACGCGTGTAGACAGAAACGTCGCAAAACCGCAAAAGATCTCGGGTCTCAACGTTGTTTGCTCGAATTTCAACCACGAAAGATGGAACGCCGAGCCAGGACCAGACGGGATATCATCGCGTCGATTCGGTCCCGAACCGTTTCAGCGACCTCAAGCACGCTTTTCTCACCTGCATCCGAATCCGGTGGCATGATCGGCGCACCTATTTCAATCGTCCACTTGGTCGGCAATGGCAACAACCCGAGGGGACCGAGGAACGGAAATGTAGGTGTGACGGGAATGTAGGGCAGGCCAAGCGGGCGAGCCAGGGAGTGAATCTTGCCGATCACCGGATGTATCTCTTCAGCTCCGATCACAGCGACCGGGAGGATGGGAACGCCAGATTCGGCGGCCAATCGTACGAATCCGCCTCGGCCAAATCGCGTCAATCGGTAGCGCTCGCGATAGAGTTTCCCAACGCCACGTAGGCCTTCGGGAAAGGCGGCAACGAGTTCACCTCTCCCCAACAAACGGGCACCGTTCTCCATCGAGGCGCGAACACAGCCGTAACGCGTCACCACGGGAGCAGACACGCGGGACCGAAAAGCGAAGGTGGCGACCAGCGCTCGCAAGACCCTGTGCTGCGGATGGTTCCGGCGCATGCCGTACATCAGCAGCATGCCGTCGTAGGGAAGACCGCCCGAGTGATTGGCAACGAGCAGGGCGGGTCCGGTGGCAGGTACGTGTTCAAGTCCGCGCAAATCGACACGAAAATACTTGGTCCAGAGGAACTCAAGCAGCGGTTCCACTTCTGCAAGAAATGCTGGATCAGCCTCGTCAAGTCCTTCGGGTGGAATACCTTCCCGGGTGGCGCGATAAACCGCAGCGAGCGCGGCGACCATTGGATGGTTGTTGAACATGGTGGGGCGAGGGCGAATGCCTGACTAATCGGCGGCCGCGCCCGCTTCGCCTAGCAAGGTCTTGATCCGCGCGCGCCATGCATCGAGCACCGACGCGAGATCGTCCGGTTTGCTCCCACCGCCCTGCGCGAGATCCGGTCGACCACCGCCCTTGCCGCCGATGGTACGTGCCATGTCGCCAAGCAATTTGCCCGCATGCAGGCGCGTCAGCGCACCGGGCGTCACGAGACAGGTCAGTGAGAGTTTGTCCTCTTCCACGCCAACCAAAACTGCAACCCCTGGATCCAGCTTGTCGCGCAACCGGTCCGCCGTCTCGCGGAGAACCTTGGCGTCGCTCACGCCAACGTCGGCAACAAGGACATTGATGCCCCCGACTCGCTCGGCTTGCGAGATCAGGTCACGACCACCCCCGGATGCCAGTTTCGCACGCAGTTTTTCAACCTCCCGGTCGCGTTCGCGCAATTCAACTTGCAGGCGCTCGACGCGTGAGGCGACCTCGGCCGGTGCCACCCGCAAGCGCCCGGCAACCCCCGCGAGCACTTGCTCCATGTCGCGAACCCAGGCTGCAGCACCCATTCCGGTGACCGCCTCTATGCGGCGAACGCCCTGTGCAACGCCAGTTTCACCGGTGATTTTGAAAAAGCCGATGTCGCCCGTGCGAACGACGTGCGTGCCACCGCATAACTCTTTCGAGTCGTCGAGCGTCAACACCCGAACCGTGGCACCATATTTTTCACCGAAGAACGCAACGGCGCCGCTTTTCTTCGCTTCGGCCACCGGAAGGTTTTGCGTCACACCGGTCGCATTGTTGAGGATTCGGGTCGTGACCATGTCTTCGACCTTCGCCAGTTCCTCGGGCGTAATGGGCTGGAAATGCGAGAAATCGAAGCGGAGCCGATCGGCCGAAACCTGCGAGCCTTTTTGCGCCACGTGCTCGCCCAGGGTCTGGCGCAAGGCCAGATGCATCAGGTGCGTGGCCGAGTGGTTGCGGGCAATGGCATTGCGTCGTTCGACGTCGACCTGTAGATCAACCGTATCACCGACGGCAATCGCCCCGCCAGAAACACGTGATAGGTGAGCAAATAAGCCCGGGACCGGCCGCAGGGTGTCCACGATCTCCAGCTTGCCAGCAGGGCCCTTGCCCTTGCCGGTGTCGCCAACTTGACCGCCCGATTCCCCATAAAATGGCGTCTGGTCGCAAACGACGTAGACATCGGCGCCCGTCGGGGCCGACTCGGCTTCACTCAGAGCATCTCCAACTTTGACAAGCAGTGCGGTCACCCGTCCGTGGGCGCGGGTCTTCTCATAGCCCACAAAGTTCGTCGGACCGACGCGGTCCAACACGACCTGAAACGCCGTGTCGATGCGAGCCTCGCCCGATCCCCCAAAGTCAGCGCGTTTGCGCTGCTCGGACATGCGGGTTTCAAAGCCGGCCTCGTCGACATCAAAACCCTTATTCTGGGCAACGACGCGGGTCAAATCCATCGGGAACCCGTAAGTGTCGTACAGTTTGAAGGCAACGTCACCCGGGATAAGCTTACCCTGCAAGCCATGGGTCGCGTCTTCCAGCAAGCGCACGCCGCGATCAAGCGTTTCACGGAATCGGCGCTCTTCCTGATCGGCGACCTCGATGATGGTGCGGTGTCTCTCACCCAACTCTGAATAGGCATCCTTCATCGCCTCGACGACCTGACCCACGAGGCCTGCGAAGAAAGGCTCGGTGATGCCCAGTAGGTGCCCATGATAGACCGCTCGACGCATGATGCGGCGTAGTACGTATTCGCGACCGGTCTTCTCGGGAAAGACGCCGTCGGCGATGAGGAACGCCGTGGCGCGGGCGTGATCGGCGATGGCGCGCAACGATACTGAAACGCTGCCGTCGCTGTAATCCGAGGGCACGAAGGTTTTCTTTGCCCGGACCGCCGCAGCTGCAATGATCGGAGACAGCAGATCGGTCTCGTAATTCGAGCGTTTGCCGCCTAGTACCGCCGCAAGTCGTTCAAGGCCCATTCCCGTGTCCACCGAGGGTTTGGGCAGGGCAATGCGCGACTTGTCTTCGCGTTGCTCGAATTGCATGAACACAAGGTTCCAGATTTCGATCCAACGATCGCAATCGCAGGCGGGACCCTGACACTTGCGACCGGCAAATTCTTCGGAGCAGGGCACGTCATCGCCCTGGTGAAAGTGGATCTCGGTGCACGGACCACACGGGCCGGTTTCGCCCATGGCCCAGAAGTTGTCCTTGTCCCCAAGCCGTATGATTTGCCGATCGGGAACGCCGGAAATCTTTTTCCAGAGCGCGGCCGCATCATCATCGGATTCGTGAATGGTGAAAACCATCCGAGCGATTGGCAGCGCAAACACGTCGGTCAACAGCTCGTGGGCGAAGGTGATGGCGCCTTCTTTAAAGTAGTCCCCGAACGAGAAATTCCCCAACATCTCGAAGAAGGTGTGGTGGCGGGCGGTGCGGCCCACGTTGTCCAGATCGTTGTGCTTGCCGCCGGCGCGAACGCATTTTTGGGCCGTGGTAGCCCTCGAACGATGTCTCGTCGCTTTTCCGGTGAACGCGTCCTTGAACTGGTTCATGCCGGCGTTGGCAAAGAGCAGGGTGGGGTCGTTTTCGGGAACGAGCGATGAACTCGCGACTTCTTCGTGCCCACGTGAGGCAAAGAAATCGAGAAAGGCACGACGGATAGCTCTGGAATTGTTAGCGAATTCGCCCATGGGCTCCTGTGGTGTGGCGCGACGGCCACGATCGCGCGCAATCTAGCCCTGCGCGCTGACCCCGGCAAGCCGAGAGACGGTGGCAGACCAAAAACAAAGCGAGATGTGCGCGGTTTGCTACAGTGCGCTCGATTTGTCGAACGGAGAGGAAAACAAAGGCACCCGCGTGGCCGGAACGGTGGCGCTCGTCGGCCGAACCAACGCGGGTAAATCGGTGCTGCTCAACCGAATCGTGGGGCAAAAGCTCGCGATTGTGAGTCCGCGCCCGCAAACCACGCGAAACCGCATCACGGGTGTTTACAACGGCCCCGAAGGGCAAATCGTCTTTGTGGATACGCCGGGCTTTCACGCTGGCGAGGGCAAAACGCCACTCAACCGATTCATGAGTCATGAAGCCGAGGAAGCGATGCAGGGCGTCGACGCCGTCGTCCTCGTGGTCGATGCCGTGGCCACGCTCAAGCGGCCTCGCAAGTCCGTCGCCCGAGAAAATGCCCGCAAGCCCAATCCGCGCGAACGTCCCCACCGTGACGTGGGCAGCCCCGGCCCCGACGTGCACCTCATCGCCATCGCCAAACGGGTCATGGCCCTTGGCAAGCCGGTCGTGTTGGTGCTGAACAAGGTCGATGACATCGACGACAAACGGGTCCTTTTGCCCCAGCTCGCGGCCTGGTCCGAAGTCGCGACGTTCGCCGCGGTGGTTCCTGCTTCGGGCCTGAAGGGAACCGGTGTGCCCGACTTGCTAAAAGAGCTGGCCGGCAAGCTGCCGATGGGGGAGCCAATCTACAAAGACGACGAGCTCACCGATCGCACCGAGCGCTTCCTCGTGGCCGAAATGGTGCGGGAACAGCTCTTCCTGCGCCTTCACGACGAGCTTCCATACTCCGTTGCGGTCGAGGTCGAACGCTGGACCGAGGGTGCGGGAGACGTGACGGTGGATGCGGTAATTCTCGTGGATCGCGACAGCCAAAAACGCATCGTCGTCGGCACGGGCGGCACCATGGTGCGCGACATCGGCATCGCCGCGCGCAAGGAAGCAGCCGAACTCCTTGGTCGTCCCGTGCACCTCAAGCTATTCGTGAAAGTCGCACCGGACTGGGCGTCGAATGCCGACACCATGGACCGACTGGGATACCGCTAATGCGCCGAAAACCTCCCTCCGATGGACCCCGGCAACCGAACCCGCCGGCACTGGGCGTCGTCGCACTGGTCGGTCGACCCAACGTGGGCAAGTCGTCGCTCTTTAACCGCATGGTCGGTGGTCGTCCGGCGATCGTCGAAGACGAGCCTGGCATCACCCGCGATCGCCGCTACGGCGAGGCACTGTGGACCGGTCGTACGGTTCGGATCATCGATACGGGTGGCCTTGATCCGTCGGCTGAGGGCATCCTCGGCGCCATGCGTACCCAGACCTTGCGCGCGGTCGACGAGGCGGACGCCCTCATCCTCGTCATCGACGCCCGCGAGGGTGCAACGGGATTGGACAAGGACGTGGCCCAGGTGTTGCGACGCACGGGAAAGCCCGTGTTCATTGCTGCCAACAAGGTGGATTCGGGCAATTTCGAGGCGCAATCGGCCGACGCACACCAACTGGGATTTCCCGAGGTTTTTGCGGTTTCAGCCGAGCACGGCCGCGGCGTCGGCGTGTTGCTCGATCGGGTGATCGAGGTCCTGACGGAGCTCAAGCCTCCGACACCGGCAGCAATGGGCGTCGAGGCGGGAATTCGTATTGCGCTTGTCGGCAAGCCGAACGTGGGTAAGTCGTCGCTCATCAACCGAATGCTCGGTGATCAACGGGTGCTGGTGCACGATCAGCCGGGCACCACCCGCGATCCCATCGATACCCCCTTTGAATGGGAGGGTCAACGCTTCGTGCTCGTCGACACGGCGGGCATGCGGAAACGTCGGCAGGTCACGACCTTGACCGAGGCGGTTTCGGCCAAGATGGCGCGCGATCAGATCGCGCGAGCCAACGTGGTGGCGCTGGTCATCGATCTTGAAACCGGCGCCAGCGATGACGACGCGCGACTTGCAAGCCTCGTGGAAGAGGAGGGCCGAGCGCTCCTGATCGTGATGAACAAGCGCGATCGCATTCCAGCACCCGAACTGGACGCGAAGAAAAAAAAGGCACTTGAGCGTCTGAACTTCGTCGGCCACGCGCCATTCCTGCTCACCTCGGCGCGAACGGGCGCGGGTGTCGAGATGCTGCCGAAAAAAGCCGCCGAGGTTTACGAGCAGTGGACCCGTCGCGTGCCGACCGCCGAGCTGAATCGTCTGCTTGAAAAGATCGTCCACGATCGCCCGCCACCGACAGGCCCGAACGGACGGCAAGTGCGGCTGTATTACATGACGCAGGCAGAATCATCGCCGCCGTCGTTCTTCATCAGCTCAAACCAGCCGGCCGCATTGACCTACCCGTACCGGCGCTATCTGGTGAACCAGATCCGCAAGGCCTACGGCTTTGATGGCTCTCCGCTGCGCGTGTTCGTCCGGGGCCGAGGCAAGCACGAGGACGAGGCGTAGAGGCGTTAGTCGGGGAAATCCACCGCCCCGGCACCGCACCCTTTGACCCCGGCCCCGAGATCGCTATAGTTGCGCCCGCCGTGGCAAGTAAGTGGAAAGAAAAGCAGAAGGAACTCCAGCAACCCGATGAATTCGTGAGTTTTTGGACCAAGACCGGTGCGGTCATGGCCAAACGCGCACGTTTCTTGATCACGGTTATGGTGATGATCTTGACGGTCGTTTCGGGGGTTCAGATCGCGAACGGCATGCGCGCCAAGAAAAACGCCGAGCGCGCCAGGGTCACAGGGCATCTTCTGACCCTGGCCTCTGCGCCGCTGCTTCCCGCGGAAGGCGAAGCCCCCAGGTACGACGACGACGTTCCCCACTTCAAAACCGACAAGGAACGCAAAGAAGCCGCCATCAAAGAAGCTGACCAGCTTGTCGCCGCACACTCCGGCAAAGCAGTCGCCCAAACCGCGCTGATGTTGAAAGCACGCTTCCTCATTGACCTCGGACGTCACGCCGATGCCGCCGCAATCCTGGAGAAACTGCAGACCGAAAAGAACCTTGAGCCCGAAATGCAGATGCTGGCACAGGAGTCGCTCGCGTTTACAAAGGAAGCCCAGGGACAAACCGGCGATGCACTTCTTGCCTTCGAGGCACTTGCAAAGCGCGGCGAAGCCAACCGTGGTTTCATGCAAGATCGCGCGATGTTTCAGCAGGCTCGCCTGCTTGAGAAAACCGGCGAACTCGAAAAAGCCAAGGCGCTACTCAAGACCGTGAACGAGAAGTTCCCAAACTCGGTTCTCCGTGAAGACGTGGGCGAACGCCTCGCGTTGCTGGAAGAAGCGACTGCTCCCGCTGCTGCTGCTGCTCCCGCTCCTGCCGCAGGCGCGAAAACCGAGTGATGTATTCAACCCGCGTGGTGGCGACCCTCGCGCTGCTTTTGACCCTCGGGTCGTGTGGCGGCGGAACCGTACGACGGCCCGTCGAGGTGGGCAATCACGAAATGCCCAGTGGGGTATTGTCGTTGCAATGGCATTTGCCAGTCCACACACACGGCCTCTTTGAGCCGTGGCCCGAGGAATGTGCGACCGGCGTCGTCGACCGGAACTTCCTTTACCTCGGCTCGCGCAACCGCCAGATCATCGCGGTCAACTTGCGTACCGCCAGCGTCGAATGGACCACCAAAGTGGATCCCCAAATCGACAGCGAGGCCGTCATCGATCCCGTCCGCAACCACCTGCTCGTGGGTGGAGATGACGGCACGCTCTTTGTCGTTGATCGCAGCAATGGTCGCATCGTGTGGACGTGGAAGGGCGAAGGTTCGATGGATCGCCGTCCGGCCTTTGACCAGGACCGGATCTACGTGGCCACGAGCCAGGACAAGCTCTACGCGCTCGACGCGAAGACCGGCAAGCCCGTCTGGTCCTATGACCGCGATCGGCCCGAAGGGTTCTCAATTCACGGCTACTCGGCCCCGGTCGTCGTGGGTGGACAGGTCTACGCAGGGTTTTCCGACGGATTCATCGTGAGCCTCGATGCACGTTCGGGCGATATCGTCTGGGCGCGCTCACTTGCATCGGCCTCCGAACAGTTCGTCGATGTGGACACCACACCGGCTTACTTCGACGACGTGATTGTGGCAGCGTCTCATTCAGGAGGCCTGTACGGGCTTGATCGGGTGGACGGCAAGATCCGCTGGCGCCACGCCATCGACGGCGTGGGTGTGCAAACGCTGGTGCGTGATACGCTTTACTTCGTCGCCCCACGTGGCGGCCTTCACGCCGCCGATCCCCGCACCGGGCAGATCGCCTGGCGATACGGTCTTTCCCAGGCAGGCGAGGTGACAGCACCCCAGGCCGCTGGACCCTATCTGCTCTTCAGTAGCAGCAAAACCGGACTCAATATCGTGCGCAAGAAGGACGGTGAGCTTTTGCAAACGTTCCATCCTGGCCGAGGCCTTTGCGCCGGCGCCGCAATCGACGCGGCTGGCCGCAATGCCTACGTGTTGTCGAACGGCGGCACGCTCTACGCGCTCGCCATCAACTGGTAGCAACGCGCACCCGACCTTTTGCGCAACTTCGTGGATGGTGTGGCGCGAACATCCCGAACTCGTTGCTGAGCTGTTTCGCCGACTTCGAACGACGAGCCTTCCGGAACACGACGCAATCCTGGTGGATACCGCAGCGCTCGGAGAAGTGATCCCTCGTGAACTTGCCGCCGACTGCCTACTCCGCCTCGAACGATCAGGCCAAACCAAGCTGGTCGTCGTTCTCGAAGTTCAACTGGCCGTTGATCCCGCGAAACGATATAGCTGGCCCGCGTACCTTGCCGGTGCACCCCTGCGCCACCGCTGCGACGGATTGCTCGTCGTCATCACGCCCGATCTAGCGGTGGCGGAATGGGCAGGTCGACCAATTGTTTATGGACCCGGAGCTGGCCAGTTGACCCCGTTCGTCATTGGTCCACGCGAAATGCCTGCCATAACCAACGCGGATGAGGCGGCCAAGGCGCCTGAACTGGCCGTCTTGTCAGCCATCGCCCATGGGCATGACGACGACGTGGAAAAGGCCACCGCCATTGCCGCAGCGGCAATTGGGGCTGTGTTTTCGCTTACCGGCGACCGAGTCCAGCTATACTACGACTACATGCGTCACTTGGGAACGCCGCGAGAAAGGCCTTGGAGATGCGACCGCAAAATTACGAGTACCAGCACGACGGCATGCGCCGCGCGAAGTCTGAAGGTAAGGCTGAAGGTAAGGCTGAAGGTTTCGCGCTTGCCCTGTTTGCCGTGCTCGAAGCACGCAAATTGCCAATTTCTGAGATCCAGCGCACCCGCATTCTGGCCTGTGCGGACGCGAAACAACTCGGCGCGTGGATATCGTCCGCCGCCACCGCGCTCTCTACCGCCGCTGTGATCGACCGGGATGAGGCGCCCTAGGCTGCGCCGATCTCCGTCAACCGTCGCACGAGTTCGCGTATCCGCCGACCGCCGCCGGCATCCCGTGCGCGCCACTCGACCCCGAAGCCGGTTTGTTCACCGCGTGAGCCCGTCCACACCACACGGCCGATCACGTCCATCGCCATCACGGCGCCAGGAGAGGGGAGCTCGACAATCACATCGGCATCCAGTGGCACTGCTGCAAACGTACTCACAAACGCGCCACCGCGTCCAATGTCGCGCAGCGTGCCCGGTATCGGCTGCTGTGCGCCTGAAGGTCGAAAGGATACCGGTAACGCCATCGGCGAGCGTTCATGGCGACGACGGCTCTTCACCGGATCCGTCGTCTGGATCGTCGACAGCAAATACTCTAGTATGGTCCGCTGATCGTCGCTGAAACGGATGCCAACACCCGCGCGCAGCTTTTCGGTTTGCCGACCCGCGCGACGGGACGCAACCGTACCCGTCAGGACGACCGGAGGACGGCGTCGACCAAGCCGAATCTGGACGCGAACCGGAAATCCGAGCGGCAAATTCCGACGGGTAGGACAAAAAACAAGACCGTCTCCCGGTGCCGAATCGCGCGCCGCCGAAAACGCGGCTGCGCCTTTGAAGAGAAATTCGAATGGCGCCCACTCCCGGGAATCACCAGGGACGTGAACAAAATCGGTTGCTTTTGCAGCCACGGGAGGCATCCTGCGCGCCAGGGAGAACAGATTTGCGCACCGAGGACTTTGCCTATGATTTGCCCGAAGCGCAAATTGCCTCAGCCCCGGCCTCTGTCCGGGACGCGTCAAGGCTACTTGTTCTCGGGCGGAATGAGGGTGGGGTCAAGGACGCCGTTTTCGGTGAACTGCTCGATCATCTGCGCCCGCGATCGCTCGTCATCCGCAACGACACCCGGGTGATCCCCGCTCGCCTTTCTGGCCGGAAACCCACTGGCGGTGTGGTGGAGGTCTTCCTGATTCGCCGAATCGATACCGAACTGTCGCCGGCCGGGAAGGGTGAGTTGTGGGAAGTTCTCGTGCGCGGCGCGGGCAATGCCAATCGAATCGACGTCGCGGGGTGCCTGGAGGTCGAACTCGTGAATGCCGAACCCGATGGTTCCTGGAAGGCGCGCATCACGAGCGCCGACGCCGAGAGTGTTCTCAGTGTTGCGAGTCGCCTGGGAACGATCCCGTTGCCGCCCTACATCGTCGCGGCTCGCAAGCGGGACGGTCACGCAGCCTCTGTTCCGACCGATGACGAGCGCTACCAGACGGTCTACGCCCGCCATCCGGGTGCCGTTGCGGCGCCGACCGCGGGATTGCACTTCACGCCGGAACTCTTCGCCCGAATGGAGACCGCAGGTCACCAAGTTCAGAGTCTGACCTTGCACGTGGGACCCGGAACGTTTCGTCCGGTGAAGACCGACGATCCGCGCGAACACATCATGGATGTAGAACGTTATGAGATCCCACTCGAGACCCGAGCGGCCATCGCAAGCGCCCGGGCCGAAGGCCGCCCCATCGTGGCCATCGGCACAACCGTCGTACGCGCACTGGAATCCGCAGCGCGTGAAGGCTTCCTTGAAGGAATGCGCGAAAGTCGGCTATTTCTCATGCCCGGAGCAACCTTCGAGGTCGTGACCGATCTCATCACCAACTTTCATTTGCCGCGCTCGACCCTGTTGATGTTGGTGTGTGCCTTCGCCGGGCACGCGTCTGTACTCGCGGCCTACCACCATGCCATCGCCTCCAACTATCGGTTTTATAGCTACGGCGATGCCATGTTCATTCGACCGGAGAAGGCGTCGTGAGCGCGTGTTTCGAGTTACAAGGCCGCGACGGGAACGCACGTGCGGGTGTTCTACGCACGGCGCACGGCGAGGTGGCAACACCCGTCTTCATGCCGGTCGGTACGCAGGCCTCCGTCAAATCGCTAACCAGCGAAGATCTGGAGGCGCTGGGTGCCGAGATTATCCTCGGCAATACGTATCACCTGGCGCTGCGTCCCGGCTCGGAGCGGGTGGCGAACCGCGGAGGCTTGCACCGATTCATGTCCTGGCCACGCGCCATCTTGACCGACTCGGGTGGCTTTCAGGTTTTCAGCCTCGCGGAACGGCGCAACATCGACGACGACGGAGTCACGTTCAAGTCGCATATTGACGGCTCAATGGCGCGACTCACACCCGAGCGCGCGATGAAAATCCAGAATGATCTTGGCAGCGACATCGCCATGGTTTTCGACGAGTGCCCGCCCGCCGATGCGGACGTGGCGGCAATGGAGGCCGCCATGCGACGAACCACGGCCTGGGCGGCTCGCTGCCTGGCGGTGCCACCAACAAACGGACAGCTTCGCTTCGGCATCGTGCAAGGTGGCACCCACGTTGAGCGACGTCTGGCGCACCTCGCAACCCTTTCGGCCATGCCCTTTGACGGCATCGCGCTCGGGGGACTCAGCGTGGGCGAGCCTCCCGAGACCATGCATGCCGTCGTCAGCGCCGTCGCACCACAGATGCCCCAGGAACGGCCGCGGTACTTGATGGGCGTCGGGACCCCGAAAGATCTGTTGGTTGGAATCCTCGCGGGGATCGACATGTTCGACTGCGTGATGCCCACGCGCAATGCCCGCAACGGTCACCTCTTCACGACCGCCGGCAAGCTGAACATTGCCAATGCGGTCCACCAAGACGATGACGGCCCGATCGATGCACGCTGCGAATGCCCGACCTGCAAACGCCATAGCCGCGCCTACCTTGCGCATCTGTATCGAGCCAAGGAGATCAGCTACTACCGCTTCGCCACCATCCACAACTTGCACTTCTACCTGACCCTGGTCAGGGGCGCGCGAGCGGCCATCCTCGAGGGTCGGCTCGCGCAATACATGGCGGCACAGAACCTGATATAACTTCACTCGCGATGTCTTCTCCCGACGAAACCGGAAATGGGGCGGCGCCACCGGGTTCCCCCGAACGAAAACGCGTTGCCGTGATCCTCTCGGGATGTGGCAACAAGGATGGGTCCGAAATCCGCGAGTCGTTGTTCACGATGCTGGCACTTGAGCGTGCCAACGTCGATGTCGTTTTCTTTGCGCCCGACAAGTCCGGACCGGCCGTTTTCGACCACCTGAAGGGCGAAAGCAACCCGGCTGAACCCCCGCGCAACGTTTTGGTCGAATCGGCCCGCATTGCCCGCGGGAGAGTTGCGGCGCTCAGTACCCTCGATCCGGAAACAATTGACGCCGCCATTTTTCCGGGTGGGCTGGGTGCCGGCAAGGTGCTCTCCAACTTCCTGGAAAAAGGTGCGGTTTGCGAGGTGGATCCGGAGGTCGTTCGCACAATGCGGGCTCTGTGGAGCGCCCACAAACCGCTTGGCTTCATTTGCCTTGCCCCGATTCTTGCTGCGCGCGTACTGGGACCGCTGGCAGGTGTTCGCATCACCCTCGGTCCCCGAGGCACTGCCGCTGCGAAACATGCTGCTGTGATGGGCGCCGACGTTCGGCCTTGCCCGGCAACGGATATCGTAGTCGATGAAAACGCCAGGGTGGTTTCGACGCCCGCGTATATGTACGACGACGTTACGTTGACCCAGGTCCTTCAAGGCATCGAAAAACTGGTGCGCAGCGTGGTCGCCATGACCCGCCAACCGAAGCTGAAATCCGGGCAACGACCGAATCAAAAGGGCGGCGCAGGCGGCTCGCGCGAGCCGCGACGGGGAGGCGAGGCCCCAGCGCCTTCAGATCGTCGCCAGGAAAGTGTTCAAGTCCGACGCCGGGGGAACCGGCCTGGCGCTACTCCAGGCCGCGGTTCCGCTTGACCTGTTCCATCGCCTTTTGGTACTCAATTTCCCAAGTGGCACTGCCTTCTTCTAGATTCTTGATGCGACGGCGAACCTCCGCGTCCAGCTCGTCGTCAGCCTGCATATGCTTTCGCAGGATCTGAGCCATGCTTCGGCGCAGCATGTTGTCTTCGACGAACACCTCTTCAATGTGAGGCGAGTTCATGAACGCCTCGATGATCTGGTTCGTGATCCACTCGAGGCCTTCTTCGCCGAACGCGAACTTCTTCTCCTGAGCCATCACCTTTTTGATGCGGCCGTATTGTTCGTACGGAAGGCCTTTTTGCTGGACGAGGTCCTTGGCCTTGTCGGTAAGCTCTCGATCAAGCCTCAAGTATTCCTTGAGAATGGCTTGAACATCCAGCTCCGCCTCGCTTGAGTTGGTGACGGCTATCGACTGTTCACTGCTGAGCGTCCGAACGATCTCAGTCGCGACCAGTGGAATCTTGGTGTTGTACAAGCGCATTTTTCGTCTGCGGTTATACGGGTTGGTTCGTCTGGTTTCAACGAAAAGGGTAGTGGCGGATCAGGGATTCGAACCCCGGACCTAGCGCGTATGAAACGCCCGCTCTAACCATCTGAGCTAATCCGCCGGAAGGGAACGCGATTTTGCTCATGCGCCGCCTCATGTCAAGAGGCGAACGGAAAAGAGGCGTCATTCGGCGAGTTCGTCGCAGATTTTAAGCCACTCGGCATCGACCTGCGTCAGATAGATCCCCAAACACGTGGGCATATCGTCTTCGTGGAGGCCGTTCCGGGTAGCCACGTGCACCACCACGCCTTCGATTCGGAGCTCGCGACACGGTTTGGTGAAAAAAATAGTGATGCCCATGATTGTTCCCACCGGGCGAGGGCTGGGAACCGCAAGCAAGAGCCCATTGCCGCTGATGTTCATGATTCGCGAACGAAGCGAGGCAACCTCGTCGAAACGAAGGATGGCCTCGGCGTTCAACCGCAGCCGCGGCCAAACACGCCGTTCACTTTCAGAACTCGCCACCAGGGTCACCGTTTAAACATAACGGCAGTTACCTGGAATATTCTTAGCGATCTGTATCGAAAGCCCAGATTTGGCCGGTCATCCGCTACATCTGGCGACAAGCCCCGCGCGGGAACTACTTGGCAGCAGAGGGAGGCGCTGTAGTCGCAGAAGCGGCAGCGGGCTCAGCAGGAGGCGGAGCGGCAACCGTTTCGGGTGCTTTCTCGGCGGCTCGGTCCCATTTGTCGGGCTTGCCCGTGTTCTTGGTGTCGTAACCAATGCGGTCGAGTTCACCATTTTCGTAGTATTGCCACTCGTCCACTCGACCGTCGAAGTCCGAATCCCGTTCGATCCGGGCGAGCTTGTCGCCTTCGTAATATTCGATGTGGTCGGGGCGCTGATCGACATTGAAATCGCGTTCCTTGCGAACGATCTTGCCGTCCTTCCGAAAATCCGTTTGATCGAACTTGGCGTCGTAGTCGAAGTCGTACTCGGCCATCAGGAGCGCGCCGCCCTCGTGGTGCTCGACCATGTCGACCTTGCCGTCGTGGTTGAGATCAGTCTGCTTGCAAACGAGCGCCTGAACGTCCGCGCCGTCGACCTTGGACGGTACGTAGAGCTTCCAAACATCGGGTTTGTTGTCCTTGTCGGTATCACCCGTGACGATTTGCTTTCCGCTCTCGTTGCAGCGCGACCGGTCCAGGCTCCCGAGACCCCAAACCAGATCCGCGGTGGCCTCATGAGAGGATTCAGCCGCCTTCTTTTGCGAGCTGCCGCAGGCGAAGAGGAGGGGAAGGGCAGCGGCGACTGCCTTCGGGAAGGACGTGCGAGAAAACCAGGACAAGGACATGGGACGTACGGTAAAGGCAAATACGGGTTGCGGCAAGGGGCGTCATGCACGGCGGACGTGCAAATATGACTTACGTATGGCAACGTATGGTCACGGAGAACCCCATGAGCCGACGCAAAGTCTCCACGACCGTTTACATCACGCCCGAACAGGATCAGCTTTTGAAGCAGTTGACGACACACACCAAGGTTCCCGCCGCGGAATACATTCGGCAGGGCATCGATTTGGTGTTACAGCGTGAACGACGCAATTTACCTGGACAACAGCTGCAGCTCGATGTCGATCGCGACTAGCCACACCGCCAGCAATCCGCTACGAAGCCTGCCACCGATATCGAGCCTCAACTCAGTGACCACTCCCTGCGACCACATCCGCAATTTTTCCATCATCGCGCACATCGATCACGGTAAATCGACACTGGCGGATCGCTTGCTTGACGAGACCGGAACCGTCACTGCACGCGAACAGCGAGAGCAATTCCTCGACAGCATGGATCTCGAGCGGGAGCGCGGGATCACCATCAAAGCCGCAACCGTTCGTCTTATGTACAAGGCCGACAACGGCCAGATCTACCAGCTTAATCTCATCGACACGCCCGGACACGTGGACTTTCACTACGAGGTTTCGCGGTCGCTGGCGGCCTGCGAGGGCGCGTTGCTGGTCGTGGATGCAGCGCAGGGGGTTCAGGCTCAAACGTTGGCGAACGTTTACCTCGCATCCGCAAACAACCTCGAGATCATCCCGGTCCTAAACAAGATCGATTTGCCCGCGGCTGATCCGGAGAGGGTTCGCGCGGAAATCGAAGAGGTGATCGGCATCGATGCCTCCGAAGCCATCCTGACCTCCGCAAAAACCGGCGTGGGTGCGCGGGAGATCCTGGAAGCCATTGTGCGTCGAATGCCACCACCCAAGGGCGATCCCAACGCTCCCCTGAAGGTGTTGTTGCTCGACAGCTGGTACGACACCTACCGTGGCGTGGTTTGCCTCGTCCGGGTGGTCGACGGCACCCTCGAGGCCAAGCGCAAGGTGCGCTTCATGGCAGCCGAACGCGACTACGAGGTCGTTTCACTCGGGATTTTCTCGCCACGTCCCACCGAGATTGATCACCTCGGACCCGGAGAGGTGGGATTCATTGCGGCCGCGATCAAGGAAGTTGGCGACGCGCGCGTGGGTGACACGATTACCGATTCGCGCAACCCCTGTGCGGTTGCGCTTGCTGGATTCAAGCCCGCCAAGCCGATGGTTTTCGCGGGTATTTTCCCGACCGACTCGGCGAAATATGTTGATCTGCGTGACGCACTCGACAAGCTTCGGTTGAACGATTCTTCCGTATCACGAGAACCCGAAACATCGGCGGCACTTGGTTTCGGATTTCGCTGCGGATTCCTGGGACTTTTGCACATGGAAATCGTCCAGGAACGCCTTGAGCGCGAGTTCAATCTGGAGCTCATCACGACAGCGCCGACCGTTCGTTTTCAGGTCCTCACACGCGGATCGGACAAGGTCGTGGAACTAGACAATCCGGCGGACTTGCCCGCCGAAGGCGATCTCGAGCGGATCGACGAACCGATGATCCTGGCCAGCCTGCACACGCCGCCGGAGTACATTGGCGCGATCATCACCCTGTGCGAGGAAAAGCGAGGCCGGCAGGTCGACATGAGCTACCTCGGCACGACGCGCGTGATTTTGAAATACGAATTGCCGCTGACCGAAGTGGTGTACGGATTTTACGATCGTCTGAAGACGATCTCACGCGGATACGCCTCGATGGATTACGAGACCGCCGGTTACCGACCCGCCAACCTTTGTCGTCTCGACCTGATGGTCAACGGCGACAAGGTCGACTCGCTCTCGATCATCGTTCACCGCGACACCTCTTACGTGAAGGGACGCGACCTTTGCGATAAAATGAAGGAGTTGATTCCTCGCCAGCAGTTCGAGGTTGCCATCCAGGCTTCGATCGGGTCTCGGATCATCGCCCGCACGACCGTGAAGGCGTTGCGCAAAAACGTCACCGCGAAGTGCTACGGCGGCGACATTTCCCGCAAACGAAAGTTGCTTGAACGGCAAAAAGAGGGGAAAAAGCGAATGAAACAGGTCGGCAATGTGGAAATTCCGCAAGAAGCATTTCTTGCAATCTTGAAGGTGGACTAACGTGGCAAGCGTCTGGCAGGCATATCGCGACCGTCAGTCCTGGAAACGCACGCAAACCGAGTCTCGGTTGCTCGTCAAGGAGTGCCGACGCATCGCCAAAAAGAAGGCGTATCGGATTCCGGAAGCCGTCGCCGCGACCCTTGAGGATGCCTGTGGCGCGGTCGAACGGGCGCTTGATACCAACGATCAGGATGCCACGCGCGAAGCACTCAACCATCTCGACGAACACATGGACAAGAACCTCGCGTTTGCGCGCAAATCGGCGCTCCGGGAGTATTCGGAATCCATTGGCACCGCCGTCGCGATTGCAATTCTGTTGCGCGCGTTCGTGGTCGAAGCTTTCCAGATCCCCTCGGGTTCGATGATTCCGACCCTTGAGGTCGGCGATCATATTTTCGTCTCCAAATTTTCGTACGGCATCAATATCCCGTTCTCCGATCGCAAGCTGGTGGATTTCGGCATTCCCAAGCGCGGTGACGTGGTGGTCTTCAAGTATCCGCTGGATCCGACGGTGGACTACATCAAGCGGGTGGTCGGACTGCCCGGAGATCGGCTCGAGATCAAGGCGAACCAGATCTACGTCAACGGCGAACCGGTCACACGCGAGCACCGGGGCGAATGCGAATTTTCCGAAGGAACGGGCGCGCGACCGTGTGACGAATGGATCGAGTACATGAGCGGCAATGCCCATCGTACGATCTTCAACGCCTATGGACTCGGAACCCTGATGGAAGAAAAACGGGTTCCAGACGGGCACATCTTTGTAATGGGAGACAACCGTGATAACTCGAATGACTCGCGCGTATGGGGATTCGTTCCGGTCGATCTCATCAAAGGGCGGGCGCTCGTGGTTTGGTATTCGCGCAACCCGAACGCCGGATCGCTGACAAGTCCAAGCGGCGCCGTGCTGTGGTTCAAGGCGATCCGCTGGGATCGCTTCTTCACCTCGGTCGACTAGCGACTGGCGAATATCGCGAGCAGCGCCACGACCGCGGCGAGGCCGCCTACCACCAGCGCGAGTCGACCGAACTCACGATAGGAGGTGGATTTGTCGGCTTCGGAGAGCGCTCGCTTGATATGGGCGCGCAGCTCATTCACGTCGGCATGGCGATCTTCGCGCGCCTTGGCCACCATTTTCAAGACCACGCCGTCGACATAGGCAGGAATCTCGATCTCTTTTTTGATCGACGACGGGGCCGGTGGGGGTTTGTGCAGATGGTATTCGATGACCTCTGTCGAACTGCCCGCATCCTTGAAGGGCAAGTCGCCGGTCAACATCTCGTAGGCCATCATGCCGAGCGCGTAGATGTCTGATCGACCATCCAGATCTTTGCCGCGCAATTGCTCGGGCGACATGAACTCCAGCGTGCCAACCGTTTGGCCAATCGCGGTGAGGGCAGGGCCCCGTGAACCGTCACCCTTGACGATCTTCGCGATGCCGAAATCGAGCACCTTGACGAAGTCTTCTTCGCCACGTTCCTCGACAATGATGTTCTCTGGCTTCATGTCCCGGTGAATAATGCCAAGTTGATGCGCCTCGCCGAGCGCCTCGGCGACCTGATCCAGAATTCGCAACACACGATGTGGCTCGATGATCCCGATCTTTTTTTGCAGCTGCTGCAGGCTGCTTCCCGGGAGCAACTCCATCGCGAGATAGAGCACGCCATCTTCGGTCTCATCAAAGTCGTAGGTGATGACCGTGTGGGGATTGCGTAGTTTCGAGCAGGCCTCGGCCTCGCGTTTGAAACGGGCCACGACCGTGGCGTCGGAAACGTTGTGCGGATGCAGAATCTTCAGCGCTACTTCGCGACCCGTCGCAAGTTGCTTGCCGCGAAACACGGCGCCAAAACCGCCTTCACCGATCTTTTTGTCGAGCAGGTAGCGACCATTCAAGGTCGACCCAACCAGCCGATCGACCGAACGCGCCTGGGCGTAACCTTTCACATCGGCCTTCGGACCCGCTGCCGCGACCGCCTTGGCCAGCATCGCGGCCGCCGAAAACGCCTCGGGTTCATGCCGCGCGACGATGGGTTTGCTCTTCGATTCCGGAATGTGTGCGAAGGGATTCGCGTCGTCGTCCGGATCCGAACTGTGTTCCGCCGTGCCGACTCGCACCTCTTTGCGCGAAGCCTCAAGGCGATCACCGCAACTGCCGCAGAAGCGTGCATCGGGCTCGTTTTCGGTGCCGCATTTTACGCACCCTACGAGGCTTTCCTTTGCGGCGCTCACGGCGCCTCCCGGGCTTGATCCTCCGGAGTCGATGCCTGGGTCTTTTCTAGTGACTCCCGTTCCTTTTCAAGGCCACGGCTGCGATCGAAGCGCAAGTACAACCCCGCGGCAAGAGCGGCGACCAGTGTGAGTATGACGAAGGTGACGACGCCGCCCGAACGCGCCGCTCGCGGCACCAGGGCATTGCCCTGACGGATGGTGTTGAGTCCATCCTCGCTGGTCGGAACCAAAGCGTTGGCGTCCGGCGCAACCAGTCGAACCTCGACGGTTTCCTTTTCATTGAGCGCCACGCGGGGGCGCGACGCATCGGCAGGATCCTGACCCGGATCGTAGGCCTGAAACACAACGGGAGCGCTATCGGGCGCTGGAAGGTGGTCGCCGTCAACACGGGCGAGCACCACGGTCACGTTATCGGGACCTTCGTTTTCCAGTGCCCTCGCAATCAGCGTATCGCCCGCCTTTTTCAGGTCGGGTTCGTTGATGAGCGTGGCGGCAATAATCTCGTCCGAAACCGGGCCGTGGAGTCCATCCGACGAAAGCAACAACACGTCGCCCCTGCAGAGCGGCAGCTGTGACAACACGACGTCCACCCGTTCCTGAACCCCGAGCGCCTGCAAAATGATATTGGCGTGTTCAAACCCCTTTGCCTCTTCGTGGGTCATGGCGCCGGCTTCGATGAGCTGCCAGGCGAGGGACTGGTCCTTCGTGACCATGCCCAGCTTGCCGTTGCGCATAACGTAGCACCGCGAGTCGCCTATCTGACCGGCAACGAGGACGCCATCCACAATCGCAGCGGCAGTACAGGTGGTTCCCATCCCGCGTTCGTTCTGGTTATCGCGGGACTGGGCGTAGATCTTGTCGTTTGCGTCTTCGATCGATCCGCGCAGGGTGCGGGCGAAATGATCGCGGTTCACCGGGATCTGAGCGGCCATCGAATTCGAGATCGTCTCGACGGCCATCTGCGACGCAACCTCGCCGGCTGCAGCACCGCCCATGCCGTCGCACACCAGCAACACCAAACCGCGGTCACCGAGCACTATCTCGATCGGACGCGTGATCTCGTTGGTACGCAGGTCGCTCGAAAGATCTGCGATCAAGAAGTTGTCTTCGTTGTGTTCACGAATCAACCCCACGTCGGTCCGACCGTACACGCTTAAAGAGATCCCCGGATCTTTTACCATTCCTCGATTCGTCCTGAAATTGCTGGCGGTGTCTGGTCAGGTTTCCGTTGCGCGCGCGGCACGAAGGCCACTGCCGCGGATCGGCGATGCGCTCTATAGTAACTCGAAGCGGAGAAGTTCGTCACCCAATCGGATCATTTCTCCGGGGCTAAGGGAATGTTGGGCGCGCAGGCGCACGAAACTACCGTTGGAACTGCCCAGATCCTCGATCTCGTAGATCCCACCTCGGAAGCGAACGGCGCAATGTCGCCGGGACATGAATTCGTCGTCGGAGAACACAATGTCCCCCTGTTCGCGGCCGAGGACTACTTCGCTCCGCGTCAAATGGTAAACGTCGCGGGCCGTTCCGGCCGACGTCATCTGGCGCAAACGTCCCCACGGTGGGGCGAGTGGGGTTCCGAACAACACAACCCCCTGCTCCATGGCAGGGCGCAGGTTTCGTTCGATTTCCGGGACGACCTCCAGGCGCAGCACCTGCTTGCCGAGCAGGATGTGGTCGCCTTCGTTGACTGTCGTCGGCGCGCGCAAGCGAATGTAGACGCCATTCCGGTTTTCGAGCGGCCACAGCGTGAAATTATTCCCTTTTCGGATGATTCGAGCGTGTCGACCTCCCAGGTGGGGGTCGTCAAAGAGCAAGTCGCCCTCGGTTCGCCCGATGTCGAGCTGCTCGCCATCAAAGGGGTAGCTGGCCCCGTCACTGCCGTCACGACGGACCGCGACCAGTCGGGGACGACCGAGGTCAACGCGCATTTGGCCTGACTCGGCACCGCCCGCCGCCGAGGCCATGCGCAGGCGCTGGCCGCAGTCGTGGCAGAAATTCGTACCGAATGGATTGGAATTGCCACAGTCGGGACAAAAAACATCGGACGTCGCCAACCCGCTGCCGCAGAACTGGCAGAAGGAGGCACTTGAGGGATTTGCACGGCCACAACGTTTGCAGTTCATCGATCTGTCCTTGCCGTCCTTCTCCCGCCGTTCTAGTTTGCCCGCGCTCGATCGAGTGTCATGCCCCGGTTAATCATGCGTGCCCAACAAGCAATAACAACAACCGCGGAAGGCGTCAAACCTCCTGTTTTCAAATGCGTTTCACCGAGGGTTCTCTTGGCCTTCATTGGATTCGCGGCGGCTTGCGGTCCAATCGTCGATCCCGCACCCTTTGCGGTTCGACCGGGACGGGCACGCGCCGGGGATTTACTTGGGCCGTTTGACGGCCTGATCATTGATGGGGAAACGGATCGACCGATCGCCGAAGCCACGGTCGAGGCAAACTGGGCCTTCGAACGAGGCATTGGATTGATCGGCCCGGATGGTGCGAACAGCCTTTCGATGGTCACCACCGAGGACGGTTTCTATCGTTTTCCTGCGCTCAAGGAACTGCCGGCCGGGGTCTCGAGTCGGGTCCGGCGCTTCACGCTCATCGTCTACAAGCGCGGCTTCGAGATCTGGCGCAGCGATCGGGTTTTCCCGTCGGGAGAGACCCGTCGCAACTTTACCCAACACGCCAACCGCATTCGGCTTCGACGCTGGCAATCGGGAACCTCGCACGCACGCCACGTGGTTTTCATGGGAGGCGGAGAGGCCGTACGCAAAGCCGCCGAGTGGGAAACCCAAGCAGCGGGAATTGAGCTTGGTGGCGACCGCGATCCCTGGGCTGCTGTGGGTGATTTCGGCGGTCCGGGTAAACGACCCTTATTCGATGCGAGCATCGTGCTTACCGACAGCGAGCTTCGACAGGTGACGGGTTTTGCCGGCAAACTTGTCCGCAAACGGCTTGCCGATCTTCCCCGCACCGAGTTTTACGATACCGTCCATTTTCGAGCGGAATCCGACGGCGAGCGAGACGACGTCGCGGTTCGTGTCTGGCGACTTGGTGAAGCGGCCGCCGCCGACCAGTACCAGGAATTGGTAACCGCACTCGGAACGGCTGAGGTCCGCGACGAGGTGGGTGACAACTCGGTACGCGTCAGCACCACCGACATTCGCGCGCTGGTATTCATTCTGCGCGATGTTGGCGTTGTGGTTTCGGTGACCTGCGGAAAGGGACAATGCGCCGAGATCGAACCGCTCGTCCGCCTTGCCAAACTCATCGAAGGGCGTGCCGCCGAACTCGAATCCGCGCCCGTGGGAGAAAAGAAATGAAGAGGTCGTTTCTTGTAGGTGGAATGGGACTGTTCCTGTCGCTGTCGTTGCTTGCGCCTCGACGGATAAATGCCTACGAACCAGCCACCACTCAGGCGGGGCTACTTCAACAGGGCGCGCTCGGTTCTCGCTTGCACCAGGTCTTGATCAATGCCTTTGGGCGCTCGCTCGGTCTGTTCGAGCCACTCGTCCTTGACAAGAAAAATGCCTCAACCGACGCACTGTTGCTCTGGCAACGATTGATTCTGCTCGATCCGGCGCAGGGATATCGTCCGGGAAGCCGGGGCGATCAGTCGGCCCTCGGTTGGCTCAGTGCGGGCGCTGTGTTGGCAGAAACGCCGGCTGAAGAGGGGCGCCATCATTACTTTTTACCGACGACCGGTCGAGGCCTCGATGATCGCAAGGGGGTGTCAGGGGCCGCCCAGGCGCTATCGGGCGCAATCGACAGTGGGGAAGGGCGAACCGGTGTTCGCAGCCTCGGGACAGGGATGGCGTTTGATCAGACCGGCATGCCGTCGACCGCGTGGTTATTTTCCGGGCAGAACGATCTATCCGTAACACGTTTTGTCTATTGGGTTTCCAAGTCGGCCACGCTTGCCACTCCAGCGCAGCGCGACTCGGCGCTCGCGCGGGCACTGCTTTGTGCAGGGGCAACCGCGGCCGTGCTGATCGACGCGGGCGAGCCTGCACACGTTCGCAATGACTTCCGCGCAGCGCACGAAAGCAATGCGCTGAATTACGAGCGCTACGTCGCCGAACGCCACGGCCGGGAGGGCCTACCGGCGAGTCTGAAGCCCGTGAGTCGTCCATCTTTGCTTGCGTTTATTACGGCACCGGATGGTGAAGGACTCGCCGATCGAACGCATCGCCGATTCTTTTCCGAGGGTTCGGTTCCAGCCGACGTGCCGCTTTCGCCGGCACAGAGCACCATCGAGATTCTGGAACGCGCGGGCGAAGGGCTTGCATTCCCGTTGCCGAATCTGCCGCGACTTTCGATCGCCAATGACAACCGCGTGAAGTATCTGAAAATGGAAGGTCGGCGCGCGCTGGCGTACAAACGGCTGCCGAATCGCCTGCACTTCTTCCTCGATGAGGCGGTCTTTAAAGATACGGCCAAAGCGGTGCTTCCCGAAATCGAAGCCTATGTTGCGGGAATGCTGAACCACTTGATCCGGGTGCAGCTCCAACTCACGATCAGCAACGGGCAGGTTTCGGTGGGTGCGAAGGGGCTTACGGGTCCTATCTCGGGCGGACAGCTTGAACTTGTCTGGGAAGACGAAAACGGGCAACGGCATGCGATGGGTGAGGCCATTGCGGTCGCGGATTCCGACGCGGTCGCTGCCGTCCACGTTGCAGTTCCCGCAGCGGCATCACGGGTTGTCGCGGTGTTGCGCGGGCAGGATCACGCCGGTCCGATTGCAGCGGTGGGGCAGGCGAGTACCGAAAAAATGTAGTTTCGGTGCTCGTGGGAGGTTCCTCGCAAGAACTCTAGATCACCGGCAGACGTTTGCGCGTGATCACCGGTGTGAAGGCGCCAAGCAGCGCACACTGTTCCGCATGGGCCTCGGTGTCGCCATCGGCGAGCGATTGCTCGGCCGCACGGCTTAGCCCATCGCGCAGCAAGGGTTCGTACTTCAAGGCCATCGCCGCGGCGTCATTGCGCGCGGTTTCATTTTCAAGGTTCGCGAGGGCACGTGCAGCGAACATCCAGAATCGAGCCGCCGTCGCGCCTTCGACGAGTTTGGCGGCAGTTTCAAAGTCTTCGGATGCGCCAAGATCGTCGCCGTCATCGAGCCGCAAACGGCCGCGATCAAAAACCGGCCACGGATTCAAGGGCTGCAAGTGAAGCGCCTCACCGAAGGCGCGATCGGCTTCGTCCTTTCGTCCAAGACGGCGGCAGGCGAGGGCGAGCTCGTGCTGGAACTCGGCCGAGCCCGCATCTTGGCGAACCGCCCGCTCAGCCTGCTTCACTGCGAAGCGCGGAGCGACCTCTTCGCCATCGGACGCAAAGGCTTGCTCGGCGTATTCGCCCGTGCTGTCAAACAGAACGGCTTCGTGGGCAACGATGGCGTCCAGCCAGCGCGGAAAGGACGACCCCGAAAGCCAGACCTCGGTCCCATCGCCTTCTTCACCACCGCGCAGATGGTAGACGGGTCCGTCGTCTTCGAACAGGCAGTACGGTTCGCCGGACCACGATTCTGCAATCTGAATGCCCCGCCGCGGCTTCCCTTCGAGCAAAAAGGAAATCGGGGACAGCAGGCGGTCGGGACCACGACCCGCACCGAACACGAACAAGCTGTCGTGAAACAACGACACGCCATTCCAGGATTGCAGGAACTGCGTGAACGAGCGCGGAATCCGGAGGTTCAGTCCACGCTCCGCCGCTGCCAGATCGGCGGACGTACAGGGAGCACCCACACGGTTCAATCCCGTCGGCATGCGGGAAAGCTGCGTGCGGAACCGATCAAAAAACCGATCAGCCACCGAGACCCGAAACCGGCTTGCCGAGGCGGGCCAAGGTCCCGCCCAGCTTCGAGGCTTTTCCGGAGGCCTCGAACTTTCCAGCGGCGTGCGAGAACAAAATGCGTGCAGTCAGTGCGCCGTCGACAAGATGTGGTTCTGCCAACTCCATGACCTTCACCTTGCCGTCGGGTGTCGCCACCGCAAAGACGATCGCCTCGAAGGAGGATGCCAGAAGGGCACGGACGGTTTCCGCGCTGCCGAGGGTTCCAACCAACAAGGCTTCGAGGCGGGCAAGTGCGTCGGTCGACGAACGGGCGAGCAACGAAACCACCGCGCCCTGATGACCGAGCGACAGTTGACGAACGATCTCTGCGCCGATCGCGGCAGACGTGACGTCGGCAATCAGGAAGTCGGGACGTGCTGCGAGTGCGACCCGCAAGCATTCTGCGTCGTTTGCGTCAACCTTGAGGTCGACCCAGGGCTGGCCTGGATCAGCCGAACCAACGCGGCCACCTTGAGCGAGCACGCGCATGCTCGACGGAATCGTCTGGCTGAGCGCCTCGAGAACAGCGGCAGTACCGAGGTTGTCGCCGACGACCAGGATGTTGCGCTGGAACGAAATACAGGCCTCGAGGGCGTCGCGAATCGGTCCATGGATGGCACCGCTGTCGGCCAGATCCAGTAAGGTCCGTAGGGCCTCCGATGTGCGGCGAATACCGACGCAAATTCGTGATGCGGCCGGCGGCAAAAGGCCCGTGATGCGAGCGCCGCCGGGCAAGACGGCATCCACGACGCCGCGGTCCAAGTTGACACCTGCTTTGCGGGCAAGGTCCGACACGGATTCGACCAGCTGATTGATTTCCGGATCCCCCAGGGTAACGGTTTCTCGCAGGCCTGCCCGCTCGATGACAACGGACTCAGGACCGACGACGAAGATCGCCGAGACGGAGTGATCGTCGAGCAACCGTTGCAACCAGGCGCGCGGATTCGACGGATCGCTTATTTGGCTCGGCGCAACCACGGCGCGGTCACGATTCGAGGTTGGCACCTCGCTGTCTGCACGTGGCCGGGGCGAGGGCAATGATGCGGCGGCAACCGGTGCTGCGATTGGCGGTGCGATGGGAGCGGCAGCCGGAGGTGGCGGAAAGGGCGCTGGCTTGGGGGCGACCGGCGGTGGGGGTGCCATGACCGGCGGAGACGGTGCGGGAGGCGCCGTTGCCAACGGCTCGTCGTCGTCCAGATCGAGGTCCATTCCCGGAGGCGGCACATCGGGGAGTGCCGACGCCGACGCGCCTGAAGGTGGAGGGGGCACCGACGTGTCCTTGCGCGGCGGGGGCGGCGGCAAGCTTGGCTTGCGGCGGATATCATCCACCACCGGAGCCTCAGCCGTATCCTTTCGGCGGTGCAAGGCCGAACTCAGCGAGCCCGCTTCGTTACCCAGGTTCGCGGCCTCCGGAGCGGGGGCGTTCTCGACGCGAATGATGAAATCTCCGATGTAGAGCTTGTCGCCCTGGAACAGCGGCGTGGGACCCGCGATCTTCCGACCGTTAACGTAGGTCCCGTTCGTGCTCTTCATATCCTCAACGGAGAAGGCATTCGCCTTGAGGATGATCCGCGAATGCTTTTTCGAAACGTTGCCCTTGGGCAATACGATGTCATTCCCTTGGACGCGACCCACTGTCACATCGGTCTTGTCGAACTCCAGTTGCTGCGTCTCCCCACCTTTTTCGGAGAGGCTCAGGATGATCATTTCCCGACGCTAAGCAAATGTGCCGCGGAGGTCAAGGATTTTGCATAGTTTGGTGAGTCGCGGTGGTCGGTTCGGACGGGCGAAAGATTGAGGAGCACGAGCGCCTGTGACCGTGGTTAATATACTCGGCCGTGACACCCATGAACGCGCCAAGAGCCTCTGCCCTGACCCGATGGACAGCGATCGCCTTGCCTTTGCTGGGCCTGTTGAACCTCGCCTCGGCGTCGGCCGGTGAAGTGCCTGCACCGGACACGGTACGACCCGAAAAAAAGCCAAAGTATTACTTTAAAGTTATCGAAGCAATTGGACTCGCAGGCGCGGAAAATGAAGCGATGGCTCGCGAACTTGTCTCCGCTGAACTCTCTCGAAAGCCTGAGTTCCTGAGCGTTCTCGAAGGAGTCCAATCGGAGACGGACCTGTTGATCGCCCTCAAAAAACAGAAGCTGCGAGGTTTCGAGGTATCGCTTCGGGTCGAGCCGATCGCGGTCGAGAGAAAAGAGCCGCGACCTGGAAGTCGACTGCCTCAGCTTTCGATTTCGATCAAACTGACCCTTTACGGCTCGGAAATCCCGACGAAGAAACTGGCGTTCTCCGGCAGTGGGGAATCGATGCAGATCGCCGAAGTATTTGAGAAACGCATTCCGGAGGAGACCAAAGCCCTGACCCGGGATGTGATGACAGACGCCATTAAACAGGCGATCGACCAGGCCGTGTTGAAACTGGCGCTGCCCAGCACCAGTCCCGGTCCGATACCGGCCAAGAAGGGCCGAAAGAAGAGGGCAAGCTGATGAACGCACGCCCCTTGTTTTGCTTGGTGCTGTTGGCTGTTGCGAGCTGTCGCAAACCCATCCCGCAAGCGGCTCCGGTCAAGGCCACTCCCACTGCCGCGCTCGTGGTCTCGGCTCCGGATGGATTGCTCTTTACCTTCGCGGATGAGACCGGCGCCTTTCAGACGGTCGATACGCGCGATCGGGTTCCGGCGCATGCTCGCAAGATGGTTCGAGTGGTCGATCCAACGGAGCCCCCTCTCGATTCGGAAAACGTCTTCGTGCTGGATCTGACCGAACTTGAACGCAAAAGCCCTGTCACAACTCAGATCATGCCGCGGGCGCGATTCGAGACACAATCGTTGGCGCAGTTGGTGCCGGGCGAATCGTCCTCGCTCGGCGCGGGCGGCGGGGCAGATGGCGGCGCCAATCATCCCACCGTGGCGTCGCCTGCCGGCACGGCCCGCGTGGTGTTGTACGGGACAAGCTGGTGTGGCGCCTGTCGAACCGCCCGGCAGTATTTCGTGCAGAACGGCATTGCGTTCGTCGACAAGGATGTGGAAAAGGACGCGGCCGCAGCCGACGAATTGCGCGACAAGGCCACTCGACTGGGGGTATCCGCCGACCGCGTGCCCGTGCTGGATATCGGCGGCCGATTGCTCATCGGTTTCGATCCCGCTCGAGTCCAGCGTATGCTCGAGAGTACAGCCATATGAAAAATACCCTTCGACTCGCATTCGCTGGATTTGTCGGACTCCTGATTCTTTCCGCGTCCGGCTCCGCCAACGCCAAGCTCTTTGATCTCTACGCTTCCATCAAGGCCGGCGGGATAACCGGGTCGGGTATGAAAACCCTCAACAAAATGGATGCCAATGGCAATCCTGTGTTGGGCGCGGACTACTTCGAGGTCGAACGCGGACCGGTCACCGGCTTTGAGATCGGCGCGGAGGTTTTGTTCCTCGACTTTTCGATTGTCGGATACCAGTTTTTCGACGTGGGTAAAACCAATCCCAAGGTTGCGGACGATGGCGCGTTCGCCGGAACCTTGTTCCAGTTCCTGGTTGGCATCGACTTCGACGTTGCTCTCGACAGTGGCAAGGACCCGTCGTGGTTCCTGCGCCTCGGTGCCAACGCCGGCATCGGCCTGGGATTGCACCGCCGCGTCGATCCGCCACTCAGCAACGACGAGGTTGCGAGCAAAGGCTTCATGACGAACGGCATCGTCGCACTCGACTACCACATCAACGACGTCGTCTATCTCGGGGCGGAGTTCCTGCCCGGGTACCACCTCTTCGTCCCGGGCGGCGACAACCCCGTCAACGACAACTCGGCCGGCACGCACTTCATGGGCTTTTTGTCCCTGCAAATCCACATCGACCCGATGACCTGGGGCAAACAGTAGATCCATGGCCGAGGAGGCTTCACAGCCGGCGCCCTTTGCGCGGGTGGCTTTGCTTGGAATCGGGTACATGGGTGGCTCGCTCGCGCTGGCGCTGCGTGCGTCGGGCCTCGCGAAAACGGTGGTCGGCTACGACAAGGATCCCGGAGCCGCAACCCTCGCACTTGAACGGGGCATTATTCAACTTGCCGCTAGCAGCCCGGCAGAGGCAGTTCGCTCGGCCGATCTGGTGATCCTCGCAGCGCCGGTGCGGGCCCTCGAAGGGCTGGCGAAAACGATTGCGGGATCGCTCACACCCGGAGCGCTGTTGTTCGACATCGGCAGCGTCAAGGGACCCGTGGCGGATGCCGTGCGCAGGGCGGTTGGCGAATCGCACTTCGTTCCCTGTCATCCCCTGGCCGGAGCCGAAAAGAGTGGCGTAGGGGCCGCAGTCGCCGATCTGTACCACGGCCGTCCGTGCGTGTTGTGCCCCTTTCCCACGACCGATCTGGGTGCGATCGATCGGGTCGAGGCGTTGTGGCGCGCCGTTGGGTCGCATCCGATTCGCGTCCCGATCGAAGAACACGACGGACTCGTTGCGGCGCTTAGCCATTTGCCTCATGCCGTTGCGTTTGCGCTTGCCCGGGCGGCCGAGCAGGACGGAACGCGGTTGCGCAACGTTTTACCCGGTGGAACCTTGACCTCGAGCTTGCGGGATACGACCCGTGTGGCGGCATCGAGCCCGGAGGTTTGGCGCGACATTTTCCTGATGAACGGACCGAACGTCTTGCCGTTGATTGATCGTTTCGTGGGCGAGCTTCAAACGCTGCGCGCTCAAATTGAAGCCAACGATGCCGCGGGGTTGCACGACTGGTTGACCACGGCTCGGACCGCCCGACGACGGCTCTTCGAGGATTGAACCGCGTGATACACGTACGTCTGGCAATGATAGCCCACTTGGCGTTTCTGGCGGGCTGCGCTGCTTCTCCCTCGAGCGACTCGACTCCGCTGCAAAAGCCGGATGTTGCTGCGCGGGACGCCGATCGGCTTTATCGCCTGATCCCGTCACCCGCCACGTCCGTGCTGTACTTCAACTACCGCGCCATCCGCAGGTTGGGTGGCGGATCGTTGCTGGGCGACGACAAGGCAACCAAAGGCGGAGTCGAAGTGCAAGGCTTTGACGAGCGCACCGACGTCGATCACAGCGTGCAAGCCGCCTTTCCCAACGACGGCGAGACCGAACCGCTGAACTTGCTCCTGTACGTCGGTCGATTCGAGCCTGCGAAGCTTGAGGACTCGCGCATCGGAAAATCGGGCTATCAAACTTACCGCGACCGCCATGTCTGGGGCGGCCCACCGCTGCCACGTTATTTGTCGCTCGTCAGCCGAAATCCGACCCTGGTTGGTCTAGGTCCAAGATCCGTTTTGCAAACCGCGATCGATTGCGACGACGCCCGTTCCGATCCCGTTGCGACGGTGCCATGGTTTCAAATTGCTGGCCGCCACCTGGCGCAAACCTGGCCCGAAGAAGAGCCGTTGCTGGTCGAGCTGCGCGCTGTCATGACCCCGGAGGCTAAAACGAAGCTGCCTGAACCGTATGCCGATTTGGGACGCCTCGAATCCATCGCGGTCCGAGTCGGTGGCACCGACGGAATTTCGCTGCAGGCACTGGGTCGAAGTCGCCGCATCGACGAGGCCCGAGGCGTCGCCGCGTGGGCCCGCGAAACCCTGGCAGCGCTGGCGGAAACGCCGACGATGGTTCGATTGGGATTCGCGAAATTCATTGTGCGAACCGAGGTCACCGTCGAGCCATCCGGAGAGGGCGCCGTGGTTCGCTGGCAGCTCGCCCTGGAACCGAAGGAACGGGCCTTCGTGGTCGCCCGCATTCAGGCGCTTTTCGAGGCGGCGCGGGTGCACCGAGAGAAAGCCGAACCCCCGCCGTCCTGAGCTTCCGATCTGCTAGCCTGCGGCGCGATGAACGACGGGCCTTCAAAGCCAGAAGCCGAACTGTTGCGCACCCGAAAAAGTGGACCCTTGCGGGGATCCTGTCGGGTTCCGGGTGACAAGTCGCTGTCCCATCGCGCGTTGCTGTTTTCGGCGCTCGGGAACAGCCGTGTCACGATTGCGGGACTGGGGCTGGGCCAGGACAACGCCTCGACGGCCGGTGCGTTGCGGGCGCTCGGCGTTCCCATAGTTCACGAGCAAGGTCGCGACGCGGCCGTGGTCGACGGCGTCGGATTTGCCGGCCTCAAGAAAAGCTCGGCTCCTGTTGATTGCGGCAATTCGGGAACGACGATCCGGTTGCTGATGGGATTGCTCGCGGGTCGCCCATTCGCAACCGAGCTCTTTGGAGACGCCTCACTTTCCCGACGTCCGATGGGTCGCGTCGCGGGCCCACTGGGATTGATGGGCGCGCGGTTTGAAGGCGAGTCGCGCGCCGATCGCCCAGGGGATCTCTTTCCGCCGCTCACGGTGATGGGCGGTCCGTTGAAAGGCATCCGCCACGATCTCCACGTGGCGAGCGCCCAGCTGAAGACGGCAATCGTGCTTGCGGGTCTGCAGGCCGACGGTCCGACCGAATTGACCGAGCCGGGCCTTTCTCGCGATCACACCGAACGAATGCTGGCCCGGATGGGCGCGCCCATCACGGTTGATCCCGCCAGCCGGCGCGTGCGCATCGATCCCACCGGATGGAATCGAATCCTCGACACGTCGTCCTGTCATACGATTGAGGTTCCGGGTGACATTTCTTCGGCAGCCTTCATCGTGGCCGCGGCCGCCATGGTCCCGGGCAGCGACATAACCGTGACCGACGTTGGCTTGAACCCAACCCGAACCGGCATCCTGGATGCGTTGGTTGCAATGGGTGCGGACGTAACCATCCAGGTCGACGGCGAGATGATGGGCGAGCCCTGGGGCAGGGTGCGGGTGCGCGCGCAGCCACTCAAGGGCGCTCGCATCGACGGTGAACTTGCGTTGCGCTGTCTTGACGAAATTCCAATCCTCGCCATGGTCGCAGCGACGGCGTCGGGACAGACGGTTTTCGAGGATCTTGCCGAATTGCGCGTCAAGGAAAGCGATCGCATCACCAGCATCGTGCGCGAACTGACCCGGGCCGGCGTTCAGGTTGACGAACGGCCCAGCGGTTTGACCGTGTTCCACCACACGGGAAAGGTTCAGGGTGGCCGGGCCGTTCCTGACCACGATCACCGGATCGCCATGTCAGCCGCCGTCCTTGGATTGTTGTCGACCGAGCCCACCGAGATCCCGACCGCGGACATCGGAACCTCGTTTCCGACCTTTGCTGAAACGTTGAGCAATCTGGGCGCCAGCCTGAACTGAAAATGCCGTTGGCCGCAGCTTGCGGTACAATGGGAGACGATGTTTCGGCTGCTCGGTTTCTGCCTCGGCCTGTCGGTTTGCATGCTCACGGGCGCATGCGAGCGGAAGCGCCGGTTCGATGGTAGCTGCACCGACGACTCGCACTGTCTCGAGATGCAAAAGTGCGCTGCCGGCGTCTGCGTGCGACGCGAGCCCATCTTCAAGGAAGCGGCGCCGAAAACATTGGAACCGGCGGTAATACAGCGCACACAGCGCAATCCGTCGACCCCAACTGCCCCGGTGGTAGAACCCCACCCCAGTCCGCCCGGCAAAAACCCTGGGGGCAAGCAACCCGAGAGGCAAACCGTTCCGGATCGAAAACAGGGCGCATTCCGCTTTCGGCTCGACGCCTGAAGCGATTCTCCTCAGTGCTTGCGTTCCTTGTACGCCTCGTATAGGCCGAAAACCGCTGTACCGGCGCCGAGACCCATGAGACCGCCCGCCATGGCATGGGTGCCCTTGGCGTCAAAGTCCGAGGTGGCAAGCCACAGGGTGCCGCCAACAATTGCGGCCAGCCCGGCACCCATTGTGATGAGGGCGGTTCGGTAGGAAAGTCGGTTTTCTTGCCGGACGACGACAACCTTCTTTGCCTGATCCCCAAGCAGGTCGGGCTCGTCGGGCACCCGCACTCCGTCGGCCAGGCGAATCATCGCTTCGCGAGCCTCGGTCACGGTGCACACGTCGCAAAAACGCGATTGAGTCTCGATTGGCAAGGCGGCGGGGGCGGCCCCGGTCGTGCGATACACCCGCGCTATCATCCGATAGCTGTTGCCGTCGGCGTTGATCTCGATCCGTACCACATACCGTGTGTTCACCATCTCGCCGAGCCGTTTCAGGCAGGGAGAGGAATCGCATCCCAACAACTCTGGCTCATCGGCGATACGTTTGCTCAACTCTTCAAGATCGATAACGTTGACACCGTTGCGAACCAGCCCCAGCACAAACCCGTCCTGCAACTGATAGCGCAAGGCCGGCATGATGTTTTCACCATTGATTTCAAAGCTCGTGACGGCGATCCGTTGTGGTGGCGTCGTGTCCATCGACTGAATCACGTCGGCGGCAACGTTGGTCGTCGCGCCGCCCGTCGCCTCGGCTGTGGAAACAGCTGGCGGGGCAGCCGCAGCGGCGGTTGAAGCTGCTGGCGTCGCGGTATCGACGGACTTGGACACGGTTGCCGACTTGTTGCGCTTCGATTGCGCAAAGGCAGTTTGGGGTGCTCCCGAAAGCGCGTCGAACGCTGCGATGGGGCCGAACGCAAGCAAGCACAGAAGGCTTGATGTGATTCGAAAGGTTCGGCTCATTCGCAAGTGACCTTCAGATTGTCGCAGTTTTGCGGCAATCTGTAAGATTGTAGTCCGTAACAGGCGATCGACGATCCCGCCCCGGGCAGTCGGGGACATCGACCGACGGCTCGACAGGTCCGTCCGGGAGTAGGGGATTGTAGGCATGAGGCAATAAAACGCGCGGGCTGTGATCGGTAATCGATCTCGAAGCGCACGGACTTGAGTGTTCCGGCACCGATTATGCCATCGACCTCGGGTCCTTCGGGTCGAATCTCCGCGCGGAGGGCCTGGAGGAGGGGTTCGGCATCGGCGATGATTGTGACCTCAATGGCACCGCCGAGCTCAAGATAGCCAGCGCTGTTCAAGGCTCGCGGTCGGTTTCCTGGCTCCTGGTCACAGGGCAGGGCGCACGATGCAAGCAGACTGTTGGCAAACTGTGTGACCGCAACTTGCTCCAACCGACGCGCCTGACCCAGTTCGACACAGGCACCCTTGTCCTGGCTCGAGTCGATCTCGCGATCCACGAGGTCCAACAACGGAATCGTTGCCTGCCGTGCCGGAATCGGCGTTTTCAACATCGGGTGGGCGAGCGGCGTGTTTCCAAGGGACGCTGCAGGATCGATTTTCTGGGCGGCAGAAACCCTGCTCCAAGCCGATTCCGATAACACGAGGGGTCCATATCCGGTGCCGATCACCAGCGCCAGGTCAGCGCCGGTCGCCAATTTGACCTCGTCTCCTGGACAACATCGCTCGGGCAAGAAATCCGCGGCCAGAAATGGCGCCGGGGCAGCACAGGCACGCAACATCAAACGGGTTGCGGGATATTGATAGGGCGGTCGCTGACCCAGCGTATCCGGTTCATCGCTGGTATCGAGCTGACCGCCTCCCATTTTATCCGACCGCAGGACGGTGTAACCCGACTGCGACAAGAACGCGCTCGTGGCAGGTTGCTCCGTCCAGATTCGAATCGATGGCGTCGAGGCGTCGAGCTCGACTTCGATCGAAAAATCGCGCCAAAACTCACCACCAAGCACGGCCCGGGTCGGCCCCAGATCGCTTGCCGCAAGCCGGCCCCTCAGCATGGAAAGATCCGTGTATCGGCCGCGCAACGCCTTGCCGTTGGCACCGAACAGGTTCGCATCGTATCGTCCGGCACTGCTGCCCGTGTCGGTTCCGAAAACATTTACCGGCGTCGCCGTGTCTAAGAGAGCAACCCCGTCGGCGCCTGTCGCACTGGCGCCAAATCCCAAAAACAGCGCCCCTTCGTTTCCGATTTGCAGCGGGATCGCCTGGCCGTCGTTGATCGATTGCTCCTGCTGGCACCCAAGCATCCCGCAGAGCAGGGTCGCAATCGAAGGAAACAGCAGGGAGCGGAAGCGGTGAACCAAGGCAGGGTATTTTAACGGGAAAATCACGCCTGTTGCCAGGAGTGGCGTCGTTTACGATGCTTTTTTGATCTTGCTCTTCATCTTGGTCAGCAAGACATCAAAGGATTCCTTCTTGATGATCTTGGCGAACTCGGCCCGATAGGTTTCAAGCAGGCTCTGTTCGTCGGTGATCACGTCGTAGACCACCCAGCCTCGCGCCTTGTGCAACACACGGTATTCAATCGACATGTCGAGCGGCTTGCCCTTGCGCTGGGTGTGCAAGGTCGCAAACACTTCGGCCTCGGCGGGTTTGCGGCTTTCTTTTTCCCAGACCAACTTGTACTTGGGCGAACTGTGCATGTTGCCCACATAGCTTTTTTCAACGATGTCCCGCAGGGTCGCGACAAACTCGACCCGCTGTGCGGGTTTGATCGTGTCCCAGTTTTTTGCAAGGGAACGCTTGGCGAGTTCGGAGAAGTCCAGAAACTCACCGACAAGGAGTCGAATCTCGGAGTTTTTGGCATCGGATTCGGGAGACCATTTGGGACTCTTTTTCATGAGCAGCTTTTGCAGCCGCTCGTGTGACTTTTTCAGAACGTCCATCGCCGAGGCGTTCGTCGGTGCGGGAACGGTGGGGTCAATGACCACATCCGAAGGGGCAGCCGGCGCTGCAACGGGCGCTGTCACCGGCGTACGCGGCTTCCTGGCTTTCTTCCTGGGGGCCGCGGCCATGGCCGGAAAGACCGCGAATGCGGTCGCAAGAAAGGCCATCGCCAGCAGGCTCTGACGGAGGATCGATCGAAGGCGGGCGGGTTTCGTGTCGAGAAAGTGAAGTGGCATCGTGCTGTCCTCTATACTGTGGACGTGGTGGTCGCCTACTTTATGCAACTCTTGACGCGGCCGCGCAACCTACCCCCGGAAGGTCCGTGTCCATGACCCGCCACTCGAACACGACAGATTCCGCCCCGCAGGCCACCGACCTTCCCCCGGGCGAGGGATTCAACGCGCAGCGTTTCCTCGAGTCGATGGCAGAAAAGACGCGTTCCTCGTTCGCCAGCAACCGCAGCGTCATGTCCTTCGCCGAATACCTGGCGCTCTTCACTGGCGATCCCGTGGCACAGAGCCGGAGCGCCGGCGGATTTTTGCGCGACACGTTTGACCACTACGGCCAGATCGAGGTGGCGTCGGCGCGGGGAACCGTACGACGGTTCAAGCTTTTCGACTGTCCCTTTGACGATGGCCGAGATGCTTTGCTTGGACAGGAGGAAGTCCAGGAAGGGGTCTATCGGATGATCTCGAACTTCGCGACCGAGGGATTCACGGATCGCCTGATCCTGTTGCACGGTCCCAACGGCAGCGCCAAGTCAACCCTCATCGGCTGCATTCAACGGGCAATGGAACATTATTGCACCCTGCCCGAGGGGGCGCTCTACCGTTTTAACTGGATCTTCCCGACAGCCAAGCTGGTCAAGGGAGGCATCGGCTTTGGTGAGCGCACCGAATCCGAATCCGGTGACAGCTATGCGCACCTCGAAGAGGAACTCATCGAGGGTCGCTTCTCGGACGAGTTACGTGACCATCCGTTGCTGCTTTTACCCGCCGAGCACCGCCGGATATTGCTGGAACAAACCCTCATGGGGCATGAAACCCACGGCGCCCGACCTTCGCGCTCGTTGTTGCAAGGCGGCCTTTCGCCACGCAACCGGATGATCTTCGAGGCCTTGCTGAACTCGCACCGCGGCGATCTGGCCCGCGTGTTGCGCCATGTTCAAGTGGAACGGTTCTACATTTCGCGACGATATCGAGAAGGTGTGGCGACGGTGGGTCCACAACTCGCCGTGGATGCAAGCGCAAGACAATTGACTGTCGGCCGCAACCTGGGGGGACTGCCGCCCGCCATCCAGGCGTTGCCGTTACACGAGTATTCGGGCGAACTCGTCGACGGCAATCGGGGCATGGTGGAATTCGAGGATCTGCTCAAACGGCCACTGGATGCGTTTAAATACCTGCTGACGACCGTTGAGGACGGGCAGGTTGCGCTCGACATGGCGACCCTGAACATCGACACGGTGTTCATCGCATCGTCCAACGAGACTTATCTTTCGGCCTTTAAAGAGATTCCGGAGTTTCAGTCCTTCAAGGGACGGATGGAGCTGGTGCGCGCACCGTATCTGCTCGATATTCGGCTCGAAACTGCAGTGTACGAAGATCACATCCGGCGCGCGATGCCGTCGGCGGGTAGACAACACATCGCCCCGTACGTGGCCTGGGTCGCGGGACACTGGGCGGTCCTGACGCGCATGCGCAAGCCCATGGCGGAAAAGTATCCCAAACCGGCCGCCGATCTGGTCGGTCGTCTTGGACCTCTCGACAAGGCCTTGTTGTATTCGGGTGAAGATCCCGTTGAAAAGTTTTCGGCAGACGAACTGCGCGATCTCCGTGCCACGCTTGAGCGTCTGGCGCGCGAATCCGACAGCTATCCGAACTACGAGGGGCGCATGGGGGCGTCACCACGCGAGATGAAGCTGTTGCTCATGAACGCGGCTCAGAATCGCAAGTACAGCTGCGTTTCCCCGTTTGCGGTATTGGAAGAACTGGAAGAGCTGGTCAAGAACGTTTCGGTCTTCGAGTTCCTCAAACAGGAACCGGTGTCGGGCGGATACCACGAACACCGAAAGTTTGTCTTTCAGGTGCGAGAACGCCTATTAGACCGGGTCGATGAAGAGGTGCGGGTTTCCATGGGACTCGTCGACGAGGGCCGCTACCTTGAGCAATTCACCCGCTACGTGACACAGGTATCCTACTGGACCAAGGGTGAAAAGGTGCCCAACCCCATCACCGGCAAGGAAGAGGCGCCCAACGAAGACATGATGTCCGAGATCGAACGCATTCTCGAAGTGGGTACCGGCAAGCGCGAGGAGTTCCGGCGCGATGTGATCGCGCGCATCGGTGCGTGGTCGATCGATCACCGTGGCATCCGACCCATCTTTGACGATATCTTTCCGCGACAGATCGAAAAGCTAAAAGAGGCTTTCTACGGCGATCACAAGCAACGGATCGGAAAACGCAACGAATCGCTGTTGCGCTACCTGAGCGGCGAAGGAGAAAACCTCGAAGCGAACGATCACAAGGAAAGCGAATCCACGCTCAAAAACCTGCGCGACCGATTCGGCTACTGCGATCGCTGCGCACGTGATGCGATTGTAATGCTGACGCGCAAGCGTTACGCGGATTGATGCCGTACGGCCACAGCTTCGACGTGGTCGAGCAACGCACGCGCCGAAGGCACGCGTGGAAAGACATACAGCGCCGAGGGCAAGGTTTCGTCGAGGACCGCCTCGGAAACGCGAAGCTGTTTCGGTACGCCGAACACGACGGCATGGGGCAATCCTGCCGAAACCATTTCGACGCGCTTCCAGACTGCGGCGCGGCTCCAGTAACCGAGTTGCTCGAAATACACCGTCCGGCCCGTCTTTCGGTTCACGAATTCGAGATCGGGCACGCACAGTCCGATCCCCGGCAGATCCAGCAAGGCCTCGCTCGCACGAACATCCCACGCAGAAGAAAGATTTTGCAGGCGCAATATGAGTTGTGCGATGGCGCCTTCCTCGGACTCGCCCGCCGGAGTGGCCCCCGAATCGAGGGCAATCGGATTGCGCTTTCGACTGTTGCCCGCCAACGAGAAAGCCAGACGGTTGCGACGGGCGCCCCAGACCACTTGTGCGACCACGGACCACTCGGAACACGCCATGATGGAAGGCAAGGCCAGGGCCAGCCGCAAGCCGTAGCGGGTCGAGGATTCGAAGAGACTCATGGGGCCGTCAACAGTGATGCGATATCCGCCTTCGGGGAGGGCATTCAAGACGAAGAGCAACTGCAAGAACTTGAGCTTGCGAAAGAGCGCACGGGCATCGGCCGGATTGCGGGTCGTGATATCAATCACCAGATCTTGTGCCTTCAACAGCACCGCCTGCGCGCGTCCGAGTTCATAGCGCGACACGAGAGACGGAGCCTCTGGCAATGTGACACGAATGAGACGATGGGCTCCGGGAAGATCCGCATAGAGTCCGGCCTCCACCTTGGTGGCGTCGACGTCAAGTTCAGCCGCAACTTTCCTCAAGACGGCGTTTCGATCAAACCGTTCGTCAAGCGCCAGTCGCCGCCGTTCGGCGGTTGCTGCCAGAAAGACACTCTGTCGCAGCGTTGCGGGCGGTAGAGGCGTCGACTCCTCGAAATCACAACCGTCGAGCACGAGTTTTTGCAATCCCGCCGCGAACCGTTTTTCGCCCGGGGTGGTGGGCACTGCGCGAAAGGCCCGCAGCACTTCCTCACGGGATCCTCCGACGGCGAACCGGACCTGCTCCAGATACGCTTGCAACAATGCCTCGGCGCGCCGACGTTTCTTTGCATCAAACTCGGTCAATTCCAGCTTGTCACCCCGCGCACGGGCGTCAATGTGATCAGCGGACAACATCAACGATACGCCTCGTGTTCGCGCCGCCGGGCGCTGGTTCCGGCTTCGCTTGTGCCACCTGTAATAAGCTCGTAAAGCAGCGCCTGTTTGCCTTCGCCCTTGCGCAAGATGCGACCCAATCGCTGCACATGTTCCCGCACCGAACCGGATCCCGACAACACGACAGCAACGTTTGCAGAAGGCAGATCCACACCCTCGTTGAGCACCTTCGAGGTGCAAATCGCGCCGTATTGTCCCTCCGAAAACTTTTCGAGAACGTGGGTTCGTTCGCTCACCCGGGTATGGTGCGTTATCGCCGGTATGAGAAAACGCAACGCAACCCGGTGACAGGTCGCATTGTCCTGGGTGAATACCAACATGCGATCGTCGCGATGCTGCGACAGAAGCGCTTCGAGATAGTCGAGCTTCGCGGGAGCAGTGAAGGCAAGTTCGCGCTGCCGACGGTAGGCTGCCAGGGCCTGCTGTCCAACCGCACTGCGCGAGGCCATCATGATGAAACGGGACCAGCCGTCGGCCTGCGACATGGCGATGTTGTTGCGCGCGATGAAGCCGACGTATTCGGCACGGGCTTCGTCGTAGGCCAGACGTTCTTCCTCGTCCAGATCGACGATCACCCGCACGGTTTGGTATTCGGACAGGTACTCGCCGGCGAGTTCGCTGATGTCTTTGCGATAAACCGTTGGACCGATGAGGGTCGCAAGATCGGATTCTCGGCCGTCGCTGCGCTCGGGTGTCGCCGTCAATCCGAGACGAAAGGGCGCGATCGCCATGCGGGCGGCATGGGCGTAACTTTCGCCCGGCAGATGGTGGCACTCGTCGAAAACAATAAGACCAAAGCGCGCGCCCAGATGCTCCATGTGAATGTGCGCCGAATCGTAGGTCGTGACGGTGATGGGATGGACACTGTGCTCACCGCCACCCAGCACGCCGATCGGACCACCAAATACTGTCGTCAGGCGTGCGTGCCATTGCCGAACCAGATCCAGCGTTGGTGCAACGACGAGGGTGCTTCGGCGTTTGTCGTCGATGGCCAGGATCGCCAGTTCGGTTTTGCCGGCGCCCGTTGGCAGTACCACGACGCCCCGACCGGTGCGTCGCCAGGCCGCAAGCGCCTCGGTTTGATAGGGCCTCGGTTCACGGTGAACGCGCGCGCCCGTCGGTAGCTCCAGATAGGCACGCGCACCATCATCGTATGGCGTTTGCTTCCGCACGAGCGCCCGAACAATGTCCGGATAGCGAAACGCCAGTGCGCGATCACAGGCGCTGCGCGGATCGGCAACGCATCCCGCGCTCTCGGCGAGCGCCGCGTCTTGCCAACCCCGCACCTCCAGCGTGCCTGCGACGAAACGCAAGGAAACGCGGGGCGGGTTGTCGTCGATCGACACGCGCGCAACGCTAGCACGACCGTGTTTACTGCGTTATCTTGCAGCACATGCCGCGCCCCACGTCCGTCCAGCTTGAAGTAATGAAAGCGGCGATCGCGCTTGCATGCAAAAGGCCCTTCGATCACCTGCTGTACATCGGGGATATGCCATTGGCCGAAGAGCTTTTTCGCGGGCGATCGGCAGCCCGCAAGAAACTGCGGCAAGCCGTTGTGAGCCTCGCGCAACGGGATGTGGTGTCGGCAATGGAGATTCCGGTTATTCCCTTGCCTCAGTTTGATCTCGGTCGCCGCGAGAAACTCAAACTCGCCGTGGTCAGTGGCATCGCAAGGGGTCATTTCGCCGAAGGCGAAACCATCATCGCGCTGTCGGCGAGTCGGCCCACCTCGTTACCCGATTCGATCCTATTTGTTCGCGTTGGCGCCGAAGATGACGAGGCGGGCGCGTTTCATTTTCTTCAGGCCGGCGGCGTGATGCCCGAAGTGCTCGAGGCATTGATCGATCTGGCGGTAACAGTTGGCGTCGAAGGCTGGGAAGGACGACCCGTCGGGGCACTTTTCGTGATGGGCGATTCCAACAGGGTGATGGAAAAATCACGCGCACTTTCGCTAAACCCGTTCCAGGGGTACTCGGAAGACGAGCGCAACCTGCTCAATCCCGAGGTGCGACGTGCGCTCCGGGCGTTTGCGGTACTTGACGGTGCGTTTGTCATGCGCGAAGACGGCGTCGTGCTGTCCGCCGGTCGCTATCTGAACTTCGCTGAAAAAGACGTGCGTGTTCCGCTTGGCCTCGGTGCCCGCCACATGGCGGCTGCAGGCATATCGATGGACACCGACGCCATCGTGGTCGCCGTCTCCCAAACCTCGGGCGCGGTGCGGGTATTCCGCAAGGGACGGCGCGTGCTTGAGTTGGCACCCCGTAGCCGCCGCGGTTAACCCCTTTGTCGCTAGCGTTTCACGGGCAACACCACCCGGAAACTGCCGCTCGCATCCGTCAACGCGCGGGCAACCTCGTGTGGAACCAGTTCACCGGGGTCGAGCGCGAAGACCCGCACCGACAATCCCGCCGCCGAACAGTTCATCGGTGCCTCAACGCGGCCATCCGCAACACGCCCATCGGGCAAGGTAAATCGATGCGAACGGTCGGCGGAAACTTCGACGAGCTCAAACGCGGCGGGAGATTGAGCGCCCGCTCCGGGAACGTAATCGATTCGGTGCAAACCAACCGGCAAGTACAGCTCAAACTCACCCGTACGATTGCTCACGGTTTGGCCGGTTTTTCGGCCCAGCATACTCGGACAGGCATCGCCGCCAATGCCGGTCGCGGTGATCGAAACGACCCCCGGGCTTCTATCGTCCTGCATGCGAAGCTGGCCCGAAAGTTTCGCCTTGCGAGACAGAACAATCGACGTTCCAATTCTTGGTGCGGCGCCGCCCGAAGCCACCACCGAATAGGCGGGAACACACTTTGAGGAAAACGGGCTGTCGGGCGCGGTTTCGACCTGAACCGAATAGTCGCGGGCCCCGCTACCCACGCCCGGTATCAAGCGCATTTCAACCGCACCATTGGCGTCCGTCTCCGACATAGCGGTGTGCGTCGTCGTGCCAGCAAAGGGCAGGGGTGTAAAACCGAAGAGCCGGGTTTGAAAACGCATCACGGACCCTGCTGCTGGGACGAACTTGCCCTTGTCATCGGGACCCAGAACCGTCACTCGAATGGTTTCGGCCGAGGGATATGGGGGAAGGGTCACGCGTCGCAGACTTTCGGATTTCACCGGAACACCCGATAGATGTACCGAGGGCATTCCCTGTGATGAATCCGGGGGAAACAAGTCGAGATCGACCACCGGAGGTTCGCGACCGGCGTCATTGGCCAACACCGAAACCGTGAAACTTCCCGTTGCGTCGGAAACACCATCATTGCTGATCACGTCGCCATCAACCGTACCCGCCATTCTGGCCCGCGCTTCCATGCCCGCGGCCGGCGTTTGCAGCGCGGTCAGCAAGTTGCCCGTCATGGTGACCAGATCCTGCGAGCGCGGCAGGAAGAGCGAAAGCGGCGAAGACAGCTCAACCAACGCCGGACGTGGCGGCACAAACCGTGTGACGGATTCAGGAGAAACCACCCGAACGCTCACCTTATTGTTGCTGCCGACAGATTGGTTCGGAACCACGATCGAAAAGGCGGGCGGCGAGGCCGCATTGGCGTACGCCGTATAAACCAGCTGCGGCTGTCCTGGAATTTTGGAAGGGAGGTCGATCGCGACCCGAAAACCGGCACCGTCAGGCAATGTCGTCGCGAGATCGCCCTTTGTTATCGTCCCGACCAGCGTGGTTCCCGACGCAAGCGCCAAGGCAGTCGGCGCCACGCCAAACGCAACACCGGTGTGTTCCGTATGGGTGGCCCGACAGGCGACACCATCCTGGGGCGGCTCTATCGAAACGAAATAGTTCACGCCGACGATTCCGCGCGACAGGCAACTTCGCGCAACGCAGGCCTCGGTGTCGTCGCAGTCTCCATCGTTGCCGCATCCGTTGCTTGCCGCCCGCTCCGCGCAGCAGAGCCCCATCAGCACGAGCAACGCCAATGCTTTCATGGGGCGCAGGCCACCTGCAATGTCCAGGTAGCCCGAACCACGAAGCCACCCTGGGTCACATCATCAAAACGATACTGGTTGGGTGCGTTCGAGAAGGGCTCCCAGTCGCGATCCGCCACCGCCAACGTCCACTGATGCGGTGAGAACCCCGAGGCGATGTTGTGCAGATCGCAATCCGGGACGACGGTGCGAAGGATCCGGACGGGCTCCATATTTTGCGGAGGAACGATGGTTTCTTTTTCCGCCAAGGCCGTGTGCGAGCGGGCGGGGGGATAATCCACCAACCAGCGCACATACAAGGTGTCGCTCAAGTTCGGATCGCGAACGCTCACCGCAATGGGCTGACCCGGCAGGAGGAACTCACCCGTTGGTGGCGTCGCAACAAAGATGCTGGGCGGCACATTCGGTTCAGGATCCTGAAACTCCGGCCCCACCGGTAACACGCATCCGATGGTGGAGAGCGCGAGCAACAGGGGAAAGAATCGGGACACGTCAGGAATCCGTTCCGGCGATCCCACCGTCGCTGCTGTCATCCTTTTCGAGATGGCGAAAGACGGTCCGCGGATCAACGTCGAGATCACGCGCCGTCTGGGTCCGATTCCCACTGTTGAGTGCGAGAATCTCGTTGATGTAGTCGCGCTGAAACTTCTCCTTGGCATCGGCGAGCGACAGGATGGTGGGCAGGTCGCCAGATCCAAGTCCCATATCCTCGGCCCCCAGCATCGCCTTGTCGGACAGCACGACGGCCTTTTTAATCCGGTTTTCCATCTCGCGAATGTTGCCGGGCCAAGCGTGGCGTTTCATCGCTGACAATGCCGAGGGAGAGAATCCCTTCACCTTGCTTTGTAGCTCGGCAGCGTGGCGCGATAGCAGGTATCGTGCGAGCACCACAATGTCTTCCCCGCGATCACGAAGCGGCGGCAGATGCAGGTTCACAACGTTCAGACGGTAGTACAGATCTTCGCGAAAACGCCCCGCCTTGATCTCCTGCTCCAGCTTGCGATTTGTCGCAGCAATCACCCGAATATCGACCGGCTCGACGGTGTTGTCACCGACCCGAACCACGACACGCTCTTGCAGCGCTCGCAAGATCTTGACCTGCAACTGGATGGGCATCTCGCCGATTTCGTCGAGGAAAAGCGTGCCCTTGTTGGCGGCCTGAAACCGGCCCATTTTGTTGGCGACCGCCCCCGTGAAGGCGCCTTTGACGTAGCCAAACAGCTCGGACTCAAGCAGGTTCTCGGGAATCGCACCACAGTTGATGGTGATGAACGGCCCCTTCGCGCGCGACGATCGAACGTGCAATTCCCGCGCGATAAGCTCCTTGCCGGTTCCCGTCTCGCCGGTAACCAGCACCGAGATATCCGTTCCCGCCACCTTCTGGATCTTGCGAAAAACATCCTGCATGGCGGGGGCAGCGCCCACGATTTCGCCAAAGCGCATGCGCTCGATTTGATCGAGCAAGGAGCGCTTGTCGAGCGTTAGCTCGTTGACAAGCAAGGCGTTGCGAATGATGAGCGACGCCTGCGAGGCAAAGATCGTGAGGATCTCAAGATGCGATTCATCGAAGAGCTGCGCCACACTGTCGTTGCCCACGTAGATGACCCCAATGAGATCACCGCGTTCCAACATCGGCACACACATGACCGATGTGAGTTTCAGGTTCACAACCGACACGGCCGTGCTGAAGGTGTCGTCGTGCAGCGCATCCGAAACGATGATGGCTTTTCTCTTTTCCAACACCTGTGCGAGGATCGAATCGGAGACGTGCCGAATTGCATCGGCGATCGTTTCGCGACGCAGGTTGCGCGCAACCTTGACCACAGGTTCACCGGACTCCATCAACACGATGAAGCCCTTGTCGGCATTGCTGACCTGAACCACCACATCGAGCAGAGATTCGAGCAACGATCCGACCTCGTAGTTGCGCATCAGCTGCTGAGAGAAGTCGAACAACTTCTTGTACGAGTCGAGCTCCGCCATCGTCTTGGCGGCGGTTTCGTCGGTCACCGGCTGGTCGAAAAGCGAAAACTCCATCTCAATGGTTCCGAGACGAACGCGATCGTCTTGCGCGAGCCGGTGTTTCTTGCGCTTGCGGCCGTTGACGAAAACCTCCGCATCTCGATCCAGCAGGGCGATGTTGAAATCGCGACCGTCGAAATGAATGTGCGCGTGGCTCTCGGAAAGCAGGGGATCAGGCAAGACAACATCACATTCGTCGGACCGACCCAGCGACGTGAGCTTTTTGTAGATGTGGTAGACCTTCGTTCCCGAGCCCGGGACCTGGATCTTCAGAGTAGCCATGGTGGGTGGCCACTATAGCCCGTCATTCGGTCAGAACCGAAAGTTCAATCCGGCACCCGGCCCGCCACCGACCACCGCAGGGAAAACCTGGGTTTGAAGCCGCGGTTTGCGTGTGGTTTCGCGGGGCGCAGGAATTGGCACGAGCGATCGGTGGTTGACGATGGCATCGACGATGCCCCAGGCCGCGACGGCGAAGAACAAGCCGCCACTTATCATCTGAACCTGAGTGAGGAGCTCGGATCGATTCTGGTCGCGTCGATCGACAAAGCCCGCCGGACAGGGCGTGATGTCGACCAAACAGCCGGTCTTCGGCGTCAGACCGTATACCGCGAAATTCGTCGCGAACGCCGACAGCGATACGGCGCCGAGTGTCGCTTCCGCAGCAAGAAACCCCCAACCTTTGCCGCGCTGCCCGTTCTGAAATTGCCCGGCTCCAAAGGGCACAAAGTTCAGAGCGGCGGGGTGGTGCGCGTAGTGCCTCTCCACCGCAACGGTCGTCGTCTTGCGCGCGTTCCGATCGCGTTCAGCCTGTTCCGCTTTGCGCGCCCGCTCCTGCAGCGCCGCGATATCGCCTTCTTTTTCGGAGAGGACCGTGTTGAAAAAGTTCACCACGCTGACCGGATCGAGCAGCGGATCGAAGCGATAGTCGGGTCGCAGTTCCAGCAACCGAAGAAATTCTTGGTGGGCCTCATCGGGGTGGCTCTCGAACAAATGCGCGACCCCCAGCATCCTGTGCGCCTGTACGACCTGTCCCTCGGATTCCAGCTGAATTTCCGGGTAGAGGAGGGGACGCAAGATTTGGACGGCTCGACTGAATTCACCGCGGCCAAAAGCGATGGCACCGTCTTCGAAGGTGGCCAACGGGGGGTCCGACACCGCAGGAGCGACAACCGACGGCGCGCCCGGCGGACTCTGTCCGAGTAGCAAGAGAAGCGGGAGAAGTGTCGAAAAGGCGGTCATCGAGCCCGGATGGGATCGGTGATTTGACACCGGTCAGCGAGAAACTGGAACTTTTTCGGTTCGGTTCTCGCCCGCCCGAACCACAAAGGTTTGGGCGGCGACCGGGGACTCCCCCGAAAACACCGTGGCAGACAGACTTTTGACGAATTCACCCTCGGGGTCAAACGGAACCGTGACCATGCGACCCACGGACATTGTGGTTTTCCAGTTGCCGCCCACCTCCGACAGCAAAACGGTGGCACCCGGCGTCGACGGCGCAAGCGTCACCGTCAGCTGTGCGGGCTTTGGGTTGAGCCGAACCCGAATCGAACGCTCCCCCTCCGGCGTCAATCCGGGACCAACCTGGCGGCGGGCCGGATAACAGCAATCGTTGCGCAGCTCGACCTTGTGAGGGCCATCCCAGGGAATCGAAAGCGAAGTGTGCCCGGGACCCCAGTCGAACATTCGACGATCGTCGAGCCAAACCTCGGCGTTTTGGGGTGTCACGCTCAGCTCAAAAACGCGCGGCGCCGCCACGACGGGCTGTACCGCTGAATTCGCGGCGGGAACGGATACCGCATTCGGCGTCCCGGATGCCGAAGCCGGCCGCGGCAAACGAGGGGCAGGCTTGCCGAGCAACCTCGGTCGTGGCTGCGGCGATGGCGTCGTCGAATCCGACGCTATCGGCACTGGAGCCTTCGTTCCGATTGCGTTCTTCGTCAGGTTCGCGGCGCCTGGCAGGGCCGGGGCGACGAGCGCGCTGGGCCCGCCGATACCGCGAATCGCGCCATACACACCGAGGATCATGATGCCGAGCATGCCGAGCGAGGCAAGGGTCACCCGCAAACGCCGGCCACCTTCAATGCGCCGGATCTCGCGGGCCACCTCGGGATCGTCCGGAATGAGTGCCAGCGCTCGATTCCAACACTCGAGGGCGCGCGCGATCCGACGCTCACGCCGGGCGCGCCGACCCGATTCGACGAGTGCGCCATGCATGGATTTGCGCAGTCGAATCGTCTCACCTACTTCATCCAGAAAATAGCGTTGCAGATCCGCACGCGGATCCAGGAAACCGGCTTCGGTCACGAGCAAAGTCAGGTCAACTATCAACGCCCCCATCGTGGGGTAACGATCATCCGGTTTGCGCGCAAGCGTCTTTGCGATCACACGCTCAAGTGCGATGGAAATCGCGGGGTTAACCGATCGCGGTGAGGGGTATCGGCCATCCGTAATGCGTTTAAACACCTCGTGCGGATTTCGGCCAGAAAACGGCAATTTTCCGGTCGAAAGCTGATAGAGCATCGTCCCGACCGCAAAGACGTCGGTGCGGAAATCCACGGATCTGCCCTCGATCAGCTCCGGTGCCATATACGCTGGCGAACCAATTAACTGACCGGTGACGGTCATGCGTTCCAGGTCCATCACCTGCGCGACACCGAAATCCATCAACTTCAACACCCCGTCCCGACGCACCATCACGTTCTCGGGCTTGATGTCACGGTGGAGGATTCCCATTCCGTGGGCGTGTGCAACCGCGTGCCCGACCTCGATCACGATCAGAGCTGCGAGCTCGGGGTAGGGCAAGTACCCATCGCCCATCAACTGCTTGAGCGTCTGCCCTTCGATGAACTCCGTCACGATGAAGGAGGACTTCGAGTCGGCTCCAGAATAGTCGTAGATCTGCACGATGTTGTCGTGTTGCAGCTTTGCGACGGCCTGGGCTTCCCGTTGCAACCGTGCCTTCGATTCGGCCTCCGCCAACAGGTGGGGATGCAATACCTTCACGGCAACCGTGCGGCCCAATGTGGCGTCACGGGCGCGGTAAACCACAGCCATGCCGCCCTGGCCGACTTCCACGAGCTCCGTATACCGGGATGGTAGCTCTGCCTGCACCGGCGCCGATCCTACGTGGCAAACCCACCCCGTAGCAAGTCGCACCGACCGCGACGGCTCACAACCTCCGTGGGCACTTTGGCGTCCGGTGCGAGAGTTGACTGCAGCCATCAAAGCGCCGAGACTTGAAGAAATGAGCGCTGCCACGTCTCCCTCAACCGTCGTAGATATTTGGTACAACGCAAGCAAAGCCTTCGCCGACAGGCCGTTGTTTCGACACGCAACGCCGGAGGGATGGAAGGATCGCTCCTACGCGGAGGTCGATGCCATCACGCTCGAGCTTGCGGCGGGACTTCTTGCGATGGGCGTCGGACCCGGCGAGCGGGTCTGCATTGCCGCATCGACGCGATTCGAGTGGATGCTGTCAGACATCGCAATCGCCCGCGCAGGGGCCGCCTCGGTTCCCATTTACGCCTCGTTGCTTCCGGATGTTTGCCAGTTCATCGTGCGCGACAGCGGCGCCCGCGTTGCGATCGTGGAAGATGCCGGCCAGCTCGAAAAACTCTTGCCCCTGTGCGCGGAGAATCATCCGCTTCGTCTGATCCACATCGAAGGCGACTCACAGCTTGAAAAGCCCGATGCCGCTGGCCGCAAATCGATCAAACTCGCCGAGGTGATGGCGCAATCGCCCGCGTCCGTCGAACGCCTTCGCAGCTTTGCGGACCTGCAAAAAGCTGGCAAGGCCTGGCTCGCCGACGAGGGCAATCGCCGACAACTTGAGGAACGCAGCAATAGCATTCGCGAAGACTCGACTTACACGATCATCTACACATCGGGCACCACGGGCATGCCGAAGGGTGTCGTTCTGTCACACGGTTGCTTCGCATCGGGCGTCTCGTCCGGACTGCGTGCGCTCGCCATCGAAATCACCGATCACCAGTACCTTTTCCTGCCGCTCGCCCACGTGCTTGCCCGTGAAGTTGCCTGGGCACCGATCCTCGTGGGCGCAGTCACCTCATTCTCGCAAGGTCTGACGCGCATCAAGGACAACCTCGTCGAATTGCGCCCGACCTTCATGGCGGGCGTTCCGCGTATCTTTGAAAAGTTCTACTCGGGCGTCACGGGTGCCATGAAGGAGGGTTCCTTCTTCAAAAAGAAACTGGTCAAATGGGCGATGTCCGTCGGCTACCGACATTCGCGCGCTCTTCGCGATGGGAAACCATCGGGAGGATGGCAACTGGCGCTTGCGGACAAACTCGTCTTCTCCAAGCTCCGCAAGAAACTGGGTCTGAGCCAATGCCGATTCATGCTCAGCGGCGGGGCCCCACTTGCCGCCGAAATCGCCGAGTTTTTCCACGCCACGGGTTTGTTAATCCTCGAAGGTTACGGCCTGACTGAAACCGTTGCCGCCGCCTTCGTGAACCAGTTGCAGCGCTACCGATTTGGAACCGTCGGCCCCGCGATCGACATCATCACGGTCAAGATCGCAGACGACGGTGAAATTCTCGTACGCGGCCCATCCGTATTCAAAGAGTACCACAACAATCCGCAAGCCACAGCCGAAGCGATCGACACCGATGGCTGGTTTCATACTGGCGACATCGGCGAACTGGAAGACGGGTTCCTGCGCATCACCGATCGTAAAAAAGATCTCATCGTCACGGCAGGCGGAAAGAAAATCGCGCCCCAACCGATCGAGAACAACATCAAACTGGCCTGTCCCACGGTAGGACAGGTGATGGTTTTTGGCGACAAACGACCTTATTGCGTCGCACTCGTGACGGTCGCTGAATCCATCGTTGCCAAACACGAAGGGGACTACGCCCGCGCGGCGGCCGCGCCCGAGGTTCGTGCTTTGATTGAAGCCGGCATCGCAACCGTGAACGAATCGCTGGCGTCGTTTGAGAAAATCAAGACCTTCGCGATCGCGCCCGCTGATTTTTCTGAACAAACCGGCGAGCTGACACCCAGCATGAAGATCAAGCGCAAGGTGGTCATCGCCAAACACCAGTCCATCATCGACGGGATGTACCGGAAGTAGGTCGCAGGCGTTCACGCCGACTACTTCGCGTGATCGGACTTCATGTGTTCCCTCAGCAGATCGCGCCCGAAATCACCGTCAAAATCGCGCCAGGCGGTGTGCACATGGTTCGCACCGTTTTGCGTATTGTCGTACTCCACGACAAAGGTTGGACCCTGCAACCGGTAGTAGTGGCGTTCACCCTGTGCTACGGAGCCAGCCCACGCAAAGTAGATATCGTCGCGACCCGCCTTGTCGAGGCGCGCCAGGCGCTCCGCTGCGAGTGCAGGCGCCATCAGTTTCGCGTAGTCGCGCAGCATCTGATCGACGAGTCGCTTCTGTGCAGCCGTCATGCTTCCGTAGTTCACGCCCCGTTTTTCGAGCGGCTGCGCCTGTGGCAAGGCCAGCGTGAGAATGTCGTCCGGTGCCGCAGCATCGTACACGACGGCTTTGGCAGCATCGCCCACGAACGTCTTGACCAGCTTGCGACCCAGATCTTCTTCGGCGCCAAGTACGCGCGTGCCCTTGTGCTTGCCTTCTTTCACATTGGCCGGATTCGCGCCAAGAAAACTCGGGGTTGTCGCAACCAACTTGCCTCCAACGACAGTGAAGTTCAGCGACACGTGATGCCCTTCGTAGCGAAATCCCCACGGTGCCGCGCCCGGCTTGTCCGAGGGCGTTCCGAAGATCAGAAACCAGTATTTTTCCGGGTCGCGTTTGACAGGATCTTTTTCGAGTTCAGCCAACACGCTCTCAAGCGACATGATGCGGGTCACCTTCGTGTGACCGGCGGACGACAACGCTGCCTTCAACAACGCCGTCCCCAGCTTGCGCTGCGCCACTGTCATTTCCTTCCAAACAGCGCCTTCGCGAGCCTTCGGAATAAAATGCCAGTCCTCGCGCAATTTGCCTTCAAACGGACGTGCGGCCTGCACCCGTTGCGCTTCGCTCAGGCCCGCGAGAAAGGCGTTCGCCGATCGCGCCAGCGTGGACCCCGATGTCGAGGCGGCGTCGAGCGACCGCGTCGAAAGAAAGATCCCGAGGACCGCCAGCGGCAACAGGGTGGGGACCAGGATCCGGGAAACTCGAAGAACAATGGGCATGTGCGTAGCCTTCGCGGAATTGTCGTTTTCAGTCAACCCGACATTTCGATGGACGACAACCTCACCGTGGTTCGACGCACGCTTTGCACCCTCATTCAACTTGTTTGGCCGGCCCGCTGTCCCGGGTGCGATGTTTTAATGACGCCGCGGCTCGGTGCCGACATCACCGGTCCGGCCGACATTTTCTGCGCCGAATGCCACCCAACCATCGATACGGTTGACGAGCCCTGCATGCGCTGTGCAATGCCTTTGCAAAACGGCACCTGTACAAACTGCGCCCGCGAGCCGCTCCCGCTGGTCAGTGCAGCCTCCGCCGTGGCTTACGGTGGCGCGATGAAACAGGCCATCCTTCGCCTGAAACACGGCGCACGCCGCGATCTCGGCGCGACCCTCGGACCCGCCTTCGCCGGGGCGCTGGCTCTGGCGGTCGAAAACGTGCCGTCGCCGAACGGGCACGTTCCGATCATTGCCGTGCCGGTCCCGCTTCATCCAAACCGCCTTCGCCACCGCGGCTACAACCAGGCTCTCGAACTGCTGCGCCACGCGGCGCCTGCGCAGGGGATACCTATCTTACCCGATGCCCTTATTCGTCGAGTTGATACGCTGCCACTCGCGAACCTGTCGCCAACCGAGCGGCGCGATCGGGTCCGCGATGTGTTCGAGATTCGTAGGGGATGCAACGTTGCTGGCCGCCACGTCATTTTGGCGGACGACGTCATGACCACCGGCGCTACCCTCGTCGCGTGCGCACGCCGGCTGCTTGCAGCGGGGGCCTCAGGGGTCAGCGCAGCGGTTCTGGCCCGCGCGATCTGACCAATAATCACGATTTTTAAATTCATCGCGCAAGGATCCCGCTCTCGTTCTCTTGACAGCCGCGCACGGGTCACTAACGTACACCCTTCGTTGCAACAAAAAAAACAGGCGCGTAGCTCAGTGGAAGAGCATCACCTTGACACGGTGAGGGTCGGCGGTTCAATCCCGCCCGCGCCTACAGACCTTTCGCGGCGCGCCTCTGGATTGCTTCATGTGCAATAAGGACGCTTCTCTCGCAGCAGCTGCAAACGCCTGCGAACGCGACCACCTCACCGTCAGTGAAAACGCCAAAGCGGGGGTCCCTGAGGTTGAGGCCACGTCAACGCCCACCAAGATTCGCGTGGAAATTGACCCCAGCGCTGATAAGCTCCGCGTCAAGAATTAGTAGCGCGCGATTAACCACCAACAGGGAGAAAGACCATCCGTAATTCGAGTTTTGATAAGAGGGACGCGGGACCACAGTACCGGGTAGGGCGAAGAATTCGCGTGCCCGAGGTGCGGGTTATCGGTGCGGACGGCAGTCAGGTCGGCGTTATTCCGACGCCTCAAGCCATGCGCATGGCGGAAGAACTGAATCTGCAGCTGGTTGAGGTCAACCCACGCTCCAGTCCTCCGGTGTGCCGCATCATGGACTACGGCAAGTTCAAGTACGAGACTGCGAAGAAGGAGCAAGCCTCACGCAAGCACCAGGCCGTCGTGGTCCTAAAAGAGATCAAGATTCGGCCGAAAACCGGTAAGCATGACCAGGACTTCAAGGTCAAACACATCCGCAATTTCCTCCAGGAGGGGAACAAGTGCAAGCTGGTGGTGGTGTTCCGCGGTCGCGAGATCGTGCACCCGGAAACCGGTCGCGCAATGTTGCAACACATCATTGAGGCAACTGCGGATCTGGCCCAGATCGAACAGACGGCCCTCATGGAAGGCCGCCGAATGGTCATGATCATTGGTCCGAAGCGCGGCTTGATTCGACCGGTGCCAGCAGCCGCTCGACCCGACACCAGTTCCCCACGTCTAGACGAGGCCGCGCCCGCGATCGAGGCTCAAACGATCGCCGCTGCCGATGGCGTCAGCGACGGGGCTGATGACGATGACGACGATGATGATGATATGACCGACGACACCACGGACTCGGTCACCGAGACCGCGTAGAAACAAAACGACAAATACCGCAACGCGCCTGTTGCCACGGGGAAAATTCCCGTTATACTGCGCGCCCTCCAGTACCCATACGCCCAGAGACGCCATGGCCAATTACAAGATGAAGTCCAACTCCAGCGCCAAAAAGCGCTTCAAGTTCACGGCAACCGGCCGTATCAAGCGCAAGAAGGCGCATCTGCGGCACAACCTGACAAAGAGCAAGAGCCAGACGCAGAAGCGCAATTTGCGAAAAGGCGGATACATCGCCGAGTCGCAGGAACATCAGATCCGCGCCCTGTTGCCCTACGGCTAAGCGATAAGAGGATTCAGCGACTATGCCTAGAGCAAAAGGTGGATTTAAGACGCGGCGACGCCGCAACCGTATTCGTAAGCATGCCAAGGGTTTCCGTGGCGGTCGATCCAAGCTGTGGAAAGCCACGATCGAAGCGGTACATCGGAGCTGGCGCTTTGCGTTTTTTCACCGACGGAAACGCAAAGGCGACTTCCGAAGGCTCTGGGTCATCCGCATCAACGCTGCCTCGCGAATCTTGGGTGTTTCGTACTCGAACCTCATTGCTGGCTTGAAAAAGGCCGGTGTTGAGCTCGACCGAAAGATCCTTGCGGACTTGGCAATCAGCGATCCGCAAGCCTTCGAGCAGGTCGTCAAGACCGCCAAAGCGGCGTGAGCCCTGCGGACGGAGGCGGGTCCCAGGGATCCGTCGGCGCGAACGCTTTGATTGCCGAACTCGAAGCAATCAAGGGTGATTTTCGCGTTGAATTAAATGACCTCACCGACGAGGTCGCGATGCGCGCTCTTCAGGCCCGATATGTGGGCAAGAGTGGTCGCGTTACCACCGTCATGAAGGGGCTTGGCAAACTGAGTCCCGACGACCGTCCTCTGGTCGGTCAGGCAGCCAATACCTGCCGAGACGCAATCGAAACCGCGATCGCAGATCAGCTGACCGTTCTCGGCAATGTCGCACTTGGCGCCGACCTACAGCGCCAGGTCGACGTGACCTTGCCGGCCCGCGGTAAGTCCCAGGGGTCGTTGCATCCCCTCACGCTCGTACGGCGCGAGATCGAGGGTATTTTCGCTGGCATCGGCTTTGAGGTCCGCACGGGACCCTGGGTCGAGACCGAGTGGCACAACTTCGATGCGTTGAACACCCCGGCCGACCACCCCGCCCGCGATATGCAGGACACCTTCTTCCTTGAAGGCGGCAACATCCTGCGCTCGCACACGTCGCCGGTGCAGATTCGCACGATGTTGGCCGGGTCCGCACCCGTGCGAATCATCGCGCCGGGAAACGTATTTCGCCGCGACGACGATGCGACGCACACGCCCATGTTCCCACAAGTCGAGGGTCTCAACGTCGGCGCCGGGGTTGGCTTCGCAGACCTTAAAGGCGTGCTTGAATATTTTGCCACCCGATTCTTTGGCAAAGGTGTGACGATTCGTTTGCGGCCCAGTTTTTTTCCATTCACCGAGCCCTCGGCCGAAATGGACGCCAGTTGTTTCCGATGCGGTGGGAGCGATTCAACTTGTCGCGTGTGCAAGGGTTCGGGATGGCTTGAGATTGGTGGGTGCGGCATGGTGCATCCCAACGTCCTCGCGTCGGTCGGATACAAAGCGGACGGCCTCACTGGATACGCCTTTGGCATGGGGCTTTCACGCATGGCAATGTTGAAGTACGCCGTGACGGATCTGCGGTTGTTCTACGACAACGATCTGCGTTTCTTGCGGCAGTTTCAATCGGCCTGACGGAGGCCCGGAGCACAAACCATGAAGGTTTCCTTGAATTGGCTGCTGGATTTCCTTCCGGAACTTGCAGCACAACCGAATGACAAAACCCGGGTGGAAAAGATCGCCGAAGCCCTGACGTCTGTTGGCTTTGAGATCGAAACCATGACACCGGTGGCACCGGGGCTGACCGGTTTGAAGGTGGCCGAAGTCAAGGCAATCGCACCACACCCCAAGGCTGACAAGTTGCGCATTGTCACGGTCGTTGCCGGTGGCGAACCGACCGAGGTTGTCTGTGGTGCAGCGAATGTTCCTGACCCTGGAGGTCGCGTACTCTGGGCAACACCCGGTTCGACCTTGCCGGGCGGCATCCAGATCGAGACGCGACCTGTTCGCGGAGTGTCATCCCCGGGTATGCTGGTCAGTGAGGGCGAGATCGGCCTCGGAGAGGGCAGTGAGGGCATCATCGTGCTCGGGCCCTTCGACAAGGCCAGTCCCGGCAGCGATCCCGTTGCCGTGTTTGGTCTCTCGGACTGGGTGCTGGAGGTCAACGTTACCCCGAACCGTGGCGATGCACTCTCACACCTAGGACTCGCCCGCGAGCTAGCGGCGGCGTTGCGAACTCCCTTTGCCCGTCCCGAAAACCCGGTGGTTTCCTGCACGGATGAATCGCCGACCCGTTCGGTTCGCATCGAGGACGCTGAAGGCTGCACCCGCTACCAGGGACGCATGGTCCTTGGAATGCGCCTCGGGCCAAGTCCTCTGCAAATGCGGATCCGTCTCGCGGCCTGTGGCGTGCGCGCCATTTCCAACCTCGTGGACGTGACGAACTATGTCCTCCTCGAGATGGGGCATCCGTTGCACGCTTTCGACAATGCCCGCATTGCGGGGCCCGTTGTCGTGCGCCGGGCCAAAATCGGCGAAACGCTGACAACCCTCGATGGCAGTGCACGCGAATTGCTGACCGGCGATATCATCATCGCCGACAACAGCGGACCCATTGCGCTGGCCGGGATCATGGGCGGGGCAGGGACGCAGGTCGGTTCGGCCACCGTGGACGTATTCCTTGAATGTGCGACGTTTGATCCCGTTTCGATTCGGCGAACCGCCAGGCGCCTTGCCATGCATTCCGAGTCTTCGCACCGGTTCGAGCGCGGGGTCGATGCGGACGGCATCCCTGCAGCGGCAGCCCGAGCAGCGTCGCTATTGGCCTACTACGGCCGAGGACTCGCCACCGATACGGTGATTGAAGCCACGTCCCGTTCGACGCCACAGAGGGTGGTATCGCTTTCGATTGAGCACCTTCGTGTCGTGACCGGTTTGCGCGATGCGCGCGAAGCCGATATAGCCGAAACCTTGTCGCGATTGTTCGGTGCGAACAACGTGGACATCGAGGGCAACGCACTCAAGATCACCGTCCCCTCGTATCGCCCCGACTTGCTGATTGGCGAGGACATCATCGAGGAATACCTTCGCCTCACTGGCTTCTCGGCGGTTTCGCCGACCGCCGTTTCGCACAACGCAAGTTCGATTCCGAGCCCGGAACTGCCCGCCGACAAGGCACGTGACCGGCTCTGTGCCTCTGGTTTTTCGGAAATTGTCACGTACGGATTCGTCTCCCGCCGTTCGCTTGCCGCGGTCGGTGGGGATGCCGAACTCGCGCGTGCCGTGGTGGTGCAAAACCCGCTATCCGCCGAGCACGAGGTCATGCGTACCACATTGCTTGCGGGCCTTGTCGAAGCCGCCGCACGCAACCTTTCGCGTGGCGTGTTGAGCCCAACCCTGTTCGAGGTCGGCCCGGTCGTTGAACGTCGTACGGATGGAAGCCGGATCGAAAAAGACCCGGTTTGGTCACCCGCACTTGAGCGCTCTGTCGCGGCCGCGATTCTCTGCGGAAATCGCGCGGATTGGTTGCGCCCGGGCGACGCCGTTGACTTCTACGATGCCAAGCGAGCGGCCCTTGATTTGCTATCGGCTTTCGCTCCGGCCGACACGTTTGTTTTCCGCGCAAACGCGGTGCCCGGCTATTTGCACCCTGGCGTGGGTGCCACGATCTCGGCCGGGGAAACGGTCGTCGGAGCGGTTGGTGAAGTCCATCCGGGTGTTCGAAAGGCCTTTGGGCTCGACACGCGCGCATTTTTTCTCGAAGTTGATCTCGACCGACTCAAGGCTATTCCGAACGCCATTCGGGCAGTGGCTCCGCCACGATTGCCGGCCGCAACGCGCGACGTTTCGTTCTTTATCGACACCGCTATCACCGCGGGCGACCAGGCCGAAGCCTTCGCATCGGGAAAGGAACCCTTGTTGGTTTCCCTGCAAATCCTCGAAGATTTCCGCGATTCCGCCCGAGTTCCGGCAGGCAAGAAGGGCATGCTCTGGACCCTGACTTACCGATCCGACGAGCGCACGCTGACCGACGCAGAAGTGGACGCTGCGCACGGCCGTGTCCTGGCCGGGTTGATGGGTCGCCTGACCGTCGAAGTCCGCTGATCCAGACGGGAATCTGCGTCAATTTTCCAACCCTTTGACAATACAGGGATTCTGGGATTATTTTTGATGTCATGACGAAGGCCGACATCGTGGAGATGGTCTACGAGAAAGTAGGGGGGTTTTCCAAAAAGGAAGCCGCCGAAATCGTGGAAATTGTCTTCGACACGATCAAGGAAACCCTGGAAAAGGGTGAGAAGATCAAGATTTCCGGATTCGGAAATTTCGTGGTGCGCGACAAGAATTCGCGCGCAGGGCGCAATCCGCAGACCGGGCAGGAGATCACGATCAGTGCCCGACGCGTTTTGACCTTCAAACCGTCTCAGGTCCTGAAAAACGGATTGAACGGTTAGGCGAGGACGATGGCCCGACGTGCGCCAACCCCGGTCGATGCGCGGGGCATTCCCGACAAGCCATTTTTCAAGATCGGCGAAACCGCGAAGCTGACGGCGCTTCCTGCGTACACGTTGCGCTACTGGGAAACCGAGTTCAGGTCCCTCAAGCCGCAGAAGACCAAGTCAGGACAGCGGCTCTACCGACGCAAGGACGTTGAGCTGCTCCTGCGCATCCGCGAACTGGTTCACGATCGCGGCATGACCCACGAGGGTGTTCGTTCCATGCTCCGCGAAGGGGGCCTCGACGAGGCCGCGCCAGCCCCGGTTCCGGCTCCCCTTGTCGATCGCAAAACGCTGGTCGAAATAAAACAAGAAATCGAGGCCATTCTCGCACTGGTTGAGTAGCGGATTTTTAAACCACGTGGTAAGTGGGGCAGTCCGTCGGGGCGTGGCGCAGCCTGGTTAGCGCACCTGTCTGGGGGACAGGGGGCCGCTGGTTCGAATCCAGTCGCCCCGACCAATTTCAACCTGAAACGAAAGACCCGGGCATCTGCCCGGCCAGACCCCGTGCGCAATGGCGAAACGGCCGCTCATTCTGATCTCCAACGATGACGGGATAGCTGCCCCCGGTATCGCTGCCCTTGTCGAATCGGTGCAGTCGCTTGGTGACATCGTGGTCGTGGCTCCGGACCGCGAACGCAGCGCAGCCTCGCATTCCATCAGTCTCGACCGCCCGTTGCGGGTCGACACGTTGGCCGAGGGCCGTTACGCGGTGAACGGCACGCCGGTGGACTGCGTCTACCTTGGCTTGTTGCACCTTGTGCCGCGGACCCCTGATCTCTGCATCTCGGGCATCAACGCCGGTTTCAACCTGGGATCGGATGTCTTCTATTCCGGCACCGTGGCGGCTGCGGTCGAGGCGGCCCTGCGAGGCGTTCCCGCGATGGCTGTGTCGCTGCAACGCCACGACAAGCCCAATTATCGCCCAGCAGCAGAACTCGCAAGGGCGCTCGCCGCAGAGGCCCTGGACAGGGGGCCGCGGGCCATCCCCCAAGGCGCTCTACTCAACATCAACTGCCCGACTGGACTCCTGGGTCAATACGAGATCACCTTCCTTGGACGCCGAGTGTATCGGGATCAGGTCGAGGTGCGTTCGGATCTGCGCGGGCGGGCCTACTACTGGATTGGCGGACCGGAAGAACATGCCGAAGACGTGCCGGGCAGCGACATGTCCGCGATTCGAGCGGGACACGCGTCCGTCACGCCCCTCGGTCTCGACATGACCCACCGGTTATTGCTGAAGGATCTGCAGAACTGGGATGTGCGTGACTTCGTTCAAAAGGCCGTCGCGCACGGAGCCGAGGGCGCATGAAGAACCCCGTTGGCCACGCACTGGCGTTTGCGGTTTGCCTCGGCATCGGCGTCTCGCTCGCCGGGTGCGCGACCTTCTTCCCGCCCGAACCCAAACCGATGCACGGCGAAAAGCCACCCGGCCGCTGGCACGAGGTCAAGGCCGGTGAAACCCTGAGCCAGATTGCGGAAGCTGCGGGGGTTCCGGTGCAGGATTTGATGGAACTCAACGGCATCGCTTCCGCCGATCGCATCGAGGTCGGACAGTTCCTTTACGTGCTTGAGGCCTCCGCCGATCGATCGGGAGAGCCAACTGCAGCACCGGATCCCGAAGGACGTCCGGTCAACCTGGGGCCTCGCGGGGAAAGCTCTCGGCTGCGGGTTCCCGTGCAGGATGCTGTGCTTTCTTCACAGTTCGGACCGCGATGGGGCCGACAACATGAAGGCGTCGACTATGCGGCACCCACTGGCACACCGATTTACGCGGCAGCCAATGGCAGGGTGATCTACGCAGGCGACGAGGTGCGTGGCTATGGAAACATGTTGGTCGTACAACACTCTGCCGTGCTGCTGACGGTCTATGCACACGCCTCGGTGCTGTTGGTTCAGGTTGGGGATCAAGTTGCGCGCGGACAGATGATTGCGCGGGTCGGTGAATCGGGGAAGGCGACCGCGCCCCATCTGCATTTCGAGGTGCGCGACAACGACGTGCCGCGCGATCCGCTGCCTTATTTCAAGTAGGCAAGTCAGCCACTTGTTTCAACAACGCACCACTGCGTGTCTGCACCACAAACGTGATGGGTCCGTCGTTGAGCAGTTCGACTTTCATGTCGGCGGCAAAACGTCCGGTTTGAACCGGCAGCCCGATTGCTCGAAGTTGATCGGCCACCCGCTCATAGAGTTTGGTCGCCAGGGCAGGGTCGGCTGCGTTGTCGAAACTCGGGCGATTGCCCTTGTGGATCGATCCTGCAAGCGTGAATTGGCTGACGACAAGAAGCGCGCCTTGCACCTCTGCGACCGTGCGGTCCATCGGGGTTCGGCCCTCGAATATGCGGAGGGCGGCGACCTTGCGGGCGGTCGTGTCTGCATCGGAGTCTCCGTCGGCCTTTTCAACACCAACAAAAAGCAGTAGGCCCGATGCGATCGACGCGATGACGAGACCATCGACTCGCACCTGCGCGTGCGCAACCCTTTGTACAAGGGTGATCACTGTGACGCGCCTTCAAACAGGGACTGAAAATAGCCCTGATCCCGGCGGCCCAATTCGTCGCACAGGGAGGCCCCTTCGGAAACCAGAAAGGCGGTCGTCTCGTGGATGCGACGACGCAACTCGGGCGCAAGCGTATCGGGAATTTCTTCCACGTCGACGACGACGGGCGGGACACCGGGTGTCCACAACACGTCGACCAGCAGATCGCGCCAATCGAGCGTTTCAATTTGAATATTGGTCTCGTCCGCCACGTTAAAGTACCAGGCGAGGGTTTCACCTCCGGGTTTCATGAAATGGTACGCGTTGTAGGGACGTGTGTTCCAGAACGTTCCGAAGGTGATGGTTCCGGCCGCCAGATGAATATCGTGTAACTCTCGAGCGGCATCGGAGACGAACAGAACAACCAACCGGTCCGGATGCCGGTCCACCACGCGGCACTCAAAGGTCGATCGCTTGCCGAGAAGCGACCGTTTCGTTTCGGTGATGCGGGGCAACGTCAATGGATCCAATGCCAAGTCATGGTACCAGTAAAGAAAGAGCCGTCATGCCGAACCGTGCCGATCCCCGAATTCTCCGCCAACGCCAACTGGGTTTGGAACCCGCGCTCTCGGAGCTCACGTCCGAGGCGGACTACAAGAACCGACGACAACTGCTGCGGACGCTAGGAAAAGGAGCCTTGATCGGCGCTGGAGCTCCGGTGTTGGCGTTGTCGCGAACGGCGCAAGCGGCGGGATTGCCACCCTTCAAACCAGGTCCCTATGCCACAAAAGAAGAACGCACGGCCATGGACGACGCGCTGTCGTACAACAACTTCTACGAACTCGGGACGAGCAAGAGCGATCCGAAAGACAACGCCCACCACCTGAAACCGCGACCGTGGATCGTGAGCTGCGGGGGCGAAATCAAAAAAGGCGCGACCTTTGACATCGACAAACTGATCGGGATGTTTCCACTCGAAGAACGCATCTACCGTTTGCGTTGTGTCGAGGCGTGGTCGATGGTGATCCCTTGGGTGGGCTTTCCGCTGGCTTCCTTGTTGAAGCGCCTCGAGCCAACCTCAAAGGCAAAGTACGTCGCGTTCGAGACGATCAACGATTCAAAGATGTTGCCGGGTATGCAACGTTCGGTGCTCGACTGGCCCTACGTCGAAGGTCTGCGCATCGATGAGGCCATGCATCCGCTCACAATGCTGGCGGTGGGCATGTACGGTCGGGTATTGCCGAATCAAAACGGCGCACCGGTGAGACTGGTTGTGCCCTGGAAATACGGTTTCAAGAGCATCAAGTCAATCGTCAAGATCACGTTGCAAGAACAGCAACCGCCCACGTCCTGGAATCAATCGGCACCGAACGAATATGGATTTTATTCGAATGTAAATCCCGAGGTCGACCATCCGCGCTGGAGTCAGAAAAAGGAACGTCGCATCGGTGATTTCCTTCGCCGCACCACCGAGAAGTGGAACGGCTACGGGAAAGAAGTCGCAAGTCTGTACGGGGGCCTGGATCTGAAAAAGAACTTTTGACCCCCGTGCAGTAGAATCGCAGCCGTGCTGTCCACCCGCAGTTTGCGCAAGTTGACCCTCATTCCGTGCCTCGGGCCCGGGATCGAATTGGGCGTACGCGCGATCGCCGACGGATTCTCGCCGAATCCCATCGCGGACATCTTGAACATCCTGGGCTGGTGGACGCTGGTGCTGCTGCTGGTGACGCTGGTTTGTACACCTCTCAAACTGGTGTTTGGCTGGAGCTGGCCACCGCGGCTGCGCAAGATGCTGGGCCTTGCCGCATTTTTCTGGGGACTCGTTCACTTCGGATTTTATTACGCGATCGATCAGGGCCTGGATTTTTCGGTGATCTTGGATGATTTGAAATCACGAAAGTTCATCATCGTCGGATTCGCTTCGCTTTTACTGATGCTGCCGCTCGCATTGACCTCGCGCTCGTCGACGATCCGCAAGATGGGGCCCGAACGCTGGAATCGCCTACACCTACTGGTTTATCCCGCCGCGATCCTTGGCGTGCTGCATTTCGTCTGGCGGGTGAAGTCGGATTATCGTGAACCAATCATATTCACGCTGAGCTTATTTGTACTACTTGGGATTCGATTGTTGTATCGATTGCGGCCAAAAGCGAAAACAGCCACATGACGCGGCCCGGACCGACCGTCGGTGCGAAGATCGAACGTTGGCTGGTTGAGCAGCGGTAGTTGGAACTGTTCGTTAAAACGACCACCCAATGTTGGCGTTCAGAAGCGGAATGAACGCGCTGAACGATTCGGAGCTCCCGGTGTCGGAATCGCCCCGAAGGGCGACGTAGCCGAGTCCAAGCTGCCCATCAAAGGTAAACCCTGAAACGGTGGCGACCTTGTATCCAAGGAAGGGTCCGAGCGTTGTGCCAGCAACGACCGCCGCTTCGAATCCGTCCGTCGCAGAAACGTGCAGATACATCAACTCGGCACCTATCTGCATGCCCTTGCGAAAATTTCCCAAAACGTAGTACCTAAATGATCCACCGAGCTCAAAAATCGAAGCGGTAACATCGCTGTTTTTGGGCGTAATCCAGCCGGCGCCGCCTGTGACGGCGATGCCAATCTTCTCTCCGGAACGAAACTCGCCCGTCAGCTCGACGAGGGGGATGACCAGGTGTAGGGGCGAAACGGTGAGGGAGAACGACGGGAGCGGCGGCTCGGGCTGCCTATAAAGCAGCCCGGGTTGAGGGTAGCCATAGGGTCCCGGGGGTGGATATCCGGGTGGCGGATAACCAGCTGGCGGGTGTCCGGGTGGTGGGTATCCGGGGGGCGGGTATCCGGGTGGGGGTGATGCAGGTTGCGGGGGGCCGGAGGCGGGAACATCCGGTGGCTGGGAGGGTTGAGCCTGTGCGGTACCGATCTCCGCCAGCAAGAGAACGGTCACCAAAATCATCCATCGACTCATGATTCGATCCTCGCCAAACGCCCCATTCGCAATACAAACTTAGTTGTAGGTCGCAGAGAATAACAACGAGAAACCCGTGGCGGTCCACTTCAGTGCGTCGCCGTTGAGATCGGTATCCGTGTCATCCATCGTGCCAGCCAAAAACTGTGCAGCTAGGCCGAGCGCCCAGTCATGGCTGACCCACCACTCGTGTCCAACCTGGAGCTTCAAACCCGGACCAAATTCGGTTTCTCCCGCTTCGTCTCCGTCGGCGTCGATCAGAGTCAATTGTTGCATCAACAACGATCCAGAAAAGTACGTATTCGACGGCAAGTAGTACGCAACGCCGGCACCCACGCCAACGACAGAAGCGTCACTGTCGGCCTCGCCGATATCAGTTCCCGCAACCGTCAACGTCGGTTTGGATGCAGTCGAATCGAAGATCTCACCGTAGATAATCAGACGGTCTGAGACCGCACCACCGAAGGCGAGATTCACCGCCGCACCGCCGCCTGCAATCGTCAAGTCGGCATCACTCTGCTCGAGCGATGTGTAACCGCCCCCGATTTGTGCGCGGAAGAAGAAGCCGTCGTGTTGATGATAGCCTGGCATCACCGCTGGCCCGTAATTCTGATAGGGCTGTTGATACGGACCTGTCGGAGGCGGTGGGTACTGACCTGGCGCTGGCTGTTGGTACTGATCTGGCGGAGGCGGTGGGTACTGACCTGGCGCTGGCTGCTGAGCAGGTGGACCAGGCGGAGGAGCGGGTTGTTGCGCCAATGCGGCTGTCGCCGTCAAAAGCATCGAACCCACCATCCCTAAAAAGAGACGCCCAAATACATTGTTCCTCGCGTGCATAGTCATTTTCGAGCAACACAATGCATTGCCAAGGGTCGCCGTGTCAACACTGCCTCGCCGTGCCTGCTGGGCGACAGGGAGAGTCCCTCCGTCGCCGGAGATCTCCCGCCGATTTCAGTGACCCCGGCGCGAGTCGAACGCACGACCTACGGTTTAGGAAACCGTCGCTCTATCCATCTGAGCTACGGGGTCAGTCTTTGATTTCAGTTGCATAGCGCATCGTCGTCGCGACGTCTTCGTGCCCGATGATCGCTTGCAGCTTTTCGGGCGGCCGACCGCCGAGCACAAACCACGAAGCGAACGTCACGCGTGGAGCCATTGGTTCAGCGCCACCGACGGAGCGTCAAGCGGCTTCATTTCGCTTTGCCTTGAAGATGGGGGCACGATCCGGCTTGGCGGGCCGCGAACGCGCAAGATCGTGTTGGTTCTGAAGGTTCAGCCAAAATTGCGGCGTCGTGCCGAATGCCTGTGAAAACTTCCACGCGGTATCCGACGAGACACCGCGCTTGCCCTTGATGATCTCGTTAACCCGCTGGATCGGAATGTGCAGCTTGGCCGCGAAGGTTGTCTGCGAGATCTCCATCGGGATAAGAAACTCCTCTAGCAGCACTTCACCCGGATGTACGGGGATTCGTTTTTTGGGGATCATATCGGCACCTCTCAGTTGTGATAGTCGATAAAGCGCACGTCGCGAACACCATCATCTGCCCATCTGAAAATCAATCGCCATCGCATCGGTCCAACAAGACCCAACTTACATCTGCCCCACTGTGGGATTGATTTTCCCGCCAAATTTAGGAATATCCATCCAGGGACTGAGCCATCCATCAGGTTTCTGCCGACAACCTTAGGTAAGGAAACGAGCTTCATGAAGTTTCATCAACGATTCGGGTGGGTTCTTTCGTTGGCCGCTGCAACCACGGGTTGCTCGGGAACCATCGTCGGCATTTCGGGAAACGACGGACTCGCTGGAGGTGGCGGAAACGGCACGGGAGGAAAGGGGACCGGCAACTCGACGGTTGAACCCGGCCCCAATGGAACGCCGCTTTTGCCCGCGACCTGCGCGACACCCGACAAGATCATCGCCGGGCCCGCGCCACTCGTTCGACTGAGCAACACAGAATATCGCAATACGATTCGCGATCTTTTTCCGAAGATGACCACCTCTTCGTTGTCGCTATCGCAGGCGGGCGAAGTCGAAACCGACGGTTTTCTGAACACGGCGATCAAACAAAACACCTCGGCCGAGCTCATCGATTTCATGCAGGGCAACGCGGAAACCGTCGCAAAGGCCGCCATTGCCGATCTGTCAAAGCTTCTTCCCTGCGCGCCAGCGAACGCTGCCGCCGAGCCAGCCTGCGGAACCATGTTCATTGCGACGTTTGGCAAGCAAGCCTTTCGCAGGCCATTGTCTGCAGCCGAGACCACCAAATTCGGCACGTTTTTCACGGATGCGCGCACGAAGTGGGGATTTCCGGTCGCCATTCGAATGGTCGTCGAGGCCTTCTTGCAGTCGCCGAGCTTCCTGTACCGCATCGAAGCGGGTGGAACGCCCATCGCCAACACGTCGGCAATTCCGCTCGATGGCCACGCAATCGCCAGCCGACTGTCTTACTTTCTGCTCGACACGATGCCGGACGCAAAGTTGATGGAGGCCGCCGACGCTGGCCGGTTGACCAGCGCTGATGGCCTCGAAGCCGAGACCCGAAGACTGCTTGCCGATCCTCGAGCCCGCGAGGCCGTGGCGTCGTTCCACAGCCAGTGGTTGCGTTTCTCCAAGATGGAGAACCTGGTCAAAGCCAAGGATCTCTTTCCCAACTTCACACCGTCCATGGCCGCGGCGATGAAGGAATCCACGGTGAAATACGTTGATCACGTCTTCTTCGAGGAAGGTCATTCGGTTCGTGCGTTGCTCGTCGACGATCATGCCTTTGTGAACAACACGCTGTCCCCACTTTATGGTGACGATCTCCGCTCGACTGGAAACGTCGGCGCCGAGCTCGCCTGGCAGCAGGTCGATGCGCAACATCGTTCGGGAATCTTGACGCAGGCGGGATTGCTCGCCGGGTTCGCCCACGAGCGCAACGATGCACCTGTGCTACGCGGCATCTTCGTGCTCGATCGGCTTCTGTGTACATCGCCTCCGCCGCCTCCTACCGACGTCAACACCACCTTGCCCGAGCTGACCGCAACGTCGAAACAGACGACCCGTCAGCAGCTTGAAATGAGCCATTCGAGCCCAATGTGCGCTTCGTGTCACAGCGCGATTGACGGCATCGGATTCGGCCTTGGACACTTCGATGCGCTTGGTCGATATCGCGACCAGGAATTCGGATTGCCGGTCGATGCTTCGGGTGAATTGGTCAGCACCGATGTGGACGGCAAGTTCGACGGTGCGGTCGAACTTGGTAAAAAATTGGCTAACAGCGGCCAAGTCCACGATTGCGTCACCCGTCAGTGGCTCAGCTACAGCCTCGCGGTTCCGCGTGCCGAGCTGGACGAGTGTATGGTTGACCCGTTGAACAAAGTTCTCGCCAACAGCAACGGCGACATGCGCGAGTTGCTGGTTGCAGTGGTTGTGGGCAACGCTTTCCGACACCGCCCCGTGGCCCCGTAAAGGAGAATGACCAAGATGCGAAGGCCAAATTCATTTCGTCTCACCCGTCGGGCAGCCCTGCAGAACATCGCCGTCAGCGGTGCGGTGGCTGCAATCTTTCCATGGCTGCGCACGCAAAGCGCACACGCCGGACCGATTCCAACCCGGTTGATATTGTGGTGGCAGGGCAGTGGCGTGCCCCGGCACCTGAATACCTTTAAATCCGCTGGGGGTGGTGCGCCGACCGAAACGGACTTCGTTTTTCCAGAGATCCGTTCTCCCCTCAATGCGATCAAAAAAGATCTCATCGCTTTTGAGAACCTCGACATGGTCTCGGGAACTGTCGACCGGACTTCACCAAGCAATGCCCACTACGAGGCGGAGACGCACTGCCTCTCCGCCACCAACCGAAGCAACTCTGACACCGCAGGCGGACCGTCGATCGATCAATATATCGCAAAGGCGATCAACTCCCCAAACCCCGTGACCAAGGTGCCGTCAATGTCGATGGCTGTCGCCTGCGATGGCAACACCTCGTACATCAAGGTTTGCACCCCGTCGTCCGGGCAGGTCATCGCCCTCGATCCGTCGCCCAGTGCTGCCTACAAACGCCTCTTTACGGGTTTTATTCCGCCGGCAACCACGCCATCCGTTGGCCCCACCGCCGCCGAGATCGCAGCCCAGCAGCGCAAGAGCGTGCTCGACATGGTTCTGGAAGATTTCAAAACCGTCACGCCCAGATTGAGCAAAGTCCAGCGGGACAAACTAGATGCACACGCATCGGCCATCGGTGATCTCGAGAAGCGTCTTGCGATTGGTTCGGGCGGAGGGACGTTCACCCCCGGGGCTTCGTGCAAGGATCCAACCAACGCATTGCTAACCGGTGCCGGCAACGCCTATCCTGGAACAAGCACGCTCTACCGGAAGAACATGGACGTGATGCAACGCCTCGTTCAGTCGGGATTCGCCTGCGATCTAACCCGCGTGGCACTGGTGGGTGCGCTGGGTCCCTTCGACGATCAATACGGATACACATCGGGAGCCTACGGCACAACCGATTCGCACGATCTCATCCACAAGACGTCCTACAACAGTGCCGGATCGTTGAAGGGCAACGCCGACGCGATGTCCACCATCACCCGCTTGAACCAGCTCGAATCAAGAGACTTCATCGCGCTCGTCGAGTTACTCCGTTCGATCCCGGAATCCGACGGCAATTCGATGCTCGACCACACCATCGTGCTGTGGTGCTCGCAGATAGCGGAACACGGCCACGCCATGGACCAGTTGCCCTGGATCATTGCGGGCGGCAAGGCGGCGGGCTTCAAGCCGGGTCGCTTCCTCTCCTATCCGCGCACCAACGGCAAGGGCTCGCCCCACAACAATCTGTTCGTTTCGATCGCGCAGGCCATGGGCGTTCAAACTGAAACCTTTGGCAATCCCGCAGTTTGCACCGGTCCGCTTGCGCGCCTCCGGGTCTGACAGCGACGGTTCCTGCTTTGATGGTTCCTGCTAGTCTGCAGGAACTGTGTCCCGATCACGACTCTCACCGGAAGCCGCATCACTGCTGACAGCGGATGCCTCGCATGTGTGGCATCCCTACACCCGCCATGGGGTCGATGACGAGCCCCTGTTGGTGCAGAGCGCCTCGGGTGCACGGCTCACCCTGGCGGACGGCACTGAACTCGTGGACGGGATTGCCTCGTGGTGGGCCAGCGTACACGGCCATGGACATCCGCATTTGATTGCGGCGATGCACGATCAGGCGAAGCGCCTCGATCACGTGTTGTTTGCGGGTGCGACCCATACCCCCGCCGTGAAACTGGCGGAACGCCTGGTTGCCATTGCACCGGCTGGATTGTCGCGGGTCTTCTACTCGGACGACGGTTCAACCGCGGTTGAGGTGGCGCTCAAAATGGCGTACCACGCATGGGTAATTCGAGGACAACCGCAGCGCCGTGTTTTTGTGGCGCTCGAAGGGGCCTATCACGGGGATACGTTTGGCGCGATGGCGGTGGGCGATCCGGATCCATATTTCACAGCTTTCCAGCCGCTGTTTTTCGAGGTACACCGCATTCCGCCAACGCCGCACGCGCTCGCCGCCAAGTTGAAAGAATTGGGGAATCGGGTGGCTGCAGTCATCGTCGAGCCGCTCCTGCAAGCGGCCGGAGGTATGGTGATGTATCCGGAAGCATTCCTGAACGACTGTCGCAAATCGTGTGACGAATCAAGCGTTTTTCTCATTGCCGACGAAGTGGCCACGGGATTTGGGCGGACCGGTTCGATGTTTGCTTGTGGCAGGGCAGGGGTGAAGCCCGATTTTCTGTGCCTCTCCAAGGCCCTCACGGCGGGCATGGCACTGCTCTCCGCAACGCTGACAACCGAGGCCGTCTTTCAACAGTTCCGCGCGAGCAAACAGGTCCCGTTTTTCCCGCACGGCCACACCATGACCGCCAACCCCATCGCCTGCGCGGTCGCGCTTGCGTCGCTTGAACTCATGGAGCGCGACGGCGTACCGGCGAAACTCGACGGGTTGGGGCGGGCCATCTTCGAGGGCGTCCATTCGCTTCACAAGGAACCCCACGTCAAGGATGTGCGACGGTTGGGCGGCGTGGTGGCCATCGAACTTTTCCCCGAGCGAGAGGGTACCTCGGGCTATGCCGCGCCCCGGTCACTGCATCTGCGTCAGGTGGCACAACGCGAGGGCGTGTTGCTGCGTCCGCTCGGCGACGTGCTTTACGCCTGGCCACCCGCGTGTGCGAACGAGGACGACGTGGCGGCGATCGTCCGCGGATTGCGAGCGCAAGTGACGGCGGCGCGTCCCATCGGCCCCTGAAATCGCGCCGAATTCTGCTATTTTGCGCGGCGGTGCGGATATCAATCGGTTTTGCGGTGCTGGTTGCGCCCCTGTTCGGAATGGCCGGTTGCAAACCGAAGCCTGACGACGCCCTGGGTCCTCGCGATTCATTCGTGATTCTGGCGCCCGTGAGCGCCAATCCAGCCCCGAGATTCGACGGGGATCCCGTTGGACGCAATACGGCCCCTACCGTCGAGCGGATCGACAATACCGATGCCCGGGCCATCCCGCTCGTCCGCACGCTCAACCTTGGATTCGCGGCGGAGATGTTGCGAACTGTGTACATGGTGCAGCAGGTCCTTCAGTCCGAGGCCAAAGCGGGCGCGCCGCACAACACTGTCGTTCGACGGTTCGCCAATGACGCTGTTGCCTTTATTGTGGGCGTCGATCGGCCGCTAGGACCCGGCAAGGGCATGCAACTGCAAGGATCCTGGATGGGCGGACCCGTCAGTCGGCCCACAGCGGTCTGGGTAGGCCTGCCGTCCGAACTTGCGCTTGATGCAGCACTCGCACAAACCGTGACAGGACGTCTGGCCGACGTTCTGGCGCGCACGGCCATATCGGGCGGCACCCTCGACATATGTACCGACGTGACGGGATCGCAACTTGCTTCGGCCTACCGGATGGCCATGGAGGTCATCGGTCGGGAATGGCGAACGGTCGAGGGACCGCGTGGACGGCTCGATGCCAACGCCGGTACCGACGCCCAAAAAGAACTCTTCGCCTCGGTCCGAGAAAACGGGTTTATTCGAACGCCGACAGGGGCCTTGCGTTCAGCCAAGGAATTGCTCGACGAACCCGGCGTGGCAGCCACCGTTTTTTACCGGATGGCTCAGAACCGAACGCTTTCGCAAAGTACCGGGCCACAATCATTCTACGCACCGTTTGCTGCACAACACATACCGGCGGGCATGAATCCGGCCGTGGTGTTGGGATCATTCCGGAACCTGCAGGCGAAGCTGCTTGTGCCGTGGATCCGATCGGCGGCGGCAGGGCAAAAACCGCGCGACATTATCGACCTCATCGAACTTTACGTTCGGACCTTTCCGGGTGACAAACAGGAGATCTTGCGGGTCTTCCTCGTCACCACCTACGGCGCAACTGTCCTTCCGGGCGGTGTTTCGATGCACGCCGAAGACGCCAGCACCACGCTTTCGCAACTGTCGACCCTTGCCCGCGAAGTCGCCGATGGTAAACGTGGCTTGAGGGACGCACTTTCACCTCCTGGGGAGAACCAACCATGAACTCACCTCTTGCTGGCAAACGAATCCTCGTCACCGGCGGCAACGGCTTTCTCGGCAGTTTTGTCTGCGAGAAACTGCGGGAACGCAAGGTCGCGGAAATCATCGCACCCCACAGCAAGGACTACGATCTGGTCGATCGAAATGCCACGCGAAAACTGCTCACCGACACCAGGCCCGACGTCGTGTTTCACCTGGCCGCGCAGGTAGGGGGCATCGGGGCAAATCAAAAAAATCCAGCGCGCTTCTTGTTCGAGAACGCAATGATGGCGTTGCACTTGTTCGAGGAATGCCGTCTCGCCGGCATCGGCAAACTGGTTGCGGCTGGCACGATCTGCGCCTACCCGAAATTCGCGCCGATTCCATTCAGGGAAGAAGACATCTGGAATGGCTACCCCGAGGAGACCAACGCGCCCTACGGCATTGCCAAAAAGATGATGCTGGTGCAATCCGAGGCGTATCGACAACAGTACGGATTGAACAGCATCGTTTTGTTCCCGGTGAACCTCTACGGACCGCGCGACAACTTCGATCTTGAATCCTCACACGTGATTCCGGCGCTGATTCGCAAGTGCGTGGATGCTCGTGAAACCGGAAAATCCAGCATCACCATCTGGGGCGATGGGACACCCACCCGTGAGTTTCTCTACGTGGAGGACGCCGCCCGCGGTTTGATCATGGGCGCCGAAAGTTACGATTCCTCCGATGCCATCAACCTCGGCAGCGGCGAGGAGATCGCGATCGCAGCGCTCGCCACCCTCATCGCAAAAGCGACCGGGTTCGCGGGCACGTTCACCTGGGACACCCAACGCCCGAACGGGCAGCCGCGCCGACGTCTCGAGGTATCCCGTGCCAAAGAGCGATTTGGGTTCCAGGCCGAAATTTCGTTTGAAGAAGGAATCCGACGCACAGTTTCGTATTACGAATCCGCCCGTCGAGAAGGAAAACTACAATGAAGCGCGCACTTGTCACCGGCATCACGGGTCAGGACGGCTCGTACCTGAGCGAATTTTTGCTGGCGAAAGGCTACGAAGTCTACGGGATCGTCAGACGTTCAAGCTCGTTCAACACCGAGCGTCTCGACGACATGTACCAGGATCCGCACGCCGAGAACTACCGATTGCGCTTGATCTACGGCGATCTCAGCGACGGCAGCTCGCTCATTCGAACACTCGAGTCCATCCGCCCCGACGAGATCTACAATTTGGGAGCGCAGAGCCACGTGCGGGTCAGCTTCGACGTACCGGAATACACCGCCGACACAGTTGCCATGGGAACCCTCCGGTTGTTGGAAGCCTTCCGCGCCGTCGTGCCGAAAGCCCGCTTTTACCAGGCCTCCTCGAGCGAAATGTTCGGTGCTGCGAAACCGCCACAAAACGAACAAACGCCCTTCGTTCCGCGCAGCCCTTACGCCTGCGCCAAGGTCTTTGCCCACCAGCTTTGCCAGAACTACCGCGACGCGTACGGGTTGTTCATTTCCTGCGGCATTCTCTTCAACCACGAGAGTCCGCGCCGAGGTGTGCCATTTGTGACACGGAAGATCACGCGCGCCGCCGCCCGAATCAAACACGGCCTCGACAAGAAACTGTTTCTCGGCAACCTGGACGCCAAGCGCGACTGGGGTTTCGCGGGGGACTATGTCGAGGCGATGTGGCGGATGCTGAATCACACGACGCCGGATGACTTCGTGGTTGCAACGGGCGAGGCCTATTCGGTTCGCGATGCACTGGACGTGGCGTTCGAATCGGTCGGACTTGACTGGAAGGCCCATGTGGAAATCGATCCCCGCTACCTTCGCCCCACAGAAGTCGATCACCTTTGTGGCGACGCCAGCAAGGCAAAGCGAGAACTCGACTGGACGCCCAAGGTCGGCTTCCGTCAGCTCATCGAGATGATGGTTCGTTCTGACGAAGCCGACGTGCACGAATCACTAACAGGCCGAGTTCCCCGACAATGAACGCCATCATCTTCGGTGCCAATGGCACCCTCGGAACTGCGCTGGCCAACGAACTGCCTCGGCACGGGGTCGATGTGCGGGCATCGCTTAAACGCGCCGACGTGAACATCGCAGACGAGAGCTCGGTCCGGCACGCGATCGCCGAATTCAAACCCGACGTGGTTTTTAACGCCGCAGCCTACACCAACGTCGACGGCGCCGAAGACGACGCCGATGCGTGTTACATCGCCAACGCGATCGGGCCCGAGAACGTCGCGCGCGCCTGCCGCGACAGCAATGCCGTCATCGTGCACTACTCGACCGATTTCGTTTTCGACGGCGAGCAAGAACGTGCGTACGACGAATTCGATCCGGTCTCGCCCCAGGGCGTATACGGGCGCAGCAAGGTTGCCGGTGAACGAATGGCACTTGCCGCTTGCGAGCGCACCTTCGTTTTGCGCGTGGGTTGTTTGTACGGGCAGGGGGGACGCAATTTCCCATCAACGATCCTCGACCGCCTCAAGGCTGGCCAGGCGCTCAAGGCCGACGCCACTCGAAAAGGATCGCCCACATGGGTGGTTCCGGTCGCGCGGTTATCCGCAGCACTTTGCAAAACCCAGTACCACGGCCTCTACCACTGCACCGCCAACGGAGAAACCAGCTGGGCCGACTATGCCTTCTTCCTTGCGGGCAAGTTGGGCGTGTCCGATGAAAAAGTTGCAGCGCTGCCGTATGGTGCACTTGCATTGAAGGCCGCACGGCCCCGACGCGCGATCCTCGACAACCGGATGTTGCGGTTGCGTGGACTTGATTCCATGGGAACCTGGCAAGAACAAGCCGAAGGCTTTATCGCCAGCCAGGCCGCCCGACCGACCCCTTGAAAAACCGAAAGGACCGCCAATGAAAGCCGCCGAGAAGAAGGTAGTTAGCATCGAATACACACTCAAAGATGACTCGGGTGAAGTACTCGATTCATCCGAAGGGGGAACGCCGCTTGTTTACATGCATGGCGCGGGCAACATCGTGCCGGGCCTTGAACGCGCCCTCGAAGGCAAGGGTGTGGGAGACGCTGTGCAGGTTGTCGTATCACCCGATGACGGCTACGGCCACCGTGACGAGAACCTCGTCGTGAACATGGCGATCCGAAAATTCCCGGGCGGCAAGGCAGAAGTGGGCCAGGTGTTTCACGCGCAGACCGACGGTGGCCACATGCCGGTTCAGGTCATGTCGGTAGCCGGCGACTACGCCAAGGTGGACGGAAATCATCCGCTCGCCGGTGAAACGCTGCACTTTGATGTGAAGATCGTCGAAGTACGCGACGCAAGTGAAGAAGAACTGGAACACGGACACGTTCACGGCCCCGACGGTCACCACCACCACTGACAAGACCCGAACGGGCGACCTTCTCTCCGTGGCAACCTACCAGTCGGTCAACGTACCGTCGCGCTTTCGGGCGATCGGCAAATACGCAGGCTGGTAGGGGTATTTTGCGGCGGCCACTTCGTCAAACGTCACACCAAGTCCCGGCTCGTCCGACGGATGCAACATGCCGTCTGCGAATCGGTAGGACGTGCGAAAGACCTTCATCGCCTCGTCGGGGTGTCCCATCCACTCTTGAATGCCAAGGTTGTGGATGGCCAGATCAAAGTGCAATGCCGCCGCGAGTGCGATCGGACTGATGTCACTGGGTCCGTGCGGCGCCATCTTGACGTGATACGGTTCACAAAACGCCGCAATCTTGCGCAACGGCGTAAGCCCACCCGAGTGAGACGGGGTCATGCGCAGGTAGTCAATGCACTGCCGGGTTACCAGATGCTGGCAATCCCAGATCGTGTTGAAGACCTCACCAAGGGCCAGCGGCGTCGTCGTGTGCTGCCGAACGACATCAAAGCCCGCCTGCAACTCGCCCGTGACGGCGTCTTCAAGCCAGAACAGATCATAGGGTTCAAGTGACTTGCCGAGGCGACCCGCTTCAATTGGCGTCAACCGGTGGTGCCCGTCGTGCAACAGAATCGGATCGGGACCCAGATCGGCGCGCACACCCTCAAATAGCTTCGGAGCCCAGTTCAAGTACGGACGAGAATCCCAGGTTTCCTCGACCAGAGTCGTGCCACGCGCCGCCGGTTCGTACGATGCGTTCGCCGATGAAACGCCGTACGTTTTCGACAACCCCGGCACCGCGGTCTGGATGCGTACAGCCTTGAATCCCTTGGCCATTAGATCGCGCGCGACCTTGACCACGCCCTGCACCGAGGTTGACGTGGCGTGGGTATAAACCAACACGCCGTCGCGGCTCGCACCACCAAACAACTGATAGAGCGGTACCCCCAGCGACTTCGCCTTGAGATCCCAAAGCGCGATGTCGACAGCGCCGATTGCCGCCATCGTGACCGGACCGCGACGCCAGTAGACGCCCCGGTACAAAAGCTGCCAGGTGTCCTCGATCTTGCGTGCATCGCGACCGATCAAAAGTGGGATCACGTGATCGCGGAGGTAGCTTGCAACCGACAACTCACGCCCATTGAGCGTGGCGTCTCCCCAGCCGACGATCCCGCCTTCACACTCGATCTTGAGCGTGACGAAGTTGCGACCGGGCGAACAAACGATGACCTCCGCGGCGACGATCTTCATCGATTATTCGCCGTGAAGCTTCCAGAGCAGGTCGTTGGCGTGACGCAAAGACGGGAAGGTTCCCGCGTCTGTCCACCAGCCTGGAAGCGTGTCACAGGTCATGTCACCCCGTTCGATGAAGGCGTTGTTCACGTCGGTAATCTCAAGCTCACCACGGCCCGAGGGCTTGAGCGTCGAAATGACATCGAAAACCGTGTGATCGTAGAAGTAGATGCCGGTCACGGCCAGATCGCTCGGCGGATCTTTGGGCTTCTCGATGATCTTGACGACCTTGTTGCCTTCGGCAACCGCAACACCGTAGCGAGAGGGATCGTGTACCTTCTGCAAGAGGACCTTGGCGCCGCTTGGTTGCTCGCGAAATGACTGTGCGAACGGCGCGATCGACGACTCGAAAATGTTGTCGCCGAGGATAACCGCGAGGCGCCCACCCGCACCGAAGCGACGGGCAAGACCGAGCGCCTGCGCAATGCCGCCTGCCTGATCCTGAACGCGGTAGGTGAATTCGCAACCCATCTCGTGACCGCTGCCTAGCAAGCTGACCACGTCACCCATGTGCTCGGTGCCGGTGACGATCAGGATCTCTTTTATCCCGGCCTCGATAAGCTTTTTCACCGGGTGGAAGATCATCGGCTCGGGGCCAACGGGCAAGAGGTGCTTGTTGGTGACCTTGGTCAAGGGAAACAGGCGCGAGCCAGTGCCGCCCGCCAAGACCACGCCCCGAATATCATTCTGATTTGCCATGTCGATGTTCCAGTCTTTGTTTCAGCTTGAGCCGGACTATTTGTTGCCCTGCAACCGTTGACCATACTGTTCTTCGTAGTACGCCCGGTACGCCCCACTGCGAACGCGCTGCCACCATTCGGGGTTATCCCGATACCAGGCCACCGTCTCGGCCAGACCTTGCTCGAAATCGCGGGTGGGTTTCCATCCCAGTTCCGAACGTATCTTGCCCGCATTCATCGCGTAACGCCGGTCGTGCCCCGGACGGTCGGGAACATAACGAATCAACGACTCGGTCTTCCCGGCAAGCTGGAGGATGTTGCGAATCACCTCCAGATTTGGGCGATCGTTTTCGGCACCGATATTATAGACCTCACCCGAGCGGCCGCCGCGCAGAACCAGATCAATCGCCGCACAGTGATCCTCGACGTGGATCCAGTCGCGGACCTGCATGCCGTCGCCGTAGACCGGCAGGGGCTTGTCCTCGAATGCGTTCAACACCATGAGGGGGATGAGCTTCTCGGGGAACTGAAACGGACCGTAGTTGTTCGAGCAACGGGTGGTGACCACGTCCATGCCGTGGGTGTGAAAGAATGCGTCCACCAGGTGGTCGGCTGCGGCCTTGCTCGCCGAATAGGGGCTGCGCGGGGTGATGGGATTCTTTTCGTCAAAGGCGCCGGTCGGCCCGAGCGAGCCATAAACCTCATCCGTCGACACCTGCACGTAGCGCTTGATGCCAACGGCACGCGCGGCTTCAAGCAAGCTCAACGTACCGGATACGTTGGTGTCGATGAAGGGAGCGGCCGAAAGAATGCTTCGGTCAACGTGGCTCTCGGCGGCGAAGTGTACGAGCGCATCGATCTTGTGTTCGCGCAACAGGCTCTCGACCAAAGGCTGATCGCGAATGTCACCCTTCACAAAGACGTGGCCCGGATCGTTCTTGAGCTCTGCGAGGGATTCAAGGTTACCGGCGTAGGTCAACACATCGAGATTGACCACCTTCGCGTTCGGGTGGGTCCGACGGACCATTTTGACGTAGCACTGCCCAATAAAACCGGCGCCTCCAGTAACAAGCAAGTTCATTTCGGCGCGCAGCATGCCCAACGCATCATGGCCTGTCAAAGGCCCGCCAAAGTTTTGCGCACAGCGCGTGCGCATGAGGTACCCTGCGGCCCGAAACCGTGTCTACGACCCTTATCGTCATCCCGACCTACAACGAGAAAGACTGCGTTACCGACATCGTCTGTGCCGTGCGCGCAGCCGTTCCCGAGGCGACCATTCAGATCGTCGACGACGCGTCCCCGGACGGCACCGGGGCGATTGCCGATGCGCTCGCCGCAGAGGATCCTCAGGTCAAGGTTCTCCATCGCGAAGGCAAGGCGGGACTCGGCGCGGCGTACCTTGATGCTTTCAGGCGTGCGCTCGCCCACGAGCCGCGCTGGGACCGCATCGTGCAGATGGATGCTGACTTCTCGCACGATCCGAATGATGTGCCCAGACTTCTTGCGGCGCTCGACAGCGGTGCCGACATGGCGGTTGGGTCACGCTACGTCGCCGGAGGAGGAACGGTCAACTGGGGCCTCGGACGCCGAATCATCAGCAAAAGCGGAAGCGCCTATGCCCGCACGGTCCTTGGCGTCTCCGTTCACGATCTCACCGCAGGATTCAAGGCGTGGAAGGCCGAATCGCTGCGGGGCATCGATCTCGACGCGGTGGACGCCCGGGGCTACGGCTTCCAGATCGAGATGACCTACCGGACGCTGCAAAAGGGACTTCAGGTCGTCGAGGTGCCCATCCAATTTGTGGACCGAAGGGTAGGGGCCTCAAAAATGTCCGGAACCATCTTTTTCGAGGCGCTCACCCTGGTCTGGAGGCTTCGATCGTCGGTCAAGGTCAGGCGATGACGGTGGGAGGCAGAAAAGAAAATCTACTCGCGGCCTTGGTTCTGTTTGTTGCGATAGCGGCGGTATTCGGGCAAACGGTCCAGCACAGCCATCACCTGGACGAGATCGAGACCATCCGCATCAACCCGGTATTCCACCGAGGCAGCGGCGTGACACTTTCCCAGGTCTTGGGTTCCCGGCTGGTGCAGCAACAGGTCCCGGGAGCGACGGATCCGGTTGCGCTGGCGTCGATCGGCCTGGATCATTTCTTGTGGCACCGTCAAGTGTGGGGCTTTCACCTCACGCAACTGTTGCTCCACTTCACCGTCGCGATGCTGTTCTTTCTGGGGCTGCGGCAGCGGGTGCGCGATTTCCGTTTTGCGCTTTGCCTGGCCGTGGCGTTTGCCATTCACCCGCTTGTCGTCGAACCGGTCGCGGGACTCAATTTCCGGGCTGACTTACTGGCGGCACTGGGGACGCTGACCGCCTTCGCATTGGTATTCCGCGCGAGAAACGCAACACACAGAACGCGAATCATCGCCACCTACGCGGGGGCCTTCGTGGCGCTGACGCTCGGGTGTTTGTCCAAGGAAACCGGATACGTAGCACCGTTTCTTCTGGTCATACTTGATCTCTTTGCGCCCGCCAACGCACGTGCTCCCCGTCGCACCCAGCGCACGGGGTGGATGGTGTTGGCGGCCGCCGTTGCGGTTGGCGTCGGGTGGCGCGCATGGGCAACGGGAGGCTGGTTCACCGTGGGACCCGGGATCGCCACTTCATCCGCCGGTATCGGCATGCGCCTCGCCAATGGTGTCTGGGGTTTGTGGGCCGGGTTGCTGAAAACGGTCGTCCCCACCGGCCTTTCGCCGGCCTATGCGGTACGCGTCTTCGACGATTGGCGTGAATACCTGTTCGCAGCGGTGCTTTGCCTCGGCATCGCAGCGCTCGCCCTCGTGGCATGGAGGCTCCGCAAACGAGAACCTCACGTGACCGAGGGATTCGCCTTTGCGTTGTGCGCCGCAATGCCGACGATGGGGATCGTTGCGCTGACCGCCCTGCTGGCCGATCGGTACATGTACCTGCCGTTGATGGGCCTGCTGGCCGCTTTGGGCGCGTTGCTGAGCGGCGATACCGCCCGATTGCTTTGGGACAGGCGTTTCAATTCGTTGCCCGCAATCGGTGCCGTGTTGCTTGGATTCTTTGCCTGGCAAGCCTTCAATCAGGCCTCACGCTGGAGAAGCGATGAGATCCTTTGGAACCATGCCGTGTCGGTGGCACCGAATGCGGCAGGCGCATGGACTGGCCTTGCCTGGGCCGAGTTCGGCGACAACCGCATGGCAGCGGCAAGGGCGGCTGCCACCGCAGTCGAGCTCGAGAAACGCCCCGAAACTTACGAAGCGCTGGCGCACGCAAACATGGCAGAAGGCAACGTTCTCGGTGCCTGCCAGAATCTGGATAATGCGCTGCGGGTGTCCCGCGCGCCGCCGTCCTCGCGGTTGCTCCAGAAAGCAGGGCTGTGTTTGCGGAGCGCCTTCCAGCCACGCGAGTCCACCGCACTACTGAAGCGAGCGGTCTCGATTTCGCCGTGGTTGTTCTAGCCGCGGGCGCTAGAACGCGTCGATCTTCGGACAAACGCCGTTGACCGGTTTGCGGCCACCCGCACAGGTGCCCGCAGCGTCGAACTTCTCCTTGGCGCACGAGGTCCGCTCGGCGTACGTGTAGGCCGGAAACTCGGGGTCCGCCGAACGGGACTTCTCGAGGTACAACTTGGCCCACTGACGGTGGGTTGGGTTGCTGCCGTCGAAGAGCATGGGACGAAGCACGCGTTCCTCGAAGTACGAATAAAACGCATCGGATTCGGGACCGTTCACGTTGTTCCAGGGGTGGTCGGCCGGGATCGGGGGCAACCACCCCGGTGGCATGTCGATCGACCCATCGAGGTTCTTCACCGGTCGATTCAGCTGCGCCGCCAAGGTCTTCCCGTCGGCTGAGATGCGCCCCGGACGATCCAAACCTTCGGTTCCAAGGCCTTGTTCAGCCGCGGCGATCTGCATCGCAAGGATGTCGTCCATCGAGCGAAAGGCAGCTTCTTTGCTGTCTGTACAGACATCCTCGAGACATCCGATATTGGCAAGGCCAGCCGCCAGGCCACCGATTCCTAAGAGAAACATCAAGCGTTGCGCATGCTTGGTCATCGACATGGATTGCGATCTCCGTTTTCTGGTTGAGTGATTTTCTTCCGCGCGCCGCCCGGGTCAGAAAGTCGCGGCATATTAGACAGTTGCCCGCCCCAGGGTCAACGTTTTCTACCTGGCCTCGACTCTATGTCCAGTCCCTGGCAACTCCTTGCGCCTGATTTACAAAACGAGCGAGACTCGGAACGGGTGAGATTGACAGCGCCCAAAGGAAAGACGCAAGGTCGGTCCCCCATGTTTGCCTTCCACCAGAGCCTTGCTATTGCTTTCCTGACCGCCGCCACTGGAACCGCAGAGGCCCAGAGGCCGCTGCCCGCGCCGTTGTCCGTGCCCGCGCCCGGACCGGCAAAAGAGGGGCCCTACGCCCCCCAGGCAATCCTTCAGGGCGGCATTGTCATCCCGCTCTATCCCCCGGGCTCTCCGCAGTTGAAGGCAGAAAAGGTGTCCTCACCCGAGATCTACGAGATGAGCGCCTCGACGCCCGGGCGGGTGAGCACGGTCGTGAACATCCACAACCCCTCCATCGAAATTCACACCGTCGGCGGCGCTTTCAACACCGGGGCAGCGGTCATTCTGGCGCCCGGGGGTGGCCACAAGAAACTGGTTATCGGAACCGAAGGCGCCGATCTGGTGCCTTTCTTTTTCAACCTGGGTGTCCACGCCATCATCTTGCGCAACCGCCTCAGGGTCGACGGATACGAACCCACCACCGATGCCGTGAACGACGCCTTGCAAGCGATCCGGATCGTGCGCGCCAATGCAAAGGCGCTGGGCATTGATCCCAACAAGATTGGCATCATGGGGTTCTCCGCGGGGGCGGAACTCTCTGCACCCGCGGCGGTCGCTTTCGAAGCCTTTGACAAACAGAAGCGCTCCGGCGATCCGCTGGCCGGCATCAGCGCGCGACCGGATTTTGTCGGCGTCATCTATCCGGGGCCCACCCCGTTCACCAAGGCGCCCGACACGGTGATTCCTGTGAATGTACCGCCATCTTTCATCATGTCGCCGGGCTCGGGCGATCGCGTCCATGCGCTATGGGCGACGGACTATTTCAGCGCCATGTTGAAAAAAGGGGTGCCGAACCTCGAGATGCACATCTACGGCAACGGCTATCACCCGGGAAGCGGATCGACGGGCGGTATTACGGATCGCGAGGGCACGCCGATGGGCACCTGGCATTTGCGATTCATCGACTGGTTCCGCGACCTTGGCTTTTTGCAAAAGCCCGGCATTCCAACCAAGGCTGCAAAGGATACCGAGGCGTTCGCCAAGAAGCCGAAAACCAAGGCCGCCCCTTAAGCCGATCCGTCCGCCAGTTGAGCAACCATCTCTTCCCACTTGTGGGGTTTGCGAAACAGCTTGAGACCCACGCCCGAGGGCGTTCCGGTCTCGGGATTGGCGGGAATGATTCGCACAACAGCACCCGCCACGATGTGTGGTTGGCCATCCACCACCACCTCGATGATTAGATTCGTTCCGAGCGTCGGAACGGGCGACATCGCGAGGAAAATTCCGTCTTCAGACGCGTCCACCACGCGCATGCTGGTTCGCCTGTCACCCAAACGCCCGGTCCATGCGGTGGGATAGCGAGCAGAGTCCCGTCGTTCACTCATCGCTCCCGAGAATATCACACGTGACATGTCCATCGTTCCGCCGCGCATCGTGCCATGATGCGCACCTCACTTTTCCATGACTTAACGCATCAACGTGAACATTTACGCCGAAATCGCCACCCGGTACCGAGAACAGTTTCAAGCCGCACGGACCTGGGTGTTGCTGCCATGGTTGTGCGTCGCCATTCCCTACCTTTGCCTTCCGAAGGTTCGCGTACACCTTTCCGAGATGCGCCCCGTGCAACGATTTGCCCTGTGGGGCGTCGTCCTTGGCGCTGCGATTGCGTGGTCCCTGTCACTCGTTTGGCTTGCCGACGACGCTTACATCTCGTTTCGCTACGCACGAAATCTGGTCGAGGGATTTGGCCTGGTCTTCAATCCCGGGGAGCGCGTCGAGGGATATACGAACTTTCTGTGGACCATCCTCGTTGCGGCAGGCCTGTGGCTTGGTGCACCGGTGGGGATCCTGGCGGTCGCGATGGGACAGGCCTGTCTGGTCGCGTTGCTCATCCTCCTCGACCGCCTCGCACGCGCTCAGGAGAAAAACGCCGGGCCGGGGCTTGCGGTGTTGCTCGCGGCAGGCAGTTATTCAATCGCTGTATTCGGAACGGGTGGTCTTGAAACGTTGTTCGGCGTCGTGTTGGTGTTGTGGGCAGTGCAACGTGCTTCTGCGCAGGCGTATTTTACCGGGGGAACACTCGCGGTGGCAGCAGCGATGGCGCGACCGGATCACGGCATTTTCTTTGCGACCCTGGGCGCGGCGTTGCTGATCGGACGCTGCGGGTGGAAACCGCTGATTCGATTTGCGGCGCCGTTCGGCATGTTCTACGTCCCTTATTTTGTGCTTCGTTACACGTATTACGGGCGCCTACTGCCCAATACCTTCTACGCCAAGGCCGGGCAATCGGCGTATTACGAGCAGGGGCTCAAGTACCTCTACATGAACTTCGTGGGCAGTGGCCTGTGGGCACTCACGCCACTCGTGTTGGTGGGTCTCTGGCAAAGGCCTCGTACCCTGTGGGACCGCTTCGCCTTACTGTCCTTCCCGATCTTTGCCCTATACTTGGCGCGCGTTGGCGGCGACTTCATGTACGCGCGCTTTGTGATCGTGCTCATCCCGTTTCTCCTTTTGTGGGCTGAAAAAGGCTGGCGCCGACTGCTTTCGAGCGGCCATCCCCGCTGGGCAATGGCGCTCACGGCAATCGCGGGCATCGCAATCGTTCCCGTGCGCCTCATCCATCCGGGGGAGATCTTTCATTTCGTCGCCGACGAGCGCACGTTTTACCCGGTCGAGTCGCTTTCTCGCATTCGCGTCGACGCCGGACACACGCACGTAGGACGCGCTCTTCGCAAAACCTTGCGCAAGCTTGGGACCAAGATCTCCATCGGCAACATCGGCATTATCGGCTACGAAAGTCGGCTGCCGCTGTACGACGAAATGGGCCTCACCAGTCCCGATGTCTCCGCGATGCCGTTGACCACTCGCGGTCGCCCGGGTCACGAACGCAGCGCAAGCCCGGAGCAACTCCTGGCGGCGGACGTCGAACTCGCATCGTCACCCGTATTCCCGGAACCGTTTGCAACGTTTGGAAAAACAATCGCAGGCGGCTGGGCGTTTTTCCTCACGCGATACGATCCAAAGATCGTGGCGGCACTCGGCAACAACAAGTGGACAACGCCGGTGCCGCCGTACGAGTTCGAGTTGGACAAGGTTTATTCGGGGGGCGGCCCCACCGACTGGGCTGACGTCGATTGCGAACTGTGGCACGAGGGCATCTTTTTCTACAAGTTCAACCCGGATAGCGCGTACCGAACAAAGGGGCAACGATGGCTAAAAACGCTGCGCCCGGGGTCGTTCGATGTGTCACGGTTCGCGTGGGGCGATGTGGATCCGGCGTCTGCCGGATGGCTACCCGAAGTCATCGAAAACTTGTCGCCCGGGTCCGATGGGAAGGTGAAAGGGTGGAATAGAGCGGGATCATCAACAGAAGGGTGGCCCGCCACTGGCCGTCAGGGTCAGCAAAATCCCGTTATTGGAAACGTCGGACATTTCCTGAACACGTATTCAGCCAGCCTTGGCGACCAGGCGCTCGACACGTTTCGTTCTGCGCCTTTTACCGTCAACGGCCCGCTCATCACCCTGCGCGTGGGCGGCGGAAAAGATCCTCAAAACCTCGTTGTTGCACTGGAGATCGACGGCGCCACGGTCGCAAAGGCCACGGGTTGCAATGCGGAGTCACTTGGATACCGACAATGGGACGTGTCCAAACACATCGGCAAGCAGGCACACGTGACGGTGACGGACCGGTCCAAGGGTGGATGGGGTCACCTCATGGTCGACGAAATCACAGTTTGGCAAGCACCTGCGAGGTGAGCGTCGGGATCAATCCCCGTGTTTTGCCCAAAAAACGCCGGGCGCGCGAATCGGATAGCGATCAGCGAGGGCGAGAAGATCCTTGTCACCGGTGATGAGATAATCGGTAGCGCGAATTCGATTGGCTGCGAGCCATGTGCCGAGGACGGGCTGGTCAATCGACCATATGGATCATGCTGACCGACATGGCTTACTGAGTCAAGGGGAAATCCCGAGTTCGAAATGCACTTGGTTGATTTCGATCCCCGCCTATCTGACGTGGCGCTTGGGCGCGATCACGCCCGGATGAACTTAGCGGTTACGTGTTTTGCGGTTCCGAAACGGTTTGAAAGGGATCGACCGTCGGCACTCCCGACCGGGCGATGTCTTTTGCGTTTCGTGTTGCGAATGTAAGCCCGTGCACCTGCGCGGTTGCAGCAAGTAGCGAGTCGATGACGGGGAGGGGATCGGGCACGTTGATGCGTCCCCATTGCTGGGCGATCTCCAGGGTAATCGGAAGGATCCTGTCGCTGTGCATGTGCACCAGCCGGTTGACCCATGCTTCAAGGTTCGTAGCCGCAGCTTTGTCTCTGCGCGCAACGCTCGTTATTCCACGTCGCAGTTCACCGATGACGAGCACGCTAAGGAAAAGATGGTCGTCCGGTTGGCGAGCCAGCCACGAAGTGACGTTGGCGTCTGCACGGAGGCCTTTTCTCAATTCCGAGAGGACATTCGTGTCGAGCAGGTACATCAGAATGGCGTTTTGCGGCCGAGATCGTCTCTGCGTGCGAAATCGGCGTCGTCGCCAACGTCGGGGACAGACATGAGCATCGCCTTGAATCCAGGACTTGGCACATTGAGGGCTCGCCGCAGAATTTCGCGATGCTCTTCTTCCGCCGATCGGCCGTGTTCCGCGGCGCGCTCTTTGAGGGCGCGAACGGTGTTTTCGTCCAAGTTTCTCACCACCAACTGGGCCACGCTATCAATGATAGCACGGACCCTGGACCATTTGCCTTTCTCCAAACTAGAAGTCGCCGCGGACACCAGCCGAGCATGGCGTAAACTTTTTGGCCGAGTTCGCGCAGATCAGCGCGTGCTGGATGAATCACGAAAACGATCCATCGCAAAACACTAGCGCGACTGCCGAACCAGTGCCGGATATCGCCGTGATTTCGAGTGGTTTGCATCTGCACGCGTTTCGTCGTGAGTCCACCCATGAGCACGCACAACGCGTCTCAAAGGGGACATTTCTACTTTGCACGAATAGGACATTTGCACTTTGCGTCTACACCCAAATGTCCGATAATAGATATTATGTCAACTTTTTGTAAAACTCGATTTTAAGGGGGCGAACCCGACCGACCAACCCTTTTATCGTCCGGTGCTAAGCAGGCTGTCGGACTTGCGCTTGTGTAGCCCGCGCAACGCGACCAACGCCTGTTCCTGGTCCGGCGTGCGTGCTTTCGAGTCCTCCAACGCGGCCGCCACCTGACCGATAACCTTCAGGTCGTCTTCAACGCGTTCTCGAATGGCGTCGTGCATTTCGCGGAACTCGTTGAAAAAGTCCTGCAGTTCGTCACCTTTACGCAAGGCTCGAATCGGCGCCATGTGTTCCTCGCGAACGCGACGGAAGTTTCGCTGGATGTTGTACAGCGGGCCCGCAATCTTGTGGGTGATCAAAATGCCGGCCGCCGACACGGACATCACCAGAACCATCCCAAATCCGATGATGCCCCAAAGCACCGTTCCGTCTTTGTCAGAGAACTGCTTGCTGAGTTCGGCCGCCATCTCCTCGTCGACAAGGCCGCTCAACCGAATCACCTCAGATGTGTCGCGCGTTGCCTGGTAGATCATCCACCCGAGGCCCGCAGTCAGAAACGCTGCAACCACAACGATCGCCGACGTGTAGCGCAGCTGCAACCCCGGATCGACGAGATAGTTGCTGAGCTTGCGCTTGTAACGCGTTTGAGTGTGTTCACCCACGTCGTTGCCCTGGCCCGCTGCTGATTCTTCCGTCGTCATGATCTTTGATACCCCAAATGTCCCGTGTTGTTCCCGTTGGTCGCCGCTAGCCGCCCTGCGACTCAAAAAACTTTTTAAGATCCTCACCAACCTGATCGGCCGAGGCTTCCAGACAATCCTTGCGGGCAATCTCGCGATCGCGATCGCGACTGCCACCTTGCACGGCTGCACCCGCGCTCGTCCACAAAATGATGCTCTTCGACGGCCATCGAGCCACCATGACCTTCACATCACAGTTGGTTTCAAGCGCCGAGCCGACCTTGCTTGCGTCCAGCCTTGTGATGTTGCCGTCGATCAAGAAACCCCGTCGCCCCGATTTGTCGAAGCCTCGTTTTTCCGTGGCCGACAACGCGAACGTCACGGTTCCCAGCGAACCCAGTTTTTTCTCGATGCCCGTGCGAAAGATCCCGAGCGTCGTCGCATCAATGCCCTTCGCGCCACCGGAGAAAGGACCAAGCTCGAGATACATCTTGGATCCGCCACCCGTCGAGCCTTGCGTGGTCTCCAGCAAGGCGAGTGATTTTGAGATCTGGCTGCGAACGAATGGGTCCTTTTCGGTCTTCAGAACTTCCCTGAGTTCTTTGACTGCCTCGGGCGCGCCAATGCGTCCAAGGGCCTGGGCAGAAACGGCGCGCACCGTGTTGTTTGAATCGCGCAACGATCGGGCCAACGCCGGAACCGCGTTGCGGTCGGCAAGTTTGCCAAGAACAAGCGCCGCCTGAACGCGCACCTTGTAGCTCGAATCCTCAAGCAAAATCTTGGAGAGGTCGTCAACTTTGCCCGCGCGGGCGGGACGCGCGACGGCGGCGACCACGAGGAGCGACAGGAGGAGAAGAACCGGCCTCATTCGGCGTCGTATCCTACCGGAATTGCGCCGATTCGCGGAAACTCTATCGCGAACATTGGAAGAGATTTCTTGTCCATGGTCACCACGGTCGAAAGCCGTAGAGGCGTTTCGTGCATCGCAAAAACCGCGCGGGCCAGCGCAAGGCCCACACCGTGACCAACCGGCGTTCCCGTTTGGCTCGGTCGACCATAAGGGACGAACAAGGTATTTGGATCCTGATCATTCAAGAAATCGCCCGTGCCAAAAATTGAAAATTGGAGGTCCTGTCCGATCAATTCGACCGCGAGGGTCACCGAAGCATTCACCGGATGCCTCAAGATGTGGCTCCCAAGGCAAACCAAAGCCGTCTGCAGCAGACGGACGTCGCCTTCGATCATTCCGAGTCCGCGCGGAACATTCAGGACGAACGATTTTCCGTTGCTTTGGGCCTGCCGCGACAGCGCTTCTGAAACGTGAGCCAGCAGATGGTTGACGTTCAGTGGTGCCATCGTGCAGGAAAGCTGGCCGACCTCGAAGCGTTCGTAGTCGATAACGCAACGAAGACCCCGCGCCAGCTCGGCATACAGAACCTCCGAATCAAATAAACATTCACGAGTGTCGGGATCGCTTGCACCTTGAAGCTTCTGCGCGAGGAACTCGTGGTTCGCTCTCAATGCCGCCAGCGAGCTTTGCAAATCGTGAACAAACGAGCCCACCCATCGCCGTTGCTGGTCGATTGTCGCATCCCGACGATCCTGCTTGCGCTGGTGCCGCCTCGTCAACGCGCGCGTTTTTAACAGCGCCCAAAGACGCGTTCGCATCTCCTGCGTGTCGCTCACAGCGGAAAAAATCGAGTCCGCCCCCGCCGCCATCGCCCGCAAACGAAACTGCCGATCGTCCACTGGTCCCCATAAACACAAGGGAACCACGTGGGTTCGGCTATTGTTCTTCAAGCGTTGCGCGAGCTCTATCCCACCCGCGGGGCCGATGTTGTCATCGACGCAAATCACATCCGGCGGATGGAGCAGCGCCTCTTCGAGTGCCGCATCGGCATCGACGAACAACTGAACCTTGATCGATTGCGAACGCAGGAAATCCACCATCCCGCGACCAGCATTGCGATCCGGCGAAACCACCAAGGCCTCGATTTCACCCGGTGCGGTCGTCACGTCACTGCGCGTAGTTCGTTCGTCCTGCAGCATACGTTCGCCAGGTGTCCTCCGAACTCTACAGTACCAGTTTGAACCTCCCCTTTTCAATCGCTAGCGCATCACCAGCGAAACAATTATTCAACGATTTCCGGATCCTTTTCGGCGATCTCAAGGTTCTTGTTTGAGTGGACCCGGCGTCCTGACCATGCGGCGAACGCAACCACACCCATCAGCGCTCCGAAAGAATCCGCGACCACGTCCAACACATCGGGGGATCGTCGTGGCACGAAGCTCTGATGAAATTCGTCCGAGACGCCATATGCCGTGGCAATCGCGACAGCGATGCCCATCGCCACCAGAGGTTTGCTTTGAAAGCGCGTGCCCCCGAGGGCCCGGAGCACCAGGGCTGCGAGGGTCGCAAACACCAGCGAGTGGGCGAACTTATCCTGCATTGCGAAGCCAAGATCGGGCAGCGATGATCCCGGTAGCGAGGAGAGTACAAAAACGGCTGCCGCCCAGATCAGCGGGGGTATCCATGCGTAAATATTTGTTTTCATTAAACTATTCCAACAATCAAAAAGCGAGACATGTATCCTACATGTAGGTTTTTTGACTTCATATCAATACATCTATACCGTATCAACCATGCCCCCCTACCGACAAAGCTCCCGACCCCAACTGATTGATTCGTCGAGTGGCGACCCACCCGCCAGCGGCACAGACATGAACCTTGAGAAGCGCCAACACCTTCGATTCGACAAGGCTTTTCCTGTCCGCATCGAATCCATCCTATTCGGCGAGACGTCGTGCATCGCAAGAAATGTGTCTGCGGGCGGCGTCTTTGTCGAGACGCGGGATCCCCTTCCGCTGCGATCGCACGTTCGAGTCTGCTTTCTCACCCCGGATGAAAGCGGCGAGGTCGTTGCACTCGGACAGGTCAAAAACCACTACTTCATCAACTTCAACGAAGGTGGCAATCCCCAGTCTTTGACCGGAATGGCCATCCGCTTTTCCGGTTTTGAAGAAGAAGGTGAGCGCCACCTTCGCGCCTGCCTAGACCGATTCCGCGTCCTACATTAGGCCCGGCGCTCCGCCCCGCAGGTGCCCCTGCCTTCACGATGCGTTCGAAATATTGGCGGATGCGTGTATACGTGTAGTAATGGCGCTAACCAAGTGTCAGCCGTGTCCCCACCCCGCTTTATCGTCCTTGAAGGTATCGATGGTTCAGGAACCACGACCCAGGCCGATCGCCTGACGCGCCATCTCGAGTCGCTCGGCCGAAAAGCGATCGCCACACGAGAGCCCTCAACGGGTCCGGTCGGTCGATTGCTGCGGGAAAGTTTGCTGGCGCAACACAAGATCGATGGTCAGCCCATGTCCGGGGCCACGATGGCACTGCTCTTTGCCGCCGATAGACGTGATCATTTGCAGCGCGAAATTGAGCCCGCGCTCGAACGAGGCTTCGATGTCGTCTGTGATCGCTATCAGTGGTCGTCGCTCGCGTATCAACCGGCAGAGTCGCAATCGCTCGAGTGGATCTCGCACCTGGCGATGGGAATACGCCTTCCGGATCTGACACTGCTGCTCGACTTGCCCGTGGCTGTGGCCGCACAAAGGCGAAAACTGGCCCTTCGTCCCGACGAGCGTTATGACGCGGACGAAACGCAGAACGCTGTCGCAAACAACTACCGTCGGCTTGCTGCCGTCGATCCCAATGCACAGACGATTGATGCTTCAGCCGAAATCGAAAGTGTGTCGCGATTAATTTTCCAAGCAGTCTCGCGGATTTTTTGAACTACCCTCAAGCTCAGACGAAGCGTTTTCGGAGGATAAGATGAACCCAACCCACACAACGAATTGCAAAGGTCGGCTGTTTTCTCTGGCGTTGTTTGCGCTACTCGCGCCCGCTTGCGCGCATCAATCGCCTGCCGAACAGGGTGTAAACGAGACTCTCGAACCCGGTGGCAGTGAATTTGCTACAGCCGTTGTGCCGGGTGCACCCGTTGCGATGGACAAACCCGATCAATGCGCGTCATTGGTTGCGCCCGGAAAGGTGAAACGCAGCGCCATCGTCGATGTGGTTGATCGAGGACTCGGCGCCTGGTTGCAAGGCGTGAGCGTGAAAGCCGACGTTCGCAACGGCAAGTTCAACGGTTGGCGGATCCAGAGTCTGCACCTCACCAATCCGTGTTACGCCAACGTCGACCTCCAGCCCGGAGATATTGTCACGGCAGTCAATGGCAGCAATATCGCGCGCGAGGGAAAAGCATTTGAAGTTTTTTCCGCACTGAAGACGGCACCCGCCATTGAGGTCGACTACCTTCGCGAAGGTAAGACCAACCGACTGCGTTTCACCATCGCGGATTAGATCACGACAGCGGGCCAGCGGACCACGGAAAAGCGCCTACTTCTTACGCTTCGCCGTGCTCTTTTTCACCGGAGCCTTGCTGTCTTTCTTTCTTGACGGGCTGCGAGAGGCTTTCTTTTCAGGAGCCCGAGCGACAGCAGCAGCAGGCGCCGGAGCGGCTGCGGGCTCTGGAACAGGAGCAGCAATTTGCTCCGGCAAGCGGCTTGGTGCGGGAGCCGGAGCAACGGCAACGGGAGCCGCGACAGGCTCAGCAGCAGCAGCCGGTGCGTGCTCCTCCTTTTTGCCGCCGCCCATCAACAACAAGATCGCAACAACGACGACAACAACAACGGCGACAACCGCGATATAGACGCCGGTCTTCTTCCCTCCGCCGAGTTCCTCGATTACCTCGTTTGCCGACATCTTGTTGCCCATCGCAACCTTCGCTGCCGGCATGTTCGCTGCAGTGCCACCACTGCGGAGCGAGAAGTTCTTTCGGTCCTCGACGGTCAACGTGCCGTCATCCTTGTATCGGTCTTCGATGGGACGAACGTCCTCGTCCGGAATCGCGACTTTGTCGGCTTCTGCGCCAGCTTTGGCCTTTGCCTCCGCGACCATTTGCTCGACGTCGCCCTTCTTGAACCAAAGGGTCTCGCGGAATGCGTTGGCGCCTTTTCCCCCTCCTGCGGTAGCCGGAGCTGGCGAAGCGGCCGGAGCAGCAGCCGCTTTTTTGCGAGCGGCCGCAACCGGATCAAGCTCGGCAGCCGTCTGGTTGGGAGCAGGTGTGACCGGCGGCGGCGTCAATCGAGAAACCGGCGCAATTGCCTTGACGGCCACGGCGGCCATCATCGAAGAAGCGCTATCGGGTACCATGGTCGCGGCTGTTTCCACGGGTTGTTCCCGAACCGCTGCGGGTGCGCTTGCAGCCGCTGCGGGTGCGCTTGCAGCCGCTGCGTCGTCTTTTGCCTTCTTGTCAGCGATCGCTTTCTGAACCATTGCCTGAACGTCTTGCGAACCACCCGCAAAGAGCATGGTTTTGGCAAAACCAACCTCAGGTTTGGCGGGAGCTGCGGCGACCTTGATCGCCTCGATCTCGTTGAGGAACAGACGCAGCGTCAGATGGCGGCGGCTGGAATTTTTATCCAGAGCCTTTAGGACCGGCGCATCCACATCGGGCCCCAAGCCTGCAGACGGACGCCTCTGGCTGGGGGGAACGACCGGGTTGTTGGCGTGCATGCCAAAAACCGCAGCCGAATCACCACCGGCAAAGGGCGGCTCACCCACGACGAGGTGGTAGAAAATACAGGCCAGACTGTAAGTGTTCGATCGCTGATCGACGGGTCGGCCCTGGCCCTGTTCGGGCGATGCGTATTCCGCCACACCCGAGAGTTTGTCGTTGACCGGAATCGCGATGGGAAAGTTGAAAACTTTTGCCTCACCGGATGCCGAAATGAAAACGTTCTTCGGAGCGAGATCGCGGTGTACGACTCCGGCTTTTTGAGCCTCTAGAAGGCCGTGTCCGATTTGTGTCACGATTGCCTTGGCACGGGCCAAATCAACCGGACCGCGAGACATCAATGCATCGAGCGTCTCACCTTCCCACAGCTCCATCGCGACGAAGAGCTCGTCCGCCGGAGTTTTACCGGATTCAATGATGCGAACGATGTTCGGGCTTTGGACCCGTATCAACTGGCGCAATTCGCGTTCTGCGCGCGCCACTGCGGCCGCATTTGGAACTGCGGCTGTTGTGACGATCTTGTACGCAACCTCAGACGCAGATTGCCCGTCGCGGGCGCGGTAGACCGCACCGGTGCGATTTCCGCCTAGCTTCGCCCCGCGCATAAAGCGCTCGGGTGCCGCGGCAGGGGCCGGGACCGCGTCAACAAGTCGACTGGGACCATCTGGCGTTGCACAACTCTCCTCAGGGCAGAAGTTGGCATCGTCATCGTAGGATTTGTTGCAATTGGGACAGCTCTTCATCTGCCTCTCGCGGACGAGGATTCTCGATTGGCCGGGGCAAAGTGTCCCCCTGCCCTGCGAACGAAACGGTATCTTAATGCAAAGCGGAAACTAAAATCAATTCCGTAGGTTTCCATCGGAAAAGAAAGGGTGTTTTGCGCAGGGCGACTCGAGAACGCCCAACATCGCGGTTATTTCGCCGGAGCCGGCTTACCGGGTTCACCGAAGCCAGCAAATAGCTCCTCGGAGGTGAGGGTGGAACGGGTTGCCAGGCGAGCCTTGCGTTTCCGACCCATATTTAGGTGGCGGCGGGTTCGCTTCTTCCAAGTCGACATCGTGTTCGAGGCCATTGCTTCAATCCTGTAGGGGGGACGGGCATTTAGCAGCTATTCCCCTCCCCGGTCAAGCAAAGGTAGTCGAATGCGTCTAGTGGGACTGAACCGAAGGATTTCGGGTCACCGAAACAACACCCTCGATGGCGTAGAGGGAACGCGTCAAACTCCGAAGCTGACCGATGTTGCTAAACATCGCCAGAAAGGTGTTGGTTGACCGTTGTTCGTCGGTCGCCCGGCAGCGAGCCTGGGCGATGTTGAGCCCCTGCTCCGAATACGAGCGCGTCAGACTGGCAAGAATACCGGGTCGATCCGCGCACACCACTTTCAGCTCGACCGGACGGTAGACCCCGGGCGTCTCGGACCACGAAGCATCTACCCGACGGGCAGGGTCTTGGTCCAAGCTCTTTGGGCAATCCCGGACGTGGATGATGACGCTCTGTGCGCGACCGCCGCCCAGGAATCCGACAATGGGTTCCCCGGGAATGGGTCCGCAACAGGTGGCATAACGAATGGCGTGGTCGATGCCGTCGGCAATCGCAACACCACTACCCAAACGCCTCGACGGACGCGCACGAACCGCGCCCGCAGGATCAGCGTCACCGACCGGGAGATCTTCCGGTCGGTTGGGCTCCGGATCCATGACCCTCGCGACGTGATTGGCCGAAAATTTTCCGTAACCAATCAGCACGAGCATTTCATCCGCACCACCGGAGATGCGAAGGCCCGTTGCGACACTTTGCAAGCGCCCTTCCCGTTCCAGCGCGGCGATATCCAGGTTGCGATCCCGCAACTCGCGAGCCAGGAGATCGCGCCCGTATTGCCGACTGCGCTCACGCTGTTCCGAACGCAAGCGGTGCCGAACGCGGGTCTTGGCGCGACTCGTGAACACAAACTTGAGCCACTCTTTCGTCGGCTTTTGTTTCTCGGCGGTCAAGATTTCAATTGTATCGCCGTTTCGCAACACATATCGCAACGGAACGATGAGTCCGTTGACGCGCGCGCCACTACAACCATCGCCCACCTTCGAGTGCACGGCATAGGCAAAGTCCACGGGAGTCGAGCCCTTGGGCAATGTCTTGGCGTCCCCTTGCGGGGTAAAGACAATGACCTCGGCCTCGAATAAATCCGATTTGACCGTGTCCATGAACTCCGACGAATCTTGCAAGGTTCGCTGCCACTCTGTGAGTTGATGGAGCCAGTCGAGCGCCCGGCCCTGGGGTTGGCGAAATCCCGATGCGGGCAAGAACACCTCATCCCCACCATCGATAAGAGCGCCATCGTCGACATATTCGCTGTCGCGGGGCGGAGCGGATTGGAGTCGACGTTGCTTGCCCCAGGCCGCAACGATCCCGCAGTCGGCGATTCTATCCATATCCCGGGTTCGCACCTGGAGCTCGATCCGATCGGTTCGCGGACCGACAACGGTCGTGTGTAACGATTGGTACATATTCGGCTTCGGCAACGCGATATAGTCTTTGAACCGACCCGGAATCGGGGTGTAGTGCGTGTGCAGCACGCCAAGCGCCGTGTAACACTCGCGGGTGTTCATCGTGACCACGCGAAACGACATGATGTCGTGGATGCGATCCAGTTCACGTGCCAGATGTTGAACCTTCTTGTGGATGGACCAGAGACTTTTCGTTGTCCCGACCACCTGAGCCGGAACCCTCTCTTCATCCATCCGTGCTTGAACGTGACGTACCACCTCGTTGATGATGGTCTCGCGAACGGGACGCGTCGCCTCAAGGCGTTCGACCAACTTTTGCCACTCGTCGGGCTCCAGAAACCGGAAGCACAGATCCTCGAGTTCGTTTTTCATCCACGACATGCCGAGCCGATTGGCCATCGGCGCGTAAATGTCCCGCGTTTCGCGCGCGATGCGATCCTGCTTGTCGGGCGGCATGTATTGCAGCGTCCGCATATTGTCGGTGCGATCGGCCAGCTTGATGAGCAGCACCCGTACGTCGCGGGTCATCGCGAGGACCATCTTGCGGAAGCTTTCCGCTTGCCTCTCTTCGCGCGACCGCAACTCGATCTGCCCGAGCTTGGTTACGCCCTCGACAAGGTGTTGGACTTCGGCTCCAGCAAGTGCGCGAATGTCCTCGCCGGTGGCAGCGGTGTCCTCAATCGTGTCGTGCAAGAGCGCGGCGCAAATCGAAGGGACGTCGATCCGCATGATCTCGGCGAGCAAGCTTGCCACCGCGATCGGATGAACAATGTAGGGATCACCGGACTTCCGCAGTTTGCCCTCGTGGTGTTCATCGGCGAAGCGATAGCAACGTTCCACGAGGCCCATGTCTGCCATCGGGTCCATGCGCTGGACGCTTTGGCACAGTGCCGCGAAGGCGACTTCTTTGTTGGGAACTACGGTGGGCAATGCGGTCAAGAGGGTAAATCCTTTCAGGAGTTTACCGCACGTTAGTGGGTCGTGGGTCGCAGCGGCTGCGGTGAGGTAGCCGCCTCTGCAAGCAAGGCCTGCGCCCTGGCCTCGTTGCGCATTGTGACGCAGCCAGCGGACAGGTAAATTGCGGCGAGCCGCTGATAGGCGGGCTCAATCTCTTCGTTCACGACGATGTAGTCGTAGTCGCGGTAGTGCGCCAGCTCCTTGCGCGCCATCACCAGTCGCGAGTCAATCACTTCGGGGGTGTCGGTGCCTCGCGATCGGAGTCGGCGTTCGAGCTCCTGCAACGACGGCGGCAAAATGAAACACAACACGCTGTCCGAGGGCCAGTTCTGTCGAATCTGTCGGCCACCCTGGTAATCAATATCAAAAAGCGTATCGACGCCCTGCTCGATCGCCTGATTCACGGTTGCAATCGCAGTGCCGTAGCGGTTGCCGTGGACCACCGCCCACTCGGCAAACTCGCGCGCTTCCACCATTTTCTGGAATTGTTCGTTGTCGACAAAGTGGTAGTCGCGACCATCGACCTCACCGACTCGAGGTTTTCGCGTCGTGTAGGACACCGAAAATGAAAGATCGTGTTCGGCGGCAAGGCGCCGCGCAAGCGTGGTTTTTCCGGCCCCCGAAGGGGATGACACTACAAACAACAGGCCGCGTTTGACGAAGTTCATGGGAGCGCGTCCGATATTGTTACCTCAAATCGCCCCATGTTCGTCGCGTCTACTCGATATTTTGCGCCTGCTCGCGAATCTTCTCGAGCTCGGCTCGCGCCTCAACCGAGATCACGTTCAGGGCCGGGTCAAGCGCCTTGGCTGCCATTGTGTTGAATTCGCGCCCGATTTCTTGGACCCAGAACTCCAGCTTGCGCCCCACCGCAGTGTCCGAACCCTCGCTGCCCAGCAAACGCCCCAGCTCTTCGAGATGGGCGTCGAGGCGCGCCATTTCCTCGGTGGCATCGCCTCGGGCAGCGAGCAGCGCCACTTCCTGGGCCAGCCGCGTCTCGTCGACAGCCGGAGTTTCGCGAGGCGCGAGCAACTCCTGCAGGCGTTTGCGCAAACGTTCGGCAGACTTTTGCACCTGCGCTGCGTGCAGGAGTCTGGCTTGCTTCAAGCAGTCCTTGAGCACTTGAAGGTGGCTCCGCAATGCAACCGCCAGCGCCGCCCCTTCCGTCTCGCGAGCCGCCACCAGTGCATCAAGCGCAGCGTCGACAGCCGGCGTGATCGCCTCGATCGAAAGGCTGCGGGTGCCGGCACGGGCAGCTTTCGGCGACCGGGTTGACGGCGACGAGGCAAATGCGACCAGCGTTGAAAGATCGATGGGTTGTGCGAACCCAAAAGCAACGCGTGCTTTCTCGAGCGTGCCATACGCAGCACGAAGTCCGGCAAGGTCCGCATCCTGTGCCACCGCGCTCCCTTCGGACGCCGCATCATCCGGGTCCAGTTCGACCATGGCGCTGACCTGTCCACGCGACAACCGGTTGCGAATCGCAGCGATGAGGGCCGACTCGACTTCGGCGCTTAGCTCTCCGCTGCGGAGTTTGACCTCAAGGGAACGCTGATTGAGGCTGCGCAGCTCGACCACAACGGTCCCCGACGGAGTTTCGAGCCGGGCTCGACCGAATCCAGTCATGCTCCGAATCGTCATGCGTTTGCCCTGTACCAAGCGATCGTGCGCCGCAACCCTTCTGCAAACGAGATTGTGCCGGTGTAACCAAGAACCGTCTGCGCGGCAGTGATCGAGGCCAAAGAGTGTTTGATGTCGCCGGAACGCTTGTCCGAATATTGCGCGGTCACAGGCTTTCCGAGTAGCGTGCCGATCTCTCGAACCACGCCGTTCAGATCAATTGCTTCACCGCATGCGATATTGAAGACCCCGCCTGATGCACCGGGTGCGCCTGCTGCCGCAAGATTGGCTTGCACGACGTTGTCGATGAAACAAAAGTCACGGGATTGCGTACCGTCGCCGTAAATCACGGGGGATTCACCGCGCAGCGCAGCCGTCACAAATTTCGGGATAACCGCCGCGTATTGCGAATTCGGATCCTGACGGGGGCCGAAAACGTTGAAGTATCGGAGCACGACGGTCTCAAGCCCGTACACGTGATGGTAGACCTTGCAATACTGCTCGCCGGCCAGTTTCGAGGCCGCATAGGGCGACAGCGGAGAAGGCGGCATCGTTTCTATCTTGGGCAAGGTCGGGGTCTCGCCGTAAGCCGACGATGAGCCCGCATAAACCACCCGGCGAACCCCCGCGAGGCGAGCGGCATCCAACACCGCAAGCGTGCCAGTTGCGTTGGCTTCGTGGGAAGGCAGCGGCGCGGCGACCGAGCGCGGAACCGAGGGGATCGCCGCTTCGTGGTAGACAACCTCGACGCCCTGGACGGCAGCCGCGAGAGCAGCCGCATCCAGAATGCTGGCTTCGATTAACTCGATTTGCCCGGCGACTTCCGCGAGGTTGGCCAAATTTCCACTGGCCAGATTGTCGATAACCCTAACTTGCTGACCCTCGCTTACCAGAGCGCGGGCGATGGCCGACCCGATAAAGCCCGCTCCCCCGGTAATGAGATAAGATTTTTTGAGCATGACGCGGGGTTATACCTGAACCCGCCGCCTGTCGATCGGAATCGTGGCTCGAACGACTAAGGCGTTCGGACGCGGGCCGCGAACTTGGCGATAAGGCGATCAAGCGCCGGGTAGTCGCCCGAAGCGATTCGCTCGAAGGTCGAGACCTTGCTTGCACCGTTTGCCGCCACCAAGGTACCGAGCGTGAGCATGGCGGCGAAGGAAACCGCTGCAATTGCACGGATGGCACCGGCGCCAGATGGTTTGTTTCGTCGTGAGGTATCCATGTGTCCTACAGTATCCCACCTACAATCGGCCACAAAAAAACCGATCACACTTTTTTTCTCACGGCATCGCGGTCCCAATAAAGGCTCCGAATGGCGTATCGAGCTCAAACCTGCGGCCGCTTGCTGGCGCAATGCGTATCCGCGGCTCGGGAAGTAAAACGGCCTCGGCCCGGAACCGGCATTTCCCCGTCCCATTCAAGATTCGAGCGGCTTTTCGGGAACGCGTTCCGGGATATTGAACGAGGCCATCGGCCGCAACGGCCATCGCAATGGGACGGCCATCGACTCTGCCCCGTAAGATTGGCAGCGTACGTCTCGCCTCGGTTTCCATTGCCAATGACAGCGCGGAAAGATCAAAGGGAACCGGAATCCGCGCCGACAAAGACATGGTTTTCAGATCTAGAATCCGCAAGGTGAGTCCGCGCCAAAGGGGCGCTTGGGCCTTGGCTCGCACAAGCTTGTCTGCGCGGGCGTACACCAGTCGCGCGGACGCACGATCGTGGGCGATGGCGACCACCCGGCCCTCCTCTGCCGTCACCTGACGAAAACCGCCTTGCACCGGATCCCACGAGAAAACCTCCTGATGGGGCGCCACAACAAAAACGCCGGACTGATTGTTTTCGCCACTCTTCAGGCCTACCCCCGTTCGAGCAATCACGAGCAAACCTTGGTTTGCGAGGCTCCCCCACGTTGCGGCTCCGCGCGCACCCGCACTGTCGAGCCGCTTTCGCAGCGGAGAACTCTGCAAGACAAGCAAGTCCGTCGCTTCGTTCACGCGAAACCAACCCGGCACGTAGGCGGCATCGATCGCAGCAACGGCCTCCGTGGCGGCTTCCTCGAAGCGCTGGGCGCGCGCGAATGCCGAAGCGAGGTTGATGCGCGCGGACAGAAAATTCCGATCGAGCTGCAACGCTCGCTCATAAAGCGCGATGGCGCCTGCGAAATCCTTCTTGAAGTAGGCCTTGTTCGCATCGGCGTTGGCCTGCGCCGCGTCGGGTGTGGGCTTGGAGTACGGGGGGCCTCCGCCCTCGCCAGGACAGCTTGTTCTCGCGGTTGAAAATACCGCCGTCAGCAACGCCGCTGCCATCGTCGCTATCATGGTGACTGCAACCAAACCCGCCGTAGATCTAGAAATCCGCCATCGGCACTCAGCCCGTGAACCCGGCGGCCAACCAGGGCGAGCGTGTCTTGCCGGTAGAGAAACACCGCGGGTAGCTCGATGGCCAAAAAGGCCGCGATGCGTTCGAGTTGCGGCTTTTGGGATGCGAGATCCTGCGCGCGCATCAACTCGTCGACCATGGCGTCGAGATGAACAGAGCGGTAGCCGCCATAATTGAACGGCGAGTTCGCACCGAACAGAAGTCGCGGATCCTCGAGCGGTCGCCCTTCCCACACGAGGGGCGCCAGATCGAAATTCCGGGTCGAGAGGCGGCTGGCAAACGTCGCTGCATCAAGTGGGACGAGATCGAGCAGAAGACCGGCCCGGCGCAGCTCGAGCGAGAAAAGATGGAGTTCACGGGCGCTGGCCTTGCTTCCCGCCATGTGAATCAAGCGCAACCGGATGGGCTGACCGTTGCGGTCTCGCACGCCGTCATCGTTGCCATCGACGTACCCAGCGTTGTCGAGCAATTGTGCAGCGGCCTCCCGATTGAGCGAAGCCGTCGTGGGCGCAACCCGAGTGGGGCCGTCGATGGGGGTAAACAACCCCTTGCGCAATTCGCGCGACATTCGCTTCCGATCCCAGAGCAGCGAGAGTGCCTGACGAAAATGAACATCCGACAGCGGATCGGCCGCGACATTGACCGCGAGAAATGAAAAGGTAAACGGCTCGACGCGCACGAGGTCAAGCGCGTTGCTTCCTGAAACGCCCACCATCTGGTCCGGAATGTGCTGTTCGAGGACCCGAGGCAGCAGATCGATCTGCCCACGCTTCACCTTGGTCATCGCTCGCGCGCCGTCGGTTTCCACCTCGAAATCAATCCCGTCAAGCGCCATTGGGACTCCGTGGTACGTTTCGTTGCGCACCAGGCGAATTCGGCGGCCGCGCTCCCATGCACCCACCTTCATGGGTCCGGTACCGGCAACGGGTCCACGCGCAGGTTGCGACTGCCGGGCAATCGGTTCCGGCAGAATCGGCACTTCGCAAAGTGCACGGGCGACCAGATGAGAAGGCCGAGACAATCGCAGAACCACCCGGAATTCGCCGCGGATTTCGATCGACGCCACATCCGCAAGCAGCGCCTTGAATAGAGGGCGATGGCTGTTGGCTCGGATCAAGGGCTCAAGCGTGGCCTGCACATCAAGCGCCGTGAATGGTCGACCATCGTGAAACCGAACACCGCGGCGCAGCTCGATGAAATAGAGCGGTTCGACTCCCTGTTCGAATCGCCCGGGAGCCGAAGCCAACAACGGCACCGGCTCGCCGAGCGCGCCTGCTGAACAATCAAACAAGGGCTCAAAAACCAGCCTGTCCGTAATCCGCCAGGTCGATTCGTTGTTCTCGAGCAGCGGATGCAAGTGCGGTGGCTCGGCTTCGAGATGCACGGTGAGGTTCCCGCCCGGCTGCGAAGCGTCCCGCTTCACGGCATCGGGACGCGGCAGCGTGTGCGCCCGCATCTCCAGTTCCTCGAGTGCTCGCAAGGGATCCGTGGCGGAGGCGCCTTCTTTTCGCACCGGTTTTTCCGCATTCACGACCTTGCGATTGCGCTTACAGGCAGGCAGAACCACGAGCATCATCGAAACGAACACGACTCCCAAGCGCCCCGTCAGCCGCGTTGTGCGTGGCAAAACGCCCCGTTCGCGACTGTTCGCTTGCTGGGCATGGAGCCCCGTGTTAGAGGTTTTTTCGGAGGTTTCGCCCATGGCTCGAGGCATTCTGCGCGGTATCAAGTCTCTCACCGCTGTTTCTATTGGACGTGTTGCTTTAGGCGGCATGTTTGTCACCACCTTGTGCGCGGGGCAACCCCAAGTCGCGTTTGGGCAGGGACAAGCGATGCCAACGGAGAAGGTAAATCTGCCGCCTCCGCCAAGCTTTGATCTGAAGAACGCCCCCATCAAACACCCGACGGGCGAACTGTCGGTGTTCGGGTTGCGCAAGTCCATGGGCAAGTACATGGAAAAAGACGTTCAAATCAAAGCGTTCATTCGCGAGATCTACGTTTGCCCCGAGGAGCAGCGCATTTGCAACGACAAGGCGGGTGCTCCCAAAAAGAAGGGATTGCCGGGCAAGCCCGTTCGCGAGCCTATCGCCGAAGGTGAATGCCGCCCTTGCGATCAGCCCCATTTCTTCATCGCCGATACACCCGATATGAAGCTTTCGCGCTCGCTGCTCATCGCCGATTATCCGGTCAAGGACTGGAAAACCAGCAAGCCCCGCCCCTTCGACGAGAAGCTGGCGAAGGTGGGTGACACGGTGGTGGTCACAGGAACCGTCGGTATCAATTCGATCACGGGGTTCGCAGCCTCAAACGGTCTTATCATCCACAAGCGAACCCAGGCCGCCGACGGCAAGGTTTTGCTTGAGGGCAACGCCGTCTTGCCGCCCGAAACCCAGACCATTGAGCTCGAAGGAAAACCGCCCGAGAAGCTGCTGCAAGACCTGGCGCAATAGCGAATTTGTCGCGGGTTTGCAGAAATAGTCCCTGTCGTGAACTGCATGTTTTTCTTGCAGCCGACAGGGTTCTGCATGCTACATTTCGCAGCCCCAGACGGCCTCAGTGCTTGCTGGCGCTGAAAACTTAAGCTTCGGGGCGTAGCGCAGCCTGGTAGCGCGTTCGGTTCGGGACCGAAAGGCCGGAGGTTCAAATCCTCTCGCCCCGACAACTCAAGAGGCGAGCAAGCGCCACGCAGCGGAGGATCAGCCGCCGCGTCGCCTCGCTGGTCCGAGTTCGGCTCATGAGCAACGTCGATTCCAAGCGAAGTGCCAAACTTCCGTCGTCGCCACCGGAAGCCTGGGAGCCGCTGCTGCGCTTCGCGCGCTTGGCT